>Ga0214921_10000907_pt1 | contig 52583 bp, 29 predicted proteins | sample LL1505_MetaG_FD_177992 | JGI IMG/M metagenome (GOLD analysis project Ga0214921, IMG submission 177992) | Freshwater microbial communities from Lake Lanier, Atlanta, Georgia, United States - LL-1505 | ecosystem: Environmental > Aquatic > Freshwater > Lake | place: USA: Georgia | collected... | reverse complement strand
GAATGATACACTTTGACCTGTTGTTGTTCCAGACGGAATTTCAGCATATAATTCTATGAAAATTCGTTTAGACAAATCATCTAAATCTGTTTGTTCAACGTAACATGATATAGTTGTTATCTCTGAAGTCGTAAATAAAATTGGTTTTTTATTTACACTTGCATCTTTTATTAATATTGGATTACTAACACCATCCGCATCTACACTATATACTTTAGGATAGTAATATGTTTGAACAGATGAAAAATCATTTACAGATGTATAAATATTGAATTCCCATAATCCACCAACTATCAATGTTGAATTAATAGAATCTGGATCAGTTGTAAATGTTCCTATTAAATTTGGAGAATTGTCGTTAGTTCCAAAATTATATGTAACTGATGTTTCATTATCAAAATCAGGAACAACTAATAAACTTTGTATTACAGGTGCTGTTGTTGTTGTATTATTATCAAAAAACAATGTTAATCCAGCAGAAATTCCTGGTGGTCCTTGTATTCCTGTATATCCAGTGTAACCTGTAAATCCCGTATATCCTGTGTAACCTGAATATCCTGTAGATCCAGTATACCCTGTTACACCAGTATATCCAGTGAAACCAGTATATCCGGTAAAACCAGTGTATCCTGTAAATCCAGTATATCCTGTGTAACCTGTATATCCAGTATATCCTGTATATCCAGTGAAACCGGTATAACCGGTAAAACCTGTATATCCCGTATATCCCGTATATCCAGTAAATCCAGTATATCCAGTAAATCCAGTATATCCTGTAAAACCAGTATATCCAGTAAAACCAGTATACCCAGTGTAACCAGTGTATCCAGTATAACCACTATATCCAGTGTATCCTGTAAAACCAGTATAACCTGTAAAACCAGTGTATCCTGTAAATCCAGTGTATCCAGTGTATCCAGTGTATCCAGTAAAACCTGTATATCCGGTGTAACCTGTATATCCTGTATAACCACTATAACCAGTATAACCTGTAAAACCAGTAAATCCTGTATATCCAGTATAACCGGTGTAACCAGTATATCCTGTAAAACCAGTATATCCTGTATAACCAGTATAACCAGACGATCCTGTATAACCAGTATATCCTGTGTGTCCAGTATACCCAGTATAACCAGTATAACCAGTATATCCAGTATATCCAGTATATCCAGTATATCCAGTATATCCAGTATAACCAGTATAACCAGTATATCCAGTATATCCAGTATAACCAGTGTATCCAGTATAACCAGTATATCCTGTATATCCAGTATAACCTGTGTAACCAGTGTAACCAGTATAACCGGTAAATCCAGTAGTTCCAAATCCTGTAGGACCAGTAGGACCATATGGTCCAGTAACACCAGTAGGACCGGTATATCCAGTTGTGCCTAAACCACTTGGTCCAGTTGGCCCGGTAGAACCTAGAAAAGTTCCAATATTAGTAAATGTGTTTGGAGCAGTTGTGCAGATATATAAATCTTGATTAATAACATATGCATCACCAACAGTTGCATTCGTAGGCAATTCAGAAACATTATTCAATGATCCTTTTATATAAATAGTTCCTGGAGATATACCACCAATCGTTGTTCCAAATGGTAATTGTATATTTCCATCTTTATATTCTATTTTTAAATCGTTAAAATATATAGTATCAGATACAAATAAAGAATTAAATGCAAAACCGGTTGTTCCTAGATTCATTATACCTCCAGTTACGGGCACAACGCTAGAAAATACAGTACCTCCATATGATCCAGTTGGTCCTGTAGGACCAGTACCTCCACCAAGTGGACCAGTTGGACCTATATTACCAGTTGGACCAGTTGATCCAGTTGGACCTGTTACACCAGTTGCTCCACCAGTTGGACCAGTGTATCCAGTATATCCAGTATAACCAGTATATCCTGTATAACCAATATATCCAGTATATCCAGTATATCCAGTGTATCCAGTGTATCCAGTATATCCGGTATATCCAGTATAACCTGTATAACCTGTATAACCAGTCCATCCAGTCCATCCGGTCCAACCAGTATATCCAGTATATCCAGTATACCCAGTCCATCCTGTATAACCTGTATAACCAGTGTATCCACTATAACCGGTATATCCAGTATATCCACTATAACCCGTGTAGCCAGTATATCCCGTATAACCAGAATAACCAGTATATCCTGTATATCCTGTGTATCCTGTATATCCTGTATATCCTGTATATCCTGTAAATCCAGTATAACCTGTATATCCTGTATAACCAGTATATCCAGTGTAACCAGTATATCCAGTGTAACCAGTATAACCAGTATAACCAGTATATCCAGTGTAACCAGTATAACCAGTTGTTCCGGTAGGACCTAATATATCAGTAAAACATAATTCTTTAGTTGTAGTATTATAAGCAACTGCTTTTAAAGGAGCAGAGTAAAAATCAAAAAATTGTAAAGCATTAATATACAAAGAATTAACAAGTTGGATAGACATTCTTTCTTGAATGTTAGAAATAGTAATAGGTAGTGCACCATTAAAAAATGGATTATTAGTTGAGATTAACGATTCAAGTCTCCATTTCCAGCATATTTCAGCCTCAATTTGATATCTTTCTAATTCAGTAACACTTCTATTTACAATAACTAATTCAGCAATACACGCCGCTACTGCAAAAGATGTATTAGCATTATAAGAGTTAATATATAGATTAGATGTGTATGAACCACTAAAATCAGCCGGTGTACCAAGATAATCAACAGCGTATACTTGATTACCATTTATATAAGATGTAATATAGTTAATATTACTTGGATCAATAGAAATAAATTCTAATAATTGCCATGTATCAGGTATAGTTGCTTGAAATCCTTGTTTAAATTTAGAAATTAAATCACCATTATTATTATATTGACTAACACTGTAATTATTCAATAAACTAGGATAATAACTAGCAAGTGTATAAAAGTTTTCACCAGAAGATAAACTTTGTGCTTGAATCATTGGACTTGAAACATTTTGTTTAATAGGGTAATACAAGAGAAATACTGATATTCCTGATCTATTTATAGGAAAAGATGGTATAAAACTTTGTTGTCCTTTTACATAAGATACAATACCTTTATTATTCAATGCTCCTTGAATATATAAAGGTCGTGAACCCAAACTAGGAGATGTAGCATTCCATCCATTTTTTAAACTTGGCCACGAATCAACTGGTTGTGCGGTAGTATATGATCCTGATATAGTATCTGCATCTAACCATAATTCAACATTAGGTATTGATGAAATAAAATTAAATGACCCAGTAAATTGATAATCAGCGAGATTTATCGTACCAGTTGTTTGATATGATGGACCAGTAGGACCAACTGGACCTAAATATCCAGTAGGTCCAGTTGAACCTCTTGGACCAGTATATCCAGTCCATCCAGTATAACCAGTATATCCAGTAACACCGGTAATACCAGTTGGACCTTGTGGACCTTGTGGTCCAATAATAATACCAATATCAACCCATACTAAATTATTTGAGTATACCCATAAATTATTACCAATAATATAAGAATCTCCAATATTAGCAGATATTGGTAATTGCGAAGGATTAGAAAATTCTCCAATAATTGTAATAGTACCAATAGAAACACCACCAATTAAAGTTCCAGGTGGTAATTCAATAATACCATTATTCGAAGTCATAGGTATACCATTTATAAAAATTGTATTTGTATAAACATTATTAAATTGTGATAAAGGATCTCCAAGATTATAAAAATTATTTTGAGAGGGTATAATATCATGAATTAATGTACCGTCTTCTAAAAGAACACCGGCGTTAGCTATTGGACCTGTTGGTCCGGTTAAACTAGGGATTTTTCTGAGTACTTCGTATTCAACAGTTTGGATTATTTGTTCTGTTAATGCATCATTTAATCTAAAACTCATTTTACTATATTCAAATATAAAATTTTAAAAATAAGAATTCTATAAATATATACATAAAGAATTATAATAATAATAATTTAAAGAAATTTTTTTATAGATAATTTATAAAAAATGTCAGAATCTATTTCATCGATTTCAGTATATTCTTCAACTAAATCAGATCATTTTGACGAGAGCATTTTGGAAAAATGGAAAAAATTAAATAATGATAGAATCGATAAAAATACATATATAGAATATTCATTATTTTTTCGGAATATTTTTAGTATCGAAGAAAATGAATTGTATGAACAAAAAATATCTAATATTATTTTTAATATTTGTTTATCTCAATATTCTAAATTTGAAATTAAAGAAAATAAAAAAATAAATTTTATTGAAGAAAAAAATTGTAAATTAGTATTTACATCAATATTTATTATTTCTTATTCACAAATTTTATCTTTACCAATTATTATAGAATTTATTAAAAAAACAATAGATATAAGAAAATTCATTGAATGTACACAAAAAATTATTGAACTATACGATAAAGGAAAAAATAATGAATCTAATGATTGGAATAAAATATGTTCAAAAATAATGAACGAAAAAGAATTAAATACTAATATTATAGAAATTAAAAAAAAGATAAAAATACTTATTGAAGAACTTGAAAAACTTTTAGAAGAAAATGAAGAACTATCATCACTTGATGAAGAACCGCCTACAAAAAAACAAAAAAAAGATGGAAAAAAAATAAAAAATAAAAAGTATATGTCTTTAAATAAAATAATGAAAAGTCGTATTAAAAGAAGTCGTCGTCGTTCACGTAGTAAATGTAAAAAATATTTATCTAAAAAGATTGGAATTAATATTGGAGAATTTAAAAATGGATTATATTCATCAAAGTCTCAGGCTATAGCTGTTGCTTATTCACAAGTAGGTAAGAAACATCCACAATGTAAAAGAGTTTTACAAAAACGTTCTAAAAGACGTTCTAGAAGAAGAATGTAATAATAATATTAATTTATAACATTTTTGTTATAAATATAAAATGTCAATAATTGATTATAAAGATATAATTTTAAATTTTTTAACTTTATTAAAAAATAAAGAAGATAATAATAATTTTCAAATTCGAGCTTATGATAAAGTTATAAAGAATATAAAGGATGTTAAAGACCCGATAGTTTCATTTTGTCAAGTAGAAAATATAGATGGAGTAGGTAAAAGTATAAAACTAAAGTTAAAGGAAATTATTGAAACAGGTTCATTAAAAGAACTAAAATCAACAAATGATATTATGTCTGAATTATTACAAATTTATGGCGTCGGACCAAAAAAAGCGAGAGAATTAATTGAAATTCATCATATCTCAAGTATTGAAGATTTAAGAAATAAAATAAAAGATAATTGTAAACTTTTAACTTATTCTCAAGAAATTGGATTAAAATGTTATGAGGATTTTCTAGAAAGAATACCTAGAGAAGAGATATATGAACATCAGAAACTTTTATCATTAAATAAAGATAAAGGTGAAATTGTAGGAAGTTTTAGACGTAACGAGAAAACAAGTGGTGATATAGATATTATGTTAAATATGGACGTTGATGAATTTAATATATATATTAATAAATTAATTGATAAAAATTATCTAAAATTTATTCTTGCAAGAGGGGATAAGAAATTATTAGGAGTATGCGCGATAAAAAATAGTAAAAATAGAAGAATCGATCTTATTAGAAATACAACAGAAGAATATCCATATATGAAATTATATTTTACAGGTCCAAAGGAATTCAATGTTGTATTTAGACAACATTGTTTAGACATTGGACTTAGTTTGAACGAACATTCATTTACACCTGAAGTTAAAGGATTGAAAACAGAGAAAGATATATTTAATTATGTCGGTCTGAAGTATGTCGATCCAGAAAATAGAAATGCATACTGTTTACAGAAAAAGTAAATTCATTTATTATAACACAATTATTTTGTTATAATAAAAATTATAAATTTTGTAGCCATTTATCAAATGGAATATTCATTTGTTTCATTTCAATACATTTATTTATAATACGTTCAAATCGAATTAATACTTCAGGTGACGTATATTTAAAATTATATTTTGACTCATTAATTAGATATGCTATTTCTCTATTAAATGTTGGTATAGATTCAAGTAAATATATATTTTTACATAGAAAAAACTTCACATCATTTATTTTTTCTTTCTGTTCAGATTCAGACATTATTTAGTATATATTATCTATTTTAATTATATTAATTCAATTTTATTTTCCCGATTTTCTTTTTCTTGTAGATTTTTTTGAAGATTTCCTTCTTGATATTTTTTTTTTACTTAATTTTGAAATCATTTCTTTTCTAATTTTATTTAATTTACTTTTATTAATTTGTCCATTACTATCAAATACCTCTTTATCACATACATAAATTTCATGTATATCAGATAATTTATCTATTGTTATTTCAGGTAAATTTTCTGAAAATTTATCTAAAATAGTATAAACATCATTATAATAACTAAAAAAAGATGAACTTACTGGTTTATTCTTTTCATTTTGAAAATTACATCCTTTATCAAGACTATATAATTTAATTAAATTTTTTAAATGTTGTTCCTTATCTGTTAAACATTTAAGATAAAGTTTGTTTTTTGTATATTTATAGACACTACATAATAATTTTAAAACATCTTTATTATTAATTAATTCATTATTTTGACTATAATTTCCATACATATATAATGATTTATTATCTCCTAATTTTTTTACATATGCTCTATCAAAATCATATATATACACTAAATAAAGAACCTTAACAATATATTTCTTTTTATTTATAAAATATACTAAATTTAATGGTTTATCTAATGGACGTATCATTATATTTCCTGTATGTAAATCATTATGAACACCTTTAGAAAGTGATAAACTATAACATGCCACAAAGATCTGAAATAAAATATTAAATATATTGATTTCTTGAATATAATTACTTACTAATAAATCATGAAAACTCATTATATTATCATAAGTTTCTGTTAAAATAATATTAAATTTAATTTTATTTATATCAACATCAATTTTATTATCTCTACTTTTTTGCTTACGAATACTTACATCACTAAAACCATAATTATCAGAATAATAATCTAAAATATTATTATTTATACTTCGTTTTAACCGTCTCTTTACAATTTGTGAACGCAATTTTCTATTTTTTGTATAATAATGATTATCTAACATTTTAAATAAATTATCATATGAACATAATTTACCAACACCTAAAGATCTTATAAAATTTGGACATATTTTTAAATCAACTAATGGTGTTACAACTAGACTATATACATTTGACTCATACATAAGACCATCTATTGCATTCTCTAAATCATCATAATTTTCATCTTTATCTTTTACTAATTTAAAAAATGATTTATCAGCATAAATTTTTATAAATCCTTTGTTTATTTTCTCTTCTTTATAATATACATTATCTTTAAAAGTTATTATCCAAGCATCAGTTGGACTCGCACCAGTTGCTATTCCCTTTACTCTTTTTATATAGTTATATATATTACATATATTGTATTTATCATCAATTATCATATTTTTTATTTTAAGATATATATTTTTTTTAAACTTTTGAGTTTAAAAATTAAATTTATAATATTTCTATAATCTCTCCAACTATTTTCAAATGATTTTCACACATTATAAATCGTGAATTTACTTTTATATATTCCGGGCGATATTTAAAATGTAACTTAATCATTGCATTATCATTTGTCCGTAAAACATTATCATCATTAACTACATTTCTTGAATTCTTTTTATCTTTTATTTCTAATATTCGAACTGTTTGTCTTATAGAATTTAGACAAAATAACGGTTCATATCCTTTTTTTATAGTTGTAGAATGTGATTTCATTACATCTACTTTCGCAATAAATGTTTTAACCGCTAACTTCTCTGATTTTGAAGATATTAATACTATACCTTTTCTTATCAGTTTACGATCTATTTTCTTAAACGATAAACATACATATGAACCGGATGAGACAATTTGGACATTTACTTTCTTTGAATGTATTGACTTTATTGTAACTGATTCGTATGTACCATCTGTGCTATTTGGTCCTAGTAATAAATTATCACCTACACGTATTGTTCCAGATAATAAATGTCCTCCGATTACTATTCCAACTCCCTTAACATGAAAAATATTATCAACAAAATATTCAACTTCTTGATTCTCATCATTCTTTGGTTTCTCACCTATAATATTAAAAAACATCCTTAACTTATCTAATCCTTCACCAGTTACGTTACTTATTTGAAAAATCGGTGTAATACTATTACTATATATATTTTTACATGATAATATAATATCTTCATTATCTTTAATACGAACACCAATACGCCTTACTGATGGATGTTTTAACAACTTATTTATCTGATCATTTGTTTCCTCTAATACATTAGCCCTATCTTTACATAAATCTATCTTACTAATAACAAATATAAACGGTATTTTAAAAGTAATACAAATAAATATATGTTCAACAGTCATTTTGGATATCCCATTATTTGCTCCTATCATTATCATACATATATTTGGTATAGATGATGAAATCCCTAATATTGTTGTCTTTAAATATTTCTCATGTCCTGCTAGATCAAAAAATGAAATAATTTTTGTACTTCTTTGAACTATATCATTCCATGATAATTTATTTACTCCTTGATAATTCACAATTTGACCTTTATAATCATACCCTAATATTTGATGAGATATTGATGATGTTCGACCTGTTTTTAATTCATGTGAATAATTAAACACTGACATGCGTGATAATCCTCTTCCATTATCTAATTGTCCTGTTACTAAACATCCTAATGTACTGGATTTAGATGAGTCTACATTACCAGCGATTGCTACTTTAATATCTATGTATTTATTATTTGTATTTTCTCTTACTAATACTTCATATATGTTTCTTTCCTTTGAAATTGGTGTTTTCTTTAATATCTGTACATAATAATTATTCTTATCTGCTATAACATTTAATATCTTTATTGCATCAACATATTCTTCTTCTGTTATGCCTACTTCTGTACCATCATCTTCAACCCCAATAATATAAAAACATTCAGAACTTGGACTTTCATTACATCTATATCTCATTTGAGTTGCTAATTCATTAATTCTTTGTTCTGAATTATTCTTTAATTTTAATTTATATTCAATATTACCTTCATTATTCTCAGGATCCATTATAATAATATATATTTTTTTTTTAAATATAAAAAAAATATTCAATTTAATAAAATGAATTTTATTAAAAATAAAAAACTTTTTATATTTATTATAATTTTAATTATTGGATTCATTAGTTACATTAGTTATACATATTTAAAAAAAGTTAATATCTTTGAAAAATTTCCACCTATGTTATGTTTTGGTGAAACATGCATATCTGACGAAAAGTATGAAAATTTACCTCCTATGTTGTGTGTTGGTGAAACATGTATAACTGAAGAAATGTTAGGTAAAGTTATTTTAAAATCTGATGAAGTTACACCTGTAACTACTCAAGAACCGACAACTACTACCCAAGCACCGACAACTACTACTCAAGCACCGACAACTACTACACAAGCACCGACAACTACTCAAGCATCGGCAACTGCTACTCAAGCATCGGCAACTGCTACTCAAGCATCGGCAACTGCTACTCAAGCACCGACAACTACTACACAAGCACCGGCAACTACTCAAGCACCGGCAACTACTACACAAGCACCGGCAACTACTCAAGCATCGGCAACTGCTACACAAGCACCAATAATGACTGTTTTACCTACAACTACTACAGCACCTTTTATTACTGAAATAGAAATACCAACTACTACACAATTTCCTATTATAACACCAGCAGTAACTAAAACTGAAATAGAAATACCTGTGACAACAGAACTACCAATAACAAAAGAATCAATAATTGACACTTCTCAACCGCTTTATAAAACATATGCTCAAATATTTAATAATTAAATAATTTTATTTGTTCTTCTTCTGATAATTTAGTATCTCCTTCATACTTATATGCTAAATTTTCACTAATTAATAAAGAATTTACTGATTTAAAATTAATATTTTGTAAATCAACGAGTAAACGACCATATTTATCAAATTCAAGACAATTAATATAAACAATAGTTATATTTTTTTCTAATAATATTTGTATATCTTTAGAAGAACTATCGTTATTAACTTTTATTTTTCCATATGATAAAAAATCTATAACTCGATTTCTTGCTTCCAACGCTTTTTCTTTTAATAATTTATTTTTTGAATGTAATTCTGCTGTATCAATTCCATCAATTCTTACTATAAACTTATAATATTTATCAAATAACTTAAATACAACTTTTCCAGTATCTCCATCATGTACATCAACTAATCTTGCATATGTTTTAATTCCATTAAGAGAAAATAATTCTGTCTCTATTCCGTGATTTGTAAAATCATTCATTTTTTCTTTTATATTAATTAAGATATAATAATTAATATAATAATGCATAATTAACTTTAGTCAAATAAACTATTCCAAGAATCTTTTTTTAAAAAATAATTATCGTATTTATCATTAAAATTATTGTTCAAGAATGTTTTAATTAGTTCATCTATGTTATCTTTAATATTATCGTTGTAATGTTCGATATCTTTTATGCTAAATTTATTAATTTCATATGCGTATGTATAAGTTATTGACTTTCTCCAACTTAAATAATTTTCTAAATTATCGTCATATTCGTTATTATCATCATTCATAGATAAAAGTGGAATAAGAAGAGTATCATGTAGATATAAAAATAATAAAAAAGTTTTTATATCTTTATTTTCTACAGAATAATCAATAATATTTGTTAAATATTTATATTCATCATCATCCTTACTAAAATTATATTTAGAATTGCAATTTTTATCAAAGTTTTGTTTAATATTTCTTAACATTTATCTATATGTAGTTATAATTTTAAATAACATTTTAGAGTTTTTTAAGTATATCACAAACTATAAATTTAACATAAAAATATATTTTAATTATATAAATAAATATGGATGATGTTCTAATAGATATAGCAGAATTTATAAATAATGATAATATAACAACCGATGAACAAAATGCAATAAGAGAATTGTATAATAGTATATATTCTAAACAGATTGATGCAACGAATATAGTTAGTTATGTTGTTCTATTAATGAAAATAATAAATACTCATAAAACAGTTCCAAATATTGATAAAAAGAAATTAGTTATATTTGTTTTACTAAAATTTGTAGAATTAAATATAACAAACGAAGATGAAGCGAATATTCTGAAAATGTTTATAAATAATATTTTACCAAATATGATAGATACATTAATATCAATTGATAATAAAGAAATAATAATAAAAGCTGAAAATTATGTCAAAACATTTTGTCAAAAAATTAAAACAAAATTATGTTGTTTTGGATAAAAATATATATTTAAAGAAATAAATAAAATCATTTGATGGTATTTACTAAGTATGTATATGATAAAAAAAGATATTTGAATTTGAAAAAAAAAGAAAAGGTTGCTTTTATTCGTAAAACTATTAATGAATTAGTAACGATTCTACATAATCCTGAAATAATAGAAAAAAATGAAAATAATGAAGATGTGCAACATCAATTTCATAGTAATTGTCAGATAATAAGACAAATAATAGGTAATAATAAAGTATGTAAAATAGAATCAACTATTCTAAAATCGAATAATTTTTTTACATTTCCAATAAAATATAAGCATGATGAAACAACATTTGCTATTTTAAAATTAGATGAATGTTTTTCAATTAAAGATTTAGTAGATGAATTGATAGATTTACTAAATTAAAACGAACGAAATAAATAAAGACATGGATTATTCAACATAAAAGCTAATTACAAAAATATTTATAAATCAAAAATGTTAAAAAGTTTTCCCGTTTATTATTTTATTTTAAGAAATAAAATAAAAAGATAAATATGTTTATTACAATATTTTATTATTTTGATTTTATTAAAATGTATAAATATAATAAACTTTTGAATTCTATTAAAAATAAGAAAATAAAAAAAGCTTTTTCTGATATGACATCTGATAATTATTTAAACTGGGATAAAAATATATATGAAACATTTGATACGTTAAGTAAAACATGTTTCAATGACTTTGAATTAAAATATGATCGTTTTAGTAAATTATTATTTTTATCTGAACCAGAAACCTGGATCTTCTTTATTGAAGATATTGATTTTCATAAATATATTGAAAAATTTGATTTTTCTAATTTATATATGTCTAATCATAATGAAAATTTTAAAATAGTTCTCGATTTATTACTGGATCTATATCCTGATAAGTTTAAACTTGATATTATTTAATTTTAATACACAATATGTATTAAAATTCATTCAATTTTTATGTTTTCGTTTTCTTGGAGATGATGAACGTTTTTTCTTCTTTTTTGAAGATTTTCTTCTTCCGTCTTCTTTTTCCTCATCTATTGAAAAAAGAGAACGTTCAGCATTATAATTTGAAACTGATTTTTCTGATACTAGTCTTTCTCCTCCTGGTGCAACTTTATTACTTTTTCCGAATATACCTCCCATTTTTTATATAAATAAATATAAAAGATTTTTTATTTAAAGATATTTAAAATTTATTTAAGTTCTTAAAGATAGAAGAAATAAAATATATGAATTTCTATAAAAAATTTCTATCTCTTTCATTTCTTTTTTTATTTCTTCTTTTTCTTTTTTTACAAATTTTTGAAAATTATTTATAAAATTTTGATCTTTTAGAACTTCTCTTATAAAATAATAATATTTCTCTCTTGATGATATATAATAAAATTTTCTTACAAATAATTGCCATTTTGTTATACTTTCATACATATCAAAATTTTCATTATTTATACTTATGTATACCTTTTTGAATTCATCAAAAATTGGATATATTAATTTATATGTATTATAATCTTCTATTTTAGACATATTTCTATTGATTAATAATATTTACTCTTTATATTTAATGATATATTTGCATACCCTTGTTGATATGGTTCAGAGCCTGATATATCTAATTGACTATTACTTTGATTTGTATCAATTAATAATTGACTATCAAATACTGGAAAACCAACTTGTGCATTTGATGCTATACTAAATCCTCCAGAAGAAAATATTATACTACCTAATTCAAACCATTCTATTCCATCATAAGAATATATAAATGTATTTGTTCCATTCCCTATAGCTACAAATTTATTACCATTCCATGCTGATAACCATCCATAACTACTAAATAATGTAATTCCAAGTCCTGTCCATACTGATCCGTTTGTACTATAAGCAATGCTATTTGTTCCACTACCTGTTACGACAAATAAATTTCCATTAAATGATACCCCTTGTCCCGTTGTTGAGAATACTGTTAATGCTAATCCTGTCCATGATGTTCCATTATTTGACGAATATGCGATTGTATTTGTTCCACTTCCTACTGCTACTAATATGCTTCCACCTAAACATATATTATATCCTCCCGTCGTGAAAATAGTTGTTCCTAAACCTGTCCATGTAATTCCATCAGTTGAACTTGCAATTGTATTTGTTCCTACGCCAACTGCTATAAATTTATTAGATAACCAACAAGCATTATATCCATTTGTTGTAAATATTGTTGCACCTCCTCCTACCCAATCTATTCCATTATATGAAAAAGCTACCGTATTTGTTCCACTGCCAAATGCTACATATATAGAATTATTATAAGATATTCCATATCCTTGTGTTGTGAATATGGTTGCTCCTAAACCAACCCAATTGATTCCATCAAATGAATATGCTTGAGAATTTGTTCCGCTTCCACTGCTTAACCACATTTTTCCTGCCCATAATACATTATTTCCTTTTGATGAGAATATTGTTTTACCAAGACCATTCCAATTTATTCCATCTTTGCTATATGCTATTGTATTAATTGTATCTTGACCAACTGCAACAAATGGATGTTGTATATTAACATTACCAACTAGATGATTCTGTTTATCTCCATTCCACACTGCTTTATATCCATTTGTGCTAAATAATGTTAATGCTAATCCTGTCCAAGATATTCCATCATATGAAATTGCTAATGTATTTGTTCCTGCTCCACCAGCTATAAATCTTGTTCCAATCCATCCAACATTATTTCCAGATGTTGAGAATATACCTGTTCCTATTCCATTCCATACTATACCATCATAACTATATGCTAGTGTATTTGTTCCACTTCCAGTTGCTACAAATAGTCGTCCATTCCATGTTAATCCATTACCAGATGTTGTAAATATCGTTGAACCCAATCCTGTCCAATTAATACCATTATAACTATACGCCAATGTATTAAGTCCTCCTGTGCCACTAGCTATAATAATATTTGGACTTACGCATATATTATTACCTGTTGTAAACATTATAATACCTAATCCTGTCCAATTAATTCCATTAGGGCTATATGCTATATTATTCGTTCCTGAACCAACTGCTACAAATCTATCTTTATACCAAACAACGTCGTTACCATTCGTTGAGAATATAGTTACACCTAGTCCAACCCAGCAATATCCACATGATGATGATGCTATTGTATTTGTCCCTGTCCCAACTGCTATAAAAGTTGTTCCGTTCCATGTAACGGAATTTCCTCTTGTAGAAAACATTATTGCGCTTCCTATAATTCCTGTCCAAGTTGTTCCTGTTGTGCTATAAGCAATTGATGATGTACCAGAACCAACAGCTATCCAAACTTTACCATTCCATACAGAATTATAACATGTTGTTAATGTATTATTACTTGTCCAGGTATTACCACCATTTGAAGAATATATTAATCCACTGTTTCCACCAACTACAATCATACTTGATGGGAATGATAATGTGTGTTGTCGTGAATCATTAAATGTAATATTATTTGATTGTGTTGTAAATATAGTTTTACCAAGACCTGTCCAATTAATTCCATCTGGTGAATATGCTAGTGTATTTGTTGAACCATTACCACCTGCTATAAAAGTTATACCATTCCAATAAATTCCATATCCTCCTGTTGAGAATATTGAATTTCCTAATGCTGTCCATATTATACCATTAGCACTGTAAGCTATTGTATTTGTTGCGTCTACGCCAACTGCTACAAAACGAAGTCCATTCCATGTTACATTTTGACCACTTGTTGCGAATACTGTTGTTCCTAATCCTGTCCATATTGTTCCATTTATTGAATATGCCAATGTATTAGTACCCTCTCCTGTTGCTATAAATTTTGACCCACTCCAGCATAAACCATTTCCTTGTGTTGAAAATATTGTAGAACCTAAACCTGTCCATTGCGTAATATTAGTAGAATATGCTAAAGAATCAGTTGATGTTGTTGAAACATTACCATATGCTACCCCAAATCCAGAACCAGTCATTATATCTGTACCACGACCAGTCCATGTTACACCATCAGATGATGTTACTATTGCATTAAGTGTTGATATTTGCCCAGTTGCTACCCATAAATTTGACCCGTATATTACTTGATTTCCGACGCCTAATGTATTCGAACGAGAAGTCCATGTTACACCATCTGGTGATGTTGCTATAGAATTTAATCCAACTGGATTGCCAACTGCAACCCATAAATTTGTACCATTATATGCAACTCCACGTCCTTGTGTAAAAATAGTTGCACCACGACCAGTCCATGTTGTTCCGTCTGAAGATGTTGCTATACTATTTGTTCCATTACCTACAGCAACCCATAAATTCGTACCATTATATGCTATTCCACGTCCTTGTGTTGTAAAAATAGTTGAACCTCGTCCAGTCCATGTTGCACCATCTGAAGATGTTGCTATAGTATTAAAAGTACCCGTTCCGACTCCAACAGCAACCCATAAATTTGTACCATTATATGCTACTCCATAACCAGTAGTTGTAAAAATTGTAGAACCAATACCCGTCCATGTTGTTCCATCTGATGATGTTGCTATCGTATTTGTACCACTACCAACAGCGACCCATAAATTTGTACCATTATATGCTACTCCATACCCTATTGAAAAAATATTGGTACTTCTTCCTGTCCACACTGTACCATTTGTTGATGTTATTATGCAATTTGTTCCTGAACCAACAGTAACCCATAGATTTCCACCATACGCTACTGCATAACCTTGACCAATATTAGTAGAACCAAGACCACTCCATGTTATACCATTTGATGATATTGCTATTGTATTTGGTGTTGCTCCAACGACAACATATACTGATATTGTTGATGGCCCTGCAACACCAGATGCTAAATATATATCTTTATTTTTAACAATCGAATTAGAGGTATAAAATGGTATAAACATTTGTTGTAGTGATTTCCAATTTACACCATTTCGACTATATAAAATAAAATTACCATTACCTACTGCGATAAAATAATTTCCATCCCATATAATTGAATTTCCACGGATCGTAAATGAATTATTTGTGACACCTGTCCATCTTACACCATCATAAGAATATCCTATTGTAAAAAGTGCACCCTCGCCAACTGCAACCCACATTGTTCCATTCCAAGCAATTCCATTACCACTTACAGAAAATATTGTTGTACCTAATCCTATCCATGTATTATTATTTAAAGAAACTGCGATTGTATTATTACTCTTACCTACTGAAATCCACATTGGATCGACGCTTTGACCAAATGTATAATTTTGCTGGACGTTATTACTTATCTTGGCAACTATATTACTTGTATTTAAGATAACTTTATTTGTATTGAAACATACACTACTTAATTTCTTATTTTCTTTCGCAGTGTTTTGAATAATTGTAGATGAAAATACTGTTCCATAAGATATTTCTTTAGTTATAGTATTATATAACATATTTCCGGCTAATTTATTTGAATTATCATTTCTTACTCTATTTATATATAATCCTTGTGATGTTCCGTAAACAGTATTTTCACTTACAATAACCACTAACCCATTTCCTCCTGGAATTGAATCTCCATTACCATTAGCTACACCTGTAATATAATAAGGCGATGTATTATTTGGTGCTGTATATCTATTAGTTGTAGTATATCCAAGTGGTTGATTGGGTATTGCTGTTATACTATTTGTTTTAGATGAACCTCCTCCACCACCTGCTGGTCCGTCACCACCTCCTCCTCCTCCCCCTCCATAAAAACCTCCTCCACCTGCTCCTCCACCATCTACTGAATCTCCTCCTGTTATGAGACTACCTGCTGAACCACCACCTGAACCAGCTGCTCCACCTGCCGTTTGACTACCTCCACGTCCCTCGGTAGATCCAAAACGTCCTCCTCCACCGCTATTAGCTGTACCAGAAAATGTTGCATTACCACCTACACCGCCTAGAAATGAATTATTTCCTCCTGCTCCTCCTGCTCCTCCTGCAACTACTACATCGTTTTGAGATCTTTTTATTGCAGATCTACCACCTCCACTAGAACCTATATTAGGAGAACCAGAAACACCGCCTCCACCTCCATATGTAGAAGAACCTTGAATTGAACCCCCTTGACCTACAACAATGTTCAAAATTTCACCAGGAGTTACATCTAATACACCTTGAACCATAGCACCAGCTGCGCCTATAGAATTAGCACTTGGTATGGTACTTTGACCACTACTACCAGCACCCCATAAATAAACATAAAGTTTATAACATCCAGATGGTACTATATATATTTGATCATTTCCAGTATATGTGAATATTTTTGTATCTAAATTTGTATTCATAATAATAGACCCGTCTATTTGATTTGAATTTGATAAAGCCGGATTATATCCAATTGATATTGCACTCGATAATTGATTAGTTATAGCTGTATTATATCCAATTGCTATTGAATTTTGTCCCTGAACATTATAACCAGAATTATATCCAATTGCTATTGAATTTTGTCCTTGACCTGTAAATCCTGCTTGATACCCGATTGCTATAGTTCCTGTTCCTTGATTAAATACACCAGATGAATCACCAATATTCATAGCATTAGAAAATTGATTTGTTTGTAAAGATGATTTATTACCAATTGAAATAGAATTAATTGAACTATTTATATTATTTCCAATTCCTATCGCATTTTCTCCTTGTGTTGATATATTATTTCCGATTGCTATCGCATAACTTCCTTGATTTGATATTCCTGCTTGATACCCTATTGATATAGAACCCGTTTGACTATTATTTAATCCAGTCTGATATCCAATATTTATCGCGCTATATCCTTGACTATTTTGTCCAGATTGATATCCAATCGCAATTGCTCCTGTTGATTGTGATATTTGACCCGCTTGATATCCGATCGCAAGTGAATTAGCTTGTTGTGAATCCTGAGCAGATTGATATCCTATTGCGACTGAATTTCCTCTCTGATTTGTTTGTCCGGCTTGATATCCTATCGCAATTGCTCCTGTAGTCTGTGATGCTTGTCCGGCTTGGAAACCTATTGCTATCGCTCCTGTTGCTTGTGATGCTTGACCTGCTTGAAATCCTATAGCTATTCCAAATGTACTTTGATTCGTTTGTCCTGCTTGATTTCCAATAGATATAGATTGTAAACTTTGATTTACTTGACCTGCTTGATATCCTATCGCTATTGCTCCTGTTGCTTGTCCTGTGAATCCAGACTGATAACCAATAGAAACAGCATATATACCTTGTGTTCCGGCATCACCTGCTTGATATCCTATCGCGATTGCATTTGAACGTTGACTATCTTGCCCTGCTTGAAATCCAATTGCTATTGAACCACTTGCTTGATTAGTTTGCCCGGCTTGATATCCTATTAAAATTGAATAAGCACCTTGTGTTCTTTGTCCTGCTTGTCCTCCTATTGCGATAGAATGAATGCTTTGACCTGTTTGTCCTGCTTGATATCCAATCGATATTGCACCTGTTAATTGTCCTGTTAATCCTGCTTGATATCCTAAAGATAATGAATATATTTGTTGTGCATTTTGAGATGTTTGATATCCTATCGCTATTGCACCAGTTGCTTGATTTGTTTGTCCTGCTTGATATCCGATTGATAATCCATAATTATTCTGACCAGTATATCCGGCTTGTGTTCCGATTGCGATTGGATTTAATGGAGAACTATTATTATAAACAAAACCATATCCTGCTGTTGTCGATGGAGTTTGTCCTAAACCTGACCAGTTTTGACCGTCTATTGATACAGCTAGTGTATTAGTACCTTGCCCAACGGCATAATATTGTTTTCCAGTGAAATATGCATTTTGACCGGCTGTTGAGAATATTGAACTTCCTAGTCCTGTCCAAGTAGTTCCATTAGTTGAGTATGCTAATGTATTTGTTGTTCCTTGTCCAGATGCTACATAAGAGGTAGTACCGTTTGATGTTAAACCATTTCCTTGGATATTGAATATACTTGTGGAAAGTCCAGTCCATGTTGTTATATTACTAGAATAAGCTAATGTATTAGAAAATTTTGTAGCAGTTTGAAAACCTGATGCCACGCCATATCCTCCAGATGTAAATATAGTAGCCCCGCGAGCAGTCCATGATGCTCCATCAGTTGATGTTCCAATAGTATTTGTTCCATTTCCAACAGCTATCCATAATTTATTAAAATGATTATATGTTATTCCTTGACCAGAACTTGTAAAAATAGTAGCACCGCGAGCAGTCCAAGTTATTCCATCTGTTGATGTTCCTATTGTATTTGTTGTTTGACCTACAGCAACCCATAACGAATTATAATATGCTACTTTTTGTCCCGCAAAATTAAAAATAGTAGAACCGCGTCCAGTCCATGTACTTCCATCAGTGGATGTTGCTATTGTATTATTTGTTCCCCAACCTACAGCAACCCATAACCCATTTCCATATCCAACTCCATATCCCGCTGTTGTAAAAATAGTAGAACCGCGTCCAGTCCATGTAATTCCATCTGTTGAGGTTGCTATAGTATTGAAAGTACCTGACCCATTACCAACAGCAACCCATAAATTTGATCCGTTATATGCTATATTGTTACCACTTTGATTAAAAATAGTAGAACCGCGTCCAGTCCATATTGTACCATTAGTTGATGTTGCTATAGTATTTGTCGATTCTCCAACAGCAACCCATAAATTATTTCCATATACTACACTATTACCTCTTGAAAATATAGTAGAACCAAGTCCAGTCCATGTTGTACCATCAGATGAATATGCAATTGTATTAAAAGTTCCTGTTCCAACACCAACAGCAACCCATAAATTTAAACCATTATATGCGATTCCATTACCAACACCTCCACTATTAAAAATGGTAAGACCGCGTCCAGTCCATGTAGTTCCATCAGTTGATGTTGCTATACTATTTGTTCCAGCACCAACAGCAACGATTATATTTGTTTTGTAATTATACTTATTTAATCCTAATGTACCATTTCCAATCGTTGAATGAATTGTAACTCCTAAACCAGTCCATACAGTTCCGTTAAGTGAATATGCTACTGTATTCGTACCTTGTCCAGACGCTATAAAATAATTACCAGACCATGATACATTTTTACCAAGAGTAGAAAATATTGTTGTACCTAATCCTGTCCACACTGTTCCATTATCAGAATAAGCAAGTGAATTAGCAGAACCTTGACCAACCGCAACAAATCTAGATGCGCCATTCCAAATAACACCTTGTCCACTAAAATTGAATATAGTTGTACCAAGTCCAGTCCATGTAGATGCATCTGATGAATATGCGAGTGTATTAGAACCTTGCCCAGTTGATATAAATAATGAATTACCATAACATATATTATTACCTTTAATAGAGTAAATAGTAGAACCTAAACCAGTCCATGTTGTTCCACTAGTTGTAGAATATGCTAGAGTATTTGCTGTAGGCGATACATTATAATTACTAACTGTTAAACTTGATGAACCATTACCTAAAGTTGCGTGAATTGTTACTCCAAGTCCAGTCCAAGTGGTTCCATTTGAAGAATAAGCAATAGTATTTGTACCTTGACCAGTTGCTATAAAATATATACCAGTCCATGAAATTGAATATCCAACTGTTGAAAATGTACCTGCTCCTAAACCAGTCCATGTAGTTCCATTATAAGAATATGCTATACTATTTGTACCTTGACCAACAGCAACAAATATATATTCATTGTAAACAACATCATATCCTGATTGTGAAAATATTGTTTTACCTAATCCAGTCCAAGTAGAACCATTACTACTGTATGCTAAAGTATTTGTAAAATCAAATCCAGTTGCAATAAATAATGAATTACCCCAACACAAACCATATCCATTTATAAACAAAGTTGTTCCGAGACCAGTCCAAGTAGTTCCATCAGTTGTTGAATAAGCAAGTGTATTTGATGAAATAACTGGTGTTGAAGCGTTATATCCATATTGAGAAAATACAGTTGCTCCTAAACTTGTCCATGATACACCATCAGTACTATAAGCCATTGTTGTTGAAGAATCACCCCCTGCAATAAAATGTATTCCATTATATTTAATGTAAAAAAATAAATCATTCGAAGTATTAAATACAGAAGTACCACGTCCAGTCCAAGTTATTCCATCAGTTGAAGTTGCAATTGTATTTACTGCTCCAGTGCCTAAAATTATCCATATATTATTTCCAAAAGCCACTGCAACACCATTTTCATTGTAAGTTGTTTTTCTAAATATAGTTTGTCCACCTCCAGTCCATGTTGTACCATCTGTTGATCTTGATATTGTATTGACTGTCCCAAAACCAATAGCAACAAATAAATTAGAACCATTATATGCTATATCATTAACAGAATCCATAGTACTATTTCTGGCTGTCCAGGTTGTCGCATCACTTGAAGTGTAAATAAAACCAGTATTACCACATATTAACCATAAACTATTTGCATATATTACATTACCAGAACCTACAGACATTGTAGTACCTAATCCTGCCCATGTTATTCCATCTGATGATGTCGCTACTCTATTTGTGGATCCTCCACTAGCAACCCATTTATTATTTCCATATGCTACTTTATTTCCACTAGTATTAAAAATAGTCGTACCGCGTCCTGTCCAAGTTATTCCATCTGTAGATGTTGCTATTGTATTTGTTCCTTGACCTACAGCAACCCATAAATTCGTACCATTATATGCTACTCCATATCCTTGAGTCGAAAATATTGTTGTTCCAAGACCTATCCATATATAAGGTTTAACTGAATAACTTATTGTATTTCCTAAAAAACCATATCCAACAGCAACCATTAATTTTGGATAAATTGATCCACTTCCAACAATGGTGCTACCATTAGTTGCTAATTTATTACCAACATTAAAAATTGCAGTTCCTAGTCCTGTCCATGTTATTGCATCTGATGAATATAAAATTCCATTAGTTCCCTCTCCAAGTGCAATAAATTTTGTTCCTGTCCAGATAACTCCATTACCTGAAACAGTAAATAATGTAGTTCCTAATCCTGTCCATGTAGATGGAACTTTAGATGTAGAATATAAAATAGTATTTGTGCCTTGTCCTAATGAAACCCAAATCGGTGAACTTGATGAACTATTATTAATAATATCATTACCACTTGTACTAAATAAAGTAATTCCTAGACCTGTCCATTGTGTTACATCATTCGTGCTATAGGCAATTGTATTAGTTCCAGAACCAACAGTAGCATAGATAAACAGATTAGAACCACTTGAAACGAGTGTATTACTTCCATTAGAGGCAATTCCACTTCCGTTATATAAAATAGTCGAACCTAATCCTGTCCATGATAATCCATCAGTTGAATATGATATTGTATTAACAGATGAATCACCTACTGCTACAAAATATGTTCCATTCCAAGTAATTGCATTTCCACTTACAGTAAATATAGTAGTACCTAATCCAGACCAAGTAGTACCATTTGCCTCTGAATAAGCAATTGAATTTGTTCCTTGTCCACATGCTACATAAATAGTTGAACCATTTGAAGCAATACCATTACCTCTTGTGCTAAATATAGTAACTCCTAACCCAGTCCATGTATCAATTAAATATGTTGATGAATAAGCAATTGTATTTGTACCTTGTCCTAAAGATATATAAATATTTTGCATTGTCCCAGATGCAATTAATTTAGAACCATCCCAGGTAATAGAATTACCTATAAATAAAGTATCATTACCAAGAACAGTCCATGTTGATGCATTTGTAGAATACGCTATTGTATTTACACTTCCATTACCAACTGCAACATAAGTTGTTCCAGTCCAAGTAACGCCATTACCACTTGTTGTAAATATAGTAACACCAAGTCCTGTCCATGTTGTTCCATTAGTTGTTGAATATGCAACTGTATTTGTTCCAGAACCAACTGCAATCCATGTTGCTCCAGTAGTATTATAAACAGCAGATTTTCCAGATGTTGAAAACAAAGTTAAAGCAAGACCGGTCCAAGTTGTACCGTTTGTAGAATATGCTATTGTGTTTGTACCACTTCCAACAGCGATATAATATCCATTACCGTAATAAATATTATTAGACTGGGTGCTAAATATTGTTACACCTAGACCAGTCCATGTAAATCCGTTAGATGAGTAAGATACAGTATTTGTTCCAGAACCAGAGGTTAAGAAAATTTGATTATTATTATTAAAACTAGATTGATATCCTAAACCGATAGAATATGTTGAATAATTCATAAATCCAGCCTGATATCCGACAAAAGTTGATAAAGCGGACGAACCAGTAAAATTTACTTGATTACCAATATTAATTACTGTGTCACTCTGACCAAAACGTGCGCTTTGATTACCTATTGAAATTGTATTAGAAAAATAATAATTTGATTGTCCAGATTGATTACCAATAGCAATATTATTTAAATTATTTCCAGTTGCCGAATTCAAATATGCGTTCGAACCAAGATGAACATTATTCCCATCAACTTTCCATGATTGAGTGGTATTATCCCAAAAAGCATAATCTGAATAATTTGTACCAGTGATACTTAAAGGTCCAGTAGAACCAAAACCAATAGTTGGACCACTTGGTCCTGTACTACCAGAATATCCTGTATAACCTGTAACCCCAGTAATACCAGTAGGACCGATAATTCCAGTCGATCCAATAATTCCGATTGAACCAGTAGATCCAGTATAACCAGTATATCCAGTATATCCAGTATATCCTGTATAACCTGTTGGACCTATGTATCCAATATATCCGGTAAAACCAGTATACCCACTGCATCCACTGTATCCTGTGTATCCAGTTCTACCAGTATATCCAGTAGTCCCAATATATCCGGTATAACCTGTATAACCAGTAGAACCAGTATATCCTGTAAATCCAGTATACCCTTTGTATCCACTATATCCAGTATAACCAGTATATCCAGTATATCCATTATAACCAGTATATCCAGTATAACCAGTATAACCACTATTTCCTGTAGAACCAGTGTATCCTGTATATCCAGTATATCCGGTATATCCAGTATATCCTGTAGAACCAGTTCTACCAGTAGGACCTGTGTATCCATTATATCCTGTATAACCAGTATAACCATCCCAACCAGTTATTCCTGTTCCAGAATTTATACCTTTTATTCCAGTGAACCCAGTATAACCAGTATATCCTGTAAAACCTGTTGGACCAGTGTATCCAGTAAATCCTGTATAACCTGTATAACCTGTATAACCTGTATAACCTGTATAACCGGTAAAACCGGTATAACCAGTAAAACCAGTGTATCCAGTAAATCCGGTATAACCAGTATATCCAGAATATCCAGCAAATCCTGTATATCCAGTAAATCCTGTATATCCCGTATATCCTGTATATCCTATGAACCCAGTAAAACCAATTATTCCTGTTACACCAGTGTATCCAGTATATCCTGTGTATCCTGTGTATCCAGTAAAACCGGTATAACCGGTATATCCTGTATATCCTGTATATCCTGTAACTCCAGAATATCCTGTATATCCTGTATATCCAGTGTAACCTGTAAAACCAGTGTATCCAGTATATCCAGTATATCCTGTATATCCTGTATATCCTGTATACCCACTATATCCAGTATATCCTGTATAACTTGTATATCCTGTTACTCCAGTGTAACCTGTAAAACCAGTGTATCCAGTAAAACCTGTTACTCCAGTGTAACCTATAAAACCAGTAAATCCAATAAAACCAGTATATCCAGTTACTCCTGTACATCCTGTATAACCAGTATAACCATTATAACCAGTATATCCTGTATATCCAGTATAACCTGTATAACCAGTATATCCAGTAAATCCAGTATATCCAGTAAATCCAGTATATCCAGTATATCCTATATATCCTGTATCACCACTAACACCAGTAAATCCAGTATACCCTGTGAAACCAGTGAATCCAGTATATCCTGTAAATCCAGTAACACCTATATAACCAGTATAACCTGTATATCCAATATTTCCAATTGAACCAATAGAACCAATAGAACCACTACATCCACTATATCCAAGTTTTATTTCTGAAGAAACATAAATATCATTTGAATTTACAGAATATGTATTTGTAATTTGTTGGTTTCGAGAAGTCCATGAAATACCATCAGGTGAAGTATATATATTTGATAATCCACCTGATAAAATAAATAAATTATTTGAGAATATACAATTACTAAAATTATCTATAGTTGTTGGTATTATAGTATTACCACTACCAATTAGTAAACTCTCCAATCCCCATTTATATAATATTTCTGCTTCAACATTTTGTCTCTCTATTGTAGATAAAGATCTATTAATAATTAATAATTCAGCGATTGCTTGATCATTTGATAAAAAATTTGTATTATTTCTAGAATTTATATTTAGATTTGCAGTAACATTTACACCTGATAATGAACTTATATTATTATTTGAACCTTTAAGAACACCGTTTACATAAAAAGAAGCAGTATTAGCACTACTATTTACAACTGCTTCTAATAATACCCATGTATTTGATGTTGTATAACCATTATTTCCATTAGCAATTATTGTTCCTCCACTATCTCTACAAGCGAAATTCGGTGTACTTTGCGATGACATGAAAAATCCGTTTGAAGAATTAACGTCCGGACCCTGTTCAATAAAACCTGCCATGCTTGATTGATTTATTGGTTTAACTAACTGAAAAACTGAAAAATCTTTTTCGCTTATTGTTAAACTATTTACAATATTAGATTGACCGGTAACATAATTTACAACACCTTTACCGTTTTGATTGTTAGTAAGATATGTTGGATTGCGTCCGGATGTTGAATATGCATTCAAAGAACCAATTTTACTAGTCCATTGTGTTACAGATGCATTATTAGATAAATTTAAATCACCTGCATCTAACCATAATGCAACATTTGCTGATAAATTAGAAGTAATATAATTATAAGAAAATGGATTTATTTGATTCGTCCATGATGTTCCATTTGTTGATGTTATTAGGGCTGAATTACTTACTGATAAATATGTATTATTACCATATGCTAAGCATATACCATATGTTCCATTAAAAGAAATAGTTGTCCATGTTGTTCCGTTAGATGAATATGCAAGCTTATTATTTGTACCACCACATGATAAAAACAAATTATTTTTATATAAAAGCCCTAAACAACTTGTATTAAAAATAGTAGTACCTAAACCAGTCCATTGTGTTCCATTTGAACTATACGATAAAGTATTAGTTACACCACTACCACCCGCAATATATAAACTATTTCCAAATGTAAAACATCTACAATATGATGAAAATATAGTTGATCCTAATCCTGTCCATGAAATACCGTCAGAAGAATATAATATTGTATCTGTTGAATTATTCTTTCCCATTAACCAAAAACTACTATTATAAAACAAACCAAGTACATCTCCAGTTGTTGGATTTGATGTCCATGTTAAACCATCATCATCTGAATATCCAAGTTCATTATTGTAACCGCCAATAACCCATCTATTATTACCATAAGCAACAGCCTCACCTTTATTTGTAATAACACTATTAGATATAGCAGTCCATGATATTCCATCTGTTGACCTCGTAATACTATTACCAGATGATATAATTGTATATTGTATATATGCAGGTACAAAATATCCGCCAGTATATCCTTTATAACCAGTATATCCGGTGTAACCAGTATATCCCGTGTAACCTGTATATCCAATATAACCTAATTGACCAGTATATCCTGTGTAACCAGTATATCCTGTGTAACCAGTATATCCTATGTATCCAGTATATCCAGTATATCCGGTGTAACCAGTATATCCAAGTGTTATCTCACCTTCAGTTGATACATTTACTGAACCAACAGCGTAAGTTGTTTTAATAGGAATAATAACTACTAATCCATTTCCACCACTAACATTAGATAAATTACCATTTCCTACACCTGATACATAATATGAACTTTTATCAGGAGCAGTATAACCATCAGTTGATGTATAACCAAGAACAGTTTCTCCTGGCAATAAAATTAAATTTGAAATATAAGAGGAACCTCCACCTCCACCACCTCCGTTCGCTGTATCTAATCCTCCACCTCCTCCACCTCCATAATATCCACCACCTCCTCCACCTCCAAAAGAAAAGGATTGACCGTTACCACCTGTATATAATGAACCAGATGAACCACCGTTTGTTCCAGCTCCACCAGCTATTTGACTACCACCACTGGCACCATTACCTCCTCCAGAAGCTGAAGTTCCTTGAAAAGTTGCATATCCTCCAAAATTTGAATATGAACCTCCACCACCACCTCCAGCGGTTACAATATCATTGTTTGATCTTTGAATTGCACTTCTACCACCACCAGATGATGTTGTTCCATTACCTACACCATTTCCTTTACCACCACCACCATAAGTATTCCATCCCCAAGATGCTGAAGGGCCAACATATCCTCCTTGTCCAACAATTACTTTTAAAGTTTCACCAGCAGTTACAGGTAATATACCTTGAACCATTGCTCCAGAGCCACCTCTTTTTGAACCCGCGTTACTTCCGATAGATGCTCCTGCTCCCCACATATAAACCATAACTTGATTATATCCAGCTGGTACAATATATGTTTGATCGCCTCCAGTGTATGTAAATGTATTTATATTAATTTGTTGATTTTCAGATGTCCAAGAAATAGTATCAGATGATGTATAAATATCTAAACCACCCGAAAAAACGAATAAATTATTGAAATAATCACAACTACTAAAATTATCTATACTCGTTGGTATAATAGTATTACCACTTCCAGATAATAAACTTTGTAATCCCCATTTATACATTATTTCTGCTTCTACATTTTGTCTTTCTGTTTGAGTAAGATTTTTATTAAAGATAATCAATTCTGCTATGTTTAAAGTAACTGAAATTGAATTAGTATTATTTCTGGAGTTTATGTTTAATTTATCAGTAATATTTGAAGTATTACTTATATTATTTGTAACACCTGTTCTTCTAACACCATTTGTATATAATGTATGTTGGCTTGAACTATCTGGATCTTTTGCTATGAATTCTATTAATTGCCATGTATTTGTAGATGGTGTATAATCTAAAGTATTTATCGATGAAGTACCTGATGGATCATTTAAGAAAGTATTATATCCACTAGTCGAACTTAAATAACAACCTATTGAACTATTTGTATTAGGACCTAACTCGAAAAATGGAGATCTTCCTCCGCTTAATGGATTATATAAAATAAATACCGAAAACGCACTCATATTCATCGAAAAATTATCAACTATACTAGATTGCCCAGCATTATAATGTACAATACCTTTTCCATTTTGTTGATTCGTTAGATAAGTTGGATATCTTCCAGATGTTGAATACGCACTTTTTGATCCAATATTACTAGTCCATTGTGTTATAGTAGCATTATCAGATAGATTTAAAGTACTTGCATCTAACCAGATTGAAACATTTGATGATAAATTATTTGTAATATAAGTAAATGGATAATTCTGTGTTGTCCATGATGTTCCATTCGACGATGTCATTAATGCTGAATTACTTATTGATAAGTATGTATTGTTACCATATGCTAAGCATATTCCGTATAAACCATTTAAAGAAATTGTTGTCCATGTTGTTCCATTAGATGAATAAGCTAGTTTATTATTTGTACCACCACATGATAAGAATAGACTATTTTTATATAGAAGTCCAAGACATGTAGTATTAAAAATAGTTGTTCCTAATCCTGTCCACTGTGTTCCATTTGAACTATATGCTAGTGTATTACTCGTACCATTTCCACCCGCAATATATAAACTATTTCCATATGTAAAACATCTACAATATGATGAAAATATAGTTGATCCTAATCCTGTCCATGAAATACCATCAGAAGAATATGATATTTTATCAGTAGAATTATTTTTACCCATTAACCATAATCCATTATTATAGAATAAGCCTAATACATCTCCAGTTGTTGGATTTGATGTCCATGTTAATCCATCATCATCAGAATATCCTAATTCATTATTATTTCCACCTACAACCCATCGATTACCATAAAATACTGATTGACCTCTAGAAGTAATAACATTATTTGAAATTACACTCCATGATGTTCCATTTGTCGATCTTCTTATATTACTTCCTACTGATATAATTGTATTATATGAATATCCAGCTATAAAATTTCCACCAGTACATCCGTTATATCCTACATAACCAGTATATCCTACATAACCAGTATATCCTGTTGCTCCTGTATAACCTGTTTCACCAATATATCCTGATGATCCAGTATAGCCTATATAGCCAGTGTATCCAGTATATCCAGAATAACCAGTATACCCTGTATATCCTGTATATCCTGTATATCCTGTAATTCCTGTATAACCTTTATAACCAGTAAAACCTGTATATCCTATAAATCCTGTGTAACCTGTATAACCTGTATATTCAGAATACCCCGTGTAACCGGGATAACCAGCTGAACCCATATACCCTGTATACCCAGATAAACCGTTATATCCTGTATATCCTTTATAACCTATAATTCCAGTAAAACCAGTATATCCGGTATAACCTAAATAACCAACGTTTCCTGTAAATCCTGTGAATCCAGTAAAACCTGTATATCCTGTATATCCTGTATTTCCATAATATCCAGTATAACCTAAATATCCAGAATATCCTGTAAACCCAGAATATCCTGTAGATCCAGAATACCCAGTATAACCTAAGTATCCAGAATAACCAGTTTGACCTGTATATCCTGTATATCCTGTTGATCCAGTATATCCAGTGTAGCCAGAATAACCAGTATATCCACTATATCCTGTATAACCTGTTAGACCAATATATCCAATAAAACCAGTATACCCTGTATATCCTGAGCATCCTGTAAACCCTGTATATCCTGTAAAACCTGTATATCCAGTTACTCCTATATTACCTGTATAACCAGAGTAACCAGATAAACCAGTATGCCCTGTAAAACCTGTATATCCAGTATATCCTGTATAACCTGTATACCCTGTGTACCCAGAATAACCAGTAAATCCTGTATATCCAGAATAACCAGTGTATCCTGTGTACCCTACATATCCTGTGTATCCTGTGTATCCTCTATATCCTGTATATCCAGAATACCCTGTATTACCTAAATATCCTAAATTTCCTGTATATCCTGTATAACCAGTATAACCAGTATAACCAGTATAACCTCTATATCCAAAAAACCCAGTATCTCCAGTTACACCATATTGATTAAATCCAGTAGGACCAAAAATACCAGTTGGACCTGCCCATCCCGTATATCCAGTTGTTCCATATATATCAGCACCAGTATATCCCATTTTACCATCTGGACCTTGAATTGGACCAATATTTACAAATGTACTTGGTGCTAAATAACATACCCATATATCTTTACCTATTATATATCCATCACCAACTACTGCATTTATTGGTAGTAAAGATGTATTAGCTAGAGATCCCAATATACGAATATCTAATATATCTAAACCATTTAATAAAGTTAGTCTTGGAAAAAATAAAGATGTTCCAGATGGTGATATTTTCAATGGCCCCATATATATTTTTCCACTTGACACATATACTGACTCAAATGATGATCCTGTATTACCTAAATTATATATATTTCCTAAATTGGGAATAATACTCCTATATACATCACCTCCAAAATAACCAGTTGGTCCTGTTCGTCCTTTATTTGCACCCATAGGTCCAGTTGGACCTGTAATTCCTAACGTACCAGTTATATTTGAAAATCCTGTTGAACCTCGTGGTCCTCCTGGACCTGTATATCCTAGTGGACCTGTATATCCTGTATAACCTGTATAACCTGTATAACCTGTATATCCTGTATATCCTGAATACCCCGTATAACCACGATAACCTGTATAACCTGTATAACCTGTATATCCTGTATATCCTGAATGACCTGTATAACCTCGATATCCTGTATAACCTGTATAACCTGTATATCCTGAATGACCTGTATATCCTCGGTTTCCAGTGTTACCTGTATATCCTGTATAACCTGAAAAACCTGTCCATCCTGTTTTACCTCTTAATCCTGCATACCCTGTATATCCTGTATAACCGGAATATCCAGAATAACCAAAATATCCTAAATATCCTGTATATCCTGTATATCCTGTATAGCCTGTATATCCAGAATAACCAAAATATCCTAAATTTCCTGTATATCCTGTATATCCTGTATATCCTGTATATCCTGTTACACCTCTCGTACCTGTAAATCCTGTCATTCCAGTATGACCATCTAAACTCGTTGCTATCAATTCTCCTGTAAATATATTATATGCTACATTTGTTCCTGTTACACCAGTATATCCTAAATATCCCGTATTACCAGTAAATCCAGGAATACTTACTGATATTACCTCACCCGTATAAATATCAGGATTACTAATATGAGTAAGATATGGATAATATTTTAAATTATGTATCTCTACTGAAGATGGCGCTGTTATATATAAATTCTCTTGAACATTTTCAATGTATACTTGATTATTTAGATTATAAATACCTGTAAAAGAAAATGGTGAACCTGCTGGTCCTATTATACCTACTGGACCTGTTTTACCTTGAATTCCTGTTATTCCTGTATAACCTGTGTATCCTTTATATCCTGTATAACCTTTATATCCTTGAGGCCCTAAAGGTCCAGTAATTCCATTTACACCTCTAAAATTACCTGTATTTACCCATCCATCATTAGTTGTATACACGTATAAATCAGTAGATATTACATAAGCATCACCAGATGATGCTGAAGGTGGTAGTTCCAAAATATTATTTAATTTTCCTTTTATAGTTATTGAACTTACAGCACCTTCAATAATATTTGTTCCATATGGATAATCTATATTATATGTTTGAGAACAATTAATCTCCAGATTATTTATATATAATTTATCTGTATGTATTGTTGATAAATCTAATCCTGAATGACCTAAATTTATTGTATTCGGTGCCTCTGGAATAATATTTGATATTAATATACCGTCTTTATCTATAACACTTGTTGTAGGTGCCGTTCCTGTCGGACCGGTAGAAAAGTTGATTCTTCGTATAACATCGTACACCAGTTTTTCTATTATTCTATCGTTCCTTGTTGAATTTACAATTATATTATTAGAACTCATTTACTTTATAAAAACAAATTAGAAATAAAAAAATTATATAATTTTCAAAATATACATTTAAAAAAACTGGATTGATTTATTTTCAATATTTTTTTTTATTGAAAATTAAACACTTGTCATTGTTGCTAATTCATTCTTAAATATTGTATTATCTGTTTTTAATGATTTTATTTCTGATGCTTTTCCAATTATAGACATTAATTTATCACTATCTATTGTTCCATCTTCTTTTGTCCAAAATTGCTGTGATATCTGAGTTGTTATTTCATTTATTCCGTTTTCTGTTAATATGTTTGTTAATTTTTGAGCATTTATATCTTTTTCTAATTCACCTAATTCATTCTTAAATTTAAATATCTTTCGACTTGAATCTGTACATATATACTTTATGACTCCATTTGCATCTTTTAAAATAAAATCATAAGCAAATTTAGCTACTCCTTTTTGTCCTTCAGAAATAACATTAATATTATAATTTGCTGATAAAATATTTTTTAATTCATTACTATCAATATTAAAAACTGGCATATTAATTATTTTATTATTATTATTATTATTTGTTGTTGTCGGTTTATTTATTGCTTCTTTTGATAAATTATAAAGTTGTTCTTGTGACTTTTCTGTCTGTTGAGATAATAAATTATTTTCAAATATCTTTTTTTCTAATTCTTTTTTTAATATTATATTTTTACATTTTATTTCTTTTAATTCTTCTTCATACTTTATTATTATAATTTTAAATTCATCTTCATTCTTTTTTATTATGTTTTTTAATTTAGTCGGACAATTTGATATATGATCATTATATTTTATTGAATCATTAAAATTAATATTACAATCATTACATAAATATAATTTGTTTTGTTTTTGTAAACAATATTTTGCTTTTCTTTGATGATGAATCATTGATTTTTCATTTGAAAAAATACTTAGACAATATTCACATGTAATCATTTATTATTATAAATATAATTTTTTAAATTGTTTTTCATTCGGAATGATTTTTTATCATTCTGGAATGATTTTTTTTCATTCCGAATGATTTTTTTTCATTCCGAATGATTTTTTTTCATTCTGGAATGATTTTTTTTCATTCCAAAAATAAGTTAACCTCAAAAATCAGTCGGAATGATTTTTTATCATTCCAGAATAATTTTTTTTCATTCTTGAATAATTTTTTATTTTTAACTTTTTTTTATTAAGCACATATCCACTTTAACAAAAATTTGGAATGATTTTTTTTCATTCCAGAATGATTATTTTTCATTCCAGAATGATTATTTTTCATTCCGGTTGAAAAACAATTTAAATAACGGAAAATACTTATTTAAATTGTTTTTCAACCGGAATGATTTTTTATCATTCTGGAATGATTTTTTTTCATTCCGAATGATTTTTTTTCATTCCAAAAATAAGTTAACCACAAAAATCAGTCGGAATGATTTTTTATCATTCTTGAATATTTTTAATTTTTGATTTTTTTTTGTTAAGCACAAATCCACTTTAACAAAAATTTGGAATGATTTTTTTTCATTCTAGAATGATTTTTTTTCATTCCAGAATGATTTTTTTTCATTCCAAATTTTTGTTAAACTGAAATTCAGTTTGATAGTTTTAATGATTTTTAAACACAAAAACAATGTGAGACAAAAATAATTAAATAAACTGATTTACACCTTCACAAAAAAAATTACAAAATATTTTTGGAAAATTTAAACTGAAATATAAACTGGTAAAAATTGCATATTTTTAAACACACTTCAGTTTATCTTTATTCATTTTTTGGTCACACACACAAAAAATGTGTGTGTGTTGACAATTTTTATTCCGGATTTATACTTTTTTATTTTCTTTTTTTTTTCTTTTTTTATAGAAAATGAAAATCTTTTTATAAAAATAATTTTTATAAAAAAAAGTTATGTTTTAGAAAATTAATTTTTTTAGAAAAGCAAAAGAAAAAATTAATTTTTAAATAAATTAATATAAATAAAAATGTCAACAACAACGCCATCACCAAAAACATTTATAAAATTCGTAGATAATACGCCTAAAAGCTTTTCAAATTCTAATTTACATAGAGCAGAAATCACTTTTAATTATAAGACTGTAAAAACTAATAATATTACATCTAATAATATTTCAGATATTAAATTAAAAAATATTCCAACTGATATTACTAATGTATCTATTGTATATGGTGTTAACTCTACAGTTTCAAAAACACCAGATACAGATGAAAAAAATAAAATATTTTACCCTGTTTTAACATCAGCTATTATAAATTATGGTGATAAATTAAATTTTTTTTCTAATTTTTCATCTAATGGATTTGCATTAAATTTTACAAATAATAATATATCTGTAACTATTCCTAGTGCAGGTAATTTTTTTACCCCTCCCATACCAGATAATTTTACAGTAGGTATAAAAATAGTTATATTATATAGTATTGATTATAAATATTATGATACATCCTCAACATATGAATATTATCAAAATCAAAATATCTCAAAATATATTGGTATTTTTTAATTAAATTTATTTATATTATATAAAATAAAAAATGTCAACAACAACACCACCACCATCATTTTTAAAATTTAATGCTAATGAAACTGATATTTCAAATATAAAAATAGGTGAAATAATTTTATCGTCACCAACACCTTATAATAATTCTAAGATAAATTTATCAACAAATAATTTTCCTATTACTATACCTAACTTTATAACATTAACAACTGGTACTCAATCTATTGTATTTGATGTAAAAGACAATAAAAGAATAAATATCTTATCAGTTTCTTATTGGGGAAAAAATTATGCATCTTGTCCTCCAAGTTTATTTCGTATTAATTTATTATCTAACCCATCTGAAAAAAATATATCAGAAATATCTTATGAACAAAATGATAATATAAATGATGATAAAAAAGTAGCTGATAAATTTCAAATATTATTTCCATCATCTTTAAGTACTTTTGGCATTGCTGAAACTAGTACTAATACTAGAGCATCTTGCAAAACAACTCCTCCCCCCACACAACAAATAGCAAAAATTGTTATTATGTATACAGAATCATTAAAACCAACTAGTATAACTAGTACACCTACATATGAATATTTTAAATCAATGATAGGAATATTTTAAATTATTTTTTTTATTTCATTAAAATAAATGAGCACTTCACTAAAAAATTTAGAAATTTATGTCAATCAAGAAATATTTATTACACCAACAAAAATTGATGATACACCACAACTTAATATTAGTAAAATTAGTATTAGTACTAATAGTTCAAAATTCACAACATCTGTAGATAATGAAAATAAGGTTATTTCTATTACTCCTTTGACTGATTTTTTTCCTTATCAAATATCATACTGGTATAAAGATTATAATAAATGTCCTCCAAACAAATATAAATTTTACGAATTGAGTTCACTAACATCAAATACTTTTACTATTCAAAATGGTATAATTAAAATATCTAACTTAAAAGATTTATATACACCATTTGTAAGAGCTTGTGAAAATAAAAATAGAACAGTTGCAAAGATTATTATTCTTTATTCAGAAGATCCTATAACATTTTAATTTTTAATTTTATTATAAACTTTATCTTATAATAAAATAAATGTATAAAAAGTCTTTGAAAAAGAGAACAAAAGTAAGAAAATCAATTAAAAGACTTTCAAAAAAGAAATCAATTAGAAAAAGAAGATCGTATAAAAAGAAATCAATTAGAAAAAAAAGAAGATCGTATAAAAAGAAATCAAGACGTAAATATATATATGATGGTGTAAGAGAAACATATTTCAAAAATATTACATCTCTATCAGAAGAAGAAAAAAAGATTATAAATGAAGAAATAAATAATATAATAGATTCAGAAAAAAAGTTATTTAAAGAATCTTTGAATAAAATCGCACTTGAACAACTTAATGATTTTTTTTTAACTTTAAAAAATGATGAAATAGAATTATATAAATATTTAATTTTCAGAAATGAGAAAAAAGAACGTGAAGAAGAGACTTTATTTCATAATTTATGTTTTTACAATTGTTTTGAAACAATAAAAATAATTTGTAAAAAATTAGGTGATAAGAGATTTAAAAATTTATTAAACATAAAAGATAAACGTGGGTATAGTCCAATTTTCTATATTTCAGGTAAAACAACAACTTCTGATACAGAAATATATGAAAAATATAAAGAAACTATAACATATTTATTAGATAAAGATAATAGTATAATAAATCATCAGACAATTTATAAAGAAACAGTATTAATAATATGTTTTTTAAATACTTTACATACAACCTATTTTGAAAAGTTATTTGAATTTGAAACAGATAAAAATAAAAAAGGTATAGAGTTAGTGAAACAAGTTATGAGTAATAATATAGATTTATTTATGTTATTATTATCATATTATAAAAAAGCAAATAATAATAATTATGAAAATATAATTGAACAAATTAAAGCATTTTTAAATAAATTTGATGAATTGTTATATACTGTAAGTGATTCAATAGCAAAAGATCATGATAAAATTAAAAATGAAAAAAGAAAGTTATATTTTAAATATGCGACACTTGATATTGATAATATAAAATCATTTATTATTTATCTAAAAAATGAAGAAGAAAAAGCGATAAAAGATGCTGAAAAAGGCGCTGAAGAAGTAGCTGAACTTCTTATAAAAGAAGAAATCAAAAAAGAGTCAAAGAAAAAGAAAAAAAAATCACCATCTATTTTAGTAAGTTCAAAATTATCAATACCATCACCGCCTATTTTAGTAAGTTCAGAATCATTACCATCATTAGCATTACCATCTACATCAGAGTTACTAACTGGTTATATTGAAACTAATACAAGTAAAAAAAGAATTAAAGGTGTTTTATCAATACCATCACCGCCTATTTTAGAAAGTTCAGAGTCATTACCACCATCATTACCATCACCACCTACATCAGAGTTAATTGGTTATATTGAAACTAATACAATTGAAAAAAGAATTAAAGGTGTTTTATCAATAACATGTTTTTTTAAATTCAATGGTATCGATATAAAATCGATTTCATTACATGGTCTATGGCCGGATGATATAATGGAAAAATATGATCCAAAAACAGATATTTATCTTGATGACATAGATATTGATCGAAATAAGAGTTATAAATTATCTGATATATCATCTAAAACGTATCCATGTTTTAGAAATATTAATAAAAATTTTATTGATTGGTTTGTAAAACATGAATGGGAAAATCATGGTATATATGCTAATAAATATGAAAATATAAATGAATATATTGAAGAATCATGTAATTTAGCGATGCCAATTATAAAATATTTAACAGAATTAAATGAATTAGATTTTAATGAAATGGTAGACAATATAATAAGTAAAAGTCCATTTAAAGAATTTTATAAAGAGGCTGTAGAAACTGAAACATACAAAGATATCAGATTTAATGTGTGTGCTAAATATAATCCAGAAATAAAAAAGTTTAAATGGAAATATTTTAAATTTTAAAAAGTCAAAAAAATTGATTTTTATTTTTTCTAATTTTAATAATAATTGGGCGTGTGAGTGGATTTCGTTTGATCGCGAAATAAAAAAACGTATCTTTGTATTTAAAACGTTTCAAATGTGGTCATTATATATAATAAAACTGAATAGTTTATCATTAATTTAATATCTAAAATGTTTGAAACCATTTAAAGTCTAATATCCGAGACTTGAAAAAAATGGAGTTATATATAATAAGACTCAATAGTTATCATTCATTTAATATCTAAAATGTTTGAAAACGTTTAATACGGTCTAATATCCGAGACTTGAAAAAATGGAGTTATCTGCTTACACAACACTCAGACGAACCGATTTTCTAATCTGAGTGTCCCTTCAATTTAAATCGGTGCAACTTTTAAGATGATATCAGCAATTTTAAAAGTGAAGAACATCCGCTGGTTATTTTCTTAATTAATTTACGACTGCTAATAAAGGAAATATAAAAAAACCATGTCGTTAGCTTTATAATAATTACGATAATATTGTGAAGTGAATTTTTTTTCGTAGATGGATAAAACCATCTTAAAAATACTAAATCATATGATTTAGTATTTAATTTTTATAAAAAAATTTAATGTTTGTAAATAATTTTAATATTAAAACGTTTTTCTGTGTTTTTAATTGAATCGCGTAGAGAAGGTTTATTCCATAAAATCCATTTACTCCAAAATCCAGCACTTTTAATTCCCGATTTAGTCCAATTTTCATTTGATTTATGTCTAGTTTCATATCTTTTTTTTCTATTAGGGTCATGATGAACTTCATAACTTAAATATGGCGAAGAACCAAAATGAATAGTCTTTGAACCTATTGTTACCATATATTTTTTATCAGGATGACTTGATTTTCTTAATATAATTATATTTTTACTACTACGAGACCTTTTTTTAGATTTTTTAGAACGTTTACTTTTAGAATTCATATTTATTAAAAATAATATAATTTAAAAATAAAAAATTTAATATATATGAATTATTTGAATCAATTTAATTTAATTATGAATTCTTTGAATCTTCCAATTGAGCTTATTTATCTTATTAGAGAGTTTATGTTTGGAACACCTAAACAAATATACAATAGTGTTGTTGCGAATATCAAGTATTCCCCCATGTATTTAGATATGGACGATGGACTGCCAACATTTTTATTGATGCTTACTAATAGATATAGTGGATTTCAATGTAGATTTTCGCATTTTCAGAAACCAAGTATCTCAAGAATAATCTTTGATCATATGAAATATAACAAACTGTGTAAGAATATGCGAGCATCGATTAGATCTGATAAAGACACTATTGTAGCAGTTTCAGATGATTTGATGAATCAATATATCCTTAGATATATTGAATATGGACGCATGTAGATATTTATGTGATGGTTTCAATTTAAGGAAAGGAACTCTTTCTAAATTTTGAAAGCTTCTCTTTGCAAAAATGTTATTTTAATTTTATCAACAAACTTTTCAGTAGAACATTTTTTACAACTAAAAATGAAAATCAAATTGAAAGATAATTAAACTAACTACGACACGTATGTTAAACTAATTGGTACATGTTCGACATTAATAAATGAAAAAATAGTGTTTTCCAGATCGCTAATAGGTGATATACTCGTAATATAATGTTTTATTTCATTTTTTTTGCGCATGTGAAGTTTATAAAATTCATCATTAATTTTTTTAAATGCCATTCTTTTACTAATTTCGTATATTAATACTCCATCAATGAAATAAGATATATAACAATCATTAAATCCACAATAAAAAAATTTATATTGAAGATTTACATTATTTAAATTTGATCTGTGTTTTTCAACAGAATAATTATCATCGATTTCAGATACGAAACTATAAATATTATCTTTAACATTCTCAATAGACCCTAAATCACCATAAATATAACATAAATTTACAATAATTTCGAACCAATTATATTCATAACAATCTATATTATTCAAAACACGATTAAGTTCGCGATTACAAGTATTAAAATCCATCATATTGAAAAGTTAAAGAAAAAAAATAATAAAAAATCATTTTAAAATTTGATATAATAAAAATAAATGTTAAAAAGAATAATTTCATATTTTTTGTTTTTTTTAAACATTAATGAAGTTCTCGCACATGGTAGAATGACTATTCCACAACCTAGACTAACATATCTTAATGCAGGGCTTAATGCACCAGTTTTCACGTGTTTAGGACCTACATTTCAATCATCTTCAACATCAATGAGATGTCATAATTCACCAGCTGGTGCAGTTTTAAATACTTACAATGCTGGAGATACAATACAAGTTCAGTGGACACTTGAAGCACCTCATCCAGGAGATTGTTCTATATGGTTATCATATGATGCAAATGTGGATGCGCCACAAAATTGGATTAAACTCAAAGATTTTCCAGGTTGTTTTTCGCCAACAGGTATTGACCCGCCTTTTGGACTGCAAACAGTTTCTTTAACATTACCTTCATTTCTTCCATCATGTGAACATTGTGTTCTAAGATGGGAATGGTATGCTGTTCAACTTGTTTCTAATGTAGAATTCTATGTAAGTTGTGCTGATATTAAGATTGTAAATAATTTTAATAATAATTGTCAATTACCACAACCGACAACAATTATTAATGGAATAGAACATTTATTAGTTAATTTGAATGATCCGAAACAAAGAGGATGTCCGTTTTACAATGTGTATGATATTAATTTTAGACCTCCATTAAATACACGTTCGAGAGGACCAAAAGAATGGATTCCTACATGTAATAATATGCCAACGGAAATACCACCAACTCAACCACCAGTCGTAATTTATCCATGTACTAATGTTAATTGTGGAGCAAATGGTTCGTGTAATAATGGACAATGTATTTGTGTGAATGGATATACAGGTAATAATTGTGAGATAGCGCCAATTGTTCAATGTAATGTGAATTGTAGGATATTAAATAGACAGAATTGTTTGATCAATGATGTATGTAGTAATTGTTTTACAGGTTTTTTAGGAACAGCATCTGGAAATGATTTATGTAAAATATCTTGTCCAACTAATTGTGGAATGTTAAATAGACGTTCATGTACATCTCCTAATGTATGCGGGGTATGTTTAGATGGATTTACAGAACCAGCATCATTAAATAAGATGGATAGTTGTGTTTCAACTGCTGGAAATATAGCAAATGGTGATATATCTTTATCTGTAACGTCTCAATGGAAAAATGGTTTTTGTGGTAGATGGGTTCTGAAATGTCCTGTTAATAGACAAATCTCATTTATTGTACCAGATACTATTTCTAATTTGAAAGCATGGAATATATTGAATCTACAAAAAATAGGAAATAAAATTATTGGAAATTGTCCTCTATTTACTCAGATTGGACAAATTACGCGCGGAGGATTATGTGCGTCTCATAGTCTTGGACATAGAGTAGTATCTTCAATAAATGGATTTTATTTTGATAAAATGTTAAGAAATAGAATTTTAAATGATGATATAGATACAAATAATTATCAAAACGTTTCTTTATTTATGAATATAAAAACGGATAATTTAGATATAACAGAATATGATGCGATAATGAATACTGTATTGATTAATTCATATGGAACATCTATTGACATATTAAATAGTCAAATAAATGTTGAAAATAATGGAATTGATGTATCTGCAAAGATTATATGTAATTCTAAAATGGAATTTGATAGTGCTTTGTTTTTACATTTAAATGAAATTAATTCGATGATGGTTGATGAAAATTTGTTTTATACAGATCCAATAATCTATGATGAAGGAGATAATCAAATAAATAGCGCTTTAAGATTAAAAAATAATTTGATTTATATTACAATTATTCTAATTTTCTTTTTTTAATTTTGATTTTTAAAGAGATGAATTTTATAGAATAGGACAAGTGCTCGAGAGGTCTATGAGGATCGACTTAATATCGATTGTATTCGTACTCGTGGGTTCGAACCCCACCTTGTCCAAATTTTTTTTATACTTTTAGTATAAAAAAACTTACTACAAGAGTTGAACTTGTATCTTTGGATAGATAATAATCTAGTATAAATCAGTTAATTATCTTGTTTCATTAGATGAAATGTCGTATAATTCTAATTCACGTAATTAATTATTAATAATCAACCTGAGTCTTGCTATTTGAAGCAAGTAAATAGTATGCAAGACAACGTAGTTATTATCCTACTCGATTTCATAATATAATTAATTAGATTACTAAACTTAACCAACGTTCTTACCAGTTGAACTAAGTAAGCGATAGTGCTTATTTTTTTTTAATATATAAAGTTAGGTATTATTTTTATTTTACTCTGAAAAATAAAAATACAGATCCTTTTTTACAAAAAAAAAATAGATTTTTATATCCGCCTGTATAGCTCAGTGGTAGAGCGCGTGTCTTTTAAATACGTGGTCGTGGGTTCGACCCCCACTACAGGCTTTTTTTGTTTATATAATTTTTTCTTAACGAAATACAAAAAAAACTTACTACAAGAGTTGAACTTGTATCTTTGGATAGTAAACAATCTAGTATAAATCAGTTAATTATCTAGTTTCATTATATGAAATGTCGTATAATTCTAATTCACATAATTCATTAGTGTTTATTTAATAATGAATTAGATTATTCACTTAACCAACGTTCTAACCAATTGAACTAAGTAAGCGATATCGCTTCTTTTTTTTTAATATATAAACCTTTGCATTTTACTATGAAAAATAAAAATACAGATCTTTAAATACAAAAAAAATTGAGTTTTGTATATCCGCCTGTATAGCTCAGTGGTAGAGCGCGTGTCTTTTAAATACGTGGTCGTGGGTTCGACCCCCACTACAGGCTTTTTTTTGTTTTATATTTATCATTTACGCGTGTTTAAATACAAAAAAAATAAATATGTATATAAGTTAATATCATGCTTGTTTAGTTTAGTGGTTAGAACATTGGTCTTATGAGCCAAAGGTCACGAGTTCAATCCTCGTAACAAGTATATTCTCCAATGTGGTGTAACGGTTATCATAGCAACTTTTCACGTTGTTGATCCGGGTTCGATTCCCGGCATTGGAATTTTTTTGTCTGTCATTTTTTTACAGTAAAAAGTAAAAAAAAACTTACTACAAGAGTCGAACTTGCATTTTTGGATAGTAAACAATCTAGTATAAATCAGTTGATATTCTAATTTTTAGAAGAAATTTCGTATATTACTAATTCACATAATTCATTTGTTTTTTAGTAATGAATTAGATTATTCACTTAACCAACGTTCTAACCAATTGAACTAAGTAAGCGATAGTGATTATTTTTTTTAATATATAAATTTACGTATTATTTTTTTTACTCTGAAAAAGAAAAATACAAATCCTAAAAAAAATATTATATTTAAAATATATTTTTTGTATATTTTTTGTTATTTCTCATATTTTTCATGAATGAATTTAAAAGAATACGTTTTTGTTTTTCGTTCATAAAAGAGTTTTCTTTTGATAATCTATTATTAAGTAAATCTAATAATTCTAAAAAAATTCTACAATTTTCATTATTATTAATTTTTAGTATGTGCGCAAGTCCAAAATCAATAAAAGATATCTTATTTTCTTTATTTACAACAATATTATTTATATTAAATTCCGGATAATAAATATCTTTTAAATTAAAATCATCAAAAATTTTAGTTATTTGTACTTTGTAATCATTTGGTAAAACAAAATTTTCTTTTAGAGAGATACCTTTAAATTCTTGAATTATAATTAAATTTTCATTGTTGTAATCCAAAGTCGGATTTATCTTTTTTAATAATTTGATTTCTTTATTAAAAATTTCCATTATTTTATTATGATTATCATTAATCCATCGTAATCTTTCATTATAAACCTTAAAAATTTTATCACCAACCATATAAACACTTGATGTAGAACCAAAATTAAATGCTTTAATTATTAGATTATCATTGTATTTATTATGAAGTTTGAAAGAATATAAGATAAAATCAATTTCACCAATCATATGTAGAATAAAATTACTTACGTTATTACCTTCTTCTTTAATAAAATGATGTACTATTTTCTTTATTTTATGAAACAAATTTGGATATTTTTCATCTTTATATTGTAATTTATCATTTCTAATATCAAATTTTTCATTAAGATCTCCAAAAATATTATTATATATAATATCTTCTATGATTTTATTAGCTATTGATTTATTATATTGATCATTTTCTGTTAGAATAGAATTCGTGATAATTAGAATTTCACTTTCAAGTTCTTCAATATCTTTAACAAGCGATAAATACACAGGGGTATTGTAGATAATGTGTAAATTATTTTGTATATTTGTTATAAAATTTTTTTGAATTATAGTATTTGAAATATTATAAATATTTAATTTATTATGTAATTTACTTAGTAAAATATCTATTTGGTCAGTAATTGGATACAAATTCTGAAATATTTTATCAAAACAGTCATTACGAATAATATAGAAATGTAAATGATAAAAAATGTCATTAAATTTGTAATAATTATTTTTATGATTATTATGTTTTGGTTGTGAATTAAAACAAATAATATCCCAATCATTAGGGATATTGTTTAAATAATTTTGAATATTACTTATACCTTCAATCGATATATCATCTTCACAAATTATTGTATATTTTTCAAAATTTAGATATCCGTGTATCATAGCTTTCACATGTGAACAGTAACAAGCTAATGGTGCAGATTGAATTAATATATTAGTATCGTTAGGTTCAGAAAAATCATTAATTGTTATATTACCATTTTTTATCTCTGTATTAAACTTTCGCAAGAAATCAATAACAAAATTAATATCTTTTTCAAATTGTTTTATATCTTTCCAGTATGTCGCATCAAAATGCGTGAAAGTTCCGATAGGAATAGTTAATTTTTTAAGTTCTTCTTTAGCAGAATTAAATCTAAATATATCCTTCTTTAGATTCAAAAGAATACAATTTATACTTAATTGTTCAGTAAAAAAATATTGGAGAAGTTTAATTAAATCAATTGTATCATTTGATTCTATATTTTTATTATTTAGAAAAGGTGAAATAGAAGCATCTTCATTTTTTGATTGAAAATGATTTGTAATAGATTCAATTAATTCTTTCGGACAATCGTCTGTTGGAATAAGTAAACCATCTTTATTTTTTTTAAGATGAATACTAGGTGCATAATTAAATCTAGTCAAAATATGTTCACGAAGGTCATACTTTCTGCTATTAATACTCCCGTGATAATAATGTCTGATTATACCTGGGATATAACCGATTCTACAACCTTTTACACGATTTTCAAATTCTTTTAACGATTTTTTGTAATCATCTGATACATCGCTTGGTAATGCTGAAGCGTAATTAGAAAGAAAACATGACGACATTTGCATATCACCATCACCAGTAATAGCATATTCATATAATCCACCCATTTTTTCATAAAATTTACGAGTGCAAGCCCATGCGAATCCAGGATGCCAATATGAATTAATATCTTTTATTCTATTACTTCTACTTGTTTTTTTTACATGTTGAAATCCAAGTCCAGTTAATAAAAGTTCAGTATCACCATTAGCGTCCATAAAAACATTATGACTAAATAATTGAACAATATCTTTACATCCATTTAGTACTTTTAACGTATCAGTAGCCCAAGTGGGACTATCAAATTCAATATCAGCATCAATCCAAGCAACTGCTTTCCAATTAGATGGTAATAATTTTTTAATTCCAATATTTATCATATTTTCTTTATGCCATATAGGCGCATCGGATGAACGCAATCTCAGATGTTTATCGTTTGAAAGTTCAGTTATGTGATAATCTTGAGAAAAATAAGCTAGTTCAACAATATAAAGAATAACATTAGTTTCGTCTTTCATACGACGAATGAATTCTTTTGTAAGAATATATCTAATTGCATAATTACACGGATTCGATAAAACTATAATAACATGTAATTTATCTTCAATAGGATCATTATTTAATATAGCTTTCTTTATGTCATTTTCATTATATTTTATATTATCAATTTCAATATTATTAATTATCGTCATATTTTGTTTATTTACAATTTTTTTTATTAATAAAAAAGAAATATAAAGTTTAGAAAATACTAAATAAATGATAAAAAATAAATTAGAGATTATTAATGATATAAAAGGCGATTATTCTTTTTATGCAACATATATTTATAATAATAGATGTTTTTTTAATATCAAACGACTTGACTGTGAAAATGATGGTATTGAATCTATTATTTTACGAATTTATGATGTGAAAGAAAAATATAATTTTGAAGATATAAAATTAGAATCAAGAAAAGAATTAGATTTTACATTTAATATTTTTACAAAAATGTTTCTTGAGATGATTGATTATAATTATCAACAAAAAATTCCAAAAATTATTATTCAAACATCCAAATACGATAAAAATATTAATCAAATTCATAACAATGTAATAAATACATTAATTGAATTAAATCCTGAATATGAATATAATTTTTTTACTGATGCGCAGAGAAGAATTTTTATATGTGATAATTTCGATGAAAACGTATTAAAAGCATATGATACATTAATACCTGGAGCATTTAAAGCTGATTTATTTCGTTATTGTTATTTATATATACATGGCGGGTGTTATTTTGATGATAAAACCATTATTAGAAAACCTTTAAGAGATATAATAAGAAATGATGATGAATTATTATTATGTATAGATTATGAATTTAGAAATTCAAATAATAGAAGACATGGTAATAGTTATTTGAATTCAATAATTATGACTGTTGAAAAAAATGATAATATAAAAATTCTTATATCTGAATGTGTGAATAATATATTATACAATCAAGACAAATTTTATAAATTAATGGAAAATAATGTTGTATGTGATATGCTTCTTTTAACAGGTCCTCGTTTAGTTTTTGAAGTATTAAAAAATAGAATTACAGATAATAATTTACGTTTTAAACATATTATAAAAGAACATAATAGAGGAAATTATAAAAATTTTATGATAATAGATATTGATACAAATGAATTAATTTTTACAAAATCACATTGTAAATATTTTGATCAACAACATTATAGTTTTTTATGGTTGAATAAAAATATTTTTATAAAATAAATTCTTTATATCGAATTTATTTTAAGTTAGGAATTATTTTAGAAAACACCTAAAAAAAATTGATTTTTCCTTTTTGCTTTCTAGAAAAAAAATACCTCCTGTCTTCAAGCCGTCTCTGAACCATGAAAACTGATATGATTGCTGTAGCTGAAAACGTTGACATCAATAAATATGATGACATAGTTTATCATCTATTCACAAGCATGAAAGAATTCATGACTGATTTGAATTTAATATTTGCGATGATTTACCACATTCTTTACGAATTAGTGATAGGTTTCTTAGTTTTTTTAGAAGGAATATTTCAGATACTTGTATCGCTATTAAACTTGGTAATGATAGTTTACTATCTATCAAAAGTTGTGAAACTCTTAGATAAAATATTCACAAATGCGTTAATGGTTGTATGTTTTTCATTCTTATTGGTCAGAATCATTGTGATTCATAATTTTAATTATTTTTGTAAGCGCGTAAATAAATATATTTAAGTTTTAAAAATAAAATTGATTTTTATAAAATAATATTTAAAGACATAGTAGATATATTCAAATAATAATGACTGATAATAAGAAAGTTAAGAGTAAGAAGAGTAAGACTGTAGTTGAGGGTCCAAAGAAGAATTTGTCTGCGTATTTACATTTTTGCAAGGATGAGAGAATTACTATTAATGGTGAAACTAAGAGCGATGGCTCAAAGTATGAGAACAAGGATATTGTAAGTGAAATGGGTGCTAGATGGAAGAGACTTAGCACAGAAAATCCGGATAGACTTGAATATTATAGAACTGTTGCGAAAGAAGACGAGCAGAGATACAAGACTGAATCAGCTGTCTTTAAGGAATCACAAGTGCAAGTTGTTGCACCTAGTGAGGAAGTTGTTGTTGAGGAAACTCCAAAGAAAGTTAAGTCATCTACAAAAAAGACTGATGCACCAAAGAAACCAAAGAATACCAAGAAAGCAAGAGATGATGTAGATGAAGATCTTCTTGTTGATGAAGATGATAGCCCACCTGAACCCGTTCAGGTTGTTTCTGAACCTAAGGTAGAGATTGCTTCTGAGCCTGAAGTTTCTGAACCTAAGAAAGTAGTTAAGAAAGGCGGAAAGAAGGGCACAAAGACGAAGTAAAAATATTCAAAAAAAAATTGATTTTTATAATTACCTAATTATAAAATTTTTCAATTCCTTGATATTTATACCTGATATGATCTATAACAACGATATGTATTACGAAGAAGATATGATGACTTATGTCAATGATCATATGAATTATGATATGAATTATGATGACGATGACAACAATTCTAGTTGTATCGTACGTCCTTCTGCCTTACAGATGGCAATCAATTACCGTCTTGAAAAAGAAAGAAAAGAACAAAAGTTAAAGGAAATCGAGTTAGAGGAAAAGAAGAACAGAGAAGAGACTGAGCAATTTAAGAAAGTTGTATCATCACGCTTGAACTGGCTCAACAACAACATTTCTACTTCTGTTGTTAATAATAAAAAGCATAATGATGCTGAGTACCCAGATTTATTGTCATCTCTACAAAAGAAACAAGATGATGATTCTTGGACACAAGTAAAAGTTAAGACAAAAAAACAGCCATCAGACAATGAGAAACAACCTGAAAACACAAACATAAAATCAAAGATGTGTAATAAGGGTACTGAATGCAAAAGAGGTTCTAAGTGTGACTTTGCTCATACTAGATATGAGTTGAAACCTCTAGATTGTTTTTATGATAATTGTAAGAACGTTCGTCTTGTTAAAGACGGTAAATATATAAATAAATATGGTAAGTGCGAGAGACTACATAGGGGAGAGACCATGGCTAGTTATTACATTCGAAACAATCTAAGAGAGAATATGACAATCGATGAAATAAATAAATTGTATGGAGAATACATTGAAAATTCAAGAAAGATTACATCAGATCAATTAAAGATGATCGAATCACTTCCATGTAATAAATACATATTGATAAACGAGATTGCATTCTTTGGGAAACAAAAGGAGGTTTTGGAGAAGAAAGTTAACGACAACTCCCGTCAACAACAGAAGTATGTAAAATTTATCAAAAAAGTAGATTACTATAAACAACCACGTGTGACTGGCGGAGATGTTATCGCATCGAGTAAAAAGATAAAATATGTAAAAGAAGATGCAGACAAAGTTTATATTAAAGAAAAAAATAGACTATTGAATGAGATTAAGTCTCTTAAGACATACATCACATCTGATGAGAGAGCATTAGATCGTATAAAAAGCAATAAATATGATGCTGGATACATCAAAAAGCGTGAAGATGAATTAAAGAATAAGATGAAAAAGTTGAAAGAACTTGAGAAGGAGTTGAGCGAATTAAAAGTTAAGAAAGAAGAAGATACTATTGAAGACGATGCTGTTTTTGACGAAGTCATCGAAGAAGTAGTTGAAAAGAAAGAAGAAGTAGTGGTAGAAAAAGATGAAATTACAATTACAATCATCTCTAATACGAAAAGAGAAGATGAAAAGGTTGTAATTGTGATACCGGAAATAATTATTCCAACGGTTGCTGTAGATGATGTAGTAGATGAGAACAAATGGAAACTTGTTGCGAAGAAAGAACGCAAAACTAGCGTATCGTCAACACCTTTATCTTCTATATCTAAAATTACCACAACATCAGCAGTATCTTCTTCTCTAATTAAAACACAAATGTGTAGATCGGTGGAAAATAAAACACCATGTCCTCATGGTAAAAATTGCAGATATGCTCATAAAAAAGAGGAGTTAGTACAAAAGCCAAAAATTGGGTCAGTATTAGTTACTAAGACTCAGATGTGTAAGTCAATAACACAGAATATTGCTTGTCCACATGGAGCGAAATGTCGATACGCCCATAATTTCAGTGAATTGAAAGTTCAGGATTGTTCATATGGAAAAGAATGCAAAATGGTTAATTTTGTTTCTGGAGAATATAGAAACAGTAATAATTATAAAACATGTTGTTACAAGCATCCTGGAGAAACTAAGACAAATTTTATGAAAAGAAATAATTTTTAATGTAAACCGCTAAATAAACACATATTTTAATTTTAATAAATAATAATTATTAAAATTAACAGTTACTTTCATAAAAAATGAATAATAAATATATTTTTAAACATTTTTAGAGGGTTATACCAGGATATGTACCATAACCATTTAATTTTCTAACATATCCATTTTCTCCCCATCCACCATAAATTTTTAACCTATCCGGTGACCATTGACTAACATAAGGCCACGAACCAGCTTTACCTAGACTCAATGTATTAAGGGTTATATCAGCAGTACCATCTAATATTCTATTAATTAAATCTACCCCTTCTTTTGTCAATCTACTTCCATTAAAATTTAAAAAACCATCTATATTAGCACCAATATTTATTTGAACACCATTTAATGTAGTAAGACCATATATAGTAGCACCCTCATTAGCAGTTAAAGCACCTTTATTTATAGTAACACCCGAATTAGCAGTTAAAGCACCACCACTAATAGTAGCACCACCACTAATAGTAGCACCCGCATTAACAGTAGCACCCGCATTAACAGTTAAAGGACCACCTCTGATAATAGTTTCACCTGTTAAATAGTTTTTACCATCAGTTGCATTTAAGTGAGTATTACCAAATGAATTACTGTTGTTATATTTAAATTTTTAGTAGTAGTTTGTCCTGTTACAGTTAAATTGTCTGCTATACCTACTTCTTTAACACCACTAACATTAGAAGATGTATTTCCATAAATCATTAATTTTTTATTTAAATCAGTATCATTACTAATTTCAGATGTATTATTACTTGACATTGCTTGATAATTTTTTGTTAAGAATATGTTTCCTATATTATTTAAAGAACCATTTGATATAATATTTCCATCAATATCAATATTACTTGTTCTTGAAAAAAAATTTGAACTTTTAAAAAAATTTAATTCTTCGGGTTTTAACATTCTTTGATAAATATATAGTCCAATAAGATCATAATCTGTTACATTTGGTATATAAGGTGGCGTTGCATTTACATTTGTAAATTCATACGATCCTTCTATTCCTAAACTAATTGATGTCGATAAAATTTTGTCAATTTTAAATCCTGTATTTGTCGGAGAATAAGTTTTATTTAGAAGAATTTGTTCTGTTTGCATATTTTCTATATAAACAAGCAAGTTTTGACTACTATTTACAAATATAATAGTAAATTTTAACCATTTATTTAATTCTATTTTATATTCTGTTTTAAAAATATAACCTTGATTGCTTGATATATTAATATATAATAAATCATTATCACCTTTATACATACTAATTGTTTGTCCAGAAAAAAATGTAGGTTTAGAAATATTAAAAAATGCATTATTAGTAGTACTTAAACTATTTATTCGAATCATTTGTATTATTGTAAACCCATCAGTATTAATCCAATTAAAATCGTTATAAGGAAAAATTAAAAATTGACAATTCGGATATTTTTTTCCTGCATTACTAAAATTTATATATGGAATATTATCTGAAAAAAAAGTAGGTTGTCTATCAGGAATTGATTGAACAAAACCATTCCAATTAAATACTTTATTTCCATTTGAATATGGGATAATTCTTGAATCTAATTGAACCAAAGGATTCGATGGTAATTGAATATTATTTCTTATTTTTAATGTTTCTGTTGTTAAATTAGTAAAATATCCGGTAGTACCTGTTAAACCACCCATAGTTCTTAATGTATCTGAAAAATAGCCAGATGTTCCTGTTATTCCAGCATTAGCAGTTAAAAGATTATTATTTATAGTAGCACCATTATTTATCGTAGCACCACCCATTATACTCAATTGATTTGAAAAATAACCTGTTGTGCCTGTAATACCACCCATTGCACTTAATTGGTTTGAAAAGTAACCTGATGTTCCTGTAAATGTACCACCATAAAAGTTTGCACCTGTAATACCTGTGCCTGTAATACCACCCATTGCACTTAATTGGTTTGAAAAGTAACCTGATGTTCCTGTAAATGTACCACCATAAAAGTTTGCACCTGTAATACCTGTGCCTGTAATACCACCCATT
>Ga0214921_10000906_pt1 | contig 52669 bp, 48 predicted proteins | sample LL1505_MetaG_FD_177992 | JGI IMG/M metagenome (GOLD analysis project Ga0214921, IMG submission 177992) | Freshwater microbial communities from Lake Lanier, Atlanta, Georgia, United States - LL-1505 | ecosystem: Environmental > Aquatic > Freshwater > Lake | place: USA: Georgia | collected... | reverse complement strand
GCTATTCTATAAAAAGTTTAGTGAATAGGCCAATCATTTTGGCAAAAAACGATGACAATACGCTCCGGTCAGTTAAGACTATCCATCGATCAGTGCATAGCGATTGCAGTTTTTATGTTTCCAGTCGTATTTTTAACCGTTCGCAGTGGCATTCATGTATTTCTTTTTAGTTTGGTTTTGATTGCTCTGATAGAGTTTTTTCGCAATAAGAGCGCTCACTTTCGATTTTCAAGCCAAGACGATTGGATCCTCTTGCTTACGTTTTCTGGGCTATTGATCGCGGTATTGATTTCCCAGTTATTCCGCCAAAAAATTCATATGGCCGCCTTTGATGGCCCTTCGCGAATTTTGTTTGCGGGCCTCGTATTTCTCTTACTGAAAACACGCAACATTCAATACATCAACATACTTGCTATTGCCATCCCAATTAGTCTTATTTGTGTTCTCTTGGAGGTCACATTACATCCTCTTGCGCATGCCTCTTGGGGTGGTCGTTATGCGACCTATTTTGTTGATCCAAATACCTTAGGAAATCAAACGTTCATACTGGGGCTTTTATCCCTCTTTTTGATTGGATCGGTCCGCGAGGCCAGCCTGCCCATCCAACTTTTAAAGCTAGTTGGTGGACTTTCAGGAATTTATATTTCCATTCATGCAGGCTCGCGCGGGGCTTGGCTAGTTGCCCCTTTTATTCTTTGCATGATGTGTATTATTCGTGTGGGCGATATATATTCTGCAAACCATGCATTGCGGTTAAGGATGTGGGCGCACACGGGGTTATTTGCCTTACTGATCGCACTCATTTTTGTAGCTATTTACTTCCTCTCAAACACTTTTTCCACACGCATTTTGAGTGCTTATAACGAAATTTCTAATTGGTTTTTAGGAAAGGACTTGGCCAGTTCTGCAGGAACGCGTTTAGGTATTTGGACCTTTTCATTTCAGTTTGCCGCCGAGAGTTGGCTATTTGGGTATGGCGAGGAGAAAAATATGATGCAAATTCTCCAAAATAGCCCGCTCAATACCGCTGCCAATGAAATTGGAATCAATACGATGGCCTTGACTGGGCCGCATAGTGACATTCTTAGCAAACTGCTGTCTTCTGGCCTCATTGGCCTAATTGCCTATTTGGCTCTTCTGGGTGTGCCATTCTATTTTTTCTGGAAAAATCGTAACGCAATACATGGTAACAATAAAAAGGCCGCTAGAATTGGAATGTATTACATCGTTGGGGTATTTATTGCTGGCCTCTCCAATGAGCAGCTTTCCTTGAAGTATTTGTGCACGTTTTATGGGTTGATGATTGCAACTTTATTGGCACAGGTTCTTTATCAACCTAATGCACAATTCATCGTGAATAGGGCCAGTCACAGTACGTCACGTACTTAACTTATGGCCAAGGCGCAATTAATTATTTTTACCGACTCCTCAATGAATATTGGAGGACAAGAATTACAAGCTTTGCAGCAGATACGCTCGCTATATCAGGCCGGTTTTGAAACTCTCTTACTATGTAAACCAAGGAGCGCCATTGCAAAACGAGCAAAAGACGATAGCATTGCAGTTCAAGAAATTCGCTTTCGTAATGCTTTTCATTTGCCCAGTTTTGTAAAAGTAATACGTATTATTCGAGATAAACAGCCAAGCGCACTAATTTGTCATGGCAGTCACGATGCATTAATTTGTGCTTTAGCTGCAAAGTGGACCGCTTTGCTTTACTCACAGACCACGGCTATTTTTCGTATTAAAACTTTTCAGCATGGCTATCCCCTATCGTTTGCATACAACCATCTCTTTACAGTAACTTTGACGCCGAGTGCTTATTTACGATCCAAGTTTCTCGTCAACCCCGCAATCGATTCAAAAAAATTTAAGGTGCTCTATCCCGGTATTGATTTTTCTCGATTGGCTAACAATGACGACCCACTGCCAATTCATCTTCAAGAGTGGCTAACCAATCATCCTGGACCCGTTATTGCGCATGGCGCGATTTTGCGTGGCGAGAAGGGGCATAGTATTTTGCTACAGGCACTATCAGAGGTGAAAAAAACCCATCCTGATATCCGCTATGTCATCGCAGGAGAGGGCCAAGATAAGCCGCTACTCGAGCGCATGATTGGGGAGTTGGGCCTTGGGGAGAATGTGTTCTTGGCGGGTCTATTGCAAAATATCGCACCACTCTTAAAGCTAAGCGATATCGCTGTTTTGCCTTCTTTGGTCGAGCCCTTGGGGATGTTCCAAATTGAGGCGCAGTTTTTGGGAATACCTACAATTACGAGTGATGCGGGTGGCATTCCAGAGACCATCGTGCATCAAAAGACAGGTCTTATGGTTAGTGCGGGCGATGTTCAGCAGTGGGCAGATGCCATTGTATGGACTCTCGATCACCCAGATGAAGCAAAGCAATTAGCCAAGGCAGGTCGAGAATTTGTGCTAACCAAATTCTCACTAGAGTCAAATACCACCCAATTCATCGAGCTAATTAAAAATAGCAGTGACATTAGAAAACGATAGGATTAAATCCACGTAAAATGACCGTTCTCTCTTAATCCATGAATGGACATGCCGTATTGCCTGACCTCAGCATTTCTGGAAGCGAGTTGATGCTGTTTTGTTTGGTATTTATTAAGCTTACGAGTCAACCAACTTTGATTGAGCAATTTATAGTTGTAGCGATTGGCTAAGCCATCCTTCTGACTTAAGCCCCGCTCAAGTTTCATGGCGGTTTGTGTGATGGAACCAAAGTGATGCAGCCACGATGAGCCAGTAATGGCAGTGTTGATGCGAGCCTTTTGAAGTTCATGAAAGAACAGAGTATCTTCATAGCCCAAAAGCTTGGGAACTGCTTGAAAATATCCCACGTCCATCCAAACTGACTCATGAACCGCTAAGCACACCGCATGTCTGCTACCCAGTCGGTTTACATCTTTCATTTTATGGCTCGCCTCATGGCTAAATGTATCAAAGTCATAATCCAGAGGCCCTTCGATGAGCGCCGGGCTAATCACTTTCAGATGAAGGGTTTCAGCGGTTTGGAGCAGGTTTTCGATCCAATGTGGTGATACGAGGACATCATTATTCATGATGATGGTCCACTCGGATTGCAAGGCTAAAGCCCCTTGATTCCAGGCGGTACCGCATCCTAGATTGTGCTCATTAAAAATGCGAGCACCCAGGGGCAGACTACTAAGGTAATCGCGCGTGCCATCAGTGGATTGATTATCTACCACGACGAGGCGATCTAAGGGGGTACCATGCGCAACCATGCTCTCAATACACTTTTTGGTGTATTCGACGGAGTTGTAGCAGGCAAACGTGAGACTATATTTAGACGGACTCATGGTCCAAGTATAAGTCAGAGCCTTGGGGGCAAAAGGGCCGATATCAGCCTCTAAATAAGCGACAATTACTTTTTAGCCACTATTTAATTTATAATTTTTAGAATGATTCTAGTGACAGGCGGTGCCGGATTTATTGGCGGTAACTTTGTGCTCGATTGGCTCAAAGACCCAAAGGCTGAGGGCATTGTTAATCTTGATAAATTAACCTACGCGGGTAATTTAGCCACCTTGGATTCTTTAAAACAGGATCCGCGCCACGTTTTTGTTCGCGGTGACATTGCTGACCGAGCGCTTGTAAAAAAGCTCCTTACGGTGCACAAGCCGCGCGCCATCGTGAACTTTGCGGCTGAGAGTCATGTCGATCGCTCCATTCATGGGCCAGCGGAGTTTGTACAAGCCAATATTGTGGGCACCTTTAATTTACTGGAGTGTGTTCGAGAGTATCGTAATGGTCTTGATGCAAATGAAAAAGCAGCCTTTCGCTTTCACCATGTTTCTACCGATGAGGTTTATGGCTCCTTAGCGCCCAATGAGCCGGCGTTTGCGGAAACCAACCCGTATGAGCCTAATAGCCCGTATTCCGCCTCGAAAGCGGCTTCCGACCATTTGGTGCGGGCCTGGTTTCATACCTATGGTCTGCCAGTCGTAACCACGAATTGTTCAAATAACTACGGCCCTTATCATTTCCCCGAAAAGCTAATCCCGCTCGTGATTCTCAATGCACTAAACGGTAAGCCCTTGCCCATTTATGGCGATGGCCAGCAAATCCGCGATTGGCTCTATGTAACTGATCACTGCGCAGCCATTCGGGAAGTGCTGGCAAAGGGTAAGCTCGGTGAAACCTACAACATCGGTGGCTGGAATGAAAAGGCCAATATCGACGTGGTGAAAACCATTTGTAAGATCTTAGATGCACTCCAGCCAAGAGCAGATCGTAAATCGTATGCCGAGCAAATTACCTTTGTGACAGACAGACCGGGCCATGATCGGCGCTATGCGATTGATGCGAGTAAGATCAAGCGCGAGTTGGGATGGAGTCCCAAAGAAAGCTTTGAGAGCGGTATTCAAAAAACCGTGCAGTGGTATTTGGATAACCCGGCTTGGATCGAGGGCGTTGTGAGTGGTTCCTATCGCGACTGGTTACAACAGCAATATCATTAACATCCGCTCTCAGGCATTGCATCGTGAACATCCTTATTTTTGGTAAAGACGGCCAGCTGGGTAAGGCGTTTAAAGCGCTCTTTGTTAATAAGACCCAAGAGCACCATCACATTCACTTTGTGGGCCGTATGCAATGCGATCTCGCCGATCCCGACGCGCTGACAACGCTTTTAAATCAGAGTAAACCAGACTTGATCATCAATGCAGCAGCATACACTGCCGTTGATAAAGCGCAAACAGAAATTGACTTAGCCTATGCGATTAATGCCAAAGCCCCAGAAATCATGGCGCAGTATGCAGTAGAGAAGGGCGCTACCTTACTGCATTACTCGACCGACTATGTCTTTGATGGCAGTAAAGATGGCGTTTATACCGAGGAGGACTCCCGTAATCCACTCAGTGTCTATGGCAAAAGCAAGGCAGCGGGTGAGCAAGCGATTGAAAAAACCTTTGTTAATCACTCGGCGCAATTAAACGCGCAATATGCCATTTTCAGAACCAGTTGGGTCTATGGCGATGGCGGGAATTTTATTCGGACGATTTTGCGCTTAGCTAAGGAGCGTGAAGAACTCAAGATCATTTCTGATCAGTATGGTGTGCCCACGAGCTCAGAGTGGCTCGCTAAAGTCAGTTTAGATTTGGCGCTGACTGAAGATGGCCAAACAAAGGATGGTCAAGTCAATCGCTTTCCCTCTGGGATTTACCATGCCGTTCCGAGTGGTGAGACCACTTGGCATGGCTTAGCCACTTTGGCGGTTCAGACTGCGATTGAGGCGGGAGTGCAATTCAAAGCAAAACCAGAAGCCATTCAACGGATTTTGGCCACGGAGTACCCCTTGCCAGCCCCAAGACCCATGAACTCGCAAATGGCCACTAATCGCTTGCAAGCCTTATGGCAAAGTGAGGTGGATAGCCATCATCGAGCTCACTTGCTAAAGCCTTGGGATGGTTTGGTCAAGACCTACGTGCGTGAGCTTGTTCACAGTAAACTGATTTAATACGACTGCTTAAGACAAAGGTAGAGAGCATGGCATCCCATCCGGTTCATCGAAAAGGCATTATTTTGGCGGGGGGCTCCGGGTCCCGTTTGTATCCCGTAACGCAAGCCGTCTCAAAACAGCTCATGCCGGTGTACGACAAGCCCATGGTGTATTACCCCCTCACAACCTTGATGCTCGCCGGTATTCGGGATATTTTGCTGATTTCAACGCCGCACGACACGCCGCGTTTTACGGAGTTACTGGGCGATGGTTCACAGTGGGGTCTTAATATTCAGTACTGTGTCCAACCTTCGCCTGATGGCCTCGCGCAAGCATTTACCTTGGGTAAACACTTTGTTGGCAATTCGCCCAGTGCGCTGGTGCTTGGCGACAATATTTTTTATGGCCATGAGTTGGTAGAACAACTCAACAGTGCCAATGAAGCAAATAGCGGAGCGACAGTATTTGCCTACCATGTTACTGATCCTGAGCGCTATGGTGTTGTTGAATTTGATAAAGACTATAAAGCCCTCTCCATCGAAGAAAAGCCCTCTAAACCGAGAAGTAACTATGCAGTAACCGGACTTTATTTTTACGATAATCAGGTCTGCGATATTGCTGCCTCAATAAAGCCCAGCGTAAGAGGTGAGCTAGAAATTACTGATATAAATCGCGCCTATCTCAATCAAAATACCTTACGAGTTGAAGTGATGGGTCGAGGATATGCTTGGCTAGATACTGGAACGCACGATTCTTTACTCGATGCCGCTGGATTTATTGCCACACTACAAAAGCGCCAAGGCTTAATGGTCGCTTGCCCAGAAGAGATCGCTTATCGGCAAGGTTGGATCAGTGCGGAGGCCGTCCAAAAAGTAGCCGATCGGCTAAAGAAAAACAGTTATGGGCAGTACTTAAATAAGATACTGATTGAGCTCAATACGAGCGCTCAACCTATTTCGTTATCGGCAAAGAGGTAAGCGATGGCCGATTCTAAATTACAGGTAACACCAACGGCTATACCAGAGGTCTTAATTATCGAGCCCAAGGTCTTTGGGGATGCCCGCGGTTGGTTTACCGAATCCTTTAATGCCAATGATTTTGCCAAGGCCACTGGTCTTAATGTGCAGTTTGTGCAGGATAACCATTCGTTTTCCAAACAATGGACGCTACGCGGAATGCATTACCAACTCCAGCATACCCAAGGTAAATTGGTGCGCGTGACTTCGGGGAGTATTTTTGATGTGGCGGTTGATTTAAGAAAACACTCAAGCACATTTGGTAGATGGATAGGTCTGGAACTTTCTGCTGAGAACCATAAACAACTATGGGTGCCCCCTGGCTTTGCGCATGGCTTTTTAGTCTTATCGGAGACGGCCGAGTTTCTCTACAAGACCACTGACTATTACGACCCCAGCAGTGAAGTTTGCCTGTCATGGTGTGACTCAGTCGTTGGGATTGAGTGGCCGCTGCCCCAGGGTCAACATGCTTTACTGAATGCCAGAGATGCCGCTGGTCTTGCATGGGATACTGCGCCAAAATTCTAGGTAGCGCTCTTTCATAGTCAAATCTTCTTAGACTCATTACAAACAATACGATAATGCTGAAATGACCAGTCAGCACCATTCATTTCAACCCCTTGAGCCGGCAGATTCAGCTCCAAAAATTCTGTTGGTGAAATTATCATCCCTGGGGGATGTGTTGCATAACCTACCGATCGTCTGGGATTTACGCAAGCGTTTGCCAAAGGCACAAATTGATTGGATTGTAGAAGAGGCGTACGTCCCTTTACTGGAACCTCTTAAGACTACAGAGTCTTTTCGGGGAATTGACCGAATTATTCCCCTAGCCTTTCGGCGCTGGAAAAAGAATCTATTCTCGATTCGAACCTGGCAAGAATTTTTTGCAATGCGTAAATTGTTGCAGTCAGTGACCTACGATATTGTGATTGAAACCCAAGGGCTTTTAAAGTCAGCCTTGGTGTGCGCCCTCGCGAAGAAATCTAAATGCGCGATCGTCAGCGGACTGGGGAATGCAACGGAGCATTCGGGCTATGAGCCGATGGCCAGGTTCTTTTATACGCAATCGGTACATGTGCCCGTTCAATGCCATGCAATTGATCGCTCTCGCCAAGTGATGTGCTCCGCCTTTGATTGGCCTCTGCTCAATCGCTATGAGGAGGCGCCGCTGTTTTACCCGAGTGACTTTGTCACACGGTTGCCGCCCTTAATGTTGGAGGGCCTTAAGAAAAAAGAGCAGGGAGTACCAGCGTCTTATGTGATTTGCTTTCACGCAACGGCAAGAGCAGCAAAGCGTTGGTCTAATAATAATTGGGTTGCGCTGGGAAAGGCGCTATCAACCCATGGTTATCAATTGATTTTTCCGTGGGGTAGTATCGAGGAGATGAAAGTAAGCGCCTTTATCGCCAATCAAATACCAGGGGCGATCGTTCCCAGGGCATTTTCAATAGAGGAGGCATATTCTTTAATAGCGCATGCAGCCCTCACGATTGGTGTAGATACCGGATTAACCCATTTATCGGCAGTATTAGGTAAGCCCACCGTGGAAATCTATTGCGATTCACCTAGATGGAAGACAGAGGGCTATTGGAGTGCCAGTATAGCTAATTTGGGGGATTTTAAGCGTACTCCGCAGGTAGATTCTGTATTGTTCTCCGCGAAGCGAATCTTAAAAGACGGGTACTAGAAAAATGTGTAAGAGCATATCTACTAGTCAAGACGGCTATAAATAACTGTGTAGCAGAGTTTGGATAAGTGTTACGAAGTTTAGTGATTAAGTATTAGAAATTATATTAATCAGTCTTTTACCTCTATTCATCATATTTTATTTTCGTAGATTCTTTAGATTGGTAATATCAGTAGGACATCGCCTTAAATCAAAAAAGAGTCAATGGCCTGTATATTTAGGTTAAGAAAAGCATCTGATTATGCATGCTAATATGAGTGACGTTAGAAGCGGCACAGTCAAAGATTTATTACTGCTACTTGTGATGTTTATTAGAGCAATTGATTTCCCATAGTTTTATATTGAGCTCTCTAAAATTGCTAGAGGTAGTAAAGCGACTAACAAATTTTTTTTATCTAGTGGTCTAGAATAAAAGCTAATGAAGACTAAATTTATCGGATTTTAACCGGCATGAAGCAAAGGATTTAATTAGCATTCAAGGAGCATCTACCCTAATTGAAAATTAAATGTCATAAAAATGAGTACATTAAAAAAATTATTTAATCTGCTTACATATCGCGAGCGGATGCACTTTCTTTTGCTTTTTGGATCGATCGTCATCATGGCGCTGTTGGATGCTATCGGTGTGGCGTCTATCCTGCCATTTATGGGCGTACTAGCAAACCCAGAGTTGGTTAATTCAAATTTTTATTTAAATGCCGCATTTTCTAGTCTTGGATTTGAGAATCAGACAGCATTCTTATATGCCCTTGGTTCATTAGCATTTGTAGTATTGATCCTCTCATTGAGTTTTAAAGCTTTTAGTACATATTTACAAACCAAGTTTACCCTGATGTGCGAGTTCACTATTTGCAGGCGACTGGTGGAAAGCTATTTACACCAACCATATGGGTGGTTTTTAAACCGCAATAGCGCTGATCTTGGGAACACTATCCTCTCGGAAGTTAGCGCAGTCATCAATCTTGGTCTGGTACCTTTGTTGACCTTAATTGCACAAAGTATTGTATGCTCTGCCCTTATAGTCTTGCTGCTGATTGTTGACCCATTGCTGGCGATTTCGGTTTGTCTGTTGCTAGGGTTATGCTATGCGGCAATCTTTGTCATTAGCAAGAAACGCCTCACTGACTTAGGTGATGAACGTAAATCAGCTAACCGCGAGCGTTATATCGCAATAACCGAAGCTTTTGGAGCTATTAAAGAAATAAAGGTTGGCAGGCTTGAGAATATCTATATTCGGCGATTTTCAACCCCAGCCAAAGATTATGCTGAGAGCCAAGTAGCTGTGCAGTTAATTTCTAAGTTGCCCCGCTATATTCTTGAGTCTATTGCTTTTGGTGGCTTGCTTCTTGTCATGTTACACCTTATTCAACGGACTAACAATTTCACAAATGTATTCCCTATCTTAGTGCTTTACGCTTTTGCTGGTTATCGTCTTATGCCTTCTTTACAACAAATCTATGGGGCTTTCACTTATTTACGCGTCGCAGGTCCCGCAATCAATACTCTTCATGCTGATTTAATTAGCCTCCAAAAAATTAATTCACATGAAAAAAATTTAAAGCCCATAAACATCACTCAAGCCATCACATTGACTAATATCGTTTACAGCTACCCAAATGCTCCTAAACCCGCCCTTAAAGGAATTAATCTTGTAATACCCGCACGTAGTACTATTGCCTTTGTGGGGGCTACCGGGAGCGGTAAAACTACTGCACTGGATATTATTTTGGGGTTACTTGAGCCGCAAGAAGGATCACTAAAAATCGATGAACAATTAATTACTACTACCACTACTCGGCGGCAGTGGCAAAGTGCTATTGGCTACGTGCCGCAACAGATTTACTTGGCAGATGATTCTGTAGCTGCCAATATTGCATTTGGCGTTCGAGCCAACGAGATTGACTTAGAAGCGGTCAAGCGCGCTGCAAAAATTGCGAATTTTCATGATTTTGTGATCTACAACATGCCGCAGGGCTACGATACCAAGGTAGGCGAGCGCGGCGTGCGTTTATCAGGCGGTCAGCGTCAGCGTATTGCTATTGCTCGCGCCCTTTACCACAATCCGCAAGTGCTCTTGCTGGATGAAGCCACTAGTGCGTTAGATAATCTGACTGAGCAAGTAGTAATGGAGGCGGTATATAACCTGGGGCATGAAATGACTATTATCCTAATTGCCCATCGCCTTAGTACGGTACGACAGTGCGATCGGATATATCTTTTTGAAAGCGGTCAAGTGAAAGCTGCTGGTAATTATGAGGAGCTCTTAGCGAGTAATCAGCATTTTGCAAAAATGGCTTACATCAGTTGAATCCATGGATAACATCTTAAATTTAGATTAGTTTTATTTTGGAAAATTCTCACATACTCATTACCGGCGGATCTGGCCTCTTAGCAGTTAATTGGGCACAAGCCATGAGGGATCATTACGTTCTAACATTGGGATTACACAATCGACATATTTCGCTTGCCAAAACCTTTGCAAAAGAGATTAATCTTGAGTCGGTTGATAAACTTATGCTGACATTGGAAGAGCTTAACTGTAGGATTGTGGTGAATACTTCCGGGCTCTCCAATGTGGAGCAATGTGAATCAGATCCATCTCTTGCCCATCACGTGAATGTAGTCGTTGCATCAAATGTTGCTAAAGCCTGTGCTAGCTTAGGCATAAAGTTAGTTCATATATCCACTGATCATTTATTTTCTGGGCAAGAGCCCATGGCGAGAGAGCACCATTCCGTTGCCCCCGTGAATGTTTATGGTAAGACAAAGGCCGAAGCTGAAAATTTGGTAAGCGAGATTAATCCAGAGGCCCTGGTAATTCGGACCAATTTTTTCGGTTGGGGAACAAGTTATCGTCAGTCATTTAGTGATATGATCATTAGGAAGCTTAGATTAAATCAGGAGATAACATTATTTCAAGATGTTTTCTATACCCCTATTTTGATTGAGAGTGCCGCAGGGACAATCCATGATCTTATTGATCTAAAGGCTAACGGGATTTTTCATGTAGTGGGTGATGATCGTATTTCTAAATATGAATTTGGGCTTCATGTCGCTGAAAAATTTGGGCTTGACAATAGTAAAATTGTACCTGGATTTTTGGCTAGCCAATCTAGATTAATCCAGCGACCCTTTGATATGAGTTTATCAAATAGTAAAGTCAGAAATTTACTTGGTAGACAAGTGGGTGGTATTGATCAGCAAATCGAAAGACTTTGTCAGCAAGAGTCTGACGGACATTCTGCGGAGTTGAAAAAAATTTGATTCCATACGGCAAACATCATATTGATGAAGAAGATATTCGTGCAGTTGTGGATTGCTTAAGAAGTGGTTCACTAACTCAAGGCCCGCTGATAGCTCGGTTCGAAAATGCTGTCGCAGTTTATGTGAATGCAAAGTATGCCGTGGCAGTTTCCAGTGGAACAGCGGCACTTCATTTGGCGGCAATTGTTGCGGGCGTGGGGCCTGCTAAAGCGCTGATTACAAGCCCAATTACTTTTGTCGCAAGTGCTAATGCAGCCCTTTATGCTGGTGGAGAGAGTGCATTTGCGGATATAGACCAAGCTACAATCAATATTTCCCCGGCGGCACTAAAACTTACACTTGAGAAAAATCCACATACTAAAGCCGTGGTTCCAGTGCACTTTGCTGGACTGCCTTGTGATATGCCTGAGATTAAGAAACTTGCAGATACTGCGGGTGCAGTAGTTATTGAAGATGCTGCCCATGCACTTGGGGCGTCATATCCTGATGGGCGTCGCGTGGGCTGTTGTGCCCACTCCTTGATGACGATTTTTTCATTTCACCCAGTTAAAGCAATTGCTGCGGGGGAGGGGGGGATGATAACCACTAACGATGAACAGGTCTATCGAAAACTATTGCGGCTTCGTAGTCATGGAATCAATAAGTTGGATGATCCACTAATTGACAAAGCACAAAGTCAAACGAACGGACAGCCTAATCCTTGGTATTATGAGATGCAAGAACTCGGTTTTCATTATCGAATTACTGACATTCAGTCTGCGCTAGCACTCTCCCAATTTAGTAAGCTCGACCAATTTATCTCGCGTAGACGAGAGCTAGTAAAGAGATATGATGCATCGTTCAAATCGATGAAAAATTTACGACCAGCTCAAAATGTGGGGCGCGACCATAGCGGCCACCACCTTTATTTAGTTCGAATTGATTTTCAGTCAATAGCCATAAATCGAGCTCAGCTTATTCAAGAATTAAACTCCAGGGGAATTGGAAGTCAAGTTCATTACATTCCCGTGCCAGCGAATCCCTATTATCGCAATTTTGGACATAGCCTCACAGACTACCCTATTGCAGAGAAATATTATCAGGAAACCTTATCTATACCGCTTTTCTTTGGCCTGACATATGATCAGCAAGACTATATAGTTTCTAACATTATGGAGCTAGTGGGTTGAGATTAGCTCTGGGAACCGCACAATTTGGTATGTCATATGGCATTGCTAACCAGGTCGGCCAAATCACGTTATCAGAAGCGGGGGAGATAATTCAATTTGCCTATGATCATGGTATCGATTTTCTCGATACTGCAATTAGTTACGGTGAAAGTGAAAGCTGTTTAGGCCAAGTGGGCATTCAAGATTTTAAAGTAGTAACAAAAATCCCAGCTATTCCACCTGAATGTAACAATATTACTGAGTGGGTAGGTGAGCAAGTTACGGCTTCGATGAGACGCCTAGGTGTAAAGAGTCTGTATGGCCTGCTGTTGCATCGCTCTGAGGATTTACTCGGTAGTAATGGAAGACTACTTTACGAGACGCTGAATAAATTAAAAGATGCTGGACAAGTGCAAAAGTTAGGCGTGTCGATTTATTCGCCCTGTGAGCTTGACAATATAGATAATATTTATAATATAGAACTGGTGCAGGCACCATTTAATATTCTTGATCAACGCTTATATTTATCTGGATGGTTAGATAGATTGGAGGCTAGAAATATAGAGGTTCATGCACGTTCAGTTTTTTTGCAGGGGCTTTTATTAATGGAGCCATACATCCGGCCATGCAAATTCAGAAGATGGGAGGCTTTTTGGTCTGAATGGGATGAGTGGATAGAGCAATCTGGGATAACCCCTTTAGCGGCCTGTATTCGATTTACTTTTGCATTTCCTCAGATTAGTAAGCTTATCGTTGGTATTGATAGCAGAAAGCAATTGCAGGACATTCTTTTGGCTTCCGAGGGATCGCCAGTTGAAGTGCCCAGTTGGAAATCTGAGATCAACACTGACTTGCTTACGCCAACCAACTGGGCCAAGCTTGCTTAGTATTGATTGAAGATAAGAGAATAAAAGTGAGAATTGAAATTATTGCAGAATTGGGGCAAGGATTCGAGGGGCGCCCAGAACAAGCAAGAATGTTATTAAAAGCAGCTGCAGCTGCTGGTGCTGATGCAGCAAAATTTCAACTTGTTTATGCTGATGAGTTGGCGACGCCAGACTACAAGCATTACGATCTATTTAAGTCCCTTGAAATGTCCGATGAAGCATGGAGAGGGTTAGCAACTTATGCATTGGAACTGGGCATTAAGTTGCAACTAGATATTTTTGGAATCCATAGCTTAAACTTAGCTACAAAAATTGGCGTGTCAGCGGTAAAGATTCACGGAACAGACATATCAAACATAGGATTATTAACTAAAGTTGCCAAAAGTTCAGTAAATAAAGTCTTACTCGGCGCTGGCGGCGCGCATTTAAGTGAGCTCAAGCAAGCAATTAAACTTCTCGTGGCGAAAGACTTAGTTATTATTCTTGGCTTTCAGGGTTACCCAACTCCAAATGATGCAAACCAAATAGCTCGTGTGCAATTGTTAGCCAAAGGACTTCTTGGTATGCATCCTAATTTAAGGATTGGATTCGCAGATCATGCTGCACCAGATAGTCCATTGCGCTACTCTTTGGCTGCAGTGGCAATTGGTGCAGGTGCTACAGTGCTGGAAAAGCATCTTACTCTTGGCAGACTTATGAGGTTAGAAGATTACGAATCAGCCTTAAATGTAGAAGAGTTTTTTGAATTTACTGAGACGATGCGAAGTTGTATGCAAGCACTTGGCTTTGCAACAGACGTTGAGAATTTTCACATGAGTGAGTCTGAATGCGACTATCGTAAGATGATTCGTCGACATGTGGTTGCCAGTAAAAATCTCAAGGTAGGACATGCAATATCACCTTCTGACCTTGTATTAAAGCGAACATCAGCTGAACATCCCATTACTGATCTTTCATTAGCATATAAGAGGATTGTCAAACAGAGTATTAACATAAACTCCCCAATTTTGGAAGGGGATATTTCTTAGTATGGTTTTTGTGAAAAGATGCCTTGTAGCTGCTATCGCTTGTCGCAATCAAGGTTCACGTTTGTACGGTAAGCCCATTCAAAATCTAGATATCGATAGAGGCATTCGAATAATTGACAACATAATTGACTGCCTGAAGACGATTCACTGTATAGATGAAATCATTCTTGGAATTTCTGAAGGCATTGAAAATGAAGTATTCAAGCATATTGCCAACAAAAAAGGGCTACGATATACAGTAGGCGATCAGATTGATGTCTTATCTCGTCTCATAAAATGTGGCAAATTAGCTAATGCAACGGATATTTTTAGAGTAACAAGCGAATCGCCATTTCTCTGTTTTGAATACGTAGAAGAGTTGTGGAGACGTCATAAAGAAGAGGGTGCTGACGCCACATTTTTTGATGGCGTGATCGATGGCTGTGGATTCGAGATAATAAGCTTAAAAGCTTTGGAAGAGTCACACGTGAAAGGTGAGAGTAGACACCGCAGTGAATTATGTACGCTGTATATTCGAGAACACCACCAGTCATTTAAGATTATCAGACCAAAAACACCAGAAGACTTAAATCGAAAAGATCTTAGGCTTACAGTTGATAATCCCGAAGATCTTGCTTTATGCCGTATTCTTTATGGCGTATTTAAAGGTCGGGCTCCCAAAATTCCTGTTGGTGAAATTATAAAATTTCTTGATAAAAATCCAAAATTGAAAGATTTGGTCACCCCATTTACAGAGACGGGTTATGAAACAATGTATAAGTAACAATGAAAATTTAAGTTAAACAGATATCCAAGTTTAAATACATTATTTTCTAACCAGCTCTACTTCTGAATTTGCTTTATTCTTTAGTATTATTACTGCAGACAGTACAGCTTGCATTCAGCTGGTAACGTGAGAGGGTCAATCGGAATTGCTGTGGGTTTCTTATAGTTTATTGAACAATAAATCACAGAGATCTATACTTAAGGTCACTAGTCAATTTAGATTTCCTTATTTGTTATAAAAACTTCGAGAAAGTTTTTATAATCAGGAATCTAAGTGTAGGGCAATTTAAGGTTAACGTTTTATAAAGATGAGCTTACTAAACCATTTTAAGCCTATAAGGTTACTTAAGATAGCGGGATAAATAAGTTAGGCGTATTTTAAGATTACTCTACATATGTTAAATAATGAAAAAATTTTAGTCCTTGGTCTTGGGTATGTAGGATTGCCATTGGCGCTTGAATTTGGAAAAAAATATAAAACAATTGGCTTTGATCTTTCTGATGAGAAAATAGAAAGCTATAAAAATAAGTGCGACCCTATGGGAGAGGTTAGCCCCAAGCAAATAGAGGATGCAACTCATTTGTCATTCTCATCTAGCCCTGAAAGTATTTCTGGGGCCGATGTGATCATAATTGCAGTGCCAACTCCTGTAGACAATGCCAATAAGCCCGATTTTGCTCCTCTGATTCATGCTTCATCTAACGTAGGTAAGTTCATGAAACATGGGGCCACTATCGTTTATGAATCAACAGTCTACCCTGGCGCTACAGAAGAGGTTTGTATTCCTATTTTGGAAAAATTCTCAAATATGAAATGGGGGAGCGATTTTCATGTTGGATACTCCCCAGAGCGCGTCAATCCGGGAGATAAGGAGCGCACCTTAACTAAGGTGATGAAGGTGGTGTCGGGTGACTGCCAGGAGACGCTTAAATTTTTGACGCGACTATACGGTTCAATCATTGAGGCAGGAATTCATTGTTGCAAAAGTATTAAAGTAGCTGAGGCAGCAAAGGTTATAGAAAATACACAACGCGACTTAAATATTGCACTTATGAATGAGTTGGCAATTGTTTTTGATAAGGTTGGTATTGATACCATTGAGGTTTTAGAGGCGGCGGGAACAAAGTGGAATTTTTTACCCTTCCGCCCAGGGCTGGTTGGAGGCCACTGCATTGGCGTTGACCCATACTATCTTACCTATAAAGCAGAGCTTCTTGGATATCATCCCCAGGTAATTCTTGCTGGACGGCGTATCAATGATGGTATGGCTGGATATATCGCTGAAAAAACTATTCAAAAACTGATTATGGGTGGTAGATGTACAAAGGGAGATAAGATCGTAATTATGGGGCTCACCTTTAAGGAGAATTGCGCTGATTTACGTAATTCTAAGGTAGTCGATTTGGTGAAAAGATATGAGGAATATGGTTTGGATGTAGTGGTACATGATCCAATTGCAAGCACAGAGGAATCTAAATATGAGTACGGAATTGATTTGGTTTCGTGGTCAGAGTTGCCTAAAAATGTTTCAGCAGTAGTGGTTGCGGTTTCTCATAAACATTATTTGAGTAAACAGGAATCTGAAATTACTTCGTTTCTTGTGCCAGGTGGATTGTTTGTTGATGTCAAGGGGGCGTTCAGGGGGGATATCATTAGAGATGCCGGGTATGAATTTTGGCGATTATAAATAATTATAGGTATTTATGAATTCGTCAAAAATTTCTCTAAATGGAAGATTAATCGGATCTGGTGAACCCTGTTTTATTATTGCCGAAGTGGGTCAGGCCCATGACGGCTCATTGGGTATGGCGCACTCCTATATTGATGTTGCCGCCGATATAGGTGTTGATGCCATTAAGTTTCAAACCCATATCGCATCATCTGAATCAACTATAAATGAGCAATTCAGAGTTAAATTTTCATTGCAAGACAGCACTAGATTTGACTACTGGAAGCGAATGGAGTTTTCTTTGGAGCAATGGGCTGGGTTAGCTGACCATGCAATTAAAAGGGAGTTAATTTTTTTAAGCTCCGCTTTTTCATTGCAGGCGGTAGATATGCTTAAAAATATAGGAATGCCAGCTTGGAAAATCGGATCTGGAGAGCTTTCAAACTCAAGACTATTGCGCGCCATTTGTTCGACTGGCAAGCCGATTTTATTGAGTACCGGTATGAGTGACTACGCTTCTATAGAAAAGGCAGTTAGTTTTATTAAAGCTCAAGGAGTAGATATATGCTTATTTCAGTGTACCTCTAATTATCCAGTAGCATTATCTAAGATTGGTTTGAATGTCATGACCGATCTTGGTCAAAAATTTGGATGTCCTGTAGGATTATCCGATCATTCTGGATCAATTTATCCTGCTCTAGCCGCTATGGCTCTTGGCGCTAGCTTGATAGAGGCGCACATTGTTTTTGATCGAAGAATGTTTGGGCCAGATACATCATCCTCATTAATGCCCGATGAATTTTTATGTCTAACAAAAGCGAGGGATGCTTTTCATGAAATGAAATCCAACCCGGTTAACAAGGATGCTATAGCTTGCGATTTATCCGAAATGCGTTCTCTTTTCGGGAGAAGCATTTCATTGGTTACCGATATGCCTCGTGGAACCGTAATATCTGCAGATATGCTGACATTGAAAAAGCCTGGAAATGGGATTTCAGAAGAGTTCATGGCTTCATTAATAGGGCGGCGCCTAAAGCGAGACGTTGCTTCCGAATATCTGCTAACTTGGGACGATATAGATGGTTGATGTAAGTAAGAAGCGCAAGATATGTATAGTCGTTAATAGTCGTGCCAACTATGGACGTATTAAAAGCGTAATGATTGCAATCAAAAAACATCCTATGCTAGAGCTTCAACTGCTTGTTGGTGCTTCCGCATTGCTTCATCGCTTTGGAAGTGTAGTTGATATTATGCGAAGTGATGGTTTTGAGCCAACAGCAGTTATTCACTCAATCATTGAAGGCGAGACTCCTACAACTATGGCCAAATCAACGGGCTTGGGAATTCTTGAGGCGGCATCACTTTTTGAAAATATTCGCCCCGATATCGTGTTAACGGTTGCAGATAGATTTGAAACTATTGCAACGGCAATTGCGGCAAGTTATATGAATATTCCGGTGGCTCATACTCAAGGCGGCGAGGTCACTGGCTCTATTGATGAAAGCGTTCGTCATGCCGTAACCAAGCTTTCACATCTTCATTTTCCAGCAACAGAGCGCGCATATCAATTTGTATTGCGGATGGGCGAAGATCCTGGGACTGTTCACTTTACAGGCTGTCCAGCCATGGATATTCTTGCGAGAAGCGATCTGTCTCTTTCCGGAGATTTATTTAAAAAATACGCTGGAGTTGGCGCAGAAATTAATCCGTCTAAGCCGTATTTAGTAGTTTTACAGCACCCCGTTACTACCGAGTATGGCGAGGGCCTCATTCAAATTAACGAAACCCTAGAGGCCGTAAAGAGAATTGGTATGCAGGTTGCATGGCTCTGGCCAAACGTAGATGCTGGATCAGATCATATTTCTAAAGGTTTAAGGATTTATCGTGAAAAGAATCAAACGAATAGCCTCCATTTTTATAAAAATTTCTCCGTTGAGGATTACGCACGTTTAATTAATAATGCTGCATGTGTTGTCGGCAATTCTTCCTCAGGTTTAAGAGAGTGCGCCTTTCTTGGTGTGCCTGCTGTAAATATAGGAACTCGGCAACAGGGTAGAGAAAGGGCTGAAAATGTTATCGACGTGCCTTATGGGGCTGATTACATAGAAGATGCAATCCTGAAGCAGCTAGCCCATGGCCGTTATCAGTCATCACGAATGTTTGGCGATGGGTCCTCTGGAGAGCGAATTGCAGAGGTCTTGGCAACCGCTAAAGTTTCTTTGCAGAAAAGGCTCAGTTATGTTGATTGAAGGTTTTGCAAGAAGGAAAATTTGTAGCTCATTAAGTTTGGCAAAAGTCTATACAGCCCCAGGATACAATAGAGTACTTGGTCAGATTACGTAAAGCGTTGCACTAGTAAAACTCTGGGTTGTGGTGTAAAGCGTTTTTCTAACTATTCTGTCAAAAGAAGTCATGGCTTTTATGGAACAAATGAATGTAGGGGTCTGCTTAGAAATTGTTATAAAGTTGTCTAACCAGCACTACTTTTTTTTAAAAAGTCTTTAATGGCGCGCGGTTGCGCTTGAGGTGCAAGGTGGGAGTGAATGCTTAAATTTTTTTATAACGGCCATATTAACTATGCTCTCTAAAGCTAAAAATAAAGTTATCTATATAGGTTCGCCTGAAGGTTTTGAATCAACCAAGAATATTTTGGGTGCAGTTGCTAATGTAGTGAATGTTGTGGCTAATGCAAAAAATTTGAGTTGCGAACTGCAGGATGCAATAGCTTTGCTGGACGCCTCTATGCAAACAAGAATTACAAATTTGATGCTAGATAATGCCCTTAATTTACGTATTATTTCCTGTGCAACAACTGGTTCTGATCATATAGAAAGAGATGTCTTGAATAAGAGGGGCATACCTGTGAGGACGTTGCGAGAAGACTCAAATTTTTTGTTGTCGCTCACTCCAGCGGCAGAGCTTTCTTGGCTTTTATTAATGGCTTGTGCTCGTCAACTACCGCTGGCTATTAACCATGTATTAAACGGTGGGTGGAGACGTGAGATGTTTCCTGGCATGATGCTAAATGGTCGAAGACTTGGATTGATTGGGTGTGGACGCATTGGGTCATGGATGTCAAGGTATGCCAGAGCATTTGGAATGGAGGTTATTGGTTATGATCCAAATTTATCAAAGTTCCCTGAAACTATTCAAAAAGCTTCTTTAGATGAGGTGTACTCATCTAGTGACTTTATATCTGTTCACGTACACCTTACATCAGAAACCGCTAAATTAATTGATAAAAATGCTTTTTCGCATATGAAGCAGGGCGTAGTTTTTATAAATACATCGCGGGGCGGTCTCGTTGATGAGATGGAGTTGCTTGAAGCACTAAGGTCTGGAAAGATTGGGGCTGCCGGTTTGGATGTGTTAGATGGCGAGCCAGATATAAACAATCATGCTTTAGTAGAGTATGCGCGATTAAACAGCAATCTGTTGATTACACCTCATTGCGGCGGTTTTAGTCCCGATGCAGTTGAGAAGGTCTGTGCGGTAGCAGCAGAAAAGATTCGTAAACATATTGTTGAAAGCTAAATTGATGACGGATATTGACCAATTAGCAAATCAAATTGCTGATTATGGGGTTTCAATGGTGTTTGGGATTCCTGGGGGTGGATTATCTTTATCTTTAATAGATGCACTAGAAAAGCATGATGTTGCTTTTCATTTAACTCATTTTGAAGGGGCTGCATCCATCATGGCTAGCACTTTGGGGCATCTGAAAAGAAAACCAGGTGTTTCATTATCAATTCGGGGACCCGGTTTGGCAAACTCTGCGCCTGGAATTGCTGTATCTTGGTTTGAATTATTTCCGTTGGTTCATATTACAGAGTCAATACATCCAGATGCATCACTTGCAGAAGCGCATAAAAGACTGGACCACAATCTTTTTATGAAGGCTATTAGCAAAGGATCGCGATATTCAAGTTTCTCTGGAGGATTTCAAGCTTTAGCTAGTCACGCCTTATCAGAGGCTCCGGGGCCCGTGATTATGAATCTGGTATCAAAACCAGTAGAGAATGAACCGCCTTTTGATAGCCCGCCGGAGATTGATTTTAATTTAAATGATGCCTTAGATTTAATAAAAAATGCGAAGTATCCAGTAGTTATTGCAGGATCTGTTGCGATTAGAGCCAACCTTGGAGAGTCAATAGCTCGATTAAGTTGCCCTATATTTTCTACTGTTTCTGCAAAGGGGGTTATAAATGAGGCCAGCTGGCAATCGTGCGGTGTTTATACGGGCGTAGGTTTGAGTTTGACCCCAGAGGTCATCATATTACCTCAGGCTGATTTAGTTATTGGGATTGGATTAAATGCTAAAGAGGTTTTATCAGTTAAACCATTTAACTGTAATTATTTAGCGATCAATGCAGTACCAACGCCTGGTGACAATGCCTTTAGTCCAGCCGTTTCAATTAGCATTTCAGGCGCTAAGGAGGTATGTAGGGCGCTTGAAAGCAAGAAAGAATGGGGTGCTGAAAGTATAAAAATAGCACGAGAACGTTTGCATCAGCGTGCTACAGAAAAATTTCTTCCCGGAGTGATTTTTGATGCGATAGCGGACACCTTAGATTATCCTTGCGTAGTTATGGATACCGGCCATTTTTGTACAATTGGGGAGCATATTTGGAAAGCTTCTAACCCATCATCCTGTCTATTGTCCGCGCAAGGGCGATATATGGGTACATCTTTGCCAATGGCTATAGCGGCATCAATTCATAATCCACTCATACCAACAATTGCATGTGTGGGTGATGGCGGAATAGGCATGTATATATCTGAGATGCTTCTTGCAGTAAGGCTAAACCTGCCAGTCTTGGTAATATTAATGACTGATGGCGCATTTGGCTCCATTAGAACGAGGGCAGTTAAAGAGGGACTTACCCAAAAGCCTCTTTTAATGCCACAAAAAAACTGGGTATCAATTTTCGAGTCTTTAGGGCTGTCCTCTGAGCGCTCCGAAAGTCTAAATCAAGTCATTGATTTTCTAAACAAGTGGAAATTGGTAGGTGGCCCAGCTTTTCTTGAAATTCCATTTGATATGAATGATTATGAATTAATGACTAAAGATATAAGATGAGATTATTTTTAAACTCTCAGTTTTGGATTTAAATTAATTGGTTATGTCAGTTCACATATTGATAGTGGGGGTCGGCAGTGCAGGCAAGAGACATGCGCGCAATTTAAGTGCATTGGGATGCAAAATCTCATGCATTGATTTGCAAATTGAACGTATATATGAGCTTGCTGGAGAAATAGAAATCATTGGTCAATTTAATTCAATTAACTCCGCTTTTCTTTTAAAACAAAAATATGATGGTGCAGTCATAGCAACTCCAACTGGATCCCATTCGGAAGCATTGCATCAATTAGCAAAATATCGCTTGCCTGTACTTCTCGAAAAGCCTGTGGCAAGAAGTCTGACTGAAGCGATAAGAATGTTCGATCTTGGTGCCGAAAAAAAAATCCAAGTACTGCTTGGATACACATGGCGATGGTGGAAGCCGCTTCGAAGAGTTCAAGAGCTTATTATTTTAAATAGAATTGGATCAATTAGACACGTTCAATTTCATATGTCTGCTCATTTAGCGGATTGGCATCCTTGGGAGGCATATCAATCATTCTTTATGGCTAGCGCTGCTCAGGGTGGTGGAGCATTATTGGATGAGAGTCATTGGATTGATATGATGATTTGGTTTTTTGGAATCCCCGAAAAAATATTGGGGAAAGTAGAAAAAATTAGCAACTTAGAAATAGAGACTGACGATAACGTTGAGGTAATTGCATTTTATCCAAATGGACTTCGGGTAATAATACACTTAGATTTATATGGTAGACCCCATGAAAAATCTATTCGGTTTGTGGGTGAGGATGGAACATTAGTTTGGTCAGCAGAGCCAAATAGAATTAAAGTGAGCTGTAGGCCTGATAAAGTTTGGGAAGAGGAAATATTTCATTGCGATCGAAATGAGATGTTTGTTTCGGTTGCTGAAGAATTTCTTAATTTGATAAGTGGAAATATTATAAATTTGACTTGCCAACTGAAAGACGGTCTTAGTGTAATGAAGGTCATTGAAATGATAAGACTTAGTAGTAGAGAAGGCCGTATTGTTAGCATTGAGGAGATATGTTGACGTATAAAAATCAAAATGTTTTAGCGGTTATTCCAGCGCGGGGCGGGTCCAAATCGATCCCTAGAAAAAATCTTCAGCTACTCGATGGAGTTTCATTAGTTGGACATGCTGCATTAATAACAAAATCACTAAACTGGTTAGATAATGTGATCATATCTTCAGATGACGCTGAAATTATTCAAGAGGCTGAACGATATGGAATAGATGCACCTTTTGTGCGACCCACGTCCCTTTCGAATGATGAGGCTACCTCGAAAGATGTGTGGAGGCATGCATGGCTAGCAGCAGAAGCGTTTTATGAAAAATTTTTTGACATTTCACTATTGCTTGAGCCAACAAGTCCATTGCGTCGTCCCGAGGATATTGAAAAAGCAATTGACGTTTTGCATCAAAAGAGTGCATCTGCTGTAGTAACAATCTCGCGCACCCCCGCTCACTTTACACCGCATAAAACTCTAACGGTAAATAAAAATGATGAGCTTGGATATTTTTTGAGTGAGGGAAGTCTATTTTCAAGGCGACAGGATATACCAGATTTATACCATCGCAATGGTATTTGTTATGCAGTACGCAGAGAACACTTAATAGACCATAACCTTCTTATGGAGAGAGGTGCAATTGCAGTAATAATTGAGCGACCTGTTATTAATATAGATGAATTACTTGATCTAAAAATTGCGAATTGGTTATATCGATCTGTGAATACCTTATAAGAATTGGTTATTCAAATATTTAGTGCGTGAAAAAATCAGTGAGAATCAGATGGTTTAAGAATATTATGGCCATAAAGAAAATAATATACTGGTACCTATTGGTGAATTGATAAGTTATTTAAGGGGCTTGAGAAAGAGGATATAAAAAAATTGTAGTTTAAAAAAGTATTGATTGGTTAACTACAATGCCTGAAGCCTAGTAAGCAAATTGAAATATTTTCGCAGTTTATTTTTCTGTATTAGAGCTATTTAAGTATTCATGCAAAGTATATTTTTGCAGGGTAGGCTTTAGAGAAAGCTACCATTGAGGGTAAAATATTTATATTTAGAAAATATGACGATATAAACAAGCAATAAGTTCATGGGTATATACTGCTTTGTTAAAATTTTTAACGGGTTATTATATATTAATTTTAAAAAGATGGAGCGAAACGTCATGATAAAGATACAAACTATAAAAAATTATATCCGTTTTCTTATTGAGGATAATATTATTACTTCCCCATCAATATTTTATAAAAATAAATATTCTTATGATGATGCTTGGCTAAAAATTAGGTTAGCCGAATTAAGAACCCATGGGTACACCTCAATAGATGGCTTATTGAGTGAAGAAGTGCTAAGGGCTATTAGCATAAAAATTAATGAGGGTGTTTCCGGCTGCGCATCAAATATAGATATTAGTTGGAATGATCAAAGTAAATATTGGGTTATAAATAACCCACTTATGTTGGATCCTAATCTAGTGAGAATTGCATTAGATTTGCGGTGCCTTGCAATAGCCGAGAGGTATTTCGGGCGCATGCCATATCTGGCTGATGTAGATATGAGGCGAATACCGCCTGTAGATATGAAAGTAGTCCAGGAAAGTGGGTATTCTTCCAGTAACTGGCATCGAGATACGCGTGGACGACAGTTGAAAATGATGATTTATTTGACTGATGTAGGTGCAAATGATAGTAATTTTTCATTTATACCGGGATCGCACACTTCTGCTTATAGGCGTAAGTTAGGCTTCATGGAGTCTAGATTAACAGATGAGGAAGTAGCTAGAATGAATAAAAAAACGATTGAATGGTATGCAAAGGCAGGTTCAGTTATGATATTTGACACAAATTTGATTCATCGACTGAGGAGAAAGGTTGGGGGCAATGTAAGGGATAGCATCACTTTCTATTACACTCCCGGGCAAAATACACGTCAGTTAAAATTAAATAGAGATTGGCATAAAGGGCTATCCTATGAAGTAGAAGCACTTTATAATCCACAATGGCCTTTAAGTGGGCGAATTTAGCCAGTAAAAAAATTTATTAAACTGCAAAACTGGCTAAAAGGGTTACAAATAATTAATTAAAAGAAAAAGTTAAAAATAGATTAACAATGAGTAAAACTGCAAGTGCAATCATCATAATTCCAGTTTATGAAGATTATGATTCTATTCAATTATTATTGAAGAAAATATCAGAATTAAAAAAACAATATTATTTAGTTTTAGTTGATGATGGATCCGAAAAAAATCCGTTGAATATAAATTTATTAAAAGATGTAGGCTTAGACGGTGAAATATTAAAATTATCCATCAATATAGGAAGTCAGAATGCTGTATATGAAGGTATAAAATATGTAGCTAATCTAAATAAAAACTTGCCGCTAATTATAATGGATGGTGATGGTGAAGATAATCCAAATTTCATACAAAAACTTCTTGATAAATTGCATGAAGATAAAGCGGAAATATGCGTTGCTTTAAGAGGGGAAAGGCATGACAAAAATTTATTTAAAGTATTGTACATCTTATATAAGATATTATTCAGAGTTTTGACAGGGATTTCATTAAAGTTCGGGAACTTTATAGCTATAGATCCTAAATCTATTTCAAAAGTAGCAGCAATCAAAAGTAGCAAAGTTCATTTAGCTGCATCAATACTACATTCAAAATTTAAATTATCAAATTTAGTATTAAGCAGGAGCAAGAGATTGGCGGGAGCATCTAAGATGAATATTAATAAATTAATTATTCATGGAATGTTTGCGCTATCAATTTTTTCGGATCTAATTTACATTAGATTAATAATATTTGCTGGAATTATTATGACAATAAATATACTTTATATTATCTTGTCATTCTTATTTTATAAAAATATTCCCATAGCAACAATAAGTGAAAATAGTCTTATAGTATTAAATGGATCAATAATAATGATGTCTATATTTTTAAATTCAATACTAAATTATGGAAATTTAAAAATAATAAATAATGACAGAATATACTCATATGAAATTATTAAAAAATAATAATAATTATAAATTTTTAATTGAGAAAAGATATAATTTTGTTAAAAATAATATCAATAAAGATTCATTATCGCTTGAAATAGGAGCAGGAAACTCTGATTTAGATAAATTCTTGTTCGATAGTTCTATTATCAAGAGTGACATTATCTATAAAAAAAATAACGATTTAATATTTGATTGCCATAAAATACCATTTAAAGATAATCTTTTTGATAATGTGGTGTGCCTGAATTGTATACATCATTTTTCCAATCCTATAATTGCACTTTCAGAAATTATTCGTGTACTGAAAGTTGGTGGAAAAATAATAATAATTGAGCCAAATTCATCCCCAATATTAAGACTATTTTTAAAACTTTTTAATCACGAAAACTATGATGAGAAAATTGATTATTTTAATTTGAGCGATATAACAATTAAAGAACCAAATGATGGAAATAATGCAATTGCATCAATATTATTTGCTGAAAATAGTAAGTTTTTTGAAATATTTGACGAGGTTAAAATAGTTAGTAAACACTATTCAGAATTATTTATATTTCTGAATTCAAGCGGTATCGGTGTTAATGCACCATATATTCCACTTCCATTAAAAATATTAAAAATTATTAATTGCTTAGATAAAATATTAATAAAGTTCAGCAATAAAATGGCTCTTTGTCAAGAGATAGTAATGATAAAAAACAAACATGTTAAAAAAATTATCTAAGATAAACTATCTAAGTAATGCAAACCTTCTATTAATTTTTTATTTAATAGTTCATTTATTATTCATCTTTTATATTGGAAATGGTCAAACTGGAGATGATGACTATCATTATTATGCAATAGCTGAACGCTTTTCATACATAAATAATGTAAATTTAAACGCATTAATAAACGAAGTAGATCAAGAGAATGTAGAAATATATGATGTCGGCCGTTTAAAAATATCATTCTCCAATGGATACCAGTATCCACTATGGACCTACTTATTTTTTTTATTAAAACGAGCGACATCATTAGACTTTGTATATGTAAATTTTATATTTTATGCAGTTCAAATGATATTTTTCTCATGCGGACTGAATAATTTACTAAAAAAAATTAATAATGATAATTTTAAATTAAAAAATTTAATATTATTATCTTTTGTTGGTTTGGTGAGTGTGCCAACTATTCTTGTGAGTATTCCAATGAATATGTGTGTTGCGTTAAATTTCTATGCATATTCACTATTAATACATAACAAAAGAACTGCATTTATATGCTCATTAATCTCTATTTTCATTCATCCTGCATCACTGATTATAATATTTTATTTACTGATGATATTAATATCAAGCTCATATATTAATAGAAAAATTTTATACAAAGAAATTTTTCTGTATGCACTATTAATTATAATATGGGCATTTTTTTATCTAAAAGTCATAGGAAGCATTGGTGTAAATATTGAGAATAAAATACTATTAGATTTTAATAAATTTAAATATTTTTTTATATCGTTTAATTATTTTTTTACTATATATTCACTACTGTATTTTATAGTTTTATTAAAATATAAATTAATAGAAAGTGAGTTGAATTTATTACTATCAACACTAATTTCGACTCTAATAATTATTGTATGCTACTTGATAACAAGTAATCAGTTTAATCATCATCCTTTATTAAATCCATTCGGCAGAATTTTTTACTTTTTACCTTATATAGTTCACGTTTTATTATGCTTGATTATTTTAAAATATTTTAAATTTCACAAAAAGCTTTCATTATTAATTATTACAATATTATTATTATATAATGCGATTAATTCTTATAAAATTGCGTCAGATCAACTTATTAATCGAGACTATGGTAGACTAAGTGAGCTCAGACTTGACATCGAAAAATTATTTAATCCTAAAGACTTGAATGCTTTTGTCTTTGATAATCATGAAATAGGATTAATATTGGCTTCATCGGGTTTCCTAGATAGTAAGTTTTTTTGGTCAAAAGTATCAAAACCTAGAGTAATTGATAATGTTGATAATTATTTTTTCTTTTATAAGCCTGATACAGCGTTAGAAAACCTTTGTATGAAGGACAAACTTATTCTGATTGATAAATCAATAGTTTATCATTATGTTAAATGTCAATAATTAAGGAATCTATAATGACACACAAAATATTTTTAAAAAATAAATTTAGTGACGATCGCGGCGATATAATTTCACTTATTGATGATTTTGCTAACGTTCAGGTTATTTATTCAAAAAAAGGTTCGATGAGGGCTAATCACTATCATAAGACCGATTCACATTACTGCTATTTAATTAAAGGGTTAATTGAGTACATTTGGAGAGACCATAAAGACAATCTTATCTATAAAGAGATCATTTCTCCTGGTGAAATCTTCTTAACTGGACCTAATATTGATCATGAAATGATTTTTAAAGAAGATAGTATTATGGTTGTTGTTTCTAAATACAAAAGAGATACTATTTCCTATGAAAAAGATATAGTAAGGATAAGTCCTTTACATGAAAAAATTTAAATTTCTAGAATGTCGTTGCTGTACAAGTAAGGATATTAAACTTTGGTTGGATTTCAAACATACGCCTATTGCCAATTTAATTACTCCTAATCCCATTTTTACAAAATATCCACTCTCAGTATATTATTGCGAGTTGTGTGGTCATCTACAATTGCATGAAGTACCGGATCCGGCTAATGTATTTATTGATTATCGATATATGTCGGGAGTTTCATCATCTTTTAGAGATCATTTTGGAAAATTAGCAAAATCAATTGTTGCAAAATATGGTAAAGGTAATCTCCTCGAGATAGGTAGTAATGATGCTTTTTTGTTAAATGAATTTAAGAATAACGGTTGTGATGTTGTTGGTATTGAGCCTTCATTACACTTTAATAATTTTTATTCCAAGTATGGTATTACTTTGATTAATGATTTTTTTACTTCAGATGTCATCAATCGATTTAGTTTAGAAAATAAGTTCGATATCATTTGCGCTAATAATGTTATGGCTCATGTACCAGACAGTTTTGAATTAATAAATAATATTTCTAAGACTTTAAAGAACGAGGGAATATTGGTTGCAGAATGTGGTGATCAGCTTGGAATTCTTAACGGCGAATATATTGATAACGTATATCATGAGCATATTGATTATTATTCGCCATATTCATTTTCTAAACTTGCTGAACGCGTAAATTTATATGTAGAAGATGTTTTACCAATTAATACGCATGGTAGGAGCTTTAGAATAATTTGTAAGAAAAAAAATACCAATTATCCATTTAATAAATCACTTTTCTCTTATAGCGAAGCAAGCATATATGTATCAAATCTATTTAAAGTTAGGCGTCAGAGGATACTAAATTCCATTAATGGAGAAAAATTTATTGCTTATGGCGCCGCTGCAAAATCTGTTACCTCACTTTATTCCTTAGAGCTAACTGGATATTTAAAGGGTGTTGTAGACGATAATCCACTGAAACAAGGGATGTATTTTCCAGGAACTTCAATAAAAATTCAAAATAGTGAAAATTTAGATAAAAATGCAACTATTTTAGTAACAGCCTGGAATTTATTTGAAGAAATTAAGGCAAAATTATTATTAAATAATCATATCGGTAAAATTGTATGTATGTAGGAATTTTTGGAAGCGGTAAATGGGCCCAATTAATTTCACAAAAGCTCCATGATATTGGAATTCAACATATTATTTTCGGACGAAATAAAACTATACCGAATGTTGAGGATCGTTCGAAAATATTTAATATTAAACTTGATGATGTAATAATTGCCTCGTCAACACAGGATCATCTGAATGATCTCATGTTCTGCTTAATGATTAATCCTACTAATATTTACATTGAGAAGGGTCTTCATGCTCCAATTAATGATGACATTAGGTTGAAATTAAAAAACTACAATATTTATTTATTAAATCAGTATAGATTCTCTAATGTAATTAGAATTTTAAAGAAATTCAACTTGAATATAATTAAATCAATAAGATATTCACTAATAATAAATAGTAATAATGTGTCTGAATGGGTACCTCACATACTTTCAATTGATAATTTTATTAGAAATAAAGAAAACTCCTTCGTTATAGATTCATTTGGAATTTATAAAATTGACAGCAATGTTACTTTAGGCATATATAATAAAAATTTTAGAAGAATGAGTGCATATATTGACACAGAATCTTATTACTTTATTTTAGATTTTGGTATAAATAATTCCATTTCCATTTTTAGTAAGATTAGAAAAAAATTTAAAAAATTTACATTTATCCATGAAGATTGTTTAAGAAAGCAATTAACTTATATTTTTAATGGAAAGAACATAAATCTTCAAAAATTAAACTGTAGCGTATAGTAATTTAAATTATTAAATAGATATATTAATTTTAATATTATTTTATATGTATTTTACCTACGAAATTTTATTTACTAAACATATTGTAAAATTATTCTAAATAATTATCTCTATCTATGAAAAATAATATAAATAAACCATATATTTCTAATTTAAATATTTTTGATGATATAAATAGTGAGATTGAATCTTTGTTTAATCCATTTATAGAAATAGAATATGAATTATCAGATATTCGTTGGAAAGATCATGTTTATACTAGTAAATTATTCTGGAAAAAGAAATATTTTAAGAGAATTTTATTAGGATGGACAATTTTAAGTGGAGCAAGAACTCAGAAAAATATTGTGGTTGATTATTCTTCTCAGTGGTCAAATGCAACTTTGGAGGAAAATATTAGCAATACAAAATCTGTTCCATGCATGTGGGGTAAAAGACGATTATTGGCTAGATCTTATGGTTTAAAAAGAATCCATCAATATTTATTGGCTAAATTTATTAGCTCGATAAAGCCATCAAGTATTTTAGAGGTGGGCTCTGGAAATGGACTGAATTTGTTTGTCTTATCGCATTTATTTCCATCTGTTAAACTCTCAGGGATCGAACTTACTAAAGGTGGTTATGATGCATCAAAAAAAATAGCACTTGAAAATACACTCCCAGAATATATAATAAATTTTTCTCCGATGAAGGGAGTTTCTTCTGATGCACATAAATCGATAGATTTTCGTCAAGGAACAGCAAAAAATCTTCCATATAACGATAATAGTTTTGATATTGTTTTTACAATTTTGGCCCTTGAGCAAATGGAGGAAATACGATATGAAGCCCTCTCTGAATTATCCCGGGTATGTAAAAAATATCTTGTAATGGTTGAACCATTTAGGGATTGGAATCAAAGTTCCACCAATAGACATAGGGTAGTATCCTTGGACTATTTTTCAGCCTGGATAGCCGATCTTTCAAAATTTGGATTTAAGCCGGTGGGTTATTATGAAAATATCCCAAATAAGTTAAATTATGTTACAAACTTTTTAGTTGTTGAGAAAATATAGTAACATTCATATTTCTAAATATTATTTTAAGGATAAAAGATTAGAAAGAAAAAAATTTTAGTTGTTATACCAAGTGATGTTGTTGTTTTCTCATTTATTGATAGTGGCGCCCTTGATCAATTAAGTGAAGACTATAGTTTGTACTTTATCGTAAGTCCAGCAGTAAAAATGCAATTCAAAGGATTGCAAACTATTGTTACCCTATCAAATAAATTTAGAATTCTTAACAAATATTTAGGGAATTTCTTTTGGTATATTTCTTTATGTGAGTATCATAGATTAAGAAAATTATCTCCCCTTAAAAGTTTCAAATTTATGCAGCAAACGCCAATATGGCGTTCAATATATCAAATATTATCTTATCGACCATTAAACAAAATTATTAAATATTTTGATAAAAATATTATTTTTAACGGCGATTCAATAATAGAGAGTTATCTGAAGAGTATTCATCCTCAGCTTGTTTTATATCCAGGTTCTGCGATGGACTCATATTCGCATATTGTTTCACGTACTGCAGAAAAAAGTAATATCCCTACTGTGATGGTGATTTCACACTGGGATTTTTTTTCAAAGAAAAGTATATTGAGATTTAACCCAAGCAAAATTTACGTTTGGGGGGAGGATATGAAAAAATCTGCGCTATTGGATCAGAATATTAATAAAAATTTAATTGAGATAGTAGGCTCACCAAATTTAGACAAATACAAGCATTGGACTTTTTATGACCGGTCCTTAGCCCTTTCTAGTTTTGGAATACCCACAAATACCAAGGTCATTTTATTTGCCGGTACATCCGTTCCATATGATGAGGTATCTGTTTTGCAGCGGATTAACTCATATCTTGAAGAGAATCATATCCAAAATATTCTAATTATTTATAGGCCACATCCTAGAGGTTGGGTTAGAAAAACTAGCGCAACAGTTAGCCCAGCTAATATGAAATTTGTTAAGATTGATACACCTAAGTCAATAAATTTTTCATCACAAGATCACTATATTAATTTATTGTCTGCTGTAGACGGAATCGTTTCCCCATTTTCTACAATGATTTTAGAGGGAGCCCTTTGTGGAAAACAAGTCTTGTGTATTAGTTTTGCTGATACTGTTAATGAATTTGATTTTTCTATAACAAACATATCCGATCATTTGGAAAATATTAAGATTCAGTCATGGGCAACAGTGTGCGATAAAAGTGAAAATTTAGAAAAATTTTTTTCTCAGTATTTAGTAAAAATCGATACCATTAAAGACCAAGAAAATATTGATATAAAGAATATTATTCACTATGACCACCGCCCATATTCAAAGCGTTTGAGTTCATTTATTAGTAAAGATTTTTTTAATAAATAATTTATAACTAAAATTAAAGTTGAGATTGTAAAGAATAAAAATTGATTATAATTCTAGCATAGCCCTTCTTGTAGGGTTCAGACTAATAATGCTTATTTTTTTATGTTACTAATCAAGAATTTATTTTCTAGAACTTCCTTGATGCATGTTGATAAAGATTTTATTTTTTCTGTTTGTTGTAGTGTAACTTCACCAATATTCTAAGTTATTGTCTTCACAATCAATCCAGATTGTTATAAATAACCTAATTGTTGAAGATGATTTGTTATTTATATATGGCAGTTAATCATAAGTGAACATATTGAGATACCATTCAAGAAGCAGCTCAAAATTATCATAATTTTTAACAAAATATCGGGGTTTATATTTTTTTTGTTTTTATTCAAAATAAGCTCGACAAGGATTAAATATAGATTCCTATTGTATTTTTATTATTGGTATGATCTTAAAATAATTTATGTTTTAAGTTTTCATATTAAAATTGTACACATTTATAGATTTTTTCATTTATAGAAACCCTTAAATAACCTAATATTATGTCGACTCATAACAATAATACCTATGAGATCTCCAAAAAGTTTTCAGCTGATATCCATGATCTTGTACCTGGTGGTGCCCATACATATTCAAAGGGTGACGATCAGTTCCCTGCAATTGCTCCGGCTGCAATTTCTTATGGAAAAGGTGCGCATGTTTGGGATCTAGATGGAAATGAATTTATTGACTGTAGTATGGGATTAACCTCGGTCTCCATAGGCCACGGCTATGAGCCGGTAGCGCGTGCAGTTTGTGAAGCAGCATTGCGAGGTACCAACTTTCAAAGACCTGCTGCTATTGAGTTAAAGGCTGCGAGACTATTTTTGGACACAGTCCAGTCTGGTGACATGGTTAAGTTTGCCAAAAATGGATCTACTGTTACCACAGCGGCTGTCAAATTGGCCCGTGCATATACTGGGCGCAATAGGGTTGCTATCGCTCGCGAACATAACTTTTTTAGCTTTGACGATTGGTTTATTTCTACTACACCTTGCAATCGTGGCATACCAGAGCAAATGCGTTCGATGACAGCGTCATTTAGTTATAACAACTACGAGTCAGTTGAAGCATTACTTGCAAACAATGATCACGATATTGCTTGTTTGATCATGGAGCCCGTAAAGTTTGAGCCGCCACAAAATGATTTTCTACATAAGGTAACTGCTTTGTGTAAGGAGCGCGGCGTGCTATTAATTCTGGATGAGATGGTGTCTGGATTCAAGTGGAGTTTGCAGGGGGGGCATACTTATTTCGGTGTCAAGCCCGATATGTCAACATGGGGTAAGGGAATTGCTAATGGTTTTTCGGCTTGTGCGCTGACTGGACGAGCAGATATTATGGAGTTGGGTGGTATCCGTCGTGAAGGAGAGGACAAGCTTTTTCTGATGTCGAGCACCCACGGCGCAGAGACTACTGGCCTAGCAGCAATGATTGCTACTATTGAAGAATTTAATCGCCACAACATGATTGAGAATAACTGGGTCAAAGGAGATATACTAAAGCATCGCTTGGCACAGGTTATTACTAAGCATGGTTTAGAAAATTCGTTAAAACTTATGGGTTACCCCTGCCTTTTTGTTCTGGTTTGTGGTGATTCTAGGGGTGAACCTAATGAAGCATTCCGAACCTTGATGATGCAGGAGATGATTGCCCGAGGCGTTCTTTTTCAGGGATTGTTTTTTCCTACTTGGTCGCATCAACAATTAGAAATAGATCTGATTGCCATGGCTTTCGATGAGTCATGCTCTGTTTACCGAAAGGCAATTGATATCGGTAATACCAAAGACCTGTTGATAGGCCCTGCAGCAAAACCAGTCTTTCGCAAAAAAATATAGCCAATTCAAAAGGTCGAGATATGAGATTTATTTTTCGGACCGATGCATCGGTTCAAATCGGGATCGGCCATGTTATGCGTTGCCTTACTCTTGCAGATTCGCTTAGAGCTAGTGGGGCAGAATGTGTGTTCATTTGTCGCGAGCATAAAGGAAATCTAATAGAGGGAATTCGTCAGCGTGGTTATCTTGTAAAAAGATTGCCTATAGATTCAAATGAAATTAAATACAGAGATTGCATAGATATAAGTAAATCAGGCTATTACACATGGCTTGGATCTGAATGGAGTGTCGATGCAGATCAGACAAAACTTGAATTCGGCGAGTCAATGATTGATTGGCTTATAGTTGATCACTATGCAATTGATGTGCGCTGGGAACAGGCATTGCGTTCAAAATGTCGCAAGTTGATGGTGATTGATGATCTGGCAGATCGACAACATGATTGTGATTTGTTGCTCGATCAAAACCTGGGTCGTATGAAATCTGACTATTGCAGTCTTGTTCCCGCTAGCTGTAATGTTCTTGTGGGATCGCATTATGCTTTGTTGCGGCCTGAGTTCGCGAAATTGAGGGACTATAGCCTAGGCCGTCGTACCGTTTCTAAAATAAAAAAAATATTGATTTCGATGGGCGGCATTGATCAAGGTAATGCTACGGGAAGGATTCTTAAGGCACTGCAAGGATGTTCGCTTCCTGAAGATTGTGAAATCACCGTTATAATGGGATCAAACGCTCCTTGGTTAAAGGAGGTAAATTTTCTCGTATCACAGATGAACTGGCCTACTAAAATCAAAGTTAATGCGCAGAATATGGCAGTGTTGATGTCTAATAGCGACTTAGCAATTGGTGCGGCAGGGAGCACATCATGGGAGCGATGTTGTTTAGGTCTGCCGACGTTAGTATTCTCTTTGGCCGATAATCAAATCCAAATCGCCAAAAATCTCGAGTTAGCTGGTGTCAGTATTTATATTGGGAGTTTGAGTGGCAATAATCTACTAAAACTAAGAGACAAATTTTCTCAATTGCTGTCAAGCCCTGATCAAGTTTCTAATCTCTCAAAGAATGCGCATTCTACTGTTGACGGATTGGGTGTTGAGAGAGTTTGTCAGACGCTAATCTCAGATCAGCAATAATTGTCATGAGAATCTCTATTTTATGTACGGATGATAAACATCCTGTAGTAAAAAGCCTTAGTCAATGGACAGAATTGATGAAAAATAAGGGCCATGACGTCAATATTTTTTTTGATAAATCTGAATTGGTTCACGGTGATATATTATTTCTCGTTTCTTGTGCTCAGGTGATAAATAATTTTGATCGAAAGAAATTTACTCATACATTGGTATTGCATGCCAGTGACCTACCTAGTCGAAGAGGATGGTCCCCACACATTTGGGCAATTTTAGATGGAGAAAATAAAATAACAGTAAGCTTACTTGAGGCTGCTGAGCAAGTTGATACTGGGAAAATCTGGTTAAAAAAATCATTCATGTTGGAAGGCCATGAGTTGCTGGATGAGATAAATGAAAAATTGTTTAATCTAGAGTTGAGTCTAATGACCGATGCGGTTATGAATGAAAATCAAATCCAACCACAAGATCAGATGGGAGATTCAGGGGATTATATGAGGAAGAGAGTTGCTGAAGATAGCAGAATAGACCCATACAACTCAATAGCAAACCAATTTAATTTATTGCGGATAGTTGATGCACAAAGATATCCTGCCTTTTTTGAGTATTTAGGGGTCAAGTATTTGATAAGAATAGAGAAAGATACAAGTGGTTCAATCGAATAAAATCAATATTGCAGGAAGAAAAATTGGCCTTGGGGAGCCCCCTTTTATTATTGCCGAAATGTCTGGAAATCATAATCAGTCATTGGACCGCGCATTATTACTTGTTGATGCAGCCGCAAAATCCGGCGCACATGCACTAAAAATTCAAACTTACACACCTGATACCATGACGCTGAATTTAGCTGAGCGTGAATTCCTCATTGAGGACCCTAAAAGTTTGTGGGCAGGTGAATCACTCTATAAGCTGTATGAAAAAGCATATACGCCTTGGGAGTGGCATAAGCCAATTTTTGATAAAGCCAGGGAATTGGGGCTGATACCATTTAGCACGCCCTTTGATGAGACATCAGTTGAATTCTTGGAAAATTTAAATACTCCTTGTTATAAGATTGCATCGTTTGAAAATACTGATCTACCATTAATACGGCGTGTTGCAGCTACTGGGAAGCCCCTGATTATTTCAACGGGTTTAGCTAGTCTTGCAGAGCTAGATGAGACCGTGAATGCGGCACGCAGCGCCGGATGCAAAGACCTTATTTTGTTAAAGTGCACAAGTACCTATCCCGCCAAATCTAGTGATACTAATATTTCCACCATTCCTCACATGCGTGATCTTTTTGGATGTGAGGTAGGACTTTCTGATCACACAATGGGAGTTGGTGTTGCCGTGGCAAGTATTGCTCTAGGGGCCACTGTAATTGAAAAGCACTTTACGCTTAGTAGAGAAGACGGTGGTGTAGATAGCACTTTTTCTATGGAGCCAAATGAAATGGCCCAGTTAGCGGTTGAGGTTGAGAGGGCTTGGAATGCAATTGGTAGAGTAACTTATGGAGCAACTGAGGCCGAAAAAAAATCGAGAGTTTTTAAACGATCTCTCTATATAGTTACCGATATGAATGCTGGAGATGTGATAACAAGCAAAAATGTTAGAGCAATTAGACCTGGGCTTGGATTACCCATTAAATATTTGGATGTAATTCTTGGGAGAAAATTGAAGAAGAGTGCTATCAAAGGAACGCCATTATCCTGGGAAGTTTTGGAATAATTGCGCAATGAATGGCAATGAATTTTTCTATTTATTTTCTAGCTTTAAGATTCTTTTCATTGCATCTAAGAAGTGCGAATATGACGAAGAGTGGGTGCTAAGTAAAAAAAAATATGATGGCTTATTAAATAATCTTTGCGCATCATATTTGGCATATTTAACCATATGCAGAAAAACAAAACATCCTGATGAGGAGGAGAAAGATCTCATCTTACTTGCAAGTTTATTAAGAAAACAATTCAAAATTAGAACTTTAGTAGTTAAGTACTTTGGCCTGATTAATTCTGTAAACTTAAAAAGTGTCATAGCTGTAATATGGTTGTACACACAGCTATTAAAACACTTCATGTCACAAATATTTTCCATACCTTTTGAATTTCAGATCGATAAAAGTATGGTTGGTCAAACAGTTAATATTGCAATCGGATTTCCGGAGCATAGCTTTAACTTCAAAAAAAATATAGCCTCTTATCCATCATCATTTGCTGAATACACTATTTCAAATAAATCTGATGCCAATAAACAAGACTTATTTATAAGCTTAGATGGATATGATAGAGTGAGCATTAAAAAAGAAGGTTCTCCATCCGTCCTAGACCCAGGGATTTTGCGGTTAGGGGTTATTGGCGCCAGTAAAAAACATTCGATAAAAAGTGTTCTTGAGAGATTGAGATATTTGTTTTCAATCTTAAGTCAGTTTAGGCTGGAATCTATAGCCTTATATCTAACTGAATGCAGTCATAGAATGCTCATTATTAGCCATCTTAGTTTTATACAGAAGATTAAGAAGTGCAATCGAGTGTTAGAAGTTTATATTCTGCCCTTTTCGGATTATTTGATGTTGTCCTTTTGTAAAGAATTGCAAGGCCAGTCTAATGTTTATTACTATAGCGATAACATGCTGATACCACCAACTTCAATTTATTTAGATGGATCAGCACAAGAAAGGTTAGATAAATTTGAGGACGGTAATTACAGTTCTTTTTTTGGCATAAAAAGAACTTGTGGTTTTACTAGGGTTAATAATTTTCTTAATAAGTCTGCGCAAGACAATTTCTTTAGTCAAAATCAAAAGGCCTCAATAGCAAAAGAGAGGCCGAGTATGCTCGGATTTGAGAAATTATTACAAGTTAAAGGATTGAGTGAGGGCTATATTGTCTCGATTTTTGATGTCCCGCCTGATTCTAATTTTCTTCAATTTTGCCGCTCATCAAGCGGGGATAAAATATCTGATTTTCAATTCGTGAATGATTTTTTAAGCGATTTTAAAAATGAGTTGTTGCTAGCTGATGTTAAGTTCTTGTATAAGCCTAAATATTCACTTACAAACTATAACGATGATTATCGAGCGCTAATTGCCTCACTTAAAGACTCTCTCGGAGAGAGATTTATTATGCTGGATCCATACATTAGGGTTGGTGACATAATAGAGAATTCTGATTTAGTCATCAGTTTCCCATATACCTCCACTAAAAGATTTGCAGATTTTTATGGAAAAAAATCTCTGTATTATGTACCTATTAAATACGCTGATCTCTTTAGGGCTTATAGTGGATATAGTGCCGAAACTATTTATGGCGTAAATGAATTGGTGGAGTTTATAAACGATCAAAAATGAGTGAGGATATATGAAAAGTGTTGGAGATAATATCAGTGCTGAAAAAGCGAGCTGGACATTTGGTGGCGATGTTGCGAACTCATTCGATGACCATGTTAGTAAGTCTGTTCCGCTCTATAAGGAGGGGCATAATTTAGTTTTGGGGCTTAGCGATTTTTTTATTAAAAATGATTCAGTTGTTTATGAAATTGGTTGTTCAACTGGAGCCCTAATCTCAAAGTTAGCTGCATCTAATCAAAAGAGAGAGAGTGCAAAATTTTTAGGTGTTGATGTTGAGTCGGGGATGATTGATTTTGCTAAAGATCGCTACAGTCAAATAAATAATCTTGATTTCATTTGCGATGATGTTATGAACTTAGAGATGGAAGATTCTGATTTCATAGTTGCTTACTATACAGTGCAATTTATTCGACCCTCTTTACGCCAACAATTAATTGATAAGCTTTACAGCAAATTAAAATGGGGTGGTGCACTAGTATTATTTGAAAAAGTCAGGGGATCTGATGCACGTTTTCAAGATATCCTCACGACACTTTACAATGAATATAAGCTGCAACAGGGTTATACCCCTGATGACATAGTGGCAAAGAGCTTAAGCCTAAAAGGAGTGCTTGAGCCATTCTCAACACAAGGAAATATAGATATGTTGAAGAGAGCGGGATTTTTGGATGTAAATACAGTGCAAAAATATTTATGTTTCGAGGGCTTTTTAGCCATCAAATAAATGCGGAGAGGATTTTGATGTCAATAAGCCAGCTTGCCCAACATTTTATTTCTAATAGCCCTGATTTTTATGGCGACTTATCTATAGATGATATTGATGAAAAGCACAATAAAATTGTTAATAATGCCTATCTTGAATTTGGAGGCGCTAATAACTCTTGGGATAACTTTAGAAATTGGGCGGGACAGGGAGATGGCTTAGCACCGATGAATTTCTCAACCGAGGTACTTCAGCGCCAAGGCTTTATTAAAAATCTTGCAAAATATATATATACAAAAACAGTCAAATATCGGTCAGAAGTTTTTTTCTTGCAGACCTTAAGGGATGACTTCGAAGTTTTGAAAAAAATTGGCGCCCTAACTTTATTGAAAGACAACCCAATTTCTCAAACACCAGGCTCTGGGAATTATTGTGAAATTCATGGTTATCAATTGAACCAACGGTGGGCAAGATATATTTATCTTCTCAGACGCATAAGTGAATCGGGTATGTTGAAAGAGGATGGGGTATGGGTTGATATTGGCCCCTTCTATGGGGGGTTGCAAGGTTTATCGAGAAAGTACTATCCAAAATCCAAAATGGTTTTAGTTGACTTTCATCACCAGCTTTGCAGGAGCTACATCTACTTGGCTACGCTGTACCCAAACAATCACCACATACTACCATATGAAATCTCAAAATATAGTAATTTTGAAGATCTGCCAGAAAATTCGTTTGTTTATCTACCTGTATCGTATTTTGATCAAGTAAAAAAAAATAAGTGCGTCAACTTATTGAGTAATTTCTTTAGTCTTGGCGAAATGCGTCGATCTCATTTCGAGGGATATATGCATAGTCCATTGGCTCAATGTGCGCTTAAACAGTATTTTGTAAACAGATTTGTTAGCGCTCCATTTTTTGAAAAAACATACGATTCAGATGTTACATTTTTAGATTATGTCAGCTCAAATAGAAAATTGAGCTATTTTGATATTTTTCCAATGCACCACTATCAAATCATTAAGCGAAAAGTGCTTGGTACTGATGGTTATCGAAATGTAAGTTCCTCATATTTTGAGGTAGTACTGGATCAGCATTCGAGGTGAAATTTTTATTAGTTGGGGCTGATCATGGGCCCCATGAAACACTGAAGCCCTTAAGTCAAAATACAGCATTCAGTTTTTTTAAGTCTAGTGGGCGATCGGTTGACTGGATAGATCTTTTAAGACATCAAAACTTTGATGGCGTTATCCTTTCTACATCAAGATCTGATACTGGAGTCCAGACTGAGCAGGAATGCATGCTGGCAGCAAATCATTTGAATTTATTTACTGCAGTGATTGAGGACTATCCTTTTAATTTTCAACCTAATTCTCCGCTAAAGATCAATTTACTTTTAGTTGAGAACGAAAAGGTAAGAGATGAATATATAAATAAATTTGGAAATTCAATCGATGTGATAAGTGAAGGCGCCCTAATTCGATACTCCAGTATAGCTAATCAAAATTACAATTTATTGGCTGGGGGGCCAAATGTGTTATGGATTGGGCAGCCAGAGACCAATCCCTCTATTGAAGTACTCGAGCAAATACTGCCCATATTGCAACAAGCTAAGGGAGTAGTGTACTTTAAGGCACATCCTAGGGATGAAGGATATGCCCAAAGTCACTATCGTCATCTTTTTACTAGGTTTAAGGGGTATTTGATGGATGCATCCAGTCTATCGATAGCAGATTGCATGGCTTTAGCCCCAAGTTTGCTAATTACTCGATTTTCATCTCTTGCAATTAGGGCAGGATATTGCGGTATCCCGAGTTTGCACGTTTTGTATGATAATACTGAGAGAAATTATTACAAAAAAATGTATTCCGATAGGTACCCAGTGATCTGCGAATTGGGCGCTAGTTTCTTAATAAGTTCTCAAAATGAGCAGAAGCAGGAGCTATTAAAAGCCTTATTTGCTGAGGATGTTAGAAATACAGTTTTTCAAAACTTTATTAAGTATTACCAAATAGACGAGCACTATTGCAATACTGTGATTAATAAAATATTTACCGAAGCCACGAGGTTTAAAAATGAAAAAAGTAGTAATACCTATTAGGGTAGCAAAACAAGGTTCAACTTATTCAACTGACTTTCTTATGAAGGATGGAAGTGTTGTAATTAGCGATCCTGAATTTATTAAAATTCAAAAAGAAATAGAGGCGCAGCCTAAGTTTGAAAAATTAGTCCATGATGAGGTTCGTTATGAGGTGACTGACCATTGCAATGCAACTTGCATTATGTGTCCCAGGGAAGAGCATGAGCATGGTCGCGAGCATGGCATCATGGATCAACAGAAATATGAAAAAAGTATTGATGAGGTAGTTAAACTAGGTGCAAAGCGAATTGTTCTTACTGGCTTTGGTGAGCCGATGCTTGATAAGAACCTTGAGAAGAAAATTGCGTATGCAAAATCGAAGGGTTTAAATACTTACATTATCACTAATGGTTCTGTATTGGCGAGCAGTAGAGCTAAAAAAATACTTGAGGCTGGTTTAGACGAAATGCGTGTTAGTTTTTATGGCATGGAGTCGGATACTTACAATCTGGTAATGCAAGGTTTGGATTATGAAAGAACCAAAGCAGGCATTATGAAGTTTTTAGCTTTACGAGATTCTATGAGCGCTAAAACCAAAGTGCAGATCTCTTATTTAACGATGCCCGAGAACGCCAAGGATGAGGGGGCGTTTAAGGAATTTTGGGAACCCCTTGTGGATGCTATAGAGATTTGGCGCCCACATAATTTTGGCGACGGTAGAGATTATAGGCAGCGGCAGTTTGAGAATGAACGCAAGACTTCCTGTGGTCGACCATCAACGGGGCCTTTACAGATTCAATGGAACGGAGAAGTTATTCCTTGTTGTTATGATTACAATAATAAAATTGTACTTGGTAATGCATTTGAGCAGCCAGTGCTAGAGATTCTTAACAATACAAAGTACCGCTTGTTGAGATATGCACATCAATCCAAGAATTTCTCTATCTTTCCATACTGTGACCAGTGTGATCAATTGTTACCGCATGCAGATGCTCTTGTATATACAAACAGGCATAATTTACCGCCCGAAGAGGCTGTTAAGTTATCCAACACAGATCTATTTAATTTAGTTGATGAGAAAGAAATTGATGCATACGCCTTGTCTGAGAAGTACAGGGACAGGTAACTGAATATGAAGAATAGTGGGCGCGAATTTAACTGAAAAAGAGTATCGGTGTGTCTGTCAGGCATGCGATGAGATACTAAAGCTTGGGAGCTACAGCCTGGCAAGAATTTCAGTTGCATGGCTACACCCAATCAGGCTGCATCCAATATTTAGCTCTAAATATCAGAGCTTATTTAAGCCTTGGAGTATTTTCTTTTTAGAATTTATAGCTATTTTATTGAAATCCTCTCTTCAGCTGTATATATTTTTTTTAAAATCATTGCTACACCCAAGATCTTTGGTAATAAATGTAAAAAAAGTTGACTGTTTGATTATCAGTCATTTGACTAATGTATTGCAATTTGTAAGTGATAGAAGAGACTCATATTGCGGCGAAGTGGCTTCTGCGCTTCAAAAAACCGGAATTACTTCGGACTCTTTATTTATCAATCATACAAAAGCAACAAAATACTCCAGAGAAAAAACTGGCGTTGCACATCATTTGCTTCCTGCCCCAATTAGTTTTTGGGCTACCCTCTGGGTCATTAAAGCTCAAGTGCTTGAGTTCTACAGAGTAATTTCGCTATTGCTAGTTCCAAACTCAACTTTTAAGAAAAAAGTTATTCTAAGGGCAGCGGTTGAGTGCCTTTCAAATTCAACAAGATTCAATTTAGTTTTAGCAATAAATATTAAAACATATTTAGCAAATAGCTCCATTAGAGCTATTATTACTACCTTTGAAGGTCATTCATGGGAGAGGGTGGTCTATCACGTCGCAAATAAATACGATACAAAAATTCTTCGCTTCGGATATCAGCATGCATTTATTTTTTCAAATCAGCATGGAGCAATGAGAAGGTTAAACAATGCAAGTGATCCTGACTATGTTTTAACTTCAGGTGAGATTTCTAGCAGTAGACTTTTTCAAAAGGGTGAATGGAGCAGAAAAGAGATTTTGTTAGTGGGAAAATCAATACAAAATTCCGAAGAGGTAAATTTCGATAAGTCGCGCGATAAAGTGTGTCTCGTGATCCCTGAAGGCATTGAAACTGAGTGTGAAATACTTTTTAAATACTCCCTGAGTTGTGCAAATGTATTTCCTGAGGTTGAATTTATTTGGCGTCTGCACCCAATCATCAACTTTTCAGATCTGAGAAATAAATACCCGTTCTTATCCAATCTACCAAAAAATATACATTTATCTCAAGTAGATTTGGCAACTGATGCCAGTAGAGCAAGATGGGTTCTTTATAGGGGCTCTATGGCAGTAATTGAATCATGCCTCAAGGGCGCAGGCCCAATTTTTTTGAAAAAATATGACTCAGATTTTATGCTTGACCCCTTGGAAGATTTGGTTGGTCAGCGTAGAGTAGTGAGTAGTGAGGCGGATTTTAAGGCAGTCTTTCAGTCAGATTTTCCATCTGAGAATAATATGAAAAATATAGGTATGTATTGCCGAAAAATTTTCACTAATTTCAATGGCAGCCCAATCATTGACAAGTTAATGGTTGGGGTTCAAAAATGAAGATTCCTAAAAATTTTCTAGCAAAGCTATACATCTTATATTTGTATAAACGCTATGAATTGACTGGTATGTTTTCCCTATTCTTTAATAGGATTGTCTTTAGAAAATTACTAAAGGTAGGAAGGCATCCCAAAATTTGGGGATCGATAGTTATTAAGATTGTTGGAAACGGAGCCATTATTCTTGGCGATAATTTGCATCTTGTTAGTGAAACTAAGCGATCTTTTATCACGCTTTTTTCTAAAATTCAGTTGACAGCATATGGTGAGGGAGTAATTTCTCTTGGTGATCGAGTTGCTCTGAATGGTACTGTGATTACGTCCAAAAAATCAATCAGCATAGGCTCAGGGACTATGGTTGCACCTAATGTAATTATTGTTGATTCTGATTTTCATCAGGCTTGGCCTCCAGAAACTAGATTTATTTCTGATACAAGTGCATTTGATAAAGGGGTAAAAATTGGTTGCAATGTATGGATAGGAATGAATACTTTAGTTCTTAAGGGTTCTGATATTGGGGACAATTCCATCATTGGCGCTGGAAGCACGGTAACTGGTGTAATTCCACCCAACTGTATCGCAGCTGGAAACCCTGCAATTCCAATTAAATACTTCACACCTCAATGATTACGGATTGCTCTTTAACAGTTGTTATCCCAACTCTGGGAGGTGATGTATTAGTTCGAACTATTCGGTCAATAATGTCTGGCAGTGTAGTCCCACAAAAAATTCTGATCGTAATTCCTGAGGAAAGGGTAGATAGCCTCCCCCAATTAACCTGCAAAACTATCGAAATTCTGGCGACAAAGTTTCGTGGACAGGTTCAGCAAAGAATTTTTGGATTTATCAGATCGCAAACCGAACTTGTAATGCAACTAGATGATGATATTGAATTGGCTTATGACTGTATCGAAATATTAACTAGCGGTATGAAGATTTCTGCTGATATGGTCGCATTAGCGCCAGCCTTGCGCTACAGTAAAAATATGGAATCTGTTTTTTTCAAAAAAAAATCAAATTTTTATTATTGGCTATTAAATGGATCAGCAGGTTATCAGCCCGGAAGCGTCTACTTATCTGGCAGTCCGGAAGGGGTTAATTTTGAAATTAGCCATGATTTCATAGAATCCCAATGGATTTATGGCGGCTGCGTCTTGCATCGTAAAAATAACTTGGTGCTCGAAAACTATTTCCCATTTAGAGGCAAAGCATACTGCGAGGATCTGATTCATTCTGCTATATTAAGAGGTAATGGAGTAAAACTCTTCTTTATGCCTAAGGCAATTGCATATTTTGAAATAGATTCATATACAAAGTATGCGCCAAAAGTATTCATGCGACATTTACTATCTGATTTTAGAGCAAGAAAATATTACAATGAATTCGTTGGAGTAAGGTCAAATCGTATTTATTTTATCTACTTAATTATGGTTTTAAATTATCTCAAGTCTAGTATTTTTGGATTCTGGCACCGTAGGGATAAATTATAAGATGAATGATTTTCCGGTAATCAGTGTAATTCTGCCTTTTTATAACCGCATTGATTTAGTCCTGCGGGCCATTGCTTCCGTGGAAGAGCAAACCTATAAAAAATGGGAGTTAATAGTCATTAATGATGGATCCACTGATAGCGATGAGCGATTGGTGGAAGAAAAACTCTCAAGTATCGCGAATGCTGTTTATATTAGAAATTCAAAAAATTCAGGTCCTTCGTTCGCGCGTAATCGTGGCATAGAACAGGCTTCAGGAACTTATATTGCGTTTTTGGATTCTGATGATGAGTGGCTTGAGTCAAAGCTTGAGGTCCAGCTTGCTCATATGCTTGAAAATAGTTGGCTCTTTTCGCATACATCCTACTGGCGTATAGATTCTGTTGCAACCACTAAAGTTAATCTGCATACTGGAAAAAAACAATATCGATACCCCTGGGTTGGATTTAGTTGTCGAATAGCTACTCCTACAGTCATAGTGCATCGAGATAGCATCGCCGATATTTTTTTTGATGAGCGTTTAAGAGTTGCAGAGGATCAGATTTTTTGGGGGCAATTAGCAAAAAAAACTACTTTATATGGTATTGATATTCCATTAACGATAGTTAATACCAATGAATTAACTACAGCTAAGAACTTCAAAATGCAAAGCGCTGCACAAAAAAATGTTCGAAACGAACTGTTTGCCCAAAAAAATACCATGTTTTTAGCACATTACTTATACAGCTCTTTAAGATTAATTTATTTGCGACTAAATAGTTTTTTTGGGGTTAAAAATGAACAACAATAAACCTAGCATCTATATGATAAATGTTTGTTTTTTGATGTGCCCCAAGGCTTTTTGAAATTAGTTTTGAAAAGTTTATAAATGATGAAAATTAGCTTAAATGTCGGTATTCTCGGTCCAATTAAAGATTGGATATTCTGTTCCTCACCTTTAATGGAGGTCTAATGAAATTACTAGTCCTCGGGGCTACAGGCCTAATCGGAAATGCTGTATTTCAAACGCTCAATCAATGCAAGGATTTTAAGATTACTGGAACAGTAAGGACAAGAGACCAAAAAATAGTATTTGATAGATCTAATCCGGATCAGTTGATTGATGGCGTTGATGCAACTAATGAATCGGCATTGAAAGAAGTTTTTGAGAGTGTAAAGCCAGATCAAATAATTAATTGCATTGGCTATACAAAACATCAACCAGCTAATTCGATAGCTTATAAGGCCCTTAATTCTTTACTGCCTCATCGCTTGATGGATTTGTGTAATCAATTTAATTCACGACTAATTCATATTAGTACAGATTGTGTATTTTCTGGCGAGAAAGGTAATTATCGAGAGAGCGATATTCCAGACGCAGAAGATGATTATGGAATATCTAAAATATTTGGTGAAGTTTCTAATGGAAATTCAATTACGCTTAGAGCCTCTACTATAGGACATGAGTTGTTTACTAACCATGGCTTATTAAATTGGTTTCTTGCACAGCATGGTAGTTGCGAAGGTTATCGAAATGCTATTTTTTCTGGTTTGCCCACGGTTGTATTTGCTGAAATCATAAGAGACCTAGTTATTCCTGACTCCCAATTGCGCGGTCTATATCATGTATCAGCATCACCTATAAATAAGTATGATTTATTAACACTAATTGCTGAGATTTATCAAAAAAAGATTCAGATAAAAGTAAATGATGAGATTAAAATAGACAGGTCGCTTAATCACCATAAATTTAGTAAGCGAACTGGATTTAAACCGATGCCCTGGGAAAATCTTATTCACTACATGCATAGCAACCATCAAATGAATGCCTAATTATGTTTAAAAATAAAATTTTGATGATTACTGGTGGGACCGGCTCTTTTGGCAATACCGTTTTGAAGCGCTTCCTAAATACAGATGTTAAGGAAATCCGTGTATTTAGTAGAGATGAAAAGAAGCAAGAAGAAATGAGAATCGCTCTGGGCAATCTAAAATTGAAGTTCTATATTGGCGATGTTAGAAATTACGATAGCATCTTTCAGGCCATGAAGGGAGTTAATTATGTCTTCCATGCTGCAGCACTGAAACAGGTTCCATCCTGCGAGTTCTATCCGATGGAAGCAGTTAGGACAAATGTATTGGGAACGCAAAATGTTCTAGATGCTGCAACAGCGAGTGGTGTCGAAAGAGTGGTGGTGTTGAGTACAGATAAGGCAGTGTATCCAATTAATGCTATGGGTATTTCTAAGGCAATGGCCGAGAAATTAATGATTGCTAAATCTAGAACCCAAATTAGTACTGAAGCTATTCTGTGTGCAACCCGTTACGGAAATGTCATGGCATCTAGAGGGTCAGTTATCCCTTTATTTGTATCACAAATCAAGGCGGGCAAGCCTTTGACTGTCACCGATCCAGAGATGACTCGTTTTTTGATGTCTTTAGAGGATTCAGTAGATTTGGTTGAGTATGCATTTGCGCATGCCAATCAGGGGGATCTTTTTGTGCAGAAAGCCCCAGCCTCAACCGTTGCAGATCTTGCTCAAGCTCTAAAAGAACTCTTTAATAGCGCTGTCCCAATTAACATTATCGGAACTCGGCATGGTGAGAAGCTCTTTGAATCTCTGATTTCTCGTGAGGAGATGGCAAAAGCTGAAGACATGGGTAATTATTTTAGAGTCCCAGCAGATAACCGTGATTTGAACTATGCTGAGTATTTCACAGAAGGTGAGGAGAAGATAGCTAGTTTTGATGATTACACTTCGCACAATACCCGCCGCCTTAATGTTGCTCAAATCAAAGAGCTACTGTTAAAGCTAGATTTTATTCAGGAAGAATTACATGTTTAAGGTGATGACAATTGTAGGTACACGCCCTGAGCTCATTAAGATGAGTAGAGTCATTGCCGAGCTTGATCAACATGTTAATCACTTGCTCATACACACTGGTCAAAATTATGATTACGAGCTCAATAGCTTATTCTTTGAAGATTTAGGCATTCGAAAGCCAGATTATTTTTTAGAGGCTGTTGGCGATAATGCTGCGCAAACCATTGCGAGGGTGATAGAGAAGTCTGATGCTATCTTGGAAAAAGAAAAGCCAGATGCAGTACTTTTATACGGTGATACCAACTCATGCTTGGCAGTGATTGCAGCCAAAAGAAGAAAGATCCCTGTTTTTCATATGGAGGCCGGTAACCGTTGCTTCGATCAACGGGTTCCAGAAGAATTAAATCGCAAGGTATTGGATCATTTGAGCGATATTAATCTGGTCTTGACTGAGCATGCACGACGTTATTTGATCGCTGAGGGTATTCGCCCAGAAACTATCATCAAAACTGGCTCGCATATGCAAGAAGTTCTTGAGTACTACATGCCAAGAATTGAAAGATCCGACATTTTGAATAAACTGGGTCTAGAGCCAAATCAATTCTTTATCGTCAGTGCCCATCGTGAAGAAAATATCGATAGCCCTCAAAATATGCAGGACATGATTCAAACCCTCAATGCATTGGCTCAAGAATATAAGGTTCCCGTAATTGTCTCGACTCATCCAAGGACCAAGAAAAAGCTCGATAGCATGGAGCTCGGGAAGTTAAATCCCTTGGTCCAGTTTCTAAAGCCTTTTGGTTTTTGTGATTACATTAAGTTGCAGATGGAGGCCCTGTGTGTAGTCTCAGATAGCGGCACTATTTCTGAAGAAGGTTCTTTATTAAACTTACCAGCAATCACGATTCGCAATGCGCATGAGCGACCAGAAGGAATGGATGTTGGGACTCTCATTATGAGCGGCTTAAAGAAAGATCGCGTACTCAATGCGGTTAAGGTGATCATTGCCCAGCATGATAAGAGCAAACAAGTGATGCATCCAGTTGCCGATTACGAAGGCGGCCCGGTATCTAAGCAAATTTTACGTATTGTCCTGAGCTACATTGATTATGTAAACCGTGTTGTGTGGTCTAAATAAGTGTTGATTAAATCTATTGCCCTGGTTGCGGACGCCTACCCACCCTCTCGTACGTCAGCAGCACTGCAGTTAAAAGATCTTGCGCTTGAGTTCTTGAGACAGGGCATTGCCCCTACAGTAATTACTTCAGATTCTGAATTACAGGACTTTAGTTCTCTTACTAAATTAGATGGAATTAATGTCTTGCGACTTAAAACCCCAAAGCATAAAAATATTGGCAGAATTAGACGTGCCATCGCAGAGATTCTGATGCCCGTTTTTATGATTATAAATCTTAGAAAAAGTGTCTTAAAGAATGCTCAATGGGATGCTGTGGTCTGGTATTCACCCACGATTTTTCTTGGGGTATTTATCTATTACTTAAAGAAGCAAAATGCTTGCCCAAGTTATTTAATACTGCGTGATATTTTTCCCGCTTGGGCTCTTGATTTGGGACTAATCAAGAAAGGTCCCGCATACTTTTTTTTTAGATTTTTTGAAAAAATCCAATATGCTGTTGCCAACTGTATTGGTGTACAAGCGGTTGGAAATTTAGAGCTCTTCAAATCTTATCCCAGCACTACAGGAAAAAAAATAGAGGTTTTGCAAAATTGGCTTACGCCAAAAATCTTATCTCATTGCAGCATTTTAGTTTCGTCTTTATCTATAGCAAATCGAAGAATATTTGTTTATGCGGGTAACATGGGTGTTGCTCAGGGCATGCAGGATTTACTTTTATTGGCACAGGAATTACTTAAGCGCGATGATATTGGTTTTTTGTTTGTCGGTCGCGGTAGTGATATGGATAAGTTGAGGCTCGAGGCAAAGAATAGGGGTTTAGTAAACACGGTTTTTTGTGATGAAATTGATGCTGATGAGATCCCGGGTTTATATGCTCAGTGTCATGTTGGGCTTATCGCCTTAGATGCGCGTCACAAGACTCATAATATTCCTGGTAAATTCCTTTCATATTTACAGGCAGGATTACCAGTGATGGCAATTGTTAATGAAGGAAATGATCTCCAGTTCATCATTGAAAAGCATGGTGTTGGGAAAGTTACAGTTGATCGTAGCCCAGACCATCTTAGAGTCTTAGCCACTTCAATTATTGATGAAATTTCCAATCCAGCTGCGGAAATAAGTCACCGCTGCAAAAAACTAGTAACTGAATTATTTTCATCTCGGGTCGCTGTAGAGCAAATTGTTAATGCATTGAATTTTGTCAAATGAAAATATTTTCAAGTCAGTACTTTGATCAATTGCTCTATGCTGCTTCCAGATCGAAAAGATTAAGAGTACATTCTAATGTTCATGACTCATATACTGACTAATGTCAAAAGCTCTTTAACGCCATTTGCATTGATAGTTATATACGACCGCATCGACATTCTTTAGATCCTAAAGAGGAATGTTTGATAGCGGTTAGGGGTTTATTTGGACTGATTGAGTTCAGTGACCATGGAGGCATTGAGTCAATTACTTTATTTGGTAGTGAAAAGTACTCACAACAATTATCTATTGCGTCTGGCGTTGAGTTGCCAGCCGGTGCATGGCATACCGTAGTTTCCTTGGTGGATGACTCAGTCTTATTTGAAGTGAAAAGTGGGCCATTTGACCCCGGTCTTGCAAAAGAGCTTGCCCCCTGGGCTCCAGAGGAGGGTAGTGAGCAGTCTCAAGATTATCTAATCGAATTAAGACAGAGAGTGCAGGATCAACTGCTAGAGAACTAAAGTACGCAAACGGGGCTGAAATCGATAAACGGTATTAGCAGTCTTGCCTTATGAATTAGGGCTTTTAGGGTGTAAGTGTGGGCAAAGGTGACTAATTTACCCCCCCCTCGTTATAATGACTCTATAGAAACAGGATTAAGTCCTTGGGGTTATTTTTTCATTAATGAGTGGTCAAATTTTGCTAGAAATCACCTTAAATGACTGATTTTATTGAGAAAAATTTCACTTTGGTGCCTAATTCGGATGCCCATTTAGTGGTGATATTGATGTGTACCTATAACGGGGCAAGGTTTCTAGCGGAGCAACTTGATTCTCTGGAGGCTCAAACCTACCAAAATTGGGAGGTAATTGCTAGTGACGATGGGTCTACCGATCAAACTCTAGAAATATTGCAACAATATCAGGCTAAATGGCCTTCTGGAAAGTTAACGATTCGAAGCGGCCCTCAAAAGGGCTTTAGCCAGAATTTCTTATCCCTCGCATGCGATCCAGAAATCAAGGCCAATTACTACGCCTTTTGTGACCAAGACGATGTGTGGTTGCCTGAAAAATTAGAGGTAGCCGTGGGTAATATTATTGAGAAGCAAGAATATCGGGGGGCAAAATTGCCTTATTTGTACTGCGGACGCACAGCATACATTTCTTCTGATAAAAAGCCTTTAGGTTTTTCGCCGCTCTTTGGATTCCCGCCTTCCTTTCGAAATGCGCTTATTCAGTCAATTGCGGGTGGAAACACAATGGTCTTTAATCAAAAGGTTAAGGAAATGCTCGAGCGTGTTGGGTTGGTTGATGTCCCCTCCCATGATTGGTGGGTCTATCAATTAACTTCTGCGGCTGATGGGGTGGTTTATTACGATAAAGTCCCGAAAATCCTTTACCGTCAGCATTCAGAAGCTCTGATTGGGGGGAATAGTTCTA
>Ga0214921_10000905_pt1 | contig 52673 bp, 57 predicted proteins | sample LL1505_MetaG_FD_177992 | JGI IMG/M metagenome (GOLD analysis project Ga0214921, IMG submission 177992) | Freshwater microbial communities from Lake Lanier, Atlanta, Georgia, United States - LL-1505 | ecosystem: Environmental > Aquatic > Freshwater > Lake | place: USA: Georgia | collected... | reverse complement strand
GGTTCCTCCTTGGGTTCCTCCTTGGGTTCCTCCTTGGGTTCCTCCTTGGGTTCCTCCTTGGGTTCCTCCTTGGGTTCCTCCTTGGGTTCCTCCTGATGGTGCTCTTCTTCTTCACCTGCGGATTCCTGTTCCTGGAGTTCTTCTTCTTCTCCGGTGGATTCCTCTTCCTGGAGTTCTTCTTCTTCACCTGCGGATTCCTGTTCCTGGAGTTCTTCTTCTTCTCCTGCGGATTCCTCTTCCTTGGGTTCTTCACTAGATTCTTCATCTCGGGGTTGTACCTGGGGTTCTATCTGGGGTTCTACCGGGGGTTCTACCGGGGGTTCTACCGGGGGTTCTACCGGGGGTTCTTCGGGCGAATGATTGGCTATATCAATTTCAGACATATATAAATAAATTATATAAAAAATATATAATTTATACACAATCACAAATGGAACCAAATACAGAACTATGTATATTTGTCTAAAATACACTGTGGGATTAACTCTGTCCGTATCCCATCCATTTTTTTAAAACATTTGTTTATAGTTACTTCACTTACGTTACACTTATGAGTAATATCGGTTTTTGTAATATCCAGAGAACAGCAATATGATATAAAATATATGATGCTTGCAGCGATTGCATGAGGCGTATTGTCCGTAATGATACTCTTCTGCTCTATCTTTCCCGCAATAAACTTCGAAAGCTTCGTTAATTCCTGGTTTAATCCCAAAAGACTACAATACCGTTCGACAAAAGAACTTGGGGTAGTAGAACACAGCTCCGTTTGTAAATCCGTATTTCGGTCGATATCTGATAATATATTGACTGCCATCGAACACCCTTTCGTCGCACTCGCCTTATCCAAATTAAATATATCGGCGATTTCATGCGCTGTCCGCGGGCACCCGTTTAACCTACACGAAATGTATATAGACGCAGATTTAATCCCATCCCGGTTTAAACCCCGAAACATTTTTTGGCTCGAAATATCTTTGTGAATACTCATCGCATCGTCAATAAATATTTTGGATATCCCCGCATTCTGTGCCATCACTGTAATAAATTGAAACTCGTCATAGAGCGATTTTTCCTTGTGCGGCATCGACTGCCATGCCGTCCATTTCGATATTTTTTTCATTTCATACGACGACTTTGAATTACACAAGACTTTACATCCAAAAGACGATTCGACTAAAAGCGGGTTTACCGGATTTCCGCACCGGGTAGGGTCATTCGCATTTTTGTCGTCTGCCCCGAAAAATCTCCATTCCGGCGAATAATCCAGTGTATCCCTGTATATTAATCCGCATTGTTGGTTCGTGCATGTTGGAAACCCGTCTTCCATAATGACTAATACAGAATGACACAAACGACATACCCCATCCATTGCCGACTGAACGTCAGGATATACCATTTCGACAGGAACTTCCGCAGATTTCGTATCCGTGTCAAAAATGTCCCATAATTTTTGTTTGTCGACTACATTCAGAGGAATCTTTCTCTTCTTTGTTTTCGTATTTATTGTATATTCCGGTGTCTCCTGCATATTAAATAGATTGTATGTTTTACTATCTAAAATACAACGAATGAATCAATTTTACGCGAAAACCCACCACAGATTAAACTCCTGGTGAGAACGAGACCTTTTTCTCCAACTTTTCAAACATTTCCGGATGATATACCAGATTCCCGGTGGGCTTATATTTCTCAATCGGAGTAAACTGTCGCGAATCCTTCTTTTGTCCCGTGACCTTAATGCCGCCTGTGACAGATTCGTCGCCCATTTGATTTTCGTCCAGTCTTTCGATGATGTTCCCTTTTTCATCTAGAACAACCCCCATCTTCTTTTTAATTTCATTCCGTGTATAGGAAGGAATCCAATTCTCCCATGATACAAAAAGGGTGTTTGGATGCATATAATTCGTAAAAAACCCATTTTCTTCTAATTTGGTTATGATAAATCCTAAACATTCCCCTTGGTCGTAGTTTGGTTCTCCAAATATAAAGTCCGGCACGGTAAACCAAATATAGCGTTCCGACCGCTTGTTCCGACTCGTCAATTTAATACGGTTGTGTATACGGTTCAATATTTTATTGAATATAGAAACCTGTTTCAAATCCTGCTGATGCTTTTTCTCATACAGCTGGTCTATGTCTATTTTATGTTTGGCTTCTTCGTCGTTGACATACAATAAACATGACATATATTATTTTATAGATAAAAATATAAATATCTGGATGTATTCCAGATATGGAGGACATCCGAGAACCACCCGTTATACCACAAAGACAAATCAAACATCTCGTCGTTTCTGGAGGCTCGATATGGGGATTCACCGGATTCGGGATTTTATTCGAAGCGATAGAATGCGGATTTTTGAATATGGCGGACATTGAATCCGTATATGCCACTTCCGCCGGCACTATCATCGCCACCATGTTGATTTTGAAAATAAACCACCATATCCTCTTCGATTATCTATTGAAACGCCCATGGGAAACCGTATGTAAACAGAATAAATATTCGGTTCTCGAAATCTATGATGCAAAAGGGCTATTTCATAAAGGAGTGATTGAGAACATTTTCTCTCCCCTTTTTAAATCGGTTGACCTCACTACAGATATCACACTCCAAGAGTTGTATGAATGGTCTAAGGTAGACCTTCACATTTATACTACAGAATTAAATGAGTTTAAATCTGTAGACATTTCGCATTCCACACACCCCCATTGGAGAGTCTTGGATGCGATTTATGCAAGCTGTTCGATTCCCCTTGTGTTCTCTCCGTTAATCATAGAGAACGAATGCTACCTCGACGGAGGAATATTTGTCAACTATCCCATTGAAAACTGTCTGGCAAAGGTTGAGAACGTACACGAGATATTTGGAATCTCTCTAGGAAACTCGAAAATAAATGAGGAAACGATTCAATATGCCAATGTGACCTCTACCTCAAACATTTTCGATATCATTACCACCGTTTTCAATAAAATGTTGCAAAAACACGTCTTTCAGAAACAACCTCATACGGTCGAAATCCCCTATCAAATCCGGTGTCTGCAAAATACGACAGCCGAACTCTTTATGACCTCCTTGTATGACCGCGGGTTTCGCCAATCCCTCTTAAACGACGGCATAGACCGAATGAAACACGCGTGTAAAACCTGGTTTATACACTGTTGACAAACTGGGTTAAATTGTCTTTTGTCACTTTTGCTTCAAAATCGACCATTAAATCGTCCTTGGTTAGTTTGATGGTAGGATAAGAATCCACTTTAAACTTTTTTATCAGTTCTGAGATACGTATCGGAGTCGGCGATATATCCGTATTCTCATTTGTTTTTGGGTTCACCTGTATAACCTCTTCTCCATTGTCATCCGTGCAGTCAATGTCGTGACACTGTATTAAATATCCATTCAACTCTGTATTATGATACTGCTCTTGAAACGCGTCCCATTCCGGTTTTGCGGAGACACAGTGCGGGCACCACTCTACATGGAAGAAATAGACGGCCATAATCGGTAGAATGCTGCTGGCGTTTGCCACATTTTTCACCTTTTCGACTTTTTTGGGTCGGACATAATATTGCTCGTATGCATATTTAGATACCAATATAAATACAATGACAAAAAATGCAAAAACAATATATTTATAGTACGGTTTCATTAATGTATTCACATATACGAGTAAGTTCGCCATTATATATTTCTGTCATACTTTTATTTCTAACTATAAACATAACTTCTAAATATAACATATATGCCCGATGTCTTTTCTCAAGACGATTACAATAGTGGCGACGGCATGCTCACGACCGTGTGGGGACCAAGCCTATGGCATTATTTACACACAATGAGTTTTAATTACCCAGTTACTCCGACATGTGAAGATAAAAAAAGATACAGCGATTTTATTGTGAATATGCAATACATTTTACCATGCGGGAAATGCAGGAAAAACCTTAAAAAAAACTTTGCGAAACTCCCGCTCAAAATATGTCACATGGATTCGAGAGAAACCTTTTCTAAATACATATTTGAACTACATGAATTGATAAATCGGATGTTGGGTAAAACCTCGGGACTCACCTATGAAGCTGTTCGCGACCGGTACGAGAACTTTCGGTCGAGATGCACGAAATCCTCACGGAAGCGGAAAGCCCGGAGAACCCGGCGAAAAAACAGCAGCGAAAAAGGGTGCACAGAACCCCTCTATGGAGAAAAATCGAAATGTCTCATCCAAATTGTTCCACAAAATAAAAATGTGGAAACATTTCACATGGATAAGTCGTGTATGAAACGAAAGGCTTCGTGACATGTTTAGTAAAAATATAGGGTTTAATATATAATGTCTACATTACAAAAAAGTGAGTTCTCTACAGACCTATCATCCAACTCGGTATATACAGACGATTTAAAAGATTTGGTGCCGTTCTGGTTCGATAATCCGAACATCATGTTTCAAGCGAAATATGTAACCGAGTTCTTTCCTGTAGACGGGATGACCTACAACCAAAAACTGAATGCGATAACCCGGTCGGTTATTCTCATTACTATTGCGAGCTTTTTATACAGTCAAAAACTCCGGGTGTTAATCGTAGGCATTCTCAGTGTTTCGGCAATTTACGTGATGCATTATTTTCACGTGAAAAATGCGGTCTCGAAAGAGGGGTATGAACCCGGCTCTTTAGAAGATTTAAATGCATACGATGGCTTTGAGGATACGTTTGACACCCCGTCTTCCACCAATCCGTTCTCCAATGTATTATTGCCGGATTATGACTATAATGTCGATAAAAAACCGGCACCCCCCGCATTTAACGATAGAGTCAGTAATTCCATATTAGACCAGGCCAAACAGATTGTCATCGAGCAGAACCCAGGGCAACCCGACATCGCAGATAAACTGTTTACCGATTTAGGAGAACAATACATCTTCGAACAATCTTTAAAACCGTTTTATTCGAACCCTGCGACAACCATTCCGAACGACCAAGCCGGGTTCTCCGATTTCTGTTATGGAGGCATGGTTTCATGTAAAGAGGGCAATTTATTTGCATGTGCTAGAAACCTCGATAGGCATACCAATTAAACTTCGGGTCCCGTCGACATATGTTTGTTATAGACGTCTATTAGTGCATTTTCATACCCAACCATAAACTTTTTAGCATTCATTCCCTCTATAAACTTGTCATGTATGGTTCTTTTATAATTATGTATAATATCCATACGGTTACACAGATAGGTCACTTTAGCGATGTATTCCTCGGTAGAATATGTAATTAATTCGGATAATCCGCACTGAGTTAATATAGAGGAGGTCACGTTGTGACAATGAAAGTGTTTATTATACATGGTTACCACCGGAGTCGAATTATAAAGTGCATTGCATGTAGTGGTTGTACCAGAATATGGGAAACTATCCAAAATGATATCGGATTGTTGTATTAGTTCAATATAGGATTCGTTCGAGGAATAAGGAACAATCAATATTCGGTTCTCATCCACATTCATTTTCTTTGTGTAATACTCTTTTTTAATTTTAATCCCATCCTTGCTATTTAGTTTTATAGTCAAATTACATTGCGGGTTTTTTTCCATAATGGATTTCCACGTCATCAAAAAAACATCACTGTTTTTAACTTCATCGTTCAATGCAGTCAACATGATTGTCTTTTTATTATAGTCATATATATCGTAGAATGTGCTTTGTAGTATGTTTTCAAACAGTAAAAAACAACCCGGCAATTTAATCAATTCTTCCCGATTGTGTTGACTCGATTCAGGATGGTCTGCAATATTGTCTGTAATCCTGTAGTGAATAAAGTCTAGTCCGGTGGAGTTTGGAAATCCAATATAACCAATTTGTATGGGGGCCGGATTTTTACAAAGAATATTAACATTCGTATCCGTGAAAGTATCTAAGTCTATTAAAATATCGACTTTGCAATTGTATATTAACTCCGCATTTTCGTTCACATTGTCATTTAAAGTATGTATATACAATTCACTCGCATCGATATCATATGCATGTCCGCTTAAACGAAATTGTTCTGGTTTTTGTCTTTTACTAAATATGTGTATTTCAAACCTATTTTTGTTATGACCGTTTAAAATAGGAAGAATAAAGTTTGAAACTGCATGGTTAAAAAACCCGTTCGAAATGTACCCTATTTTTATTTTATCGAATGTCTTCATTTTTGAAAATGTAAAATCACGCGAAGAATTATATAATCTATTATTTTTGTAACAAATGGTTTTATATTCTAAATTATGTTTAATAAAATCGTCTTCTTGTGGTAGATAGTTTTCTATATAGAGACTTTTGGAAGAATAAAAGTAGTTCCAACACAATAAACAGACAGAAAACGTAGACTTTTTTTCTGGAATAAGTTCATCTGAAATAGCAAACGGGTTTGATAATATCAGTGCCTCCTTTGAATAACCATATAGCACTCTATAAAAATAGGCTGTATTATTGTAGCAATCATAATTCGTTCGGTTAACCACTTGTTTACATGCCTCCGAAAACATATTACAGTTTAAGGATGAATGAGAAGTTTTTTGTTCATGGAATAATTGTAAAAAAGTAGAGGCCTTGGCTGTTACATAATCATACATGGGTTCTATTGTTTTAAAAACCTTGGTTATACATAAATTCACATTTTGTATTTGTACGTCTTGGTTGAACGGATATTTTGAATACTCTGGATAAGCCCCTTTTATAAAACTCATATATTTCATATAGTTATGTGAGTTCTCAAATAAATATTTCATTAAATCTATATAACTATCTTTATTCGGAGTTTTACTATAATGTATACATAAACGGAACCACATTACAGATTTAGAGGTGTTTTTTAGAATACATCCCATGAAATAATACAATTCATGTCTGTCTGGTGCGATAAAAATGAGTTTGGATAGAACATCTTCTTTTGTATCACGGGATATGCCATCCGTTAGCAAAATGTCTAGACATTTATCATATATGTCATTTAAAAGGGGTTCGTTATCGTTCACCTCAAGCGTGTTAAGATACTCGTCGTATAAGTTGTTATATTCGTCTATAGAAACATCCATTGAAATGAAATATAATATCTTTAGGTTGAAGGTTTTTATATGATTTCATTGTGTAAGTATATAGGTTCACTTCATATGTAACTTCATAATGAACCGGCAAGGCTTTCATCTAACACGCCTTGCATATGTGATGAGATAGCCAAAAACCACCAGCCATGAGAGTGTCTTATATATTTGAAATATCGAGGTGTAAATCCAAAATATATTGTATAAATACCTTATATAGATGTCCGCACTTCAAACCCATATATTTAATAATGGAAGCAGTTTAAAATCTGATATGCCCGACCAAACACAAACCAACGTCCAGAATACACGGTTTGGGTCATACACCGTCGCGAATTATTTTAGCAGTTCTACGTCTGACGCACAAGTCAAGTTCGCTTCCCAATACCCGGGATTCGTGGCCAGTAACCTCGGGGTATCTTCTTCCGTCATTGATGTAGAATCTCAATTGATAAACAAATCCGTAAAAGAACGTTCCACCGAAAAAATACAGCTCTTTCAACGACCCTTTTTGACCGTCCCTTATTTAGGAAAAGGAGGAGGGGATACTACTCTAGAATCTCAATTGCAACAGGGAGAGATGATACGCAACGTAAAAAGTATGTATGCGGTTCCTGAAAACACATATGTCACCAATTACCCCCTGCGTCCAGATTTGTTGTCACAAGTAACAAACCCAGCCACCTCTGTGGAAGAACTCGCGATGAACGGATGGATACGCGGAGGTGCCTCTTCCCGGGAATATTAAAGGCCCATTTAGCAATTAATATCTATATATAGTATATAATGACCGGGTCTTTAAGTTGGAGTGAAACCAATGCACTAACTTCCGGTGCATCGTTTGCAGGCAAAGAGTCCATGGCTGCGGCACACGTCAGCACAAGTCCGTCAGTCAAAGGCGGCAAAAGTCGAAGGAGGAAGGGGTCGAAGAGTTCTCGACGCAAGTCTAAGAAGTGCAAGAAATCCAGGAAATCCAGGAGGAAGAGATACTAAACCGACATCCATAAAGAATATACATACTATTTGTCATAAATAATATGTATTCAAACAACCGAGAGTTTCGTGCATTGCTTCGGTGCTATTTTAAAATGGAGGTGTCGACCTTTGAAACCCAGCATGCCGATTTGAAAGACGCCGATTTCGAATCCTATGACGAACTCCTATATGATATGGAGGCGATGAATAAAGGGATGGAAACCATTCTATGTAAAACGAAGGAAAATCCACTCTTTCAGACCCTCTATTCTTTAGCCGCACAACAGTTTTTATCGGAGGATGCAGAGATTGGCCTGTGTGTTCTCTTAAGCTACGACTATTTTGCCGACTTTTTAAAGGTCTATGAGACCAAAGACCTCACAGAAACATGCGACTCTTACATCGTCCTTAAAAAGAAGTTGTCGTCGTGATAATAAATATGTAGGAATAGGATATAATGGCATCTACACGCAATAAGAACGACATTGGCAATTATACTGCCGAACAATACAGTCGAATCGCACAGAGAGAATACCTGCTCTATGAAAACCAGTCTGCGACCCATCTTGCGGGAGACGGGTTATTGGCCGGACAAATGGGGTCCATGAACCTTTCCTACAACTATACAGATATCGATTCGTTTTTAAAAGGCATTGGAAGTACGAACCTGGTGGTTCCATCTGGCCCCGTGGAACCGCAAATCAAAGAGATTCCATTTCTATCTATCATGGACAGAATGCCACTTATCGTTTCCGAACCATTGAAACCGATTCGCGACCAGCGCCCCCTCCTGCGATAGGCGGTCTAATTGAACTTGACGACGATTCTCACCTCCTCTTTTTTGATACATTTACATGCCGATATCGATAACTCTTCGCGTTTTTTCCGGGTTTTACCGCTCTCGTCCTTCGTGTCGTCATTCGTTTGTGTCTTTCGTTTTGCCGTGCTACTTCTCTCGTTCATATCCTTTTCAATGTCCGGATAATGCTGTTGAATATAATCTATGATTCTGTTCTCAATCGCCCATTTGAAAAAGTTGAGTTGTCCGATGGTTGTTTCCAAATAGTTGTCGCCGTCGTAAGGAATAGAAATGCGTTCCCATCTACAGAAAGGGTCAAAATACTTTTTTGAATAGGACCTCAACTTCAGTTTGTAGTCGTTGAATACTTTGAACCTGGCGGTTTCCGTTTTGGAAGGTTCGCCGTGTTCTATTTTGGGGATTTCATATACCGTATAATATTTTTTCGCAAAATTAGTTACAAACCAGTCCGCAATACGCAGAGATATTTTGGATTCTCCGTTTATCACACTCAACATTTGATTCAAGTGGTCGCCGATTTTATAAAAATCCATCAAGTTTGTAAGGAGAAGTTGTTTTTGAGTATTTGCAGGTTGAGAAACAGTGTATGACATATTGGTATGAATGTTTCCGTTTTTTTATATTCCTTTTCCCCGATTCTCTATTCATCTGACTACAGGTTTCATAATATATTGAATATATTATGGAATGGTTTATAGATGTTTGACGATAAAGACGCTTAGTTGGAGTAAGCAACACCCGCCATGCCGGACATGACACGGAGAACGTTGTAGTTGACGGCGTAGACGCGGACCTTGGCAGTGGCAGTTCCAGAGACGGTAGGGGAAGAAAGGACGAGCTGGAGAACGGCATTGTCGATTCTGGAGAAGTTGCAGCTTCCACTTGGCTGGTGCTCCTCTGGGCGGAGGGCAAAAGAGTAGACGTTGATGCCGGTATCTGGAGCACGGGTATGGTGCTGCCAAGGCTGAACGACGTCGAAGTAGGACCCTTCACGCTCGGAGAATCGGTCCTGACCGTTGAGCTGGAGTTTGGCAGTGACGACTGGGTTTTCTCCCCAGCAGTGCATGTCGAGGGCAGTCTCGGCGAGAACAAAGGTTCCGGCATCGGAGAGGGCAGAGCCACTTTCAACACCACTCTGTTGTTGGAATGGGGCATTGTTCCACTCGGCGTTGGCAGAAAGGGACACGTCAGTTGCTCCAGGCATCTGGAAGAGCCCAGAAGCAGTGACAAACCCCTGTTCTCCTTTGGTTTCATTGGGTCCACCGAAAGCATGGAGAGCATTCGGAAGAGCATCAATCGCGTCAGTATAGTTGAATGGCTGAGCGCCAAGAACGCGGAAGAGAACCTGGGAAGCATCGAGGGAAGAGCAATAGTCGACGTTGGAATCGGGCTGAACGACCCAGATAAGCTCCTTGACAGGGTGGTTGAAGTTGAGCTTAATCTTGTTGGAGGAAGAACCGACAGACTCATCCCCAGTGAACTGGACCTGCTCGATGAGATACTCGTGAGGGTTCTGGGCCATCTTGCGGCGCTCATCGGTATCCAAGAAGATGTAGTCCACATAGAGAGAGGCAGCGACCAGAGACTGTTGGTAGGCAGTAGTGACTGCCTGAGCTCCACTGGTAGCTTGAAGGTTCTTGACCGCCCACAGACACTCGCCGATAGGACGGATGTCAAGGTTAATCTTGACCTCGTGGTATTGGAGAGCAATGAGAGGAAGAGCCAAACCAGGATTTCTGCAAAACCAGAAGAGGAGAGGAATGTAGAGGGTTGTCTCCGGGAGAGCATTGCGAGGAGCACAGACCTGGGTAGGGGTAGTAGCGGAAGCCGCGCAAGGACCAGAAATAGCGGCGAAATCTGGGTCAGTCAAATAGGTCAGTTGGGTGGTGTTTCCAATCATCTTGAAATATCCCCTCTGTTGCTCGGAGGACAGTGTGACCTGGTTCCAGATATGCATCCAGTCACCGTACTGTCTGTCAATGCGCTGACCTCCAATCTCGACCTCGACCTGGGCAATCAGCTGCTCTCCAATGTAGTCCAACCACCTGGCATAGACACCGGGGTCGCCACTGACCTTTAATGCCTGGTTAATCTCAGGAAGAGTCACCTGGAGGTATGTGCGGTAGGCAAGGTCTCCATTTCTGGAGATGGTGCAGGTTACACGTCTTCCAAAGTCGGCCTGTCCGGAGAATGTCTGCTCGATAGACTCCATCGCAAAGTTGGTATGGCGTCTGTAGGACACCTTCCAGAAAGTAATCTCAGGTGTTCCGGTAAGGAACACGTCTTGTGCGCCATAGGCGACTAGTTGCATTAAGGCACCTCCCATTTCGATATATACTTGCTAAAGAAAATAAATGGAGGAGAAATCCGTTTTATCTACATGAAATATTTTAATTCGTTTTATAAAAAAAAAATATCATAATATCTAGGTAGATATTAGAGAGAACCCCGATAACCCCTGTAAATTATTCTCGATAAAACGTTCCAGATAATCGGATTGAAAAATCTCTTTTCGGTTCTCATGTTTTTTACTAAAAATATAGGTGTCTCCCACTTTTTTTATCGACCAACCATCTTCTAAAGCATTCTTTAAAAACATCATCTTCTGATAGTCCTTTTTATCCATTTGTATCTGCTCCATCATATTAGACCTTTCGAAAATAAAGGGCATACATAATCGCATTCTATAAAACCATCCCGGAGTAAAACATATAAAATAGATGCGTCCTATATTTATAATGAAAACAACGACGATTGACGAAAAACATTCGGAGATTCTCATACAATTCTCTAAAAACAACAATGAAATTATACCGCGTCTCAGGGAAGAGGTTGTATCTCTTCGAGAACAATTGAAACATACAAAGAAGAAGACACACATCGACGAATACATGTCCCTCAAAGACAGAATCAAATCCACCCAAAAACAAATAAGGTCCTTATTGTCCGAAGAGAAAAAGTACTACCTAGATAATTCTAGGTATATTTTCGCGTATTTCGAACAAAAAAAAGACATTTCTTCCGGGAAGGCATACAAAAATGTTCTCAATTCATTCTTTAAAGTCCGTTTGAAAAACAACGATTCGTTAAACGTCGAAAAATACAACCAGTCCAGACACATTTATCAATCCTATTGGAAAAATGTTTCCAACGATTATATCAATATTCAAGACTATGTCGTTTCATCTGATGTATGTGAGGCCTGTAAAATCGGGGAAATGATTCCACAGGAGGACGAAGGCATACTCATCTGTAACCATTCGGCGTGTGGAAAGTTCATCTCTTATATCGTAGACTCGTCGAAACCCACGAACAAAGAACCGCCGAATGAAGTCTCTTATACCGCCTACATACGTCTCAATCATTTCAAAGAAATCCTCTCTCAGTTCCAGGCCAAAGAGACGACTCAAATCCCGGAGGAAGTCATTCAGGCCATCAAGGACCGCATCAAAAAAGAGAGAATCACCGATTACAAGGAAATCAATTACGACAAAATGCGCGAAATATTGCGAAAACTGGGATTTAATAAATATTTTGAACATATTCAATATATTAATTCAATTTTTGGAATAAAACCGCCAGTGATGAATGAAGAACTGCATGAAACCCTCTGCGTGTTATTCATCGAAATACAGAAACCATGGGCCCTGCACTGTCCTCCGAACCGGCGAAACTTTTTTAATTATACATACACGCTCTATCAGCTGTGTGTATTATTGGACCAGACGCAATATCTACCGTATATACCGATGATGAAAGACCGTGAAAAACAGTTGGACCAGGATATGATATGGAAAAAGGTGTGTATGGAATTGGACTGGATGTTTTTTCCCACGGTCTAATCGTCGTGTCTCCGTTAAACCGAGAATAAATCCTCTCGGTAATGGAACCGAAATACGGCCCGGTGAAACTCGATTTGTCCGGTGTGGTCCGTCTTCACCTCTCCCTCCTCCAATCCTAACATCGGATATACGATACCACGTTCTCCATATTTGGTAATCTGCCAATCCGAACAAAAATGTCTCCCTTCCTCTTTTTCATGTATGGCGTAGTCGGCCGTAAATCGGTCGACCAATGTTTTTGCATGTTTGCGAGACACCATATACATGTGAGCTCCCCATAAGTCGTCTGGGTATCCGTGGAGTTTGAAGTTGTCTGACTTATATTTTACAGGGAAATACCCGTTTTCCACGATTTCGTAAGGCCATAAATAACTCAACAATACAATGTCATGGTTCGTTTCTTCGAACCCCTTTATGACCTCGGGAACCCTATTTTTCAACTCTCTTAAAAAACCGACGTCGTCCTCACATACAATGCAATAATCAAACGTTGTTTTCTCAAAAAAATCGCGCATACAGTCTACATGTTGAAACAGAATGGCCCAGTTCCTCTTTTCAAACAGGTCAATGGGCTGGTCCTTAATTCGCGGGTCTTCGGTAGATACGGGGTCTACAAAATGTAGGTCTATCCCGACCGATTTCGCACGACGAATCATTTGACTGCGTCTCTCTTCGTCGTTATAGTTGACAACATATACTCCGTAAGACATATAGAATTATTTAAAACATCTCTTTAACTGATTATAGGATGAATATGTATTGCAACCCACTTAAATGCGCTTGCATGAATCGTTAAATGCGCTTGCATGAATCGTTAAATGCGCTTGCATGAATCGTTAAATGCGCTTGCATGAATCGTATCGATGGAAATGACAACTCGCAATCAAGGACTAGATAAAACATAATTATCTATAATTATGTTTTGGTATGTATTACGAGGAAGGTATAATACTAAATTATAAGAGTGGATATTTATAGAGGGGCAATGGGGAGACCGCCGATGACAGACAGACCTAAACCTGTGCCTGCACCTTGGCGAGCGGAAACTCCCATGCTTGGAATGAAAACATCGAGAACGCTAAATGTTGCAGCGGCGGTTAAAGCGATGACAATGACCTCCTCCATATTCAGGGATTTTTTAGGGATAACGTAGGCGGCAAGTGCAACGATAATACCTTCGACGATATACTTGATTGCTCTTTTAATTAGTTCGGAAAAGTCAAAAGAACTCATTATATTATATAATAATAAAAAAATTGCCAGTGGCAAAAAATAAAGCGTTTAAAATACTTAAATAACAAGTTCCTAAATATGTATATGTCGGTATTTGAAAAAAAAATCCTCGAGAACGGAAAAATCAATCCTAAATATATTGATTTATGCGACGAAGATACACCCATTGCCGGGCAAAAGTTCGCATGTCTATCTTTTATTTCCCCGGAAAAGATACTAAAACAGAGGGAGCTCTATATGTTCGAAGAGTTCCTAAAACAATGGGACTTTAAAAAATCGATGGATAAGTTCTATGACTTTCTTCACTTTATCTCTTTTAAATATGGTCTAAATATCGAGTCGGTCATAAATGATTATACCGAGTTCGTTCAAGAAGAAGGTCCTAAACTCAAGGCGGAGGGCATAGAATCCGACTATAAAAACTTCCTGGATAAGAATGAGGAACAGTTGACACACCGTTTTCAGAAACAACACCAGTTTCAGACATCTGTCCGCGGGCTAAAGATTCGCGGTGTATTTCCTACTCAGGAAGAGGCCGAGTTAAAATGCAAAAAGATTCGTGAGCTGGACCCCAATCACGATATTTTAGTGGGACCTGTCGGATTATGGCTTCCATGGGACCCCGATGCATACAAAACGGGTCGCATCGAGTTTATGGAGGACGAACTTAACCAGCTCCACCACGAGAAACTGAAGAACGAGACCAGAGCCAAGGAAGAGTTTGAGAAACGGGTCAAAGATGCGAAACGAAAGGCAATTGAAGACAACATGAAAAACGCAGAAAAGAGTGGGAACAAACTCACTCAGACCATCGACGAAGAGGGCAATTTAGTGGGCGTGAAAGAGACGGTCGATTTCGAGAACCGAGAGGCCACTACCGAAGAGGAGACCAAAGAATACAATGAAAAGGTGTTCGAATACCACGCAGAGAAGATGGCGACTGCCCCCGCTCCTGCGTCCGCATACGTAGACGAGGCCTAGTCTCTATTCCACGGTTACGACTTTGGCTAGATTGCGCGGATAATCCGGATTGTACCCTTTTTCAAGAGAACAATAATAACTGATTAACTGTAAATACACGTTGGCGAGGAGACCTGCAAAGGTCGCATTTTTCGCGACTGTTAAGTCTCGGTCCTCGCGGATTTCACGGTCGGTAATCCGAAAGATGTTCGCATCCCGTGCTCGGACTTCTTGGAATACGTTCTCCGTTTTATCACGGTATTTATCCTGGACGTCCAAGAGAATCACAGGAAGTCCGGGTTCTAAAAGGCCGAAGGGTCCGTGTTTCAATGCACTCGATGAATATCCTTCGGCATGAATGTAAGTGACCTCTTTTATCTTTAACGCCCCTTCTCTCGCAATAGCTTCCTCCTTTCCTTTTCCTAAAACGAAAAGGCTTTTCGCGACTTTCAACTCGCGTGAAACCTCGTCCACCTTCGCATTTAAAACCTCTCTCATTTGAAAGGGGAGGTTATGTATGTCTTTGATGATTCGCCGGCGTTTTTCGACGGATGTCCCTCGGTTCTGTGAGAACCATACCGCCATAACTGTAAGAACCACGCACTGGTTCGTAAACGATTTCGTGGATGCGACAGCGACCTCTCGACCCGCGTTCAAATATATCCCACAGTTGGTTTCGCGTGCAATGTATGAATCTATGACATTCACTACTCCTATAGAAATAATATTATTATCCTGTATTATTTGTATACATCGATGCAAATCTTTCGTTTCTCCCGATTGAGAAATGAGAACCGCCACACTTATACCACTGTTCGGCACATCTTTTTCGTTAAAATCCGCGCCGTCATAAAGGGATACCGTGACAAATGTTCTCAATGATTTGAATATAGACATGGCAAACATCCCTGAATGGTAAGAGGTTCCGCAACCCAACAGAATCAAATGGTCGGCTTTGTCAAGCGCGTCTTTATACTTGTCTAATCCACCGAGTTTAACCGTCGTCTCACTCTCGATTCTCCCCCCGTTATTAATCGCGCGAACCACGGCATCAGGTTGTTCCATAATCTCTTTCAACATCCAATGGGGATACGGTGTCGGAGACGTTTCCGTATTTTTAACGGTGTTTTTTTGCGGGTATTGTTGTATGTTTTTGTTGTAGGCGAACCCTGTAGGTTCTCGACGGATTTCAAACAGGTCGTGGTCGTTCAATGTAATATACTGTTTGACATAAGAATGAAATGCAATCTGTTCGGATGCGACCATAATACAATCCGCATCCTCCCCTAATAACAGGGGAGATCCATTCCTCACCGCCCATAAATGGTCGGGGTAATCCTTATGTATAATCACCAGGGCCCATGTCCCCCTTAATTCGAGAACCGCATTCTGTATGGATTCCGTGACACTTAACCCCCGGTCCAGATAATATCCGATGAGAACCGCGATAACTTCTGTATCTGTAGAAGATGTGAAAAAATAACCCTGTTCTCTCAATCGGTGTTTGAGTTCTTTAAAACTCTCTACGATTCCGTTATGAACGAGTGAAATCCGACCCTTGTTGTCGTGGTGCGGATGGGCGTTTATATCGGTTTTCCCGCCGTGTGTCGCCCATCGGGTGTGGCCGATTCCCGTCGTGGACGTCGGCTGTATTCTCGCGACGGTCTCTTGTAACAGTTGTATCGAATTGTTTGTCGTTGTCGATGCATATTTTAGGGTCACCAGTGCATTGTCTTGGATGACGGAAATCCCGACGGAATCGTACCCGCGGTTCTGTAAAAGAGAGAGACCTTCCATAATCGGAGGGGTCGCAGGATTTAATCCAAGATAACCTACAATACCGCACATTATAAAAAAAACCCCGTATTTTTATTTGATTTATTCAACGATGTATTTATTGGTCGATATCCCGGGAGTGGGGATTTTCCGACGATTTTACTAAAAAATTGATTTAAAATAGGCGTCTCTAATTATATACAGCTAGAATGAATCCATACTTATGCGAAACCTGTGGAAAAGCGTTCCTACAAAAATCGAAGCATACCGCGCACCTTCGCAAAAAAAAGCCGTGTACTGCTGTAGCGGACATTTCAAAACCGATTTTAAAATGGGTCGGTGGAAAAACCCAAATCATACACCGGTTGATGACCGATTTCCCAACGGAAATCCGGAATTATCGCGAACCATTTTTAGGAGGAGGCAGTGTTTTATTCGCTCTGTTATCGCATGTCAAACGCGGGACAATACAGATACGCGGCACGATATTCGCCACCGATGCGAACGAATCTTTAATCCATCTTTACATACACATTCAAATGCGTCATGTCGAACTATACGATGCGCTGCAATCGTTCATTCGAGAGTTTTATGAATGCGGGGAAGGAGAGGTCAATCGAACGCCTCAAAATATCGGCGAAGCCAAACTCGCAAAAGAAAACTATTACTATTGGATAAGACGAGAGTATAACCGCCAGTGTCTCGTGGATAAAACAGATATCGTATGTTCGGCGATGTTTATATTCTTAAACAAAACGTGTTTTAGAGGCGTCTATCGGGTCGGACCAAACGGGTTCAATGTTCCATACGGCCACTATAAAAACCCGCAGATGATAAACAGAGAACATTTAGACGAAATCCACGCGTTAATCCAGGGGGTCGTCTTTGAATGTTGCGACTTTCATGAGGCCCTGACAAAGGTAGAACCAGGCGACTTTGTATATCTCGACCCGCCGTATGCTCCTCAGGAAAAAGAGGATTCGTTTGTAGGATACACTGCAAACGGCTTTGATATAGAGGACCATCGTAGGTTATTTCGGCGAATACACGAGTTTGCCGATTCCGATAAAAAAATGGTGTTGAGTAATGCCGATGTACCGATGGTCCGGAACAGTTTTAACCCGGCGAAATATCAGATTCACTCCATTGTATGTAAACGCGCGATTCATTCTAAACACCCAGATGCCACGGCAAACGAGGTGATTATAAAGAATTACTAATCCAAGCGTCGAGAGTTTCGAAGTAGTTGTCATCGTCACCGAATAACACCACAATATTGTGTTCTCCCAATATCTCATGGAGAATCTCATATTTTTTTTCGTGGGAAACCAATCTCCTTTTTAAAAACTCGCTTACACAAAATCCGTAAAAGACGTTAAATCCGGGACCCAATACGAGTTCATACTCGCGTTTCAGCGAGGGTCCCGACCACAACTTTGTTTCCACAGACCCTTCTACGCGTTGTTCTTTCTTTTCCAATACGAATAACGCCTTTCGACCGTCGGGATATTCTTTCATATAGGCTTCGTCCGGGCATCGAAATATTTGTTTGTCGTGGTCGGCTTTCATAATGCACTTTAGTCCGTGCTGTTCTACAAAAGTGTTCGTTATCCCTGTATCCGGGTCCGTACGCTTCAAACAATAGTCGGTCTCCTTTTTGGGATGCGGTCTCAGGCTTTCTCGTGTATATCCTTGGTCTAATAAACGCGTTCGATTGTTGGTTTTCTCCTCAAACCTTTTTCCGTGATGGTTTGTATTCGCGCCTCCGGCGCCGGTTCCTCGGTTTAAGACGGCGGTTTCGTTCATGATTGTAATGCTTAAAAAAAGTATTACAAACCTTTGGATAAATCAATTTTATGAATCGAATATAGATGACTCATTTATTCTTCTATCTATTACACAATTACACCCGGAGATTGACAACATCCCTCGAAAAGAATCGCGGACGGCGCGTGGAAGAGAGGGTCAGACCCCATGCGACCATTTGATTCAAAAACACCAGGTCACGCTCACTAATGAGATTCTTAGAGGCATCCACCTCGTCCTCCGTCCATTCCTGTCGTCCTTCGCGCGTCAATGGAAGAAACGGACCATAATACCATCTCAATCCTTCTGTCATGTATTCGCGACGCGACATGTTCTCTCCAGGCGCACCTGGATTCCAAAGACGCATATTTAAACTTTTCATATCCTGGAGAGAGAGTGTGTTTAAATAGTTCTCTAAGATGCCCGGGGACAACTTTTCGAACGCCGTTCTCGCGACCTCCTGTAGTTTCGCATCGATAATGGTGGTGTATGTCATTTCTAAGAGATTTAAAATGAAATATAATAATATCACCGAAAACAAATCAATTTTGTAGCCCCCGGAGGCCTACCATTTGTTTTTCTTCACAGTAATCTGTTGTCCTGCCGTTTTTTTCCGCCCCTTGCTCGGGTCATAGGCTTCGTCTTCGTCGTCGTCGCCCATGGTTTTAGAGATTTCCCAGAACTCTTTCGAACCCAATTTAAAATCGGGTCGTGTCTCGGCTTTATACCAAAAGATTTGGTCGTGTAATTTATTCGACTTTGCATTGTTGTTTATAACTAAACATTCGTAATTTTCAGTGGTCTGGTCCATCACCGAACAAAAAGATTCTAAGGTAGGAAACATCGATGCATAGTTCTCCCAAATCCTTTTTCGATTCGTCATATAGGGTTCTCGCAATATGAAAACATAGTCGATATTGGTTCTCAGATTGGGCGGGATTCCTAGAGGATACTGCATCGTAATGATTAACATGATTTTCCAGTGACGGCCGTTCATGAAGAGGAGTCGCATCAGTTTATCTTTGGTCCAACTTTGGTCGTATAAACAGTCGTCCAATATGACAAACGCCCGGGGGTCGATGGTGGTCCGTCGGTACTGGTCCATCTCCTTTTTCGCCTGTTTGAGTACTACTTTTTGTCTCCTGAGAATGTTCTCAATCAACACTGAATTATATTCTTCGTGAATGAATAATTTCGGGACGTGTTGTGCGTAAAACCCGTTTCCGGCCTCTGTTCCAGATATCACCGTTCCTATAGGAATGTCCTGGTGATGATACAATAGGTCCCGGACGAGATACGATTTACCGGTATCACGCCTTCCAATCATCACAATGACAGGTCCTTTGTTCTCGTCGGGTTTAAACGTGATGGACCGCATATCAAACTTTTTGAGTTCCAGTGTCATTTATAATATAATCCGGAAATAAACCACTGTAAAATACGAATTGTAAGTATATCGACATGAATCCAAAAGATATAAAATGTATAGGTATAGGGTATATATCGAAATGTATAAGTTCATACTAAACCGATGCTTCTCCACGGAAAAAACATTTATAAGAAACACAAGGCTACCTGTGTGTTCGAAGTGTATATACTTCATGGAACACACAAATAATTATCCATACGACTTCATGCCGAATGATGCGCTAGACGGAAAGTGTAAAAAGTTCGGTGAGAAGTCTTTGGTTACAGGAGAGATACTATACGATTTAGCTAGAACATGCAGAATGGAGGACAAATGTGGGAATGTAGGAAGATATTATATTGAGAAACCGCGACCTCAACAGATTTGTCCCGGACTGTATCCCAGTGATATATTGAAAGGGTAGATATCTAACTCTCGTTTAAAACAGTTAAAAATAATAGGTGAAACAAATATATTAATGTCTAAAATCCAGATAAATTATCATAAACCGCGACAAATCGTATTGAAAGATTTAGAGAATCAGGCACATCCAATGGAAAACGGGGTCATATACGACCCCTTTAAAATCGAAGGATTACAATCGTATAACCCAGTCTATTCTCAGTTTTTTGAATTAACTGAGAACAACTTCAATGCGATTTCACTGAACCACAGGTATCATATTGTGGATTTAAAACGCGTTTGCGACCGTGTCACCGGCGAAACTGTGGAAAAAGAACCGTTTATCAAGTTTGCCCCCCTGTTAGACCCCATTCGTTATCTTATCGGAAAATATAAGACGGATGAGAACATTCGTGTTCTCCCTTCGATAGACCGAAAGACTCATCCCAAACTAGAGAGTCCTCATAATTCGTCCTATGTAGACAATATGTTTTGCTATTTATCCAGTCAAATGTTGAACGAACACGGCTTCATACATTCCGTAGATTATTATGGGTCATACTTAGGAGTACAATATAGGTATAAAATGAATCTAGCGGATGACATCGAATATTTGCAAGACTCTGACTTTTTCAATCGGGGGAATGGTATTCTCTTTGATATTGAGAAAAAAGAGAACCCCCTCACAAACTTTGGTTCTCGAAACCATAAAAATAAACTAGCAATTCACAATGACTCGAATATTACATCGATTTCTCTGGAAGAGATTGAATGCCTCGATGAAACGACTGCGGTGGGAGCAGATGTCGTTGAGGGCGAATGTGTTTTCGAAAAGTCTTCGGACCAATCCTCTTATGGTTCTGAGAACAGCGATATCAATTATAGTGACGATTCTTCCAGCGAACTCGAAGATACGGAAGACAGTGAGGTGGAGGACGACACTGCAGATGATTGTGAGGAAGAGGAAGAGGAAGAGGAAGAGGAAGAGGAAGAGGAAGAAGAGGAAGAGGAAGAGGAAGAGGAAGAGGAAGAAGAGGTCTTGAACGGATACATACACAACTTCCCCGTTCAAATGATATTTCTCGAAAAGTGTACGGGAACACTCGACCAGTTGTTTGTCAAAAAGGTGTTAGACCTCGACAGCATCGCAAGTTGTCTCTTCCAGGTGATTATGATTCTCATCACCTATCAAAAAACCTTCCATTTCACCCACAATGATTTACACACCAATAATATTATGTTCGTCGATACCGACGTCGAGTTTCTCTATTATAAATACGCAGGGAAATATTACAAGGTTCCCACATACGGTAAAATCTTTAAAATCATCGATTTTGGAAGAGCCATATACAAAATACAGGGTAAAACATTCTGCAGCGACAGTTTTGGACCCGGTGGAGACGCCTCTACGCAATACAACATTGAACCCTTTTTTAACAAGAAAAAGGCGAGAATCGAACCCAATTACAGTTTCGATTTATGCCGTCTCGGATGTTCTATATACGATTTTATTTTAGACATCGACGAGGAGTTAGACGCATCATTTACTCCGGATGCCTTCCAGTCTCTCATTCTCGAATGGGTCAAAGACGACTACGGGAAAAACGTCATTTATAAAAAATCCGGGGAAGAAAGGTATCCCAATTTCAAACTCTATAAAATGATTGCGAGAACCGTTCACAATAAAACCCCGGAATCCCAGTTAGAAAATGCGTTTTTCCAACCGTTTCATCTGGGGTCGGCGGAGACGGATGCAGGAGTCATCGACATCGATTCTCTGCCATGTTATGCTTAATTCGTGATTCTATGAAATGTATCATATGATTAATTTATCGTAAGTTTTTGGAGTAAAACATATTTTACTCCAAAAGATTGTTAGGACGATACCCCATTTCCAATTGTGAATGAATATGCATATGAATATTTCAACTAAGTATGGGAGTATGGACCTGAAATGCAATGTATAACTCTGTGGATGTTCTCTATATAATCAGTATAAATAGGTCGTATCTATAGAAATAAGACTATGATTCTCGTCCTTCTCGGCGCATTCCATTTCATCCATTGTCCCGCATTAATTCTATTTCCATGCATGGTAACCAGTCGTTCAGCAGACATCTGTTATCTCGTATATTTCTTCGAGCTCATGTATATATACACTTTTATACACGGAGAATGTCCGATATCCTATGTCGCCAAATTAACGATTGACCCGAACTACATCGCGGGGTCGAATGTGACACATTATCCCGAAATGGCGACGATTTTTAGAGAACCGAAATGCACTGTCCGATATTTTGAGACCATGACGGTGATATACATTGTATCACTGTGTGTGGTCGTACATCGTGCGAATATTCCACTGTATCTTGTAACAGTCCCTGCAGGAACTTTGCCAGTCTATTTCTGGTACATTCGCCAAGGGTATAATAAAGGTTACGGATATATGGCCGTGCGAGAACTCGCGCGAATCAGTATATTGTTCTCGATGAAAGGCTTGATAGGGTTGTTATAACACTCGAAAAAAATATTTGGTATCTATTTTATAAAGGATTTATAAAATGGGTTAAATGTATATCTAATGCGGTGGGTATACATATTAAAATGCGAAGACGACTATTATTATGTCGGCGAAACGACACGATTATATAGGAGGTTTTGGGAACATTTTCAAGGACGAGGTGGATTCAATACATATAATTATACACCGGATGGTGTTGTTGCCATTTACAAAGTGGATACATTGGGTAAATATTTTGAATATAATCGCAATGTAATATCGGCGATAGAGAACAAAGAAAGGTATAACAAATGGTTATTACAAAATTTTAACGAATACAGGGATGAATATGATAATTTATATACAGAAAATAACATAACTGAATGTATGATGCTCCATAATAAAGAGAGCTGGGAAAAGATAAGAGGAGGTAAATATACAAAGGACGTTAGATATAGGTTTCCAATAAATAATGATGTGAAAGATTTTCCGTTATGTGATTGCCGACTTCCGTGTGATATTCATAAAAAAGACGGTACAAACTATCTATATTTTAGATGTGCCAAAAAGAATATGTGGGAAGGGTTCAAAGACCACTTTGACGTAGAAGAGCCGTGCAAGTTTTACAGAGAATATTCGAAAGATAATGAGTTTAGAATGGAAGAACATATTAGATTCGAAGACAGACGCCATAGATTAAAAGAATGTTATAAGAAATCGTCGTGGTTAAAAAATATACCCGAATATGATGAAACTGCACCACTCGATTGTGTAGGCGGATGCAATAGAAGTGATTATAAAAAAATGTCATACGACTATCAAGAGATATCAATATGTTTCGACTGTTTTATTGACAAGAACGATGAACTGCGTACCAAATATACAAGCAGAGCCAAATGTTATATAAAATTATAAAATACGGATGATATGCATATATAAACGATATAAATATAAAAACCGAATCAAACATATAAATGTGGGTATTTCTTGTTTTCGTCGTTTGTGCGAGCGCATTCATACATAGACCTTCTCAACGAGCGGGTCTGTCATTGATGTCTCTGCACCGGCAATACCCATTCTCAAAAATGTATTATGAAAATTATTTGAAACGGTTGAACTCGAAGAACATCTCGATACAGAATCAAGAAATCCTCGGGAACGACGACGCTTTCGAGCCTCACGGAGAAGGCGATGAACCCCCACCGGTAGAAAACGACCTCCAAAGCAAGTTTCCAACCGGAATCCGCATTTATATCAACCAACCGCCACCCGCCCATTACGACTTTGACGAAGACCGTCGCGGTCCTTCCGGGGACGACGAACACGACAACGACGGCGACTATTACAGGAAACTGCGAATGCCGAAATCAAAGAAATCCGAGAACTTCGAAGTCATTTCGAAACCCACCGTATTTTTCCGCGATGTAGGCGGATACGACCTCATTAAAAAGGAACTCTTGCAGTGCGTCGACATGTTACAGAACTATACCAAATATTCTAAGTTTAACGTCCGGGTTCCCAAGGGACTCATTCTGGAAGGTCCGCCCGGGAACGGAAAAACGCTTATCGCCAAAGCGTTCTCGGGAGAAGCCAACTGCTCGTTCATCACTGTATCCGGTTCCGAGTTTCAAGAAAAATACGTCGGCGTAGGTTCGGCGAGGATTCGCGAACTCTTCCAGCTGGCGAAAAAGAATGTCCCCTGTATCATTTTCATCGATGAAATCGACGCCCTGGGAAGGAACCGCGGGAAAGACGGCGAGTCGGCTTCTGCGGAACGGGACAACACCCTGAACGAACTCCTGGTGGCATTGGACGGCTTCAAAAACACTTCGGGCATATTTGTCATTGGGGCCACGAACCGCGCCGACCTGTTGGACGCGGCACTCACCCGTCCCGGGAGAATCGACAAACGTATATTCATCGGAAATCCAGACGAAAAGACGCGTCGCGAGATTGTCCGCATCCATTCGAGGGGGAAACCGAGGCTTCCCGAGATTACCGACGATGACCTCGTCGATTTATCCGCAGGATTCTCTTGCGCCCAGATTGAGAACCTGTTGAACGAGGCGATGTTGAATGCGTTGAGATACGACCGATACCAGTTTTCCAAAGAGGATGTGGATACCGTATACAATAAAATCTTGGTCGGATGGCAGCCCAACGAGCACGTTTTCACGAGCGACATCATCGACCATATCGCGATTCACGAGATGGGTCATGCAGTGATGGGAATCCTTTCGAAACATCATGCGAAAGTCACGAAAATCATCATCAACCTGTCTGCGCCTACATCGCCGGGATATACCGTGTTCGAATCGGCGGATTCCAATATCTACAAGCGAGAGGCCCTGTTGGAACATTTGACGATTTTACTGGCGGGGCGTGTGGCGGAAGAGGTCTTCTATGGAATCTCGGTGACGACGGGGGCGCTAAACGATTTCGAGGAAGCCCTTAAACTCGCACATAAAATGATTGTCTACTATGGAATGGGAACCCTCATGATTTACCCGGACAACAGCGAGGCATACAAGGAAATGATTGATACGGAGATAAGCGAGCTGTTGAAACAGGCGTATATCATTACGAAACATGTCATCGAACAGTCGAAAGAGTTGATAATGGACGCGGCGGAAATCCTCAAGGAAAAACGGACGGTCTTAGTGGAGGAAGTCATCGAACTGATGAATACCAAATACAGCGACGTTTTCGATATCGAGATTTAATATATCGAATATCCCATAATAATGAATGAATATTACAAATGAAGATATAATATCCATTTACTCGAAAACACTAACAGATGAAACAGGATATGGCAATAGACCCAATTCTCATTGTTACACTGATGCAAATGACACGAGTGACGATACACTATATAATAGGTCACCACCGACCCTATCGCAAGCCCTTTTAATGGAATGTCAGGAAGGAAAAGCATCGAGTTTGTGAGATAAAAAAAGCAGCCAATATGCGAGGTCACCTGGTCGTAAAACAAGTTTGAAACCGTGGGATTCCACCAATAATTCATCGAAGTTGCCGTTATGGCATACGTAATCACTGCCGAAAATGCAGACTGTTTGTAAAAGAGAACGTATGTACCGGGAATCAACCATAACGAACTGGATAAAATCAAAGGATAATTTCGCTTCACTTCCATATACGATGCCCTTCTAAATATTTATATAGGTTTTATCTAAATATTTACAGCCAATGAAGGGTTTATTCCAATGAAGGGGTTAAAATCCCGGAGTATCCGTAAAGACGTGTGTCGTCTCCAGTTGAACCCCCTTGTTTTCCGTGACGACATTGAAAAAATCGTGTATGGCGGTTTTCATGTATATCAATGCAAACGCACTGCATAATGATGCGCCGAATACATACGCCGTATCCCGGACGACAACCTTCAAGGGTTTCATCTCTTTTTCTAAATACATTTCAACCATTTTTATGAGAACAAACACAATGGTTGTAGATATCGCAAACAAAAATAAATCCATATAAAACAATTATACTATTTATGATTGTTTTATACGCGCACTCGCGAATCCTTGTTACATCAGTTCTTCGATGTCGTCCAACACAACAATGTCTCCGACGGGTTCCATCGGACACTCCAGTATGTCTAAAGTTCCTAAATCAATCGCCTCTAAATCCGTCGTATGTATCTTTATCCGGTCATTATCATCGTCCTCTTCCTCCAACTTGCGTTGAATGGCCCGTTCGGTACTGATTTCTTCCAACCGTTCAATGGTCTTCGGGGCGTTCACTTTCTCCACATTCTTGTCTTCATCCATGACAAAATCGTAGTCGTTGAAGGAAAGACGGGTCACCACCGGTTCGTCGTCGACGTTTTTAATGGAAGGCACGGTCTCCACCGTCTCTTCGGTCTCCGGGGTAGTCGCTTTCGGCACATCAGTCTCTACATCGCCGACGGAAGACTCCCCGGTGAGAACCGGGTCTTCCATGTTCTCGATAGTCACCTCTTCCTCATGTTCGACCGATTCGTCCATGTAGGCCCGGATAATCTCTTCGGTGGGAATGCTTTCGCGAATCGCCGTCAAAATACATTCTTGGACGATGACTTCGAACTCACGCATGTTCTTTTGGACGAGCAACGGGGAGATATTCTTCTCGAATAGATACACATTCGAATACACCTTTCGCGCAATGTGAATATAGGTCTTATGGATGAACGAATCCAGTTTCGGTATCGAAATATCGATTTTCTTCTGTCGATTCCCGACACGTATGCATGTGAGAACTTTCAATTGAATGATATGCACGCAGGTAATCAAGTCCTCTAAATAATTGCATCCGCTACGTTCTATGATACGTTTGCGTTCTTCTTCGATGATAATGGCGTTCCATTTCGGGATTCGCGACAACAGGTTTTGAAAGGTCATCAAATATTTGGCGATTTCATCGGTGTCTAAACAGAGTTTCCACGATTCGTTGAAAATGGATTTGATTCCTTCCATCATTAAAGGCGTGAAAATGCTGACTAAACGGCTACACCATTCATTTCGGGATTCGTGCAAGTTCGAAATGACAAAATCGTCCATATTACAATATGCATATTTGTAATATAAAAATTAAACTAAATCAAATACGGTGGTCTACATACCACATACACCATATGAAGTAAATGGATTTAACTGCGTCTCGATGTTCTGCGCCTTTTTCTTGATTTTTTATTGCGCCTACTTTTTCCGCCGCCTGTAAGCGGTTCGACACTTTTGACATTACTGCGAGTCACTGGGAATAATATCGGTTTACCCTTATTATTCAAGTTATCCAACATTATGTATACGGTATCAAGCGCTTTGTTCCCTTCTGTATCGAAGTCATCATTCGTATATGCCCCACGATGTGCGATTTTTACACGCCCTGTTATGTTGATATTTTTATCGAGGTCAGTGCCGTCATATACGCAAACTGTATATCATTAAATAAAATATACAATTATTCTAAATAAATCCGATGTCATGCAACCCCTTGTTTTCACGAAAATATGCATAATCTAAAATATACAGCATCAGCAATTTTTCACACCGGTATTCCGGTTTGACGCGATAGAAACACATGACGATGGACGACACCGTCTTTTTATCTAAATCGCATTTCGTTTTGAACCATTCAATCAGGTCCAGACAAGAGTATCCCAAATCGTAAAGTTCGGTAACGAGTGCCACTAAATCGGGGTGTGAGAACTCCGCCTTTAAAATCCCCATTTTTTCCCCCAATTCATCCGCACGCGTTCGGTTAAACTCCGACATGTCGTATGCTTTCGATACGGTAAGATGGTGCAGGTTCGTGATGACACCCTGTGCGTCCATTCGTTCGGGAACATATATTTCACAGAATCGGGATAAAATGGGGTTTAACAGTTTGTGTTTGTTCTCTACAATAATAAAAAAACGCGTATTGAAACTGAATAATTCGATGCACCGACGCAGTGCGGATTGAGCGTCATTCGTCAGCAGGTTCGCATTCAATAATACGATGGTTTTAAAAATGACTCCCCGATTGAACTGGATGTTGGACTTTGCGAAAAACTTGACGTCTTCTCGGATAAACTTGATTCCACGCCCATTCCCGTGGGCGCAATTGACCCACATCACATTCGACGACATTTTTGCTTTGTCATTATCGTAGATTTGCAGGAGAAAGTTCTCTACGAATGTTCTTTTGCCGGACCCAGAGGGTCCGTGAAATATGATGTGCGGTATTTTTTTAGAATCATAAAAGGACTGTAATTTTTGTTGAACGGATGAAAAATGGGATGCCATAATAAAATCGGCCATATATTTCTATATGTTTTATTACGCAAAATATCCACGATAACAGTATAATGAGTGTGCCAACGATACTTGCCCTGTCTGCCGTCGAAATCCTCGGCGACGTCGCCCTCAAAGAATACGCGAACGACAAGGGATTAATGTATTTAGGCATTGGAATCATAGGATACATCGGGGTTGTCATTCTCTTGATTGTCAACCTTCAGGATTCAACAATTCTCTTGGTGAATAATGCATGGGACGGAACGAGCAGTATCCTCGAAAGCGTCTATGCCTACGTGGTTCTCGGGGAGAGATTTGAGAACTATTTTCAATATACCGGCGCCCTCTTCATTATTCTGGGACTCTATCTCTTGAAAATCCCCTTTGCAAAAGACCACCCGTTCCACATCCCAAAAGGATATAAAAAATAAACAGTCTGTGTATGCAGCAATGATGCAGTTTTCATTTGACCCTATAAAAAACGGGTACTATATCCCATTTATCCATATGACTCTCTATCTTGCAACCCAGGACATCTTTATTTCGACTGCGATTGCATTAAAAATGTATCCTGCAAACTATTTCTATTGGTTCGGAGAACACTATGACTATCTACCGAAAAACTGGAATTGGGGTAAACAGTTCATTCGGTTTACGGATACAGGGTATTTGGCGTCTTTTATATACATATGTTATCCTGCTTTTTTTCCGGTGGCATACAACGTCCATTTTGGAATCACTGCAGGATACTGGTCGGGCCGACTCATTTTGGGAATGGATGACAGAGACATCCTCGATAACCCTGCGATAGACCACCGGTTCGAATCTCTATGGTGTGATGCAGTCCATGGCGTTCCACTTATTCTACTTACCTACAGATTAGTGAATTCGACAGAGTGTCACGACTATTTCACATATACCGATATGATGTATTCTTACGTTTGGAATCACATCTGGCTTTTGTGTGTATATGTTCCGTGGTGTATATATACGGGTGATCCGGTCTATACTATTCTCGCAAATGAAACCCCGTTGAAAACAAAGGTACTATTTATGTTGTCGATGTATTTTCTCGTAGCGTTCTCAAATACATTCGGTTTCTATTTGAATCGTTTCGTTCTCTGTTAGTTTGATGATACACACCTTGTTTTTTTCGGGGAGGGGTAACGCCCGTTTCTTTGGAGAACGGTGTTCGTAACCGGTCGTCCGTTCCTTTTCTATGGTATCCCATGTCTCTTTGAAACGTTTGACTGCGTGGCTGAACCATATGTCATTGTATGCCACCGAAGACATTTGGATGTCGTCAAGATACCAATAAATGGGATGGAATAGGACATGGGTTTCTTCCAACTCTTTTATCGTATTTTCCATCCAGAGGTTTACAGGAGGGTCTGTCGTAGGATGGCTCATCAACGGCATATATCTGTATAAAGGGGTATTCGACATTCCATCCCGTGGAACGAAATACAATATTATCCCACGCATCCTCTCCATATCGGTTTCCTCGTAATATTCTTCCGCCGACGAGTATTCTTTGAACCGCGTCTCTACGAAATCGCACAGTGCCAATCCGCAACACGCTAACTGCCCCTGTATTTGAATCCAGTAGGCTTCACTTGGTATGCCGTCCATCTCGCGATTGTAAATGTTTTTGATTTCGACCAACCGGCCATACAAAGGGGACTCTTCGTTGCCGACGATGCCGTCTGGCGAGGCCCCTAAAAACGGATATTTCGGATGTTGTATGCATCCCAGCGATTCGACTTTCGCCCCGGTGATTTTTTCATACACCATTACGGACAACGGTTCGTATTTGACACCCCAGTGAAGCGAGTTTTCGGTCGAGACCCATTTCCGGTCTTCGGCGACGACTTCCAACGGCCTACATTTGTCGTAAATGAACCGGTTTTTTTGCGCGTCGGAACCCAGCGTCTGCCATAGGTTGCTGGCGGTCATCATTTGAGAACGCCGCTCGTACCATTCTTTTGTTCTCTGCAGCGGGTTCGAGTCGTTCTTTTCACGCAGATACTGCATCTGGTCCGCGAGGAGGGTTCGGTCGACCCTCATTTCCACGGCGTGATAGTCTCCTTTATATTGAGACATGTGTCGTTCAGGACAAATCCACGACTGAAACCATAACCTCGTATACGTTTCTACAATGGTATAGAGCCAGTCGTAATCCTCTTCGTCCCATACTCCGGCATCATTCAACGATTGAAATAAAATATGGGTAATATCGTCTGTCATCTCTTCGTGAAATGTAGGTGCAGACAGTTTTAAAATTTGGTCGCCGTCGATATATTCTTCCAAGAGTTCATATATGGTAAGTTCCAGCTCTTCCTCCGTCTCTGACTCTGTAGGTTCTTTCTTATTTTCATAACAGGATACGACATCGATGTCTGTCATAATTTATATATGATTTAGTATATTATATTGTTTGAAGTATAATATATTATTCGATTTTATAACTCTTTTTCGGGGACCACTGTTTTTTCTGTATTTCTTCTGGGGGTCAATGATTTAATGGTAGACACACGTTTTGCATCCATATTTTTCAATGTATATGCACGAGTACTTATATTGAAAACGAGTGAGGGGATAGAAACGATAACCGATTTGTCTTTGTCATACACTATATCTTTTGTTTTCTGCAGTTTGTTTTTATCGAGACATGCGGTGAAAAACGTTTTCAATGTTTTCACGTCTTTTTGGGGGAGTCCATTGTCAACCCCGTATTTTTCGGCAAAAATATGGAGTTTCTGAGTCTTTACGGTTTTATCCAGTTTCGTCCATGTATCCTGTTTATTCGTTTGTTTCTCGTTCTCCAAAATAGTATCAATGTTTATAATTTCTTCGGCAGAGTTCATATCTTACTACTTTATCTTTATATATTTAAATGTTTTTATCTTATTTTAGTAAGTGAGTTAATCTTATCCTGAGAATACATCGTGGACGTCGGACTCTATTCGTTCGTGGGTATTTTCAACTCTGTAAAAATCTTATCACATATGCCTATGATGATTTGTTTTGTATTATGTTTTGCATTTTTATCAATAGGAATATCATATGGGGTAAACTCTATCGACGTATCATGTTCTAGTGTAAAAAGTAGTATCCCACCACCGCTCGTAGTTATCTCTATTCCATTCTTGGGGTCTTTAATTTTGCCCGCGAGTCCTTTGTATATAGGCACCGAGCTGAGTTTAACCCCTTTCGCAATTTGTTTTAAAAACTTGTCTATATTTACATGTGTGAGTTTACTCTGCGGGTTAGATGCATCGTCACTATCACTATTCTCCGACCCACCAGTATGGTTGTTTGTATCACGCGAATTATTACGGGCGTCAGCGTCAGCGTCAGCGTCAGCGTCAGTGCCACCGTAAATCATATATTGCATGTTATGTAGTTCAAATAGCTTCATTAAATAAGGATTATGCATCATTTATAATTTATATATAAATGATATATCTAAATATAGGGTATATACGAAAATGTCCCATTTTCATATATTGTGGCTTTAAACACATCTTTGTAGCCTTCGACATAGACTGAATCTCCGCTCATCAATATATCGCATCCATACTCGCCCGAACAACTTTTTCCACGAACCGATATAGGTAGTTTGGTATTCATATTTCCAGTATTTGAAATGGTATAATACTGCCATTTATCTAATCCTGAGATTAACCTACGACCCATTAAAGACAATATTAAATCGTCTTTTTCTCTCGTTAAAATCCCCATTTGGGTATAATCTTGCGAAAGACCTCGTGTCTGTATATTTATGGGAATGCCGGCCGGACTCCCCGGGAAAACCACCGGCGGAACACCCCGACTCCCCGGGAAAACCACCGGCGGAACACCCCGGATATCCCCCGAATCATTCGGAAAATATAGACCGTCATCTTTCAATGGAGGACCATACGGGTCTAATATAACATTCGGCACACGTCGCGTGGAAACATTGGTATACATTGGCACGGGAACCGCAGGCGTTCCTAAATCCCGCGCATTTGCAACATTTTTGATTACAAGTGTATAATACATATATCCTAAAACAATCCACGCAAATACTAGAAACGCAAGAGTTACATTTTCAATACAGATTACACCGGGGATACATTTTTTCGGCATATATATTATTTCAATGTTTTCTTTCCCTCGGTGGCGGAAATATGTCTTATTCTGATGTTGACACCGACGACTTTTTCTTCTTCTTCATGCAACCTCCAATCTCTTTTATCGCTTTACTGACTGGTGTAAATGACGGGAATGGTGCCAGCTTAAAGGCTTGAACCGAATAACATTTTATCATGGTCGAGTTTGGAAAATGAAACAGGTGAACTCCCGTATTCAATGAGTTCGGGTCAGGATTCTTTATGTTGGCACCGTCTTTATATTGACGAATAAAATAGTTGTCTTTTGGACCATGTATAAAATAGTCGAGTTCACCGAAAAACTTCCATATGGCATGTTCCCCTTTTACGATACCTAAATCAAACATATAATCCAGCGACCAGAACAATAGGCGGAACGGCAAATAAATGACCCATCCAATAAAATCAAATATATACCATAACATACATTTAGGAATAGACGCGACTTTCATCGCAATTACAATGATATACCGGATTATATATGCAATGGGGCCAACGGTGGGTACCTCATCCTTATATATTTTACTGAACCTGGTGTTTTTTCCAAAATTAAACACCCATATAAAAATGGCACCGAACCATCTAAATAATGCAGAAAAAAATAACGATACCTTTAAGATACAATTCCCAATCCCCTGGATAAACGCCAGTATTGGGAGTATCAATCCTTTAAAAAAACCAACAGCCTTTTTTATAAATCCCATTACCATTTTTTTTATACTGCCTATTATTTTACCAATCATCACCTATATAGTATGAATATTTATTATTGTCACCGGTTCATCCTACGAGAACGCCGCCATATTTTTTGAGAGACCGCTCAATGTATCTAATAATGGTTTATATTTATTCATTTTCTCAAGCACCTCTATTTCCGGCAATATAAGTTTGTCCGTTTTTTCTAATGTGTGGTCGTCCGAGTCAATGGGTTTAAGCCCCTCCTTTTTTCCCCCGCCTTCCACATTTAACTTGCTTGCGTCCTCTTCGACCTCCGCGGATTCATTGACATACGCCTCTTCGTTTTCCTCTTCATCCTCTGCGAACCCCTCTTGATATTCATTGATTAATCCATATTTTACGACGTTTGTGGAAATAAAAGAAATAAATAGGATGATAATCATATTTTTAGTGAAAAACGTGGTTATGATGAAAATCATTATAAAAAAGGTGACGGAAGACATATCGTTCGTGTAAACCAAATATAAAAAATCGATAAACGCGACGAAGAATAAAAAGTATAATAATTTTCGGTTATGTATATATTTGGGTGACACGGCCATAATTATATTATATACCCATATAAAATAATCTCGCCTAAACCTCTCGACCCGAATAAATGTCGAGAACCTCTTTCACTACCTCCTCGCGTTGTATATCTTTTTTTTCGAAAGAAAGGACTACAATACTGGATTGCACTGTGGTCACTGCAGTGGACGCCGACGTCGAATTGTCGTTAAACTTTCGTAAAAAATCATCGAGACCATTCACCTCATTTTGTCGGTCGTATTGTTCGAGGTCGCCTGTGATTACCATCCGACTGTTTTCGCCCAAACGCGTCATCAACATCTTCATTTGAGAGACCGTCGAGTTCTGCATTTCGTCTGCAACAATCCATGCGTTTTTAAAGGTTCTCCCCCGCATGTATCCTAAAGGGGCGATTTCAATCGTTTTATCTTCCATGTATTGTTTGACATCCTTCGGAGAAATAAATGGATAGAGTATATCGTATATGGGACGCACCCACGGCGCCATTTTTTCTTCGAGAGAACCGGGAAGATAACCGATATCTTCGTCCACCGAAACCGACGGACGCGTAAATATGAGTTTCTCATACGTTCCCATTAAAAAATGGCGAATCCCGTATTCCGTCGCAAAGAGGGTCTTTCCCGTTCCTGCCGGCCCACTCACCACAATTATTTTTCGTGCTTTCTCATTTAATAATGCCAAATATCTCTCCTGGTTCGCATTTTTTGGCACCGTAAACCCCAGCTCGAACCCCTGTTTTTCCGCCGGCGAAAGATATTTGTAACATTCCATCGTCTTCTTACTGTAAGTGGTGCCCTTTGATTCTGGGATTCCGGTTTCTTCGTAAAACATATTTAGCAGTTCTTTCTGTGCCATTTTTTTCGGTTTTCTTCCCCGGCGCTTTGTTTCGGGTGGAACGGTCGAATCCTCTAAACACTTCATTACAATATCCTATGATTTTATTCAGCATTTGGAAATAGCCACTTGTCGACCCCCGTTCGCACACAAAACGCACGGTGGACGATGATGCCCGACACGAACAACACGACGAGAACTATCCATAACGGTATTTTTGTAAAATACGAGAGGCCAATTGAAATGAGAACGACTACACTGACATCATATATGGCAATGTCGGCAATTCTGTATTTTCGTAACCCTTCGTTCGGTTTTCCGAAAAGGTCTTTATATTGACATAAAAAAGACATGATGTAAAATTGATTTCGAACTTTATATAACATAGTCCGATATAAAAGTTCTTTGTCCGAGAACATGTCGACCATCCAATTCAAAAATGCTTGCACGACCTTACCCATTCTCATTTCCACGTGGGTTTCGAAATCCCAGGATGTCAGTAAATACGAGGATATCATCGTTCCGCCCAACACCGAAATCACTCTGCATTCCAGTGTAGGCGAATGGATGGTCGGTTCCCTCTTTTACGAAAAAGAATCTGTTCGCATATGGAAAAATGCGGGACTGGAGTTCGAGTCGATGTTGGCAAAGTTTCGCAATACACCGTGTGCGTTAGGAAATTATACCTGGAGATATTCGCGAGATTTCGAAATCGCGTATGAGAACGGTGTGGTGACCTGGCAGAACGTGGTGTCTGTGTAACCCTGAACCGAATAGGATAATGTTTGATAAACCAAATAAAAATAGCGCATATATATTATTTAGCCATGTCTGAATCCGCCGCCGTTTCCACTGACCCGCTCCTTACACAAAACGATTCTCGATACGTAATGTTTCCCATACAAGACAATGACATCTGGAAAATGTATAAAAAGCAGGTCGACTGTTTTTGGATACCTCAAGAAATCGACTTCTCGAAAGATTTGGTGGATTGGAACCACAAATTGAATACGGACGAGAGGCATTTTATCAGTATGGTACTTGCCTTTTTTGCCGCGTCCGACGGGATTGTTACAGAGAACCTGGCATTAAGGTTTATGGGGGACGTGCAATTGGCAGAGGCGAGGGCGTTTTACGGGTTCCAGATTGCCATGGAAAACATCCATTGCGTCACAGGAAATACACGGATTTTAACAGATAAAGGATATTACAGTATCGAGGATTTAATGGGTCAAAACGTGAACGTATGGAACGGCAAGGAGTTCACGGAAGTTCAAGTCCAATATACACAGGACCAATATATTACACACGTGGAACTGACGAATGGGATGCAGTTAGATTGCACCGCAGGACATAAATGGCTGGTTCTCAAAGGCAACGTATCGAACCCCGACAAATGCAGGACCGAACGCGTAGAAACGCGGCTTCTCTCTATCGGAGACGTCATTGCACCATACGACTTGCCGGTGACCCTTTTCGAAGACCCGAACGAGTTTTTGAACCCGTATACCCACGCATTTTTTTGCGGAGACGGCATACATTCTGTATCTTCACGTCTGGTCTATGTCTATGAAAAAACGCCGGCCCTCTTTTTAAACTTTAAATACGGCTCTTATTACATAAAGAACGATATCGATTTTTACGACGTGACCGACCATATAAACAAAGACAAAAACGTCGTTCCTGTCAACTATAGTTTAGCGACCCGGCTAAAATGGTTGGAAGGGTTTGCGGATGCAAATGGGTGTCCTATATTGACTAAAAATATGGATACACATTCGTTTCATCTCGTTTCCTCCGACCCTATTTTACTGAAAGACATCCAACTGCTTTTGACGACACTCGGTATACATGCCCCCCTGGTTAAAATAAAAGAGGAGCTGAAAAAGGTGGTCCCCAAAAACGACGGCTCAGACGAATATGCCGTATATTCGTGTCCGTATACTACAGGGCTACTCATCAATGAAATCCATACGGCAAAACTGTTATCTATGGGATTCAATCCCTGCATGTTGAACTTGACCGAGGCGGAGTCGACTGACTATACCGACCCATTGATTCGTGTATCCAACATTCAAATTACCTACCGTATTCAACCCACATTCTGTTTCAATGAACCGAAATTACACACTGGCATTTTTAACGGGATTTTAACCGGGCAGAGCGAGTCCTACAGCATTATGATTGACACCTATATTAAGGACCAGGACCAACAGTCGAAACTATTCAAAGCCCTCGAACATTTCCCCTGTATCGCGAAAAAGGGGACATGGGCGCGCAAATGGATAACCGACAACCGCAGCAGTTTTCCCGCACGTCTCATCGCATTTGCCGTGGTCGAAGGCATCTTTTTTTCGGCGTCGTTTGCCTCCATCTACTGGCTGAAAAAACGCGGACTAATGCCCGGACTCACCTTTTCGAACCAACTCATCTCTCGCGACGAAGCGATGCATTGCGAGTTTGCGGTTCTCCTCTATAGCAAACTACAGAAGAAGCTACAGAAAAAGAGGGTCTATGAGATTATTCAAGAGGCCGTCGAAATCGAAAAAGAGTTTATTACAGAAGCCATTCCGTGCCGACTCATCGGAATGAACTCGGCTCTCATGAAACAGTATATCGAGTTTGTCGCTGACCGGCTGTGTTTACAGCTGGGTTACGACAAAATATACAACTCTGCGAACCCCTTTGACTTTATGGAACTCATCAGCATGGAATCGAAAGTCAATTTTTTCGAGAGAACGAACTCGGAATATGCCCTGGCGAATAAAACGGTGAACGACGACATCTTCGAGTTTACGGCGGATTTTTAATTCGGGTATAATAAGTTAAATACATATAATATATCTATATTATATATGTTGTCGAGTATACCTTTAGGAGGCCACATTGCCATATACACGCCAACTACAGTTCCAAAGACATCCGTTTTATTGAAACCGGTAAAACACCGGATGGGGAACATGAATTATGTAGCCGTGGCCGACCCGGATTCGACCGAAAGAGGGATGTCTATCCGCGAGTTTATGACAAAATACGACCCTGCGGATTCCAAAGCTCCGGAGGATGACGACGACGCACACGACAAAAAAAAGGAGAGGAACCTATTCTCCTTGGGCGAGGACGGCATAAACACGTTTTATATCGGCTCGATAACCGTGGTTGGTCTATTTATACTGTATCGGTTTATAAATAAGAGTCCTTAACTGTACCTTTTAAATATCTGTAAAGCAACTAATCCGCCAAACACTTGGGATAGAATATAAGGAATGGTTTCTGCGTTATTTATTCTTCCTGCGGCCGCCATGGCGACAGTCACCGCGGGGTTAATATGACCCCCGGAAATATTGGTGGTCAACAGGATAGACAGTGCAAGTGCGGCGCCGATGGCAATCGGATTTCCGGTAGTTAATAATATATACACGACGAATAGGGTTCCACAAAACTCTGCTAAATATGGATACATATTCATCTTATAATATATGTATCCATAATTTTTTGCTGCCATTGAAAGAAGTTTATTCCGCGAAAGATGTAAAGGGTTGAATGAATCCATAGGCTAAAGAAACCGACAAAAGAACGCAAGAATCGAAAGAATTGACATGATAATATGTTTTATATACGCAAACCGTTTCGAAAAGATAGAGCCAGTCTCCTCTATTGGCAAAAACGATTGTTTGAGACTGAAATAGAGTTCAATCTCGGAAATATTACCTGCATACCGGTTGACTTCGACGACGTATTCCTCACCTCGGTCATACACATTGATGTCCGCTTCGATGAAATCGAAGAACTCAATGACGTTGTCGGTCACTAGAATATCGCTGGTGTATGCTTTATACACGTGCCAGTCGCTGTTGATGTTGTTGTAGTTGGATTCGAAACCAAGCTCCTTGAGTTTTTCGTCTATCTTGGTTCGAAGGATTTCCTTAGAAACCGTCTTCTTGGAAACCGTGAATTGCACGGGCGCGGAGGACGCTGTCATAGAGGCGTTTTTGTTGCACATTTTATATCTCTGGTAGTACGTAACATATAAATGTTATGAAGTTAGAAAAAAGATTTCAATTTTATAGAAAGGGTTATCTAAAGGTTGCGCCATACTTTTTATCGGTGGATTTGCATAGTTGCGACATAAGACGCATTGCTCTGGTCTCCGCCGAAACTGTTGTCGTTGTATATGCGGTTGATGGCGCTGTATTTCTTAAACTTGGAATAATCGGAGGAATCCGCGACATACTTTACATTGGTAGAAGACGCCGGAATGCCCGACCCATCGCAATTATTAAACATACTGCGAATCCGGGATTTCCACCCCGGGTAATCGGCATTGGTTGGGTTTGGACCACCACAGCTGTAATGGACGCGACCTAAAAAATCGCCACTGTTGTTTATCGCGCGAAAAGGGGTAGTGACGCGTTCCTTTCCATTGACCGTACCGTTCGCATACGCTTTGTTCCAGGCCTTTACCACTATTTTGCGAGAGATGACTTGTTCTCCCGATTTATAGTTTCCAATCGATTGTTTTGGAGAAATCCCGTTGAATCCGCCACCGAGTATTTTATTGCCTGGCATATACTATAGAGTAAGATTTAAATATTCAGTAAATATATATTCCCGAAATGAGAGAAAGTCCTGAATCACTTGCCGAAACCTCTATTTCTAAAATCGCGGAATGGGGCGAATCGGCCGAAAACGCCGTTTTAGAAAAGCCAAGAATAGAGTTTGATACGTCGTGTATTCGCAAAAAATCGAATTGGTCGGTTGTCAAAAACGAATATAAATTGGACGACCCGACCTTCCAGCCGGACCTTTTTTTACGAGATATGCCGGGTTGCTCTCCCAAACTACATGCGTTATTACAAAAGATTGAAACCCTCGATGAAAGGGACCGGAAAAAATACGGCAGGACCTTTAAACATTTCATCTTTTCCGACATAAAAACGGGAGGTCAGGGTGCTAAAATGATTGCATCGGGACTGATTTCCACCGGATGGAGGCTGGGGTATCGCGCCGTCCGGGGTGCCTCGTCGTGGGGTCCAATCGAACTTTTGCCCGGAGCCGAGCGGTCGTTCTATCTCCTCTCTTCTGTCACTGTATTCGATAAACCGATAAGTGTAAAAATGAAAAAAGAGATGTTGTCCCGGTTCAATTCGCGACCCGATAATATTCACGGGGAGAACGTGCGAATCATTGTCATGGATAGCGGTTTCAAAGAAGGGATTGACCTTTTCGATATAAAATACATTCACGTATTTGAACCTCCTATGAACTCCGCAGACCAAAAGCAGGTTATCGGACGCGGAACGCGAACCTGCGGTCAAAAAGGTCTTGAGTTTCATCCTACCCGCGGATGGCGACTCGAAGTCTTCGTGTACGACTTGGAAATCCCCGAGTTCCTGAGAAAGTCTCTCTTGGGGTCAAGCACGGGCCAAGAACTCCTGTTGAAATCAATGGATGCAAACCTCCGGCTCGCGAACTTCAGCCACGGAATAGAGCGCCTCGCCGTGGTCGGTTCGGTAGATTACGAACTCAATCGGGCCGTCCACCACTTTTCTGTGGATATAGAAGACTCGGATGACGACGACAGAGTCGAAACCGTTCTCGGCGGAGCGCACCGAAAATACGGGGAAAAAAAAGGGGATACTTTGATACGTCACCGAAACGCACACTTCAACGGGCACCGTGAGATGGCATCCTACATCGAAACCTACTACGATGCCTATCGCTGGCCCCCTGTAAAAATGGAGAACCTATGCGAAGAGAAAGAAGCGGCGGAACGAAAGGGGTCAACTGTACTCACTTTCACGCCTACACAAGACTTTATACGACGTTATTTTAAACCTTCCGCTCAAGTAAAGGGGATGTTGCTTTATCACAGCGTTGGAACGGGGAAGACGGCGAGTGCGATTGCTGCTGCGTCCTCCAACTTTGAACCTGAAGGATACAGTATTCTATGGGTGACGAGAACAACTCTGAAAAACGACATATGGAAAAATGTGTTCGACCAGGTGGCTCATGAAAACATCCGCCGAATGATTTCGAACGGGGAAAAGATACCCACCGACCCGGGGGAACGAATGAAACTCTTATCCAAGGCCTGGCGCATTCGCCCGATTTCGTATAAACAGTTCTCGAACCTGGTCTCTAAACAGAACCAGTATTACCACCGTTTGGTGAAAGACAACGGAGAAATCGACCCCCTTAGAAAAACGCTTTTTATCATCGACGAAGCCCACAAATTGTATGGGGGTGGCGACCTTTCGTCCGTGGAACGACCGAATATGTCAGAGTTACATAAGGCATTGATGACGTCCTATGCCGTTTCGGGTGCAGATTCGGCGAGGGTACTCTTGATGACGGCGACGCCGATTACTGAGAACCCCATGGAACTCGTTCAACTGATAAACCTTTGTAAACCCTTACAAGAACAGATGCCGGATACATTCGAACTCTTTTCACACAAGTATTTGGGGGAGGATGGGACTTTCCGCGACGCCGAATCCTTTTTGGACGATATTGCCGGACACATCAGTTATCTCAACCGGGAAAAGGACGCTCGCCAGTTTTCACAGCCGGTGATAAAACGGGTCATGGCCCCGCTCGTTTCAAACGTGCAGGTTCCTGAGGTTCTCGAGTTTGACAAGTATATCGCAAGGACGGACAACGATAAAGCCATATTCGACCTACAGAAAGAGGCAGAAGAAAACGCCAGGCGACTAGAGGAGGATTTGTCTGATATGACTAACGTCCGGTTTCAACATCTCCGAAAAATATGTGAAACCCCGGAATATAAAGATATATCCAAGAGAACGTGTGAAGCCGTCGTCAACAAAAACATTCGTTCTCTCGTGCAGGAGGTCAAACAGTATATTCAGACAATAAAAGACCACAATAAAAAAATAAAAGGGAATATTCAATCCTTGAAAAAGGGGCAACAGGAGAGAATTCGAACGATTCATACCCACATTGAAAAATATCCGGAGCGGTTTGAAAAATATAAGAAGTCGGCGTATTATGCGTTGAGAACCTCGTGTAGTTCGACGATTCGAAACAGCAACGATTTTATGAAGGTGGCGAAAGATATTCCCGAAGTCCAAGAGATGGACCGGCAGATTCATCTCCGGAGAGAAGAGGTTGCACGTTTAAAACGCCAGTTGGCCGTCGAAATCGGGATTTTAAAACAGCAAATAAAACACATGAAAGCCTACCTGAAAACGGATTTGATATCCGTTGAACGCGCGATTATCGAGTTCTCACTGCGAAGCGCGCAAAGCTCTCTGAATAAAGTCATGAAAAACGGCGACCGGACAAAAAAAATACGGGACATTGAAAAAGAGGTTCAAGGGATTGAACGGGGGAAAAAAGCGGCGTATGCGAACCTCCGTAAATCCATCAAAAATACGATGAAAGAGAGGGCGAAAGCCGACCGAATCAAAAAGAAGGAAATCCGTCTTTTGAAAAAAACGATTCGAAAACAGGGCGAACTCATGGAGGATATCGACGACGACGAAATCCTGGATATGGTAGAACGGCGTAAAGTGTGGATTGAGAGAGACCTGGCAGCACTACGCGGGGAGCTGAAAGAGAGGTCGGCACGGGAGGAGGCACGGGAGGAGGCACGAGAGGAGGCACGAGAGGAGGCACGAGAGATATTCGATGAGCCGAAAGCGAAACCTCGCGGGAACCTTCCGCGATTGAATGCCGAAATGGATAAACGGCAAAAACAACATCATTTGAAAACACAAAAACTACAGGAAAAGATTTTGAAGAAGGAGCGCGAACTCACAGAGTTAAAGGACGCCCTACAGAAACATATGGCAATAATGGTCGTTCCGGAGAATCCTATGAAAATGACGGAAGAACTGCGAAAGAATACCGCGATACTCGAGAAGACTCCCGAAGAATATTATGAATTGTTGAAAAAGCGAAAACAAGAGAAAACTCGGACACTCCGCGAGGACCGGAAACTCCAAAAACTCCTGGAGAAAGCCAGCAAACTCCAAGAGAAAGAGGCCAAAAATACCCGCAAACTCCAAGAGAAAGAGGCCAAAAATACCCGCAAACTCCAAGAGAAAGAGGCCAAAAATACCCGCAAACTCCAAGAGAAAGAGGCCAAAAAGGCCATTCAAAATAAGTCATAGATACTTCGTCACCGATACCCCTCTTTACACCTTTTTACATTTCAAACGCTTACTGAATATATATAAAAGTAGGCGTTTGAAATGTAGAAAGGTGTAAAAAATTGAACTACTTTTTTTTGTTTTTTACAGTTATATTATTACAATGTCGACACGAAGTATCAAACGCACAAAACCCACAATGAACGTTTCTCAAGTGGAACGTTATCACCAACAGGTACGTGATATATTGAGAAAGAGGAATGTAGACGAATATTTAGGGAGACGATACGAAGAAAAACCGCCCATGCAAAAAAGGCAGACCAGTGGCGCAGAACTGTTTGAAAATTACGACCTCGTTTTATCTTCGACCATCGGTTCGTCCTTGAGCGACTGGTTCGAGGTTCATCTGGATACGGAGGCCATAAAAACCGATACGCTCATGGCGACCCTTTATATGAGCGATGTACCGATTGAAGCTGGTATAAAAACATTGACCCAATCTTACCGAGGAGACCCCGATGGCAGCGACTTTTTCGAAGAAGGGATGACTGGACCGATTGCCTTCAATATTGCAAAAGCCGTATCTTTAAGGTCTGCGGATATCCTTGTTCCCACGAGAATCCAAAGATGTATAGACGACTGGAGAACAGAATACGAAGAGGAAGAACTCCAAGAAATGGATGAACGGATGCCCGACGAAACCGTGATACGACAGCTGTTACACACCCAAATCACCAGCCAATACGAATTGAGCCAATATTTAGACAAATGGGCGATAAAAACGACGACACCACAAATCGTATGGAGCGGAATATCCAAATCGGGTGCATTGTCCGGGTATAGTGGCATTGTAAATAATGCCATTGCAATCGGCGAATCCATCGAGGTCCCCTATTTTATGTCTACCTCTTACGACGTAGATGTTGCCAAACGGTTTACCGGAAGGGACGAAAATAAACACATGTTGTGTATATTGTTGCCCGCAGGCGTTTCATTATCCATCATTTCCGAGAGCACCAGTTCTCCCGTTGAACGCGAAATGCTCCTGAATATCGGTTCCGTTTTAAGGAAAATAAAGGATCCTTATACTTCAGAGGATGGATACCACTACTATTTCTATACGCTCGAACGGTTTCATCTTCCTCCAAAAAAGGATATCGCTCCAAAAATAAAAGAAGCCACGCGAGTATGGTGCGAACAACTTGGCATACCACTGAAGAGGACTGTCACACCCCGAACAAGGTCCAATACGAAATCCCCGACACAACGATAAAATATATAAGACTATATATATGCCCTCGCGAAAACGGTGCCCGAATGGAACCCGGTTCAATCGAAAAACCGGGGCATGTGAAACCCAGAAAAACAAACGCGCGAAATGTCCCAATGGAACCCGCAGAAACAAACAGTCCGGTCGATGTGAACCCCCTTTAGAACCTACGAATCTCGAAGACGCCCTCCGCCGTATTCGTGCCAGCGAACGAATACGCAACTTCTTTGTAAAAAACAGGCATAAAATCCGGTCACTCTTTCTAAAGAGTGTGTGCGCGGACTCCGGGCAATGTCTCGCCTTCGGCACACACGCCGAAAAAATCCGGCGATTTTTTGGCGGATTCACCAGTTTCGCTTTTTTGACCGGAATTAAAAAGATTGGCGCAAGCTCCGCAAATGGTCTCATTTATGAACTGGAATACACCCATCAAAACTATACTTCTTATGCCGTGTTAAAAATGAATGCCGCCACCAATACAGATTCCCTTCTCTACGAAAAACTGACGGGGGATACGATAAACCGGTATTCGAAGTATTACCCCTGTTTTGTAGAGACCTATGGTTCCTATACTCTCCCGAAAGAGTTGTGGACGAAACTGATGTCGAGAATGACGCCCCTCTTGAAAAAGAAGGATTTAACAGAGTTCTCGTTAGACCCGAACGATTCCTATGACAAAGTCGAAAGCTGTCGACCTGCCTATTACAAAACCAAGGCCTTATTGATACAGCATATTAAACCTCAACCCGCGTATGCTACGTTCGGGGACTGTTTAAAATATAGATGGTTCATTGACACCGACCTACCCTTTGTTCTCTATCAAATCTATTCCGTCCTCGGTGCATTAGCCAATGATTTCACGCATTACGACCTTCACCTACAAAATGTCTTAATGTATCGTGTGAAAACATACTGTTATATTGTATGTCATTACCATTATGCGGATGGGTCGGTCCTTACATTCAAATCCCGATACCTCCCAAAAATTATCGATTACGGACGCAGTTATGTTCGCCATCCCGATGCCCGAGAATCCTGCGAAGAGTTTCGGAAATCCTTGTGTGCGATTAAAACCTGTAATCCATCGGGACATCCGTGTGGAACAAAATACGGATATACATGGTTAGACCCGGCACCAAACAGTGAGTTTATACACAGTACCAAACCGAATATGAGCCATGATTTACGACTGGCCCACCGTGCGAAAACCGAAATGAAAAAGGCGGGTTACGACAACGGTTGTTTGTTTGACGTATTAGACCGGGTTATATTTACGAATAAATATGGAACAAAAGAAGAGGTAGTTTCGGGATGCGACGAAGGTTCCATCCACAATGTAAAAGATATGGCGCGTGCGATGCACGATTTTATTCAACTGCCGAATATAGTAAAACTGTCAGTGGATAGATATGCGGGATATCGTTCCTTGGGAGATATGCATATCTATTTAGATGGGAGTCGTCCGGTACGATTTGACCCATCGACGCCTGCACCGACGCCTTAGTTCTCTCTTTTGCTCGTTAATAGAATACAACAATTATATGTGGCTACTATAATGATGAATGACATGGATAAACTTACAATGGAGATGTTTATGAATAAAAAACTGTATCATCGATTTATTGAAAAAACCGACCCTAAGAAATACGACGAACAACAGACCTATATACGAAACATGAAAAAGTATCAAGAAAAAATACTGTCTATTACACGACAATATTTAGAGAACCCTCACCTCCAAATTACCACCGAATTGAATCAAATGTTCTCAGACTATTGTAAAACATGTGTGAAATATTTTCAGGTGGAAGAGGGAGCAAACGACCCGGAATACACGCTGTTTGACCCGGAACACATGAACGAAGACACATAATGTATGATAATTATATAATACATTATTATAGAAATGGCAAGAACGAATACGAGAACCCGGAGGAAACGCCGAACAAACCAGAGGGTAAGGTTGCCTATCCGTTCGAAAACCCACCGGTTGAATTGTAGTCCTGCCATAAAAAACAGCGTCTCGACGGAATCCTGTTTTACCCCCGAAATCCTTATGAAAATTAAAGACAATTACAACAAACGCCATCATTCGTCCGCGATTCAAGAGAACGACCCCAAAAAAATCTGGCATCTACTGCGCGAACGCCTTTCGTGCGAGCGAGAGGACTGCTGGTTGAAAGAGATTGGGAGTTCTGCCCTCCGCCAACAGATTAAATCCTATGTGTTTGCTCCGACCCATCCACCTGAATGGAATAAAAACCCCGACGAATGGCTCTCCAACTTTGACATCAAGGATGTGGCAAAACAGTATGAAACGAGCAATCCCGAGTTCAAACTGATTGGTCCCACCACCATCGATTTTGATACCCGCCTTCCCGAAAACGGGAAGTGCGTTCTCGAAGACTTGTGTACGTTCTCTTTAGATAAGTTTATAAATGCGAAAAAAACCAAAATCGGCATGGTATTTAATTTAGATAAACATTACCAGTCCGGGTCGCATTGGGTGTCTTTATTCGTGGATATCGAAAACCATTTTTTATTCTATTTCGACAGTGCCGACAACGATATTCCTCCCGAAATATGGGTAAAAAATGGCGCGTCTAAAAACAAGAAGGGGTCACAAACGCCTTTAGTCAATCGTTTGATAGAACAGGGAAAGGCGCATGACATCGATTTTGATTTTTATACCAATGAAGGGAATCAACATCAAAAATCAAATACCGAATGCGGGATGTACTCCATCTTTTTCATTACGACATTATTGACGGGTAAAACCCCTTTCACGAAAGGGGTCATGTCGGTTCCTTCCCGAATCAACCTTTTTTTGAAAAAAAAGATACCTGACAAATACATGTTGGAATGTAGAAAAATCTTTTTTAATGATTAATTATATAGATATATATTAATATCTATGAAACAAACAAAAAAACGTGGGTCAACGAAACGAAAAAAAAGGTCCACTCGGCGGCGAGGCAAACCTCGCGCGAATGACGCACGATATATGGTATACAAGAAAAACAATATACTTATCTGTATTCGAGCTCCCGTGAGCTCTCGCAAGAGGCGTTTTACAGGAGGCATTGAAAAGAACCCGGTTAGTTTCTTACGGGACCAAATCTTTCGAAATATTATACCTGCAATCAAGGATGACGACACCTTAAATAAAAAGGGCCTGATTGCAATTGGCGTGACTATCGAGGATGATTCCGACGTCTCGAGTTCCAGTGACTCGAGTTCCAGTGTCCCGAGTTCCAGTGACTCGAGTTCCAGTGACTCGAGTTCCAGTGACTCGAGTTCCAGTGACTCGAGTTCCAGTGACTCGAGTTCCAGTGCCTCGAGTTCCAGTGCCTCGAGTTCCAGTGCCTCGAGTTCCAGTGCCTCGAGTTCCAATGTCCCGAGTTCCAGTGCCTCGAGTTCCAGTGCCTCAATTTCTACTTTAACAGGTAAATCGTCGCCTGACACGAATTGGAGAGATTTCACCACATTGAAGAACCAATTGATATCACTCCCAAACAATGCATCTCAAACAGAAAAAAATGAAATTGCCGAATATGTGTTAGCCCGATTGTATGAAGACGTCAAAGAATACGGAGATGTCATTGACGCGATAAACCAGAAACAAGATATAGTTGACAAAACTCTGGTGGCAAAAATCGTAAAGTTTTTATTTCAGCGTCAATTGTTGGTAAGTTTTATCGATGAGATTGGCAAAAACGCACAAAAATTAAAAATTGACGAAAAAACAGCCGAGGATATTAAAGCCTCTATTCAAAAAAAGATGAAAGTATCCACTACATCGATGTCCTCTTCTGCCATGAAGGCTATAACAAACGGGTCGATTATGTTGGGGAAATGGTTGACTCCTACATATGAAGAAGAAGACGAAACAAATGAAACCACTGTCGAGTTTTTATTTAATCCAGACCCCAGTATAACATTTAATAAGAACAAACTAGCCAGAGGCATCGGAGATGAAAACGACCGTGAATACGGCCATTTCATTGTCATGGTTAATCCCACAAAATATTCGCATTTTGCAAATAAATTGAGTGACAGTATGTATAGGGTTGAAAATATACTTGCAGATACGTTTCGAAATTATTATGGAAAAAATAATCTTCCACCGTTTAAAAAGAACACATATACAATTAAAGGTCAACAAAAACGCCGCGCCACGGATGACAGTATTAGTATATTAACCGCGTAGAATACAAATATTGAAAGAGTCGCCGGCCTATTCATGGTTCAACGTTATTTCCATATAAAGGTTTTGTAAGTAAGTTGTAGTATATGACACTATTTATTTCCAATGACAATCAAACCCTCTTGTATGAAATGATTCACAGAGACAGAGCCATACACACGGCATTCGGCAGTCAATCCGAACCTAAAAATGCATGGTTTCGTTCCGTGATTCGAGACTTCTATAGTCGTATATCTCCAAATATAACCCGGGAAGAACTGAAAGCGGTGAATCGGCAAGTTCTCGCGTACATGATTCGCACACTGAAAGAGAGGGCGCCCCTTGCAACTAATATACCCGTTACATATAATACATTAAAACGAGAACATACGCCCGATTATGACACCATACAAAACCAGTATAATGCGATGTTTGATGCACCAAAACCAACCTCTGTTGATTTCGGTGAAAAAGTAGAAGATACGGCCATCACAAATATGGAAGAGTTAATCGAACATCATAAAAAACAGCGAGAAATCGAATTACAGGAATATAGACCGGCTGTTAACCATGAGATAGAAGATACGACTCGCATTAAAATATTACAGGATTTACCCGAAGAAGAAGTCCGGGCAACGGCGATTCCCGAAAAAAAGGTACAGTTCACGATTCCAACAGAATACACGCATTTAGCAACCGAGATAGAAATCATAAAAACCAAAATAGAACGCGTGAATGATACACTTTTGAATCTAGTGGAACTCCTCACGCGCGGTTCGTCGACTAATTCTTAAGTGTAAAAAACGTCGCCATCACCGACTTATTTTTTTCGGCGTATTCCATGGTTCTCAGCGTTTCGGCGTGTTGTTTGGCAGCCATACGCTGTTTCAATGCCTCTTCCTGTTCGACCAATATTTTTTCAGACTCAGAGCGGTCGATGTGTTTAATATTCAGCGACCCGCGTTCGCGCTGTAACTGGTCGATGGACGCGAACTTTGGTACCTTTTCGTAGTCTCGTTCGCTCACGGCAAATACGGTCTGGTCCTTATGAACCTTTCGCAAATCGTCAAACTTCAACTTACTGAAAGGGTCACTCGCGATATAGCCGTGTGAACCTTCACCTGCAGCGTCGTCGTCGTCGTCGTAGAGGTTTCCATAGGTGGGGCCCGCGGATTTCATGGTTTCGACCCCGTTGTATTTAACGAGCGACGCCGTGCTTTTTTTAATGGTTTCTACGGCAGTGGCAATTCCACTCGCCGTCGATATGTCGTCGAACTGGTAGAGAGGATCGTGTTTTTTAAACCATTCATTGTGGTCCTGAACCGGTTTTTTCATATTGGTTTCAAAGAGGGTATTAAAGGTATGATTGAACCGGTCTTTCCCCATTTCATGGATGGCTTTATGCACGGTTTCTTCGGTTCGTTTATCGGTCGGATTCAAAGGGTTGTATATCTGTTCTGTGGTGGGGACGTCTTTTGACGTTTTTGTCTGGTTATTATAGTATTCTACAACGATTTCAAACGCCTTTTTATAAAAGAGAAAATAGTTCGGAGGAAGCCTCGATTTATCCGGATGCATTCTTAAGACCACTGTTTTCGCCCGTTTCAAATCTTCGACGCTGATATTGTAATCCAATTGAAAAAGGTTTAATAGTTCTTTGAATGAATACATGTTTATGTTTAGGTTGTGAGAGTGAGAGTTCGCAGAACAACTTTTCATTCTTATTATTATTATTATTATTATAACTAAATATTTATAATAATTCTCGAAAACGATATTATTACAATTTAATATAAAACCATATATTCTGAGGAAGAATGTTTACACAAATGTCGTTTACTGCTATGCCTTCCGAAGAGGGACCTGCCTCTACCGTTATCGATAAACCAATTCTCACGCAAATGAATAAATTGGGGTTCCAAAAGGCGTTGAACGAGAACCCGGGCGGACTGATTATTAAGTTCGGTGCAGAATGGTGTGGACCGTGTAAAAAAATCGACCCCGTGGTATATCGCTATATGAATCAATTGCCTGAAAATATTCGGGGAGCTGTCCTCGACATCGACGAGTGTTTCGAACTGTATGCGTTTTTGAAGATGAAGAAGCAGGTCAATGGAGTTCCCGTCATTCTATTTTATAAAAAAGGGACAATATCTTGGATTCCAGACCATGTGGTCGTAGGGGCAGACGAATCTCAGGTGCATGCGTTTTTTAAACGGTGTTTCGATGCAGTTATTTAGGAGGGTGTGGACGTCGACCCTTTGTTTTGGTGTTTCTGGATTTCTTGGATTTGGTTTTTCGTGATTTCCCGCCGGTTTTATTTTCTTCTGGAGGCGGTTTATTTTCCGTTGGTTTGGGTTCTTCTTCCGAGGGGCCGAATAAAGAATCGTCTAAATTAAGGATAGAATCATCGGCCTTATTCTCACCTTTTGTTTCCATGGGATTGTTAAATATCGTATTGAGGATGCTACCTTCTTTTTCCCCTTTTTCCTCTGTTTCCTCCTTTTCATCCTTTTCCTCCTTTTCCGCCCTTTCTTGAGGTTTATACCTTTCTTCCCTTTCTTTGGATTCGTCCTCTGTAAAACTGTCGTCCATGAATGATAGATACGCTAAAACGAGTGCAGTGATGCTTATCATTCCATACGTATATAACGGGGCTTGTGAAACACCATATAATATGTCATCTGCGATTCCGTTTGTTGGCATTTATACTATGTCTACATTTTTTATTACTAATATCTTTAGAATTACAGATATTAGTTGTTTCTACCCTCTTTTCGAATGCCTTCTACATGCACTTGTCGTTCTCTGCATTTCATGCGAAAAGAAGATAATAATTTATAAAATGTTATAATATATAATGATGTCGATGGTGAACAATAGTCAATACATGGATTCTCGCGTCCGAGACAGCGGTTCAACGAAGGACGACGTTGCGTCCCCGATTACATACTTTTACAAGGGAGAGACCTACATGGTAGACACAGATCCTTTTTTACAAAAGGACTTTAATGATGTGAACCCCGAAAAAGGATACCATACGGAGGTCTGTATCTACCGGTGCGTTCTTGAGGGGTGCACTCCTTATCTCCTGTATTTAATGGTACGAGACACAGAGACAGATACTGTCGTTTTCCCGAATTACAGGGCGATTTCCGGGGGTAGCGGAGACGAATCCGTCGAAGACACGGAATCCCGGGTTCTTGACGACTTTAAAAGGGGGTTATTTGATATTTATCCTCCAGGAATACACACCGGTGAAAACTTTATCGACATCTACCAGGAAGACCTCTTTCGCGGGTTCCATATGGGCGCGGACTCCATCACCTTCGTATATGATGCGACCCGTATACAGGTGCCATTGGCGACGGATAAACCGTATGTATGGGTAACTCCTTATGAGATGTTTGTCAGTAAAAAAACGGGGGAGGGGGTTTCCATCGACGACGGTGTCATCCGCAGGGTTTCTTCCTCGTTGAACGGTTCCTTGGATAAACGATTCTATCATTTGACGAAGATGTCTGACAGCTCGTTGGTGAAAGACCCTTACGTTCTCTTTCTTTGTAAATCGGGCGAGTCTTTCCTGGCAAACATTGGACTATCGGATACAGCGTTTGAAAACGATTTGGAAACCCTTCCTGAAAATACGGTGTGCCTTCTTCCTCCTCGAATCCAGCATCCTCTATTGGGAAATTATACGTTTTTTTCCTCTTTTCCTTTGAATGAAGGGACGAACACCAGGATTCAATCCGGAATTAACACGGGGTTAAAACGGTATGCAGTTTTCGTAGACATTGACGGGTTGAATCCTCTGTATGTTGAAAATGAGAACCTTAAAATATTAGACGAATTATATTCCCCGGAAAATCCAGAAAAGTATTCGGCGATAACTTTTTTTTATAAATCACATCAGATATGGTGTGTAAAATCTCCGATTTATTTTTCGCGGTTACCATAACCGATGGTCCAAAAACCCCGGTAAAAATATGTCACTATGTGTTTTTGAAAAATTTTGGAACTCTTTGAAAATCCCCTTTTTTTCTTCCTAGACATTATAGTATAAAATCCTTGGAAACGGGAGAAAATACATTTTGAAAACGGGTCCACTGGGGACCGGCCCCGGGGGCTCCGATTTTTCGACGGTCGCCCGGAGGGCCCGGGTGGCCGTGGCCGAATCGTGGTTCTCTGTATTTTCCTTAGAAACCGTTGAATCTCTTTAAACCCGCCGATTTTCTTCCTAGACATTATAGTATAAAATCCTTGGAA
>Ga0214921_10000904_pt1 | contig 52726 bp, 44 predicted proteins | sample LL1505_MetaG_FD_177992 | JGI IMG/M metagenome (GOLD analysis project Ga0214921, IMG submission 177992) | Freshwater microbial communities from Lake Lanier, Atlanta, Georgia, United States - LL-1505 | ecosystem: Environmental > Aquatic > Freshwater > Lake | place: USA: Georgia | collected... | reverse complement strand
GCAGATTTTGATTTGACTTCTGCGGCTGCTTTGGCTTCTGCTGCTGCTTTGGCTTCTGAGGCTGCTTTGGCTTCTAATGCTACTACGGCTGCGGCGCTGGCTTCTGCTGCGGCTGCGGCTGCGGCTTCAGCAGCAACTTTTGCTTCGGTTTCGGCATCTGTATTTGTGGAATTATTAATTGCTGCATTCACTTGTCTTTGAGCAAGATTTCTTAAAAAAACGTTTCTGTTCATATATATATAATATAAAGTATATATATTATATAAAAATTAAACAAATTATTCTATATATTTAATATATTTTTTTCCACTTTTTGTTAATTTTAATTCATCTGCTAAAGATGAATCAATTTCTCCTTCAATATTTAAGATATACTTGGGATATTTTTTATTACGAATACCATCAAATATTCCATTATCTTCTTTTTTTACTGATACTTTAAAATCTTTTAATTTATTTTTAACATATTCAACTCTATCTTTAAGATTAAATGGAAATTCATATTCTGAATGATTTTTAGGGATGATTAAATATGTAATATTATCTACATTATATTTTTCTAAGAATAATAATCTGTCTTTTATTTGAATACATATATCAGATCTTGTTCCAGATGGATTAAAATTAATCGCATTTACTTTCTTAGCTATCTTTAATAATTCTTCTTTTTCAAAAGCATTATCACAAACAGCTCCTTTAAAACTTGTAATTCCAATACCACGCTTTTTATCTGACACTTGTATTTTAGCACGTATCTTAAATATATCTGTTTTATTTCTATTCTTATCTAATTTCATATCCAAGATTCCAACATAATCATTTTCATTTTTCTTCTCATAATAATTTTTTACATCCCCAGAATCAAAATCATATGATTGATCTGTTGTTGATAAAGAAGATTCTGAACTTAATAACATTGATTCAGATTTAATTTCTTCCTTATATTCTTTGTATCTTGGATGCTTTTTAATAAAGTTATAAATAGATGGATTATTAACAAGTACTTTATTAAATTTATCTCTATAGTTCATTGGGAGATCTTCATTTTCATTAAATGGTTGAAAGATATAATACCCTTCTCTATAAATTAAATAGCCTTGATTATTAAATTTATCTATAATCGGATCATTAAAATTATTAAAATCATTTTCAGTAATTGGTAATAATGAATCCAATGCTTTATACACAAAAAAATTATCAAATAATTCTTGTTGTTCTCCTACAAACTTATTTTTTACTCTATCTAATATATTTTCTAACGTATATTCTATCTTAAATTTAAATATTTCTTTAATCTTATTTTTAGCATCAGTGATTTCCTTTTTAGCTGTTTCAATTGTAAATGTTGTATAATCTAATTCATCTTTTGATATCTTTCTAAATAATTTTCTATCTTTGTCATAATATTTTAAGTATAATTGATGATCAAAACATTTAAAATCACATTCCTCAAAATCACATAATACAGTACATAATTTTTGTTCTCCCTTGTGTAATGGATTTCTACATCCTCTTGATGCTTCAACTTCTTCAGGAAATACATTTGCGTGATAATTAATTGGACAATCTATTGCTGTTTCTTTAATACATCTTTCAACTTTCTTTACTAAAAGATATTTTAATTCTGCCTTCTTATATAAATCTTCCTCACTTGATAATTTATAAGGTTTTTGATCTTTTCCTAAACTAACTACATATTTATATATCTTCACTTCTGGATATGGATCCTCTTCTGTCATCACTTTGTAATGCTTACATAATCTAATTGTTCTACCAATTACTTGTTGAACTCTCGCAAAGTTATAATATACATCTAAAATATGAACAGCTCTTGTATTTTCTAATGTAATACCTTCATTCATTACTCTTGAACCTAAAATTAATTTTACATATTTACCTTCTTTATTTTGTAAGCCATTAAATATATTTAATTTACGTTTCTTTTCTTCAGGTTGAACTGTTTCTTCACCTTCTACTTCACCAGTAAATGCTAAAAATGTTGCGGGATGAAATTTCTCGCCAGGATATTTCTTTTTAAAATCAGCATAAAATAATCCAGTTTTATATTCTCTAACTGAATCAGTAATTGGGTATAAATTGTCATCGCGAAATTCTAAATATCCATTTGCTTTTAATACTTCTTGAAATAAATCAATACCAACTTTAACTAAATTTGAATACACAAAACAAGTTTTTGATCCCTCTTTTCCTTCTACCATATTATTAATATTTATTAATGCTTCGTAAAATTTTGTAGAAAAAATCTTTAATTTTGATTCATGTAATATTAACCCAGATATATTTGTTCCAGCAGAATTTTCTCTCAATATCTCATTTATATTTGTTATCTTATTATCAAAAAATTTCTCATTTAATTTCTTTAAATATAATTCACGATTTGTCTTTAATTGAGATAATGCTATATTAATTCCATCTTTTGAATAGGCTCCAATTATATCTTGTTTCGCATCATCTAATACTGGAAATACAAAATTAGCACTCGCAGTTGATTCTTTATCTAAAGCATCTTTAGCATACTCTTCTAATGTTTTTTCATATACTTTTTGTTGAAATTCACTCATATAACATCTAACTAATTTAGAAAATAATAATTCAGGAATTTGTTCTCCCATTTCAACTCCTTTCGCAAATACTAAAGAATCATTACCTCTAAAGTAACTGATATATCCATTTAACATTTTCTTTAAATAATCAACTCCGCCCTCCTTAAAGTCCATCAAATGATTCTTATTTGAATTGAATATTTTATCTCTATCAATTTGATGTTTAGATGGTCTCAAATAATTAACTAATTCTACAATTTCATCTGCGAAATTCTTCATTGGTGTAGCTGTTAAAAGAATAACTTTTAAATTTCTTGAATTTTCGATTATTTTTTTTAATGCTTTACCTTGATCGTTGCCAACCATATTATGTGCTTCATCAACAATTAATATAGCATTATCTAAATTTTCTAATTTATCTATTGATATATCTCTTTCTATTTCTCCCTCAATTCCTTTTCTATATGTTTTAATTACTTTTCCTTCTGTTGTTATCTCTTTATCACTAATCTTTTCACCAAGAACACGACGATAGAAATTTCTATAGGATAAAATACGATAATATTGTAAGGCATTCATTAAAGCTTCATATTGAATTTGCTGTTTTAATTCATTATTTATAAATCCAGATTGTAGCATTGATGAATTTACATATGTATCATTAGTACATGTAATTAATTCATTCTTCCATTGTTCTTTAATCATAGGACCAGATACTAAAATATGAATTTTAGTTCCATATCTTCTTACTTGTTCCTTAAAATTTTCAGCTATAGCTATCGCAGCGCATGTTTTTCCAGTTCCAGTTCCGTGAAAAACTAACATACCTGTGTAAGGGGTAGAAGGATTTAGATAGTTTGATACAAATACTTGTTGAGATTTTAATGTAAAACGACCACCACATACATCATCTCTATATTTTTTTAAATCAGCATAATCTTTAATTTCATTACGAGGTTGGACTTTATTAATATAAAATTCACGTTTATTATAAATCTTTGATTGAAGACTATCATCTGTTGTATCAGGATATTTGTATTGCTTCTTCATCAAAGATAAAAGTTCATCTTCATTATCACTCATATATTTAATAAAGATAAAATTAAACTTTAAATAAAAAAAATATTTAGTTATTGTTTATATATAGTTTTTTAAATATTTATAAACAATATGGATATCAAAACTTTTTCTCACGAAGAAAAAAAAGATTTAGTCCGAAAAATAGAAAAACTTACATTAAAATCTCAGTATAAACAAATTTTTAAAATTCTTAAATCAGCAAATATTAAAGTTACACAAAATAATAATGGTGTATTTTTTAATTTAAATGAAATCAATAATGAAACTCTTCTAAAAATTAATGAATATTTAGATTCAATTCTTAATAAACAAAATTCTTCTATAGATATTAAATATTATAATGATGTTATTATGAATAATACCACTACTGAAGGAGACTTAATGAACAAAGATTATATTGATTATAATAATGATTCAACTACTAATGATTAAAAATTTTGATTCTATATCTATTATGAATATATTATTATCTAATAAGATCTTTTTATTAAATTTTATTTTTTCTTCTAAAAAGGATACCTTTAATATACTATTTTTATAATAGCCATTATATTCTTTCTTTTCGATTAAATCTGATAGATCAATATTATGTTCAGATAAAGATATTGTATCCGTATATAATAAGGAACAATTACATTCATTATGACATATATGATGATCTTGATTTATCTTATTTGGAGTTGATATTGAAATTAATTTATCATTCTGGACATTATTGACAGGTTGATATATATGTTGTATTTCATTAATTATTAATTTATTTTTATTCTTATTAGAATCGTATATATACAATAAATTTTTATCTCTTATTATATTATTCGTTATACAAGCATATATTTTTGTGCCATTTAAGATTGTTCCTTTATATAAGGTTTGAAATATACTAAATATATTTTTATCGTTTATTTTTTGTATTGATTCTTTTTTTAATTTAATCATATCATGAATATTATTTTTTATGTTATTATGTGTTGTGTAAGGTATATCTAATTCTTTGAATAGATTTAAGTAACGTATAGGTAAATCGTATGAAAGATTTATTATATGGGGTTTATAATTAAGTATATTTCTTATTATATTATATTGATTAATAGAATTAATATAAATTAAATGTTCTGATTCTTTTTTAATATCATAACTTGTTGTATCATCTAATGTTAAAATATTATTATTTTTGTCAATTCCTATTATAGTAATTTCATTTAAATCAGATTCTGTTTCTGTTATATTTAATATACGATATTCACTATTTGTAATAATATCATTGATTATTATTTCCCAATAAAATTCAAATTCTTTAATTATCTTATTATTTGATACTATTGTCGCTTTAACATCTATACACATATTTTCTAAATTTTTTAATGTTTCATTATAATCATCTTCATTTAAATTAAATATTGTTCCATTATCTTCAACTCCAATCATATATATACATCTTCCATTACCTTCTATTAAACGATATCTTAGTTGAGAAACTAATGAGTTGTGTTTAAATGGAGTTGTTAGTTTAATGTGTCTTTTATATTCTACGAAACCATAATATGATTCTTTATCCATTCAATTTTGATTGTTAATAATAGTTATAATTTTAGGTTTATATAAATAAATTTTAGCAATTAACAATTTTATTAATAATTTTTTCTACCTTAGTTCTACTGTATGAATATTTGTTTATTAATAAATCTTTAATTTTCTTTTGATCTGGATTTGTTAGTTTAATTTGATTTGTATTATAAATATTTGCTGGACCATTTAAGAAATAATCTCTTGCTAAATTACATTTACTTAAATAATCATCTGATATTTTGTATTTGCCAGTTTTTACATCATTTGATGTATTTAAAAAATTTTCAATTGTTCGATATTCATCAATGATTTCTTTTGCTTTTTTCTTTCCTATTCCATCTATGTGATCTACATAATCACATCCTAATAGAATACATAGATCTATAAATTCTTGATATGTATATTTTAAGTCTAATAAGATTTTTTCTAAATCGTATTCAATAATTTCATTTTTCTTTGATGATGATATATTTCTTAGTAATTTCTTTGCCCCAAATGTTAAAATATCCATGTCTTCTGATCCTACACCATATGCTAAATTTCCTTTTGTTAAATTAGCACATTGTGAATCTGATTCTTCTGGAGATTCCACAACTGGGATTCCCATTGCTCTTAGAATTTCTTTACATTGTTCCATTTGTTTCCAGGTTATAACTGTTGATTTTTTAAATAGTTTTGTTTTCTTATCTTCATCAGATGTTTCGTCCATTTGCTTTTTTGCGATTTCACGATTTTCTTTTCTCTTATCCAATACATTATTTTTTAAATTTGGTGGTTTCCCATCAAATACAAATATAGGCGTTATTCCATTGTCTAAATATAATTGTGTTTTACTTACGACAGCATGTATATGACTAGTTATTTCTCCATCTAAGTTTCGTAAATCATCGCTCGTATTTCTGATTGCGATAACATAAGCATAAATAAGTAAGCTCGCATCTACCGCAATCTTCTTTCCTGTTAAATGATGAAATTGTAATGTAGTAATACTATTCGGGGCATATGTTTGAATAATATAGCTTAAATCTTTAATTCCCATAAATAGTTATAATAATAAAATAAGGTAAATGGGAAAGTATTTTATAAATCAATTTTTTTAGAACATAACTTTTAAGTTATGCTATAAAAAAATTGAAATATGTTTATATATTAGAATCCTATATCATATGCATACTGTCTAGCATACAGTCCGCTTGAAATGCTCCTGATCGAATGCTTGATGCGCCTCGGCGTGTTTTTTGTGTACACGGGCGCTTTGTGGAATATGTCGTCTTTCATGACGGCATGTCTCACTGACAATGTGGAGAACATGAAGAAGTTTGGCAAGTCACCCGTTTCGCTCCAGTTCACGACAAAGGACGGAATCACGCCGCTCCATGCCGTCGTCATTGGATGGAAGCCAGTTGTTGGCGGCCCGTACAACGGCCACCGCGCAGCCTTTAAGGAACTGATTACCATGATGGAGGCCTTTTGTAAGATTAACTCGCAAAGTACCATGCGGAGCCAGATGTCTACCTTACGAAGGATGTTGGACAAGAAAGCTGGACCGGATCAGGTGAGTGCCATTTCGCTTGCTATTCTGGCAGGGCACTTTTCGCTTGTATTTTTGCTTCAGGAAAAAGGAGCAATGACCGACCAACCGGAAATGAAACTCTTCATGCGCGCATCAATCACCACACTGGACGAGCACTATGGAGTGCTGGAGGTGATTGACCCAAACTTTCGTGGAAACCGGGGACGCGTTGTGCCTGGTATGAAAATTGCGATAAAAGAGTCGAATCACGGTCAAGAATTTACCGTGATCAAGACGATTGATTCTTCTTCCGCAAATCAGAAGTTTTTGGTTCACATCAAGAACTCTACTGGGGAGCCCATTCAAGTGGAAAACGTAGAGATGGTTGGCACTGTCTCTCCCGCTAACCGCCTGGAGCTCATCCCACTTGCCTTTGAACACGCGATGATGAAAAAGGAGAACTGCGACTTCCTTTGGGGTCGTGTCTCTCCCACCATCCTTTACACCGTGATGCGTGCTCTCCCCAGAGACAAAAATGTAGCGGAGACTGGATCGCGGGTGATCATGAAGATGATTCAGGCTGCGATTGAAGAGAGCAAGACATCCAACGACGAGGTGTTTACAGCATCAAACGTCGAGCAATACATCCGCACGCTTGCTAATGCTGTTCACTTGCATCCCTATAATTCTTTGACTGCACAGTACGCCTTTGAAGCAATCGTGGCACTCTCACAGTATGAGCACTCAAAAGAAGTTGCTCTGAAGACCGCGCGGGCGAAGGGTGTCATTAACGTGGCATTTGACGCAATGCGCCTACATTACAAAGGTGTAGAACTGTCAAAGAACACAGCCATGATTGTGCACACGCTACTGGAAACGTGCTCGACTTCCTCGCACGACCAGATTGACACCATAGAACACGAAGCACTGAAAACCGGTGCCATCAACTTTCTGTTTGATAATCTTTTGTGGAACACGAAGAATGACACGGCAAACGTGCCACTCATCATGTCCATCTTGCGGCTTACGGACACGGTGGTCTTGTTCAACCTGACGGATTATGCGTATAATAAGTCGGAGAAGTCCATGCACACCTTGTTCTCCATGCTATCATACCGCACCGAGTTGGTGTTCTTTATCATCAGCGTGATGTCCAACATCGTAAAGATGTCCAAGGACATGTTCAAAAAAGTTCTGAGCGAGAACCGGTTGGGGGAAATTGAACTTCTCGTGCGAATCCTGGGCACCTCAACTGACCAAGAAGTGTGCAAAATGATCATGGTCTTACTATCCACGATCATAACGCCAAAGATCGCCAAAAAGGCAATCGTATCTGGCTTGTTCCCCGCACTTGAGCGCTCGATGATCACCTACAACCTCTACGAAGACGTCAAGATCCTTGTCCTAAACCTCGCAAAGTTGTGCCGCGAAAGCCGCGAGATTGTCATCAGCTCAGGGATCACTGAAGTGCTGACAGCTAACGGCATTGAGATGATCCTTCCGCCAGTAGATGAAAGGCCTGTCGCTTTTGCTGACGCTGTCGCTCAGGTGGTGGATAACACGCCATACATCTTCGTCGCAGGTGGTGCGCCACCACCTTTACGCTTGGGAAAGCCTCCGAGCTCAGGAGACTTCGTCCAGGATGAGCTTGAAAAGTCTCGTAAGAAGGCTTCAACCTTCCAGCAGTTCTATCTGGCTGAGGAATTGAGCGAGCTACCTTCGATGTTGAAGAACTTGGAGGAGACAGTGATCCCTGAATTGCTGACAAAGATGTCGCGCATTGAGCACCAGTTGAAGAACCACATGACGAAGAAGGCGCGGAAATCAACGATGAATGCGCTAAAATTGTTCATGAAGCAGCTGAAGGAGGCGCAAGACACGGTTCTCTTCTACGAAGCAGAAATGAAGCGCATCCCGAATCTCCTGGCATCCATAGAAAAGGAGAACAATTTTGAGGCAGAAACGCCCATGACTCCTTCAATTCTGGATTTGGGCTACGAGAACTACGAGAAGGTGACCGCCCCTACTTCCGTGCGTCCCACACGCTCCCTTTACTGGCCAGAGGAGGTGGTCGCCGATGTACGGACATTTAAGTCGTGAAAGCAGCGACTAGCGATGAGTGGCAAGAGAAAGAAAATGGGAAAAAATCAAATAAAAAATTAATTTATTAATTCTTTTATTTAGCCGTTTCCTTCGGCTTCCTACCAATAAAAATTGATTATTTTATTCCATATTTAGATAAATATTAACAATAAACTAATCGTATGCGATGACATTATATCTTGGTTCTCATATTGGGTTTGAAGAATCATTATATAATGAATTCAAAGAAATGAGTCTTAAACTTGATGCGATGTCCTTTTATGACTCTGATGAAATTAAATCGATTGTAATAACCGGTAAATTAGATGAAAATTTTAATGATTTAATAATACATAATATTAATCATTATTTTAAATTTTATCTACCAAAATATATTTCAGCATTTGGTAATCTACAAAATGATTCAGACGATGAAGACAAGAATAAAGAATATACAGCGGAAGGAAATCTTTATATTGGTATTAATGATATGGGTGAAATAACTGGAATTCCATTTATTGGAGAATTAGATGAAAATATTATAAATGAATTAAAAGATTCAATTAAAGTATTTATTCATACTAATGAAATGGATGAATTATTTTCTAAAATAAAAGTAGATGTTATAAAATTAAAAATTAATGAAGATTATTTAGATGATCCAATTGCTGAAATAATTGAAGAATCTTTAGAAAAATATAAATTTGCTAAGAAATTATATTTAAATTTTGTGAAAGAACAAATAAAATGGATTGAATCAATGGATTATTATAATGTTAGAATGTCTCAGTATATTACAGATCCTATTTATAGAAAAAAAATAGCCAGTTTTATTAGAGAAAAAACTACTAATCCTCAATATTTATTAATTGCTGATCAATTAGAAACTAATCACAAATTTAAAATATTAACTGGTTATGAAATCGGCGAACAAAAGAGCGACATGAATAATGTGTATCACTGGATCACCGAATATAAAGATATTTCTATTGATATGATAAAATTAAATAAACCAAAGCGACCGTGTATGAATAATCGTATTGATGAAGTATATCAAAATCAATTACAGTTTCTAACGAACTTGAGGCTGAGATTTATTAGAGCTAATTCTGATATAAATTATTATTGTTTAAAAATATCACTACCAACTAATCATAAACATAATATAAGTTATAGTTCTCTAAAAGCTGGAGCTACTTTATATTCTAAAGTTAGAATGTTAGTTGATGGAAGTCCATGTTGTTTGTAAAAATATTTCTTTATTAATCCCGTATAGCAGGTTTGCGATGAAATAAACTATGTGCTAATTGAGCTATACGACCACCCCCATCCCACTCTTCTACGCATGATATCCATTTTTCCGGGATTGTTGATGCTCCATAAATCGCTCCGGCTATTTGACCTGTTATAGCTGCTACTGTATCAGCGTCTCCACATGTATTTGCTGCTAAGAGCATAGCTTCCTTAGCGTCATTAGTAGCATAGACACAATGTAATGACATTGCCAGAGCATCCATAACGTAGCTGCCGACATATCCTGGGTGTTGTCTTATCCTTTCTGGTGCGAAAGAATGTGCTCCAACTGGAATACGTTTCCAACGCCAGTCACGATTTATGTCACCACTTGGTTCCGCTTCTGATCGTGCTAAATACTGAACAGTCATACAATTTGCGCACTCATAATTATCTAGAGAATTTAAAACCGCATTCTTACGTTCTTCGGGAGTGCCATTAGCATTTATAGCGCGAACTATAATTATTGCCATTAGAGCGGCGCATTCAGCTGCTTCAGTGCCTTGATGTGTAGTGTAGCTCTGATTTCGTGCTGTCTCTGCTGCTTCTATTTCGTCTGTATGATATAAAATTGGAACAGCAGCAAGACGCATAATAGTACCATTACCACTAGTATTTTTATCACCAGCAAGAGATACAGCATTACCATGACTTGGATTTTTAAAAGACGATAAACTGGCATTAATATTGCCACCTAAACCGATAGAGTGTTTATTAAAACGTGTATCATCTGCTAAGAAGGCATTATTATAACCATAATCCCACCATGCTACAAAACGCAACATGAGATCTAATTGGTCTAGTTTAAAATTAGTAGCTAATAAACTGTCAGCAAGACACAAACCCATAGAAGTATCATCAGTCCATTGACCAGGCTTTACATTAAAGTTATTTAGGGGTGTGCTTATGAATTCTCCAAGACCAGTTGTTATTGCTGGAAGCCCGCGAGGACGATGATCCATAAATTCAAGAGGTGCGCCTAATGAATCACCAATAGCCATACCTAACATACAACCTAATGCGCGATCTTCTGCGACAGAAAGTGTTTTAGCTGTGCGTGCTGTAGCAAAAGCAATAATTTCACTTGAACTGAGTGACAGGGACATTTTGTAGGCACATAAGGCACTTCCATCACGTGTATTAGGAAAATTAAATAGAAGGGGTAAGCCCGCCAAATGTAATCTACCGGCAGATACTGTTTTATTGTAAGCAAATAGCACTCTATCAGGTAGAAAACATAAATTAATAATTCTTTTAAGCTCATTTATTTGTTCTTTTGTTACTTTATCCATATTTACAATATTTAATAATTTATTAATATATTTTTTGGTGTTAGTTAATTTTATATCACTCATAAAATAAAATATATAAAATAAATATAAAATTCAAATTATTATTGTTTAAAAATTAAATTGCCAACTAATTATAAATCAAATATTAGTTTTAATACTCTAAAGGCCGGAGATGTATTTTATTCTAAAGTAAGAACTGTAATTGATGGATATCCTTGTTGTATATAGAATTAATTTATAAAATATATATATATATATATATATATATATGAGTTTTGAACAAAAGTATTTAAAATATAAACAAAAGTATTTAAATCTTAAAAATTTAATTGGAGGCGCTAAAATAGGCGATACTATTGTTAATAAAAATAATGAATTCGAAGTTTGGGGAATTATTACAGGTGACGAAGATACTGCTTATAGATTAGATAGTGGTAGAATCGTAAAGAAAGGAAATGAAGGTAAAACATGGATTATAAAACCTGTTGCTCATGGAGCTCATGGTGGGCCTGCTGCTCACGGCGGACCTGCTGCTCACGGCGGACCTGCTGCTCACGGCGGACCTGCTGCTCACGGTGGGCCTGCTGCTCACGGTGGACCTGCTGTTCATGGTGGACCTGCTGCTAAGTATTCAGATCACTTTAAAAATTTATATTGGACAGGAACAATAGAACCCGGTTTTAAATTACCAAATCCATATATGGCATCAGAAAACGATCTACCTTTAGGTGGTAGTTTTACAATAAATATTAAATTATATTTTATACCAAAAGCTGAACATGAAAGAAAATATTGGAATCCTGAAAAGAGTGAACCGATTGGAACCGCAAGAATGATATGTATAGCAACTCCTAAAGGATTACTACATCAGTTAACGGTTAATATGCCTAACGGTTCATTTCATTTTGGTGACAAATTAACTAAAAATACAGCAAAAATAATTATTAGCGATACTGATTTAAATGGAATCCCAATTAAACCACATCCAACATATATAAAATATGTGCCAAATATAGAAATGAACATGATCGGTGAAAATTTAAAAGTAAAAATAGATGCGAATTTTACAATAAGTGATAAATAATTAATTTATAATGAAATCATAATATAAATATATAATTTATATTATAATGAATACATTATTTAAAATATTTGAATTAGATTATAATATAATGTCTAATTTAATAAAAGATGATTTTATTAGTGGTAGTTCTTGCATATTTGCTTATTTAATAAGTATTGGAAAAAATCCAAAATGGGAACCTAATGATATTGATATCTATGTTAAAATATCTTCATTAAAAGAATATAAAAAATTAAATACAATTTATAATAATCAATTAAATATATTAAAATATTTTAATAAAGAAACTAATGATAAAATTGATAACAATGAAATAGAAGATAAATATATTAGAACAAATAATATATATAAAATTAATACATATACAAATGGAATAAAAAAAATACAAGTAATTTTTACATTTTATAATATTGAAGAAATTATAGAAAGTTTTGATTTATCAATTTGTGACATTTTATGGAATCCATTAATTAATTTTAAAGCAACAGATTGTATCTTTGAAAATATTTCTAATCTTGAAGCTTTAGTTAGAAATAAAAATATAATTTTTCCAGAAATATTTAATGAACGCATAAAAAAATATGAAGAACGAGGATTTAAAATAATTAGACATAATAAATATACTAAATATAACTTATTATATTATTAGTTATATCAATTTTAATATATAAAATAATTTTTATATTTATTATTTTAATGAATATTGTAAATATAAAACGTAAAATTAATGAATTATTAAAAGAAAATAATTTTGAAAAAATAAATGATTTAAAAAAATTAATAAATAGTCTAATTAATCCCATTATCTATACAACACCTTATAGTAAGTATACTATGCCATGGGATACTGAATCTAATTTACTTTATATAGCTCTTGTAATTGATCCAGCTTCTTATATTGGATCAATTATAACAAGAAGAGCTCAAGCAATAAAAAGACCAAATTGGAAAACAAAAGTTCTTACATCAATAAATCCATTTGAATCTTATAAAGATCCAAAAGGTTTATATACTCCACATATAAGTCTAATAAAAATTTATATTAGAGATGAATCAGAATTAAATACAAAAATAACAACAAAATTAGCTCAATTATATTCAATTATAGCAACATGTTTTGATTCTACTTTAAAAGATAAACAATTACATTCTGAATATGGAAAATATGATTTGTATGGAAATTTTATTTCTAGAATATACGATGATCCAGTATATTTAGAAAATATTCAAAATCAACAATATCTTTTTTTAGAAGCTATTATAACAAATCTTACTATAACAATTATGGGAGAAAAAAAAGAAAATTTGATAATAGAAAAATATAAACAATTTAAAACATCTCCTGCATCTACTTCAACTACAATTACTTATTATTCTAATAAAGAAAAAAAATTAGATATGGCAATTGAATCATTTTATACAGATCATAATTTTATACCTCATATATCATTATTTGGGAAAGACCCAAAAAAAGCAGATAAAGCTGATATAAATGCTGAAATAGAAACTTTTCAGAATGCGAGTGATCGACGTCCAATGGGTTGGATAAATTTATGGAATTCATCTAAACAAAATTTAGTTACGGATATACACACTAAAGAAAGTATGAATCTACATGGAAGTTTATCTTATATATTTGTATCTTATAATGGAATAAATAAATATATACCGATCTAAACAATATATCCTTCTCCATTAGCGATTGGTTCTTCAAATGGAGTTTCATAATCAGCATTGGTATAGGATAAATTCTTGGATGAATTACATTTTTCATTCTCATGTAATAAATAATGAACATTTAATGATTCCTTTCTTCCTAATCTTTGTGCTCTTCCAATAACTTGTGTTTCTAATTCTTTTGGCATTTCATGATATAATACTATATCAGTTGCCATTTGTAAATTTAATCCAGATCCATAGTGTTTAGCATTCATCATAACAACATTAATCTTTCCATTTGTAAAATCATTAATTACATTATTAATATGAGATACTGCTCCTAATATTGTTGAATATGTAATATCATGTTTAATAAATTCTTTTATTATATCATTGAATGTTTCATCGTAAGCACTAAACACAAGAAACTTTCCCTTTTTATTTCCTTTAATAAGTTCAATCAAATTAACAATCTTATCTTTTAATATACTTTTCTTTTCTTCTTTCATTGACTTACTTTTAAAATCATTATCTAAGATATTCATTTTATCTGTTGTTATTTGTGTCCGACAAAATGGACACATATTCTTAACATTAACAATACACTTTAAGCAAATAATATTATTACAACAGCTTACAATAACTGGTTTATTATCATTCTCATAACAAATTGGACAATTATCATTACTGAAATTATCTATTCTCTCTTTAATTGTCTTTAATCTATCTCTCAAATTTTTTATCTTCTCTTCACTCTTTTTTATCGCCTCTTCTTTTAGTTTTTCATCTTGATAGTGAACTGTTGATACATACTTTAATTTAGCTTCTTCATCTTTAATATCTATATTTGTTCTCTTTGTTAGGATGTTAAATATATTATCATTCGTATCAATATTACAATTTAACTTTTTTAATGCCTCCTGAATATTATTTCCATTAATCATATTAATAATATCTTTTGATATCAAATCTTTAACAATTAATAATTCTTTTGGTGTTAAACATCTAATTTCCTTATATATTATATCTGGTAATCTCATTGATTGATCTACAAAATCATCATTATTTTTAATTGTTAATAAATGATGATACTGAACAATACCACCAATTAATTCTTTAATATAATGTCTTCGAATACCCTGAAGACCTGTTGGTGTTGCTGTAACAAACCATGCGAAATTACAACACCAGTTAAAATCTGCTGGTAGTTTAATTTGTAAAACTTCATCTATAATAATACGACTATATTTTGTTGTTCTAAATTTATGGAAATAATCAGCAAACATATTTGCGCTACATATAATCACATCATAATATTGTAAACATTGATCTTCTTCAATTAATCCAGTCTCTAAGATATCATCTATATGATCATCAAATTCTAAATATTCAATATCTTTTCTTTTAGTAATTACATAATATTTTAAACTTGAATTTTTAAAAGCATCATTCCATTGAGTAGTTAGTGAATGAGGAACTAAGATTAAATTTGTTTTTAAACATTTCTTATTATCCTTAATTTGAACACTACTATACATTGTTGATGATAATATCTTATCACAATCATCAAGTTTTATTTTGTTATTTAATAATCCCACAATCATTAACGTCTTTCCACTTCCTACTTTATCAGCTAACACCGCATAAGATGTATTAATTCTTACACTTTTAATATCTTGATGTTCTAATCCAAGTGTTCTTAGGGTATAATTAGACAAGTAGAATTGTTCTTCATCATAATGATGAGTAATAGAACGTTCATCTTCTAATTTACGCATATGATAAATTGCTGTTTTTTGATGTTCTTTAAATGGCATTTTTATATTTGTTGGTTGATCTATCTTAGGAGAGAGAGCATTTAAATTATTCATTATTGTTCGTATAATATAAATATAATTATTTATATTTATATATTTATAAATCAATTTTTTGTAACTATCACTCTTCAATAAATCCTTCTTCAGAATCTATTCTATCTGTAATAGTCATTGGCTCAATTAAAGAATTTAAATTTTGTTCTGTTGTTTCAATATTCTTTTTATATTCAAATAATTTCTTCCACATATTTGAACCATCATCCATAGGAACCATTAATTTATAATCAGTTCCGTCTTTTTTAATTTCTAATCCATATTGTATTTTAATAATCTTCTTAATAAATGTCATTGCCTCCTTTTCATCAAACTCTAAAAATTTCTTATGTGATATCTTACAACCAAATTTATAACAGATATTATTATATTCCATATTAAATGTATCTTTAATATCTTCTATTTGTATTCCTATACTTTCAGATGATATTGTCTTTGATAAGTCATTTATGTCAAATCCTAATATCTCTATAAATTCTAAAGCATATTTATGACTTGTGTAAATGTTATTTGTAATTAGATCAGCATAAGCACTCTTTCTATATGTGTCGTTCTTAATATTCATTTTAATTAGTTTCAATTTATCTTCTGATTTTTGTGTATCGGTATTTAAGATTCTCTTCAAGTTTCTATAATGTTTCTTCTTCTGAGGATCATCATATAATTCAAAGATTTGTTTTGTCTTTTCTTTATCCAAGTTAATATTTTCAATATCATAACATTTCTTGAATTGATATCTTTTCATTTTCATTACTTCTTCATCTGTTCTTAATTCTTCTCGTTTTCTTTTAATATCAAAGTATTCATTCTCAGTAATATCAGGTGTATCGGTAATTCTTTCAAAGTAATCTTCCTTTTCTCTTTCTACTCTTTCCTTTTTCTTTTCTTTTAATAATTGCGCATATTCTACTGTATCTTCTAATTTATGATAATGTAGTTGATATCCCTTACTCTTTAAATATCCAAATACACTCCAGCAAAAGTTATTCTTATTCTCTATAGTCTCCATACTGTTTCTCACAAATAACTCATATTCTGGTTCATCTTTATAAGGATAATATATAACTCTCTCATTACGATGGGATGTTGCTGAAGTTGTTTCTGGTTTAGTTTCCTTTAATTGATCACCATATGGTAATACATCTTTTGATATATTTCCATCGATGAATTTTAAATAATCATCTATTTTACGTATCTTGTGTGGAATAATATTTGTGTGAATATCATAATGTGTTAAATAATGGTCATTACAAATTAATTCTTCCGCTTGTTCATATGTAATGCGATTATCTTCCTTATACTCTTCATACTTGTCAAATGTTAAATATAATAGTTTACTTTTAGGATGTCTTACACGATGAATCATTTGACAAAACTCTTGAGATCCTAATGATCCTTCACATCCATAAGCATAGAGAGCATCAAAGTGATTTGTCTTGTCAAAGGAAATACCCATACATACAGATGGTGTATAGATAACAATATCATATCTTGACCATTGTTCATCTACATGACTTACAATATTAATCTTTTCTTTATCATCTACTTCTCTATTCAAGAATAAAACTTTCTTTAATGGAAACTTTTCCATAATAGTATCTTTTAAATCTTTGCCTTTAGCATTAGAAGCCATCGCAATAACGCATTTACGATTCTTTTCAATGTCATTCATAATTTGATTCAACCAATCATTGAATCTCATATAGTTTACACGATAATCTTCATATAATCTAAATTCATTTACAATTAAAGACATCTCATTATCAGCTAAGTTCATCACTCTCTGATAATAATTTACACACCGATCACTTAAGTCAGCATCTAAAATATATACATTGTCAGCAGAATTTAAATATGATTCATACATACTGATAATCATTGATGCTTTATTATTTTTCGTAAAATGTTGAGACGTCATATATCTTGCTAATGATTCACATTCATCTACAATAATAATATTATAACGGCTTCTATCTAATCTCATTAGCGAATCAATCTGACAAATAATCTTATTATGACTAATATATTGATCCTCAAAGTCTGAATATAATTTAAATCCATACTTACCAAGATCTCCAAGTAATTTTGCTCCGAATGTTCTTCTACTTGAGATTAGTAAAATATTCATATCATCGGTGATTAATCCGTTTTTAAAATATGCTTCAATTAAATTAGATGTCTTACCAGTTCCTTTTTCACTTTGAACTGCTAATAGTTTGGAATTAAAATGTTTAGTCATTAATTCAGGCGTGAGATATCTTTGGTTTAATACAGTTGTATTTGGTTTCATTGTGAGTTGAATTTCTTTTGCTGGGTAATCATTAACAATTTGTTCATTTGATTTCTTTTCATTCTTAAATATTCCTTCAATACCTTCCTTCTTAGCTTCGTAAATCAAACTTCCAATTCCTAATTTAGTATTTCCTTTTAAACTCTTCCAATGTTTTTCAACATCAGCCAAACCCTTATACTTCTTTGATTTAGAACTCCACTTATTAAATAGTTCTAATAAATTGATATTACATTTTACACTTGTATTTTTTAATATCATTCCTACACGAATCCATGATTGATAATTATCGCAGATTTCAGCAGGTAATCCATTTAAGATCTTTTCAATATCAATATTATCAATATTTGACTTAGGATCTACTTCAATATCTTTTTCATCTATCAAATCTTCGTATTTTGATTCAATAACAGTTTCATCTAAATAATTTTCATCTTTAATATCTTCAGTATATGTTATTAGCGTCTTTTGGAAAAACTTTAAGTCTTTTCCAATATTAGTTTCTTTTCCATCAATCCTATATTGAACTGGTTCAAGAATTCTTTCTTGTCCCTTCTTAGTTGATCCCATAATTCTTAAACATCCTAAATTATAAATACTTTCATCACATCCCTTTAATTCAGTCTCTAATTTCATTCTTCTGAAAAAATCCTTACACACTAAATGACTGGAAAACATTAATCCGTCAAATATTACATGGTAAGAATATTTTTTAGCACTTGATTCTTGTGGAAGTGTCTCTAAAATAATAATATCACTAATTTCATATACATGTTCATAAAATTGTTCAGCATAATAGATTACATCTTTAATATTTTGTTTTAAAATTTCTTGGCTGTCTTCATATGATAAACCATCTTTAGGTAAATCAATGTCTAAAGCAAATTTTATTGGTGTATCTTTTAACCAAAATTCATAATAATGACTTTGTTTATTATCTATGATCGTCTTGTCATAGATATCTTTTATAGGTCGGACTAAAAATTGTTTTTTACTATTTTCATTTACATCTTCTTGGAATAAATACACATTAGTATTTTTTCCTTTGGTTTGTTTCTCATATTGAGAAATAGCATCTTTTTTCTTTAGAAAACTCATTACTTTTTATAATAGTATTTCTTTATAATAATAATTTCATTTATCAATTTTTTATATCATATAGCTTAATTTGATATAAAAAATTAAAAATCTCTCATGTATACATCGCCATCTTGTTCAAAAAAACCTAATTCTTCTGCTCCATTTTGTGCTGTGTATATAACAACTCGTTTTTCTTTAAATATATCAAGAGGAATATTTTCAACTCTTAAGAAACAATTTTTTGCAATTAATTGTTGATATTGATTAAAAAGTTGGATTAAATATTTATCTGATCTTAACTTTAAATTTTTTATATTAGAATCAGAATAAGGTAAAACATTTGGGGCTAAATTAAAAATTCCTCCACTGGATAAAAGAATTGGGATTAATTTCATTATATATTAAAAAATAAAAAATAAAAAATTTATTTTTTATTTTATTTTTGACGAGCAAATCTTAACGGCTATCATCACTTGAAGAACTAAAAGAAGACAGATATTCCTGATACTCATTGCACTCCTGAATAAAGTCTCTTGCTGCTGAGCTTGAAGAAAGCTCCTTCTCTTTTGCTTTCAACTTTTTGCGACACTCAAATGATGACCAAAGTGAATCGGCAGTTGTTGACTTGTCATCGGGAAGATCATCGTTTTCCTGGTTATCACTTTCACGCTCTCTCTTTTTTGAGCGAGTGTTGATTTTAAGGTCTTCTTTATTTCCATCATCATGACGACGAGACGAGCTCCTGCTTGTCGCTTCTACCTCGGCTTTCTCTTCAAGCGAAGCGATATAACGTGCTTGGTGAAAAGCAATCATTTGCTTTTTTTCTTCTGAGTGAATTTCGTAAAGAATTTTCAGCTCTTCTAAATCAAAACTTTCTTCATTAACTCCTGGAAGAAAAGTAATTGGAGGCATATCTTTTGGAATTAAACCACAAGATTCAAACGACATGTCGTATAGAATTAAATGTCCTCTTATCTGTATTAAGAAAGATATGAAGTCTTAATGCTATTATAATTTCAATTTTATTTTTTCAGAATATAATCAGAATTTGGATATGGCGTCTTAAAAGAAAAAGAAACAGAAAAAGAAAAATAAAAATTTATTTTTCTTGTTTCGGCATCATAGCCTTTCAGAATTTGCTCTTTGACAGTTTGGTTTGCTTGCGCAACGCCTTTTTTGTCTGGATGATTAGCTTGCGGCACTGACGGATCATTTCCGTCAACTTGTTATGCTGCTTCTTTTCTACTGCCTTGCGCTCCTTCTCGTAGGCCTTGCGCTCCTGCTCGTCCGCCTTGCGCTCAGCCGCCTTTCGCCTGCGCTCATCCGCCATTCGCTTCCGCTCAGCTGCCTTCCACCTCCGCTCGTTCCTCTTCTGCTCCTGGGCGGCGATTTTGTTTGCCGCTTCACAGCGCCGCAAGGTAAACTCCCACTCAGATACCTTACTGGACATTCTGTTTGTCAACAGGTTGCCGTGATTATAGTGACTTTAGAAATGTATCAAAATATATAATATAATTTCAATTTTTATTATTAGTAACGTCATCAAGAGTTAAAAATAAAAAAACAAATAAATAAAAATTTATTTTTGTGTTTTTTCTGCCATAATAGCATTTTCAGAGTTTCTCTTCTAAACTCCTAGAGCTTCGGAATGACGTCGTCCAACAGCTCGAACGCGAACGCGGGCGCCGGCGAGGGCGCGAGCGCGGGCGAGGGCACGAGCGAGGGCGAGGACGAAAGCGCGGGCGAGGGAAAGGGCGAGTACGAGGGCGGCACGACAACGGAGCTCGGCGACAGGGTCGTCGCCTGGCAGATCTCGTGCAGCATCTTCGTCAGTGAGTCCGAGCCCGAGCCCGACTTGCCGCTCCGCATAGAGCGGCCCGAGAAGGGCGTCTTCTTCTTCTTCTTCAGCCATGTCGCCATCTTTTTCTGCCACTTCTTCTCGGCGACCTCCTCGGCGGCCACCTCGGCGGCCTCCAGGGCGTAGCGATTGTTCGCGGCGATGCGGCGCCGCTCGTCGAACTGCCAGGAGCTCATTTGCGTCGTATTGACACGGACGATTGCGGAAGAGCGCGGGTGGGTGCGGGGGAGTGGGCGGACGCGGGGATATCTGATAGAAATGAAATCCTATAGTTATTATATTTTCAATTTTTTTTGTTTGATGGGCAAAGCCAATCCACTGAATCTAAGCAAGAAACAATTTTTATTATATACAAATTTAAAAATATTGAAATTTAATACATTTAAACAAATATTAAGATATATATATACAAGATGGAGAATATCCCATGGATTGAAAAATATAGACCAAATACGATTGATGAAATTGTTGGAAATGGTCAGGTTATATCTATATTAGATAATATGGTTGAAAAAAACTCCTTACCACATATTATATTATTTGGATCATCTGGAACCGGAAAGACTTCTACAGTGTTAGCTTTTGCTAAAAAGATTTATGGAAAGTTTTATAGACACATGATATTAGAATTAAATGGAAGTGATGATCGTGGAATTAATGTAGTGCGAGAACAAATTAAAGAATTTTGTTCAACCAATAACAATTTATATAAAATGTTTAATAAAAAGAATATGTATAAACTGGTTATACTTGATGAAGTAGATTCAATGACATTAGATGGTCAATTTGCGCTTAGAAGAATTATAGAAAACTATACAGAGAATACAAGATTTTGTTTAATTTGTAATTACATTACTAAGATAACCCCAGCATTAAGAAGTAGATGTTTGGCATTCAGATATGAACCATTAAGTAATGATTTTATAATGGATAAATTATATGATATAATGGAAAAAGAAAATGTAGATTTAGAGGATCAAATGATAGATAAAATTGTTCTTAAATCTGGTGGAGATTTAAGAAAGAGTATAAATATGTTGCAATGTTTAACAACATTTGCTAAAATATCAAAAAATAATGATATTGGATTATTATTTAATATGATAGATAATCAAGATATTAAAGTAATATTAAAGGAGTTAAAGAGTAATAATAATTTTATAGAAAAATTTAATAAGATAAAGGATATTATTGATACAAAAGAATATAATTTAACAGAAATAATATATTATTTAATAGATGAAATAATTAAAAATAAGGAAGTTAATAAAAAGATAATTAAAGAATTAAGTAAATTAGAATTAAAGACCTATAATAATTTAGATAATGATTTAATTATATGTTCATTAATTGGAACTTTTATTTTATTGAAATAGAATAAAATAGAATAAATATATTTATAGTTATATATGACTGAAAATTTAAATCAAGATGTAATGTTAGCATTTATATTAGTTGGATCAAGTATTCTAATTAGATCCAGATATTCAATATTTTTTAAAGCAGTAACAAATAGATATTTTGCTTATATTGGAATTGAGATTACATATTTTTTAGGGACAATGATATTAAATGAACCATATTTTATTAATTGGTTATTTATTAGATTAATCATATTAAATATATTAGTTTTAATTGGAGGAGAATTGAATAATTATTTCAAAATTATTAACAATTAATTTATATTTCTATTATAATTAGAAAGTAGAATGATAAAATTATTTATATTTTATGTTATATATATATATTTAATATATCAGATATATAATAAGGCAAAAAATAGCAAATTAGAATTAGTTAGATTTAAAGAAAATGTTGGAAGAACAGTTTTCATTCAACTTTCATTTGCTACTCTTGATGTGCTACAAAATAGATTTGAAATAGTTGGATTTTTATATAGATTCTTATTTTCAATGATAGCCTTTACTTTATACCCAATAGTTAAAGATATATTAGATCAAATTAAGTTTTTATAAAGTTTAATTATATAAGTAATTATATAATGAAACCTATACGAATAATAAAAGAAGATATGTTTAATATTAAAATAAATAAAGAATATAAGGTTTATTTATTAGATTCAAAAAATCTTGAGGAAAAAGAAAAATTCTTTTCTGATTTTATATCTAAATATAATGAATTATCAAAAAGCTTGGCAAAAAAATTATATGTATGTATAGATTGTGAGTTTAATAGTAAAAAAATTGCTTTAATTCAAATTAATTTTGAAGAAGATAATGATGGAAATATATTTATATTAGATCCAACTATTCTATCAAAACAATTAATAGATCAATTAAAAGAAGATATATTATGTAATACTCGTATTGCTAAAATATTTCATGGTGCTGATAGTTTAGATATTCCTTATTTCTTTTATGAATTTTTTGAATCTAATGAAAAACAAATTGTTAAATTTATGACTAATTATATTGATACTCGTTTTTTATGTGAATATATGAATGCTTATGATAAATTATATCAGAATAAAGATAATAATTTATGTAATATTTATTATTTATATGAACAATATGATGTCATTAATAAAAAACAAAGAGAAATATTAGATGAAAATGAAAAACTAATGGGTAAGTTATATGATATTATTATTAATATAGATAATCTTAGTGAAGAATTAATAAACTATACTATGTATGATGTAGTTTATTTAAAGTTATTATATAAAAGAATGATAAGTTCAATAATAGAATATAAATATATAAATGAAATGGTTAGATTAGTATTTTTAGATAAAAGAAATATAATTAAATTTGTTGATAAAGAATATGTTGAAAAATTTAATATTAATTATTTCTTCAAAAATAATAAAATTATTAGATTATCTATGATGATAGAGGGGAATAAAATCTTTAAAAATAAAATATTCAATACACTATATCATGTTAATTACTTTAAGTTAAATCTAAATTTAATATTAAAAAATATAATATATGCGAAATTATTAAGAAGAGAAAGAGTATTTGAAAATAAAACAACTATACAAAAGAAGGTATTAGATTATAATAACTTATTTGATAAATTAAAATTATACAAATTAGATAATATCTTAGAATTAATCATTAACTTGGATATTTAGAAATTAAAAAATTAAAATTTTTTATCAGAATTATATTATGTCAGAGAACTTTAAAGACTTATTTAAACAACATAATTTTGCTTTATCTCTTATACCAATAGTTATATATTTTTTATATATTAATTATAGTTTATGGAGAAATCCATATACAGGATTATATGATTATCTATATTCATATGTGGGTATTCCATTAACTTTTTTTCTTTCATTAATAGTTTATTTCATAACACTAATATTTAATAATAATGAAGCTGTTGATATACTGTTTTCATATATATTTATAACACTACTTGTATTAATTTATAAAATTATATATTATCAAGAAATTAAAATAGGTGGAAAAAATGTTAATGTTAATTTTGAAAATGGTTCAACTATAAAGAAATAAACAGAATGTGATTTTAAAGTTTGGAAATTAATTCCTTCAATTTATTGTAATTTTGTTTGAATGTTTCTTTGGTATTTGATATTTCATACCATTCATCTAACTTTTTATAGATATCATTTTGTAGTAATTTAAAATGATTTCTAATAACTTCCTCAAATCCAAATGGAGGATTGATTAATTGTCCAATCATCGCAAGAGCAAGTGTATTTGATCTAACTGGATCATTATATAAGATATTTGATTGTTTACCCTTTGTACTATATCTATCTTTTTCATATCCAGGTTCATTAAACCATGGATCCTCACAAAAGATTAATGATTGAATTGATAATAAGATTTGTAAGATTGTTGAATCTGTTGTCCATTTTTCTCCATCAGATCCACTCCATGTTCCTAATAATGATAAGCAGACCTTACCCGAATCATATAGATTTGGATTAAATCTAAATCTACCACCACCAGTTGTTATAATTTCAACATGGGGAGGAGATGACGGAAAATCTGCTGGTAAAAACATATCAAATTCAAAGCATCCGTAAGCATAAGGTGTATCAGGATGAGGTATGATTATAAACTTCATGATAGAAATATTTGATGGATCATATCTAAAGAAGATTGATGAAGTTTTTGAAATTGGTAAATTTGATGAAATATTTGTTATTTCAGTCATTACTCTTCTTGTAAAATTGCTGCCTGAATGGCGTATTTTAATAGCTTCCATAAACTTAAATCGTTTACTTTCAATAATATTAGCATCTTCAAAAGCTAAATCAGACATAACATTAACATAATCAGTTAGGTCAATTGTTTTATTAGTTTGATCAATTACTGGAATACATTCATAAATGTCAGGATAATCTTTTAGATTATTTTTTTGCTTTGAAATTCTTTCAAGGTCAAAGTATTGATTATATTTTTCTAACTTTAATATCTCATGAAATAGTTTAAACAAACTTGTATAATATGTTGTTTTAGTATTAACTTCAATTACAGATACATCATATATATATTGTTTAAGGTATGGAACCAAACAAGTATCTTCAATAGAATCAGTATTTGATGAAATTAATGGTATCACATCATTTAATAACTGTGTAATTTTAATTAATTTTGAAGCCTGTTCTTTTTGATGACTTATATAGTCCCATTTTGGTCCATCATATCCAATTCCCTTTGATTGAGAATCTTTAATTTGAAGAAAATCAAAGTTAAAATTATAAGAACTATATTTTAATGGTTCAGTATTTGTAAGTGATAATAAAGTTGATGTGAGTTCATAAAATTTCTTATCCTTAATCTCTACATTAATAGAATCTAAAATCACTTTTTCAACATTATTATAAATACCAATAATAATATCACTAAGTGTTGTTGATGGATTCCATTTGGTAGCATTTAAGATACTACAATTATTTAAAGCAAATGCTAAACTTTGATTACAAGTTGTAATTATCTTTAATGTTGGTTGAACAAAAGGATAATTATACGGTATACTTAATATATACTCAAATGTAATATCCTTAAATTTATTTTGAATAATAACATCATAAACAGTCTTAAATGGTTTAATTATAATATTTTTTGTTGTCTTAATTGCTTTCGTAATCTCACCAACAATTTGATACACAGTTGAATTTGTGTTCGCATTGACTTTTAAAGACGCTTCAATTACTGATGCTGCTACATAATTTTCCATATTATTTTCTTCAATTAATATAATATCATTTGATAAATCAGGTATAACTGACTTTTCTCTTAATATCACTTCATATTTTACAGGTTTTACTTCCTTTGTATGTTCAACTTCTTCCTCTGAAGAAGAATCATTAAATATTTTATGAATTGATTCGTTATCAGAATTATCAGAGTCATCATCTTTATTTGATTGTATTTCTAATATTTTATTTAATCTTCTACTCCTGCGAATAACTGGTTGTGGGAATGAAACTTCCTTCTTAGTTTTCGGATCGTCGTCGTCATCTGAATCTGATAATAAATCTTCTTTCTTGATAACTTCTTTTACAGTTTCATGAGCATCTTCATCATCTTCATCCTCTTCTTCCTGGTTATCAGGATCATTTTCATAAAAATAGTTATTTATAATTATAAGATTATCAGAGATTGATTTATCTAAAATAATTAAATTATTAAGATCACTACTAATTTCAGGATTTGAATAACAATCAATTTGAACAAGTTTGTTTTTATCGTATGTCATTTCTAATTCAACATTATCAACATAACACATAAATAATGAGTCATCTGAATAATTATCAAAATTTGTTAAATATCTTATTGATTGATCAACTGCCAATTTGAACTTATTAAGTTCTGACTTAATAATATCATTTATATCATTCCGGGGCTTGGCTTCTATTGTGTTAAAACTTATATCCATTTTAACTATATTATATATATATAATTATTATATCTATAGTAGATATAATAATCAATTTTTTCTTTAAATTGTTAAACAGTTTATAGTCGTTAACCAGTTTACTCATCTGTTAACTAGTTTACTTTAGGTTTTAATAGTAAACTTCATACACAATATACGGCCACCATCAGAATTAAACCATTGATTTTTTATTACAGTTGTTCCTTTAACACCATTTGGAATTGTTCCCTTACTTTCCATTCCAATTACTCCTCTACTAAGGGGGCATGTAATATTTGATTTATTTATTTCAGTACATAAATCATTTGTTGTTGGAGTTAATGGAATAAAATTATATGTAATATCATATGTAGATGTTCCACTATTAATTTCTTTTGATAAATCAGCTCCTAAAGATAACATGTAATCGGATACTGGTAATTTAGGATTAACATCTAAAACAAGATTTTGAGCAACATCGGTATCAGTTCCACATGATGAGTAAGTAAAAGATGTCACTGTTGTATTAGTCGCAAAGGTATTAAACATAAATAATGACAATAATAATATTCTAAACATATATATTATATTTAATTAAAATTTTTTATCTATATTATATTAATAATTACAAATGCAAGTTAATAAATGGGGTCCACATGGATGGTATTTTTTACATACTATTACATTTAATTATACACCAACTGAAGAGAGTCGCATAAAATATAAAACATTTTTTGAAATGATTTGCTCAGTATTACCATGCCGCTATTGTTGTGAATCTTTTGGAAAATATTCTAAAGCAATACCAATTGATGATTATTTAGATTCAAGAGAAGGAATAACATATTGGTTATATGTTATTCATAATTTAGTTAATCAAAAAATTTGTCACGATTTAAAAGAATTTAAAGAAGTTGTAATCCAATATGAAAAAATTCGAGCAAAATGTGGAACTATCACTACTACTAATCAAGTAGAAGTTAAAACTTGTCAAATAAAACAACAAGAAAATATTGATCACGATTTTATTGATAAATTTGTTCAAACAACCTTTGATAAATATAGAGAAAAAACATCAGCAAAAATAAAAGCATTTTTTGATGATCCCTCAAATCCAAATTTTGAATCATTAAATGTCTACTGTAAACATGCTAAAGTGTAGAGGAGAAGTTAATTAATAATTATTTACAAATTATTAAATTACTTTTTAAGGTAAGTGGATTTATACTGTCGCACTGGGTGTCTTTGCGGGACGACCTCTCGCAGCGGGACGACCACGACCTCTTGGAGCACCGGCAGCACCACCCGCAGCTCCAACACGAGCACGAGATTGTCTGCCAGGACGAGGGCCACGAGCAAGTTCAAAACCTTCACTGTCTACAGGAGCAGATACAGTTCTTTGAACAGGTGCAGAAGCAGCTACTCCGGCGGAAGGAGCAGCACGAGGTTGAGCACCACCGCGGGTTTGAGCCTTGGTGCGATTGAACTTGAAAAATGTCATATCACCAGAAGAAGCACGAAGAGTGTTGTAATCTTCAAAACGATCTACTACGATCTTACCTGTGTGACCGTTTGAATCTACACGAGAATAACTGATTTCAGCATCAGGTGTAATTGCGTAGATCTTTTCATTAAGCTTTTCTACATCTCCAGTCTTTAGTTCATTACTGAATTTTACAAATAATGAATAAAAATGAGGACGGAATACAAGGTTGTTTTCTCCAAGGAGTTCTACAACAGACTTGATTTCTTCAGCAGATACAAAACTCTTGATTTTACCATCTTTGAGATATGATTCTTTTTCTAATACTACAGCGCCTTTTTGAGAGAGTGTAGCTTTTACGGATTCGGGAAGAGCTCCGAGAACTCTGAGTGTGCGACTTTGGACGTTTGAGACTTGTGCCATTTAACTTATATACTATTCTATTTTTTAACTCTTATATTATTTTTTTTATATTATATATTATATATTAAGAATATGTTATCTATAAATAATTTTTTAACTGATTTTTTATATGGATATGGATATAGACCAAAAGATAGAGACGTTATTAATACTGGTGGTGATAGTGAAAGAGACAAAAAAATTAATAACTTAATAAAAAAAATTACTGGTGATGGTAATAATAATGAAAGTAAAAAAATAGTAAGTATTAAAGTAAAGGAGGAAAATAAAGGAATTAAAAAAGAAAAAAATACATCTCTAACAAATGATATGATTAATATACATCAATTTTATTCACCAACTAATGATGTTTTATAATTAAATAATATAATAATTAAAAAACTCCATTAAATTTATCATTATCTTCCACTAATATAATTTCATTTTTTTTTAAATTTTTTGGTAATAAAATGTTAAATAAATTATTCTCAAATTTAAGTTTATAATCTTTTAATTTATATTCATCCACCAAATCATACTCTTTTAAATTATAGTATTCAAATTTAGATATATAATTAGTTATTGAATTTGGAACGTATGGAGCGTGATTAATTTTAATAATATTTTCTGGGCATATATTTTTAACAATTAAAGGAACATATATTTTCTTTTCAACAATCATAATTGATTCACACTTATTTAAATTATTAAAAACTTTTCCAAATGTATTATACGTTAAATATTTATTAGTATAAATTCTCATTATTTTTTTTTTAATAATATTATATATATTATTAAAATATATCTTTTAAGTATACGTTTTTTATTTTTATTATCAATAATATAATGTAATTTAATAATTTATTTAAATATCCATGAATATGTTTCTTAATACTATATGAATGATTATAAATACGTTTCTTTTGTTTATATACATTTCCAATTTCAGTTCCAACTTTAATATATGATTCAATACCCTCTGAACTAAAATATGTTAGATCTTCATCAAAATAAATATTACGATCACTTACATATACTACACACGATCCACCATACTGGAAATATCCAATTTTTTCTTTTGTATAATATGTTCTATTTACTTCTAATCTATGAACAATACTTGATATTAATATTGCTCCAATCAATATTATATAAAAACGACTATTATCACTTCTCTTAAATTTTAATACCACTCTCTTGTTTTCATTCAAAACATTTAAGTCACTCCTCAAATAATCTAAATCTACTGATCTGTATGTTCCATTAAATTCAGTTATTTTTACTAATATACCATCTTCGGGCATATGAACATGATGATAGTCATAAACAGCTAATCTACATACTACAACACTATATTTCTTCTCTATCTTTTTTTCATTAATTAATTTTAATAAACTAAATTTATTACCTTTAATATGAAGTTTTAATTTATAGAAATTTTTATAATTATATACCATTGTTCTTGATGAAGTTGGAGCATATATTATTTCAGTATTTTTTATAACTTTTAATGGTTCTTTTAATTCTCTTATAAAAAAATCATTAAAACTCGGTCCTTTTATAGTATATTTAGATTCATCAATATTATAATTTTCTATAAATGGTTTAACTAAAATAGAACTTAAATTTGATTTAATATAATAAGCAAATAAATATGTTATCAATGATGATAATGAATCACTTCCATATTGTTTATTATTTAATATATCACGAATTAATATAATTGGTTGTTTATTTAAATATTCAGGGACTAAAGAACTATAACTACGTGAATATATATATCTATCATTAATTTTATTTTGTTTTTGATAATTATATTTATATACTCCAACTTTCTCATAAAATAATATTGCTCTTGTTATACCATTATACAAATAATCATATTTTTTAGTATCATTTAAAATTAAATCAAAATAATGATCATCTATTTGTAATAATATTTTTTTTTGATTAATTATAGTATAAAAAAATATATCAGTTTCCTCTTTAACTATATTAATTAAATTATTTTGATTAAGAGTTATTATTAATAATTTTTTTATATTATCTATATTTTTTACAGATAACTTCCATTTAATTATTTTCATTTAAATTAAAACCCTATTTTTATTTACATTTCTTAACTTATTTTAAGAACTTATCTTTAGCGAACATACAAAAATACATACCCTCTGTTAATATCAGAGGACACATCTTTTGTTGAAATTCCACTATCATTTAAACATATCCACTCCTTAAAACTATATTCATTTTTCTTATTATAATGATATATGTAATGGCCTCCATTAATTCCACCCATATGATGTACACTACCACGTAAATCATATTCTTGAGCATTAATATTTAATCTAATTGGAATTGATACAGGATCATCTATTTTTGATTGCCTACCTCTACCATCTTTTTCAAATCTTTTTAATTGAACATGTAAATATTTGGGTGTTTTAATAACTTTATCAGACTTCATAGCATCTACCTTTTTATCACAATGATTACAAAAATATTGATTATCTCCTTCCATCTTCTCAATATTAGAATAACTATTGATTATATCATTTAAATTCTGATTAGTAATTGGTGCTCTTATCTTGAACTCAGTCACATCATATATACTAATATTATTACAATCCATACATTTTGTTTCAGTTCTAATAATTACTCCAAATAAATATGGTATCATTGTTTGAATAGTAATACTTCCCTTTAATATTTCATTTTCTAATCTTCCAGCTTTTATTTCATCTTTTATAATATCATCTATTTTTCCAATTAGTAGTGTAATTACTTCTTCAGCATCATCCTGACTACCAATTGAATAATTATCATTTAATTTTGCATAATATCTAACTAATTTCATAGGTGAGATTGAACGATTATTATTTTTTTTATAATCACATATTATTTCTTTAAAAATTTTTATTAACTCATGAGAACAATTCAAATTCTCTATAAAATTTATAAATACGCTACATCTCATTAAATTTTGTAATGCTGAGTTGAAGAAACATGTATTTCCGTGATTATCAAATCCACAATAAATACTATTATTCATTTGCCAATTATGATATATATAAGTATATTAATATTTCTATAAATCAATAATAAATCAATTTTTTGAAATTAAGTTTGAATTTCTAATTCAACTTTTTTATAATAATCTGTGTCTATCTTTAAATTTTGTATAACTGAACTAATTGAGTGGGCTCTTGGTAGTGAAAAAGAATGTGATTTTGAATCAAATCTCATGTAATGTAAGTGTAATTGCCATACAGAAGGATGATAATGAAAATACATTATAAGTGAGTCTTCATTTATATCATATTTTTCTTTTATAGTTTGAGAACCAATTTTTATAGCTTCTTCTAATAAAGGTATATGAATATTTGTCAATTCTCTAATAGAAAATAAACTTTTATCTTTAAAAATACATAATATATGTAAATCATCTAAATTTTTTGTCCATTTATAATCAGGAATAATAATTAAATTATCAGTTTCGCGTAAGATATTTTCTGATTCGGATTTATGATCAATTATATTATGTATCCATTGTTTATTTAGTGTATTAACATTTAATTTTTTATAATCAAAATAAGTTTCCATTTTTAGATTATTAAATTTAGATTTTTCAACTGTAGTATTCTCAATTATAATTGCTTCTACCAAACAATTTAATTTATATTTATAATAAGTATCATTTTGTTGATCTAATACTTTATCTAATATTTGTATACTTTTTTCATTAAAATATATTTTTGAAGACATTTTTAATCAAATAATTATAAAATTATTATTTAATTATTAAATATTATAAATTCAATTTTTAAATCTAATAAAATTTATATTTTTTATTATTTTTTATATTAAATAATATATATATTCAATGTCAAATAATAAAAATATTCCTACAAATCAAGAGCCACGTCAAGCACTTGACGCATTATTTACTTTTGGTAAAAATGTAGTATCAAATTTAGCTCAATTTGTTCCAACTGATGGTATAATATATGGAAAAACATCTCCTCAAGTTTTTGTAGGAGCAAGCAAATCACCTAAAGTAGTTATTAAAGCATCATCTCCTCACAAGATTAATGTTCACATTGATAAAAACTCAAAAAATATAATAAAATTAACCCCAAAAGCAAGGAGACTATTAAAAAAACTAATGAGAAAATCACCTGCTGAACTTCAAGAAATATTAAGTAAATTAAGTCCTAAAAGCAATTTAAAGTTTAATAAAATAGTAAAAGATATTAAATCATCTCCTCGTAGTTCTTCTCGTATATCTTCATCTCCTCGTCGTTCTCCTAATTCATTATATTCTCCATCAAGAAATTTATCTAATTTACAACGCTCACCACGCGCACCTGAACGCAGAGGTGTAAATCGTACAGTATCTCCTTACTCAGCAAGTAGCGCAGCTTCAAATTCATCTGTTCTTTTTGAAAAACCCCGTAAATTATCTCCAAATGAATTATTAAGTTCTTCTCGTAGCTCACCTCAAAGTGTTTCACTTGGATCTCCTAAAAGATTTAGATCAAATTACCAAGTAGCTGTATCACCAGGTATATCTTCAAATAAATTTGTAACTTTAGAAAAGAAATATAGTTCTGATAAATATGATCCCAGATATGACCCCAGAGCAGACCGTAAAAATGGAAATATTATTAATAAAAATGATCCAAGATATAATCCTGGAAATACAATGAGAAATCCTGAAAGAGTTGCTTATAAAGGAATACCAACATTACGTGAACCATCTAAACCATATTCTAATGATTATTCTCAAGTAAATCCTAAAAAATACTCAAATAATTCTCGTAATATGTATAATATGCCATCAAGAAGTTATCCTGTAATTCAACGTCATCCATCCCCTAAACCCGAATTTCCTGTAAGCATGCGTGATAGATCTCAAAATGCGAATAATTCTTATATTAAAAATGTTCGCGCAAGCAGCACACCTTCTTTTAGTAATGATTCCCCAAGAGGTATACGTAATTACCGCGACAGCTCACCAAGAGACGGTCGCGATAACCGTAATATCATGCAAGGAGGTAGCCGCGAATATCGCGATAGCTTACCAAGAGATAGCCGTAATAGCTCTCTCTCTCTCTCTCCAAGAGATAACCGTAATAACTCTCTTTCTCTCTCTCTATCTCCAAGAGATATCCGTTATAGCTCAAGAAGTGATCGCGATATCTCACCAAGAGTTGGTCGCGACAACAATAATAGCTCACCAAGAAGTGCACGCGACAGCTCACCAAGAAGAGGTCGCGACAACCGCGATAGCTCTCCAAGAAGCACATCTTCTTTTAGAAGTAAACGCGACGAACGCGACAGCTCTCCAAGAAGTGGTCGTTCCCATTCTGGTGCTGCACCACCCCTTAGAGGACGTAATGCTTCACCTGGCGGATCTCCCAGTTTCCGCGGAGTATCACCACCAAAAGAGCATAGATCACTTTTAAATTCTAATAATATATTAGTTAAGAGAGCACGTAATCAATTAGCACAATCTTCTCCAAGATCTGAATCACCTCAATTTAATAACTCTATCTCTCTCTCTAAAAGACCCCGTAATGACTTATATAATTCAGGAAACCAAAATGTTAACGCTCCAAGAAGATATAATAGCAACAATTCATCTTTTTCACCAAATAATAGATTAAATGAACAAGAATTACGTGTAGATAGAATCCCTCCTTTAAGTCGTGCCGAACGTCTTATTGAAAGTCGTAATAATTCTCCTGTAGCCTCAGCAATAGTAGAAGCAGCAAGAACAGCAATGGTTCGTAAATTATCTCCTGCTTCTGCTTCATTAATCATTAAAATTATGGGAGATATCAGTCATACTTTTAGAGTATCACCTGGAACAAGATCAGATATTAAACAAATTGTTAGTTCCATATATGGTGCCAGACAAAGTTCTACACCATCTATCAAAGAAATTGTAAATGAATTCAGAAAAGAAGTTGATAAAATTAAAATCATTAAAGGAATGAACTTAGGTCAACCATCCAGAGGAGCTATGGGTGCTATGTCTGCCATGGGTATGGCGATGGGTGGTGGATTTCCAAGTGCTCCTGGATATCCTATGACTGCTGGATACCCAAGTACTACTGGATTTCCTGGTGCTCCTGGATTACCTGGTGCTCCTGGATTCCCCCGCTCTCCAAGTGCTCCAAGTGCCGCAGTTGTAATTAAACCTACATCTCCTGTCGGTATTAAAATTGTAAAAGCATATGATCAACCAACTCCTAAAGTTAAAATATCTCGTATTGATGGTAAGGAAACTAAAATTACAGTTACAAGTAGTGGAAGAAAAGTAGCTCCAACTGTATCAATTGTAAAAGGTTTAGATGGTAAAACACCTAAGGTTCAAATAAGAGATGCGAAATCATCTGAAACACCTAAAGTAACAATTAAATCAATTGATGGTAAGAAAACACCTAAAGTAAAGTTAATTGTTAAGGATACACCTAAAATTGTTGGAAAAACAAGTAAAAAAATAGTAATACCAGCACTTATGTTAGCTCCATTAAGTAAACCAGCAAAAATTCAATTAATAAAAATAGAAAAAGACACAAAGTCATTATTAATTCAAAGAATTCAAACAAGATTTGAAGGAAGAAGTATTGAGGAATTAAAGGAATTATTAATTAAATATGCAAAAGATCCTAAATTTATATCAACACTCTTAACAAAACAAGTTTTACCAAAATATAATAAAAATGTATTAAATGTATTTAAAGTTGTTGTAGATCCTAAGAAGAAATCATCTAATAATTCTAAAGCATCATCAAATAAAAGTAGTTCTAAAAAAGAAAAGTTTGATCAATTTGAAAATTTTGAACAAGATAGTAATTTAGTAGAACCATTTATTGATTTAAATGATAAAAAATTTAATGACATATTAAATTCACTCATTAGAGCAAGTGTATTTAAAGCCGTTGTAAATACAAGAGTAGCACAAGTTGTTAAACAAATAAGACAATCTCCTAAATCTTTATCTTCTATCTTATCTAAACCTTCCAAAAAATTAAGTGTCAAATCAATGATGAAGAAATTATCAACCAAGAAGAGAGTCCAAATGCTAAAATTAAAAAGAAAATTACAAAAGATGAGCCCTAAGTTATCTCCTAAGGAAATTCAAAAGCGTATGTCTCGTCAATTAAGAAAATTAGTTTCTAAGAGAAGATCATCCAAGATATCATCCAAGAGAAGATCCTCTAAGAGAAGATCATCCAAGAAATTAAGTGTTAAGTCAATGATGAAGAAATTATCAAACAAGAAAAGAGCTCAAATGGACAAATTAAGAAGAAAATTACAAAAGATGAGCCCTAAATTATCCCCCAAGGAAATTCAAAAGCGCATGGCTCGTCAATTAAGAAAATTAGTTTCTAAGAAGAAATCATCAAAGAGAAGATCATCCAAGAGAAAGTCATCCAAGAAATCATCCAAGAGAAGATCATCCAAGAAATCATCCAAGAGAAGATCATCCAAGAAATCATCCAAGAGAAAGTCATCCAAGAAATCATCCAAGAAATTAAGTATTAAATCAATGATGAAGAAATTATCAACCAAGAAGAGAGCTGAAATGGACAAATTAAGAAGAAAATTACAAAAGATGAGCCCTAAGTTATCACCCAAGGAAATTCAAAAGCGCATGGCACGTCAATTAAGAAAATTAGTTTCTAAGAAGAAATCATCCAAGAGAAAGTCATCCAAGAAATCATCCAAGAGAAAGTCATCCAAGAAATCATCCAAGAAATCATCCTCTAAAAAATTAAGCGTTAAAGCAATGATGAAGAAATTATCTTCTAAGAAGAGAGCTGAAATGGACAAATTAAGAAGAAAATTACAAAAGATGAGCCCTAAGTTATCCCCCAAGGAAATTCAAAAGCGCATGGCTCTTCAATTAAGAAAATTAGTTTCTAAGAAGAAGTCATCCTCCAAGAAATCATCCTCTAAAAAATTAAGCGTTAAAGCAATGATGAAGAAGTTATCTTCTAAGAAGAGAGCTGAAATGAATAAATTAAAAGCAAAATTACTAAAAATGAGCCCTAAGTTATCACCCAAGGAAATTCAAAAGCGTATGGCTCGCCAATTAAGAAAATTAGTTTCTAAGAAGAAGTCATCCTCCAAGAAATCATCCTCTAAGAAATTAAGTGTTAAAGCAATGATGAAGAAGTTATCTTCTAAGAAGAGAGCTGAAATGAATAAATTAAAAGCAAAATTACTAAAAATGAGCCCTAAGTTATCTCCTAAGGAAATTCAAAAGCGCATGAAGAAATTCTTAGTTAAAGCGTCTTCTAAGAAGTCTTCCAAGAAATCATCCTCTAAGAAGTCTTCCAAGAAATCATCTAAGAAATCATCTAAGAAGTCTTCCAAGAAATCATCATCTGAAGAATCATTCCAAGAATCATTTTTTTATTAAACAATAAATAACAAATTATAAATATTAATAATTAATATTTATAAATTTATAAATTTTTGTAAAGATATTTTAAATATGATTTATGTCTTTTGATATAATCATTATCTTTATTTCTTATTTTAAATGTATCTAACATAATTTCATATTTAGTAAGTGCTTCTTCTTTATCCTTTTTATATGTTTTTTTTGCTTCTAATTGAAAATCATCTTTTTGTATAGGATTACTTAATTTACTAACAAATAAATTATCTGTTAATATTTTAACTATCAAATTTTTTATTGCCATACTTACATCTGGATCATTTAAAATAATTTTCATATTTGGATCGTTAATTAATAAAAAACTTAAATTTATTGCTTCTTGGTTCATATATATATTTTATAAAAAATTTTTTATAAATAAAAATTTTTTATAAATTAATTTTTTAAGTTATTAGAATCTGGATTCTTGATATGCTACAGGAAAAGCAACCACATCACGAATATTATCCATTCCCGTGCAGATTCTTACTAATCTATCAAATCCTAATCCTGCTCCTGCTGTTGGCATTGAACCATTTCTACGTAAATCTATATACCATTTTAATGTTTTTTCATCCATCTTTCTTTCTTTCATTGTCTTTATTAATTTCTCATAATTATCCTCTCTTACTGATGATCCAATTAATTCACCTAATCCTGGAATTAATAGATCACAAGCTTGAACTGTCTTTTGATCATCATTCTGTTTCATATAAAATGACTTTAGGTCTTTTGGATAATTAAATACAAACATTGGACTCTTAAAATGAACTTCTGATAAATATCTCTCACATTCTGATCCTAAATCATCTCCCCATTTTGGTAATTCTGATAATTTGGTGGCTTTTTTAATTTCAGTTGAATTAGTAGTGATTAGGTTAATTGCTTCATCATAAGAAATACGTAAATATGTTTTAGATAAGAATGATTGTAATTTTTCAATAACTCCCTTACTTACAAATTTATCCAACACTTCTAAATCATCCATATAATTTTCTAAAATATATTTAAAACAATATTGTGTATACTCCTCAGATAAATCCATCAAATCTTCTAAACTCATCTCAGGAAATTCCCATTCAATATGTTCAAACTCTGCTAAATGACGACTTGTCTTTGATTTTTCACTTCTGAAAGATTTATTAGATGTCCAAACTGCTCCTAATCCAGCACATAATGCCTCTAATTGTAATTGAGATGATACCGTTAGAAATGCCTGTTTTTGAAAGAAATCTTTTGAATAATCAATCAAATCAGTCTTTTCTACTGTTGGTATACTACTTGTCTTTTTATTTAACATTGTAGTAAGTGTAAATACTTCTCCTCCTCCCTCACAATCACTCGTTGTTATAATATTTGGGTTAATATGAGTAGCCTTCTGTTTCTGGAAAAAATCATGTGTAGCTTTTGATAATCCTCCACGAATTCTAAAGTTAGCATTAATTGTTCTTGTTTTTACACGAACATCTTGATGATCTCTTAAGTATTCTAAACTTGGTCTCGCATTCAATGGATATGTTAATTGATCTTCTATTACTCCCATTCTAAGTATTGCTTTTATCTGTAATTCAACAATATCTACTTTCTCAGGATGACGAGCTACAATACCTGATAATGAAATTGAACTCCCAACTGATAAAACTTTTAATGATTCAATCATTGATACATCTTCTGTCATTCCTTGAATCGTTTTTGATGTTGATCCATCAAAAATTTCAAGAAATCCACGTGATGCTTGTAATCTAAGTGTTCTAATCCATCCAACAACTTGGATTTCTGTATCAATTAGTGAAACAGAAATATCACAAATTAATGTATGCTTTCTTTTATATGAAACCATTCTGCTATTATAATAAAATATTCTTTTATTATAATATTTTTTTTAATCAATTTTTTCGGACTGTGAACGATTAGATGTCAATTACTCTCTTTTGAGAAACATGCTTAAACTTACATGTTGTTGTCTTATTCTTACAACTTGATCCAAAACGACATACTTTCTCTTCTTGTGGCTTTTCCCATCCTTCAGGATGCTTAAAACGACAACGAGCATTCGCACACTCTAAACTATTCTTACAATCTGTGTCCTTGTGAGGATTCCATCCACGAGGGTGATTGAATAAACATCTACCACTCTTACAATCAACTCCATACTTACATTCACGAACCACTGACTTCTTTTCACCTTCAGGATGATTAAATCCACACTTATCATTTTGACAATTGCCACTATCACGACAATCTATATTCTTCTTCCAACTGGAATCATCAGTCTTTGTATTCATAAAACGATCAGCACGAGTATTTTGAGTATATCTTTGATTTCTTGATGGAAACACATCCATTTGATTAGTTTCATCAGACATGTTATTACGCCAATTCCATCCATCAGGGTGATCAAATATACACTTACTACGACCACACTTTAATCCATTACGACACTCAACAGCTACAGGCGCCCATCCAGTCGGATGCTCAAAAATACACTTTGGTCTATTACATCCTAGGGCATTCTTACATTGAACTATTGTTGGAGTCCATCCTTCAGGATGAACAAACCGACAATTATGATAAGTACATTCTTCAGCACGCTTACAAACGATTTGTTTATTATTTGTCATTATTAATTTATTTAATTTTATTTGTTTATATCCAAAAAAATATAATTTTGAACTTTAATTAAATAAAGATTCTGGAATATGTTTAACATCATTTAATAATATATCAATATGTTTTTTTGTTATTTTTAATGGAAATTTTAAATTTTCTATCTTAAATGTCCAATCTAATACTCCATAATTTCCATATTCATCTATTGATGTTTTTAAAATATCTATTCTCTTACAAATTGTATCAATATTTCTCTTCAATTCTCTAATTCCTTTGTAACTTTTTGGACTCTTCAAAACAATATATTCTATAATAGCATCTTCCATTATTAATTGATTATCTAATCCATATTCATTACACTTTTTAGGGATTATTATATTCTTCGCAATTTCTATTTTTTGAAGAACACCATATCCATCTACATCAATTACATATAATCTATTTCTTAAAATTGGATTTATTATATCAATGTTATTTAATGAACAGATAAACCATATATTACTTAGATCAATTGGTATATCACAAATAAATTTATCATAAAACATATTATTTTGAGTATGATCTAAAATATGAATCAATTGATTTACCACTTCTAATCCCTCTATGGATTCACTAATTTTATCTATTTCATCAAAAAATATAATACCATTACAACAATTCATCTTTATTAGCGCGTCCACGATGACTCCTTGTTTTGATCCAACATATGTATTAGAAAATCCATCTAAAAATGATCCATCTTTTACTCCACCTAATGATATATGATGAAATGGCAAGTTTAATGATTCTGCCATCATATGAATTATTTTAGTCTTACCAACACCAGCACTACCAACTAAAGATAATATTTGTTCAGATTTTCTCTTCTTTATAAATCTATTTATAATCTGCAACATTAATTCCTCTTTTACATTTTTCATTCCATATAATTCATTATCTAACTTAATTTTAATATGTTTCAAAAATTCATTTGTATTTGTTATCTGTAGGTCAATTTTCTTCTTAAAAGGTATGTTTAAAACAGTTAATATCCAAGACTTTAATTTAATATATTCAGCATCTTGAGGACTCATATCTTCTAACATTTTATATTTATTATATATAATTGACTTATATTGATCGTTAAAATCTGATGTAATAATCTTTTGTTTTAAATCCATTGCTATTTTATTTACTGATTCTAATTTTTTAATCTCATTATCAATTATCTCCTTATTAAGTATTTCAGATGGAGTCATAGATTGTATCTTTGTTATTTCTTCTTTTAATATATCACGATATTTAATATATTCTTCTAAGTTTTCTTCATTATTCTTCATAATACAATACTTTTCAACTAATTTAACTTTATCCAATTCATTTACATTCTTCAATCCCAATATATTATCAATTGTAACAGTTTTATCATACAACTTCAACTTAATCTTGTTAAATAATGTGGTCATCTCTTTATTCTCCTTCTTTGATTTATTACCTAAAATAACATTATCGGCTTCCAAATCTAAATCACCAAGATTATACATATGACATTTCTCTTCAAAGTTTTCTATTTTTTCATTTTCTAAATCTGATTCCTCACTATTGGATCTTTTTCGTCCTTTCGGTTTCTCTTTTTCTTTATTATCTTTTTCTTTATTATCCTTATTATCTAAGTCATTTAATCGTAAATCTTCTGAATTTCTTCTTGGACGCTTACTCATCAGTATTTGTATATTATAAATTAATAATTTTCGTTTAAGTCAAAAAATTGATTTTTTTTTATATACAAATATATACCAGATTATATAATCAAAAATGGGACAATTTTGTTCATGTTTTAAAAGTACATCAATTTTTCCTATAAAAGAAGAAAAATTAATTAATTCTCCAATGATGAATATCGCAAGATCTCAATTAAATAATTCATCAGTTGGCGTAGGTAAATATAATAGTTTTGATGAAGATCCAAAATCACCTGGATCAGTAATGTCAAATTCGCCAAGATCCGAATCTCGTTCTCCTTATCCAGAACTTAGAATTAAAATTCCGGTTGATAAAGAAATTTATTTTGATGATAACGACAAGACACTGGGAGTAAAGCAATATGACGATTATCGTAATAAACGATCTAAAAAAAATAGATTATGTTAATTAGAATAATGTAGTATTTATCGCCATCACCAAATAGGTTTGGCAGTATCCAAAAAATTGAATTTTTATTTTATACTGAGGCTTTTCTTAATTTTAAAACACATATACGTGCGCGACAATGGCGTCAGCCTCCAATCCTGCCGCAGGTGGTGGAGGACACGGAGTTTCGGCAGCACTGCCTAAGGTTGTCCCGCGGAATACTACTCCAAAGGAAAAAGAAGAAAAAAAGTGCTACTTCTGCCAGAAGGTATTCAAGGACAATTTTTTCCTTTCGTCATGTACCAGAAATCACGGAATTTGGACATGCCAGGCGCACAAGGATGCCGCCAGGAATGCTATCAATCAATACTATGATGACCGGCGTGTTGTCGAGCAGACTGATATTACTCGCCTTTTTCGCTGTTTGAAAGACCTAACTGATGTTCCAATTACTCGCAGCAATGGCACTACAACCATCGCAACACTGAAGAAGTCCGTGGAACTTGAAAAGGCATATGTGAGGAAGTCAAACACTATGGGTGGGTGGTGTGTATTGGTATCCTTTTTTGAAAAGGGAGCAGAGCAAACCAGACATGTTCTCATTAAGAATTTGCCACTTTCGCCCGAGCAGATTGCTCCTATAATAGCAAAGCTTGAGAGTGGCCGCTTCTATGGGACCGTCTCCAGCAAGGTCTAAAAATAAACTAGTTTTTCAATACAAAATTATAATTTTGTATTGAAAGAAATAATCTAAACACTTTCAATCTGCCTGGTTCTACCGGCTGCGGTGGTCGCGGCTGCGGTGGTCGCGGCTGCGGTGGTCGCGGCTGCGGTGCTTGTCGCGGCTGCGGCTACGGCTACGGCGGCGGTCGCGGTCGTCGCGGTCGTCGCGGTCGTCGCGGTCGTCGCGGTCGTCATGGATGCGGTGCTTGCCGTCGCTAAAAACAGGAATCTTGTCCGCGGCGGTAGACATGACACAGAGGCCGTGGATGGCGACATCGGCAAGGCGCTCGAGAAAAGACCGCTTCGGGATCATGATCTTTCCTGCGTGGTCGTCGAGGTAGTGCAGCGAGATGCGGTTGTCCTTGAAGAAGGACGCGACTTCCTTAAAGTTTTTTGACATCGAGTGGCGCCACCCCCAGATCTCGACGCCGATACCGTGGTAGGCAGCGTTAAAGGCAAGCTGCGGAAAAGACGTGATGTTGTCAGTGGCACCGTCGCCCGTCGCTATCACAAGCGTGTTGCCAGTCGGGTCAACAATGTGGTCGAAAATGACCTTCATGCCGACAGCATGCAGCATTACGTCGACGAGCACCTCCTTGTCGGAAGGGTTGCGCGAGATGACCTGCACGTTGTACCCTTCGCGGAGCCACTCGCTTGAGATGATCGGCGGCTCTCCGCTCGCGGACGTGCCGCCGCCTACGTAGCGCAGCGGTGAGCCGCCGATCGAAGTTTGGAGCCGCGGCGCAAGCAGCGCCGATAGCCCGCTCACCGACAGGTCAAACGAGCTCATGATCTCGGGCGGGTTGTGGATATTCCACAGGTCAACAATCACGTGGCGCTTGGACGTCGCGTCAAAGCGCCACTGCGCGACTTTATTCTGCGGCGCACACAGCTTGAGCGACTTGATGTAGATGCTTGTGCCCTCGTCGTACGTTCGCTGCGACGGTGGCGGTGGCGGCAGCGGCGGCAGCGGCGACGGCTTGATGTGGATCAGGCGGCACTCGCGAGAGTGGCAGCGAGTGCCGTACTTGCACACGCCGTACTCGCCAATGCTGGGCGGCGTGTCTAAGATGCTCAGCACTGCTACCTCCAGCTTGGTGAGCGTGGCGCGGTCATTCGCGAAGAAAACTATCGTCGACGAGTTGTCGGTGAGCTTGGACGCGCCGCAGTAGCCAATGGTGGAAGCGATTTCCCTGATGCGGGCAAAGTTGAAGCCAATGACGCGAGAAAAAGAGCAGTCGAGCTTGAAGAAAGAGATGATGTTCTTCTGGTCTAACTTCTTATTGATCATCGGCACTAAGCTACCCTCCTGATTCTTCGGCACGCGCATGGCCTCAATGACGGGTGAAAGCGACACCGAGGCCATGCTTGTAGAAGCAGAGGAATACGAGTCTTGCAAGCTCAGATGTGGTAACTAGAATAAATGAGAATTACTATAAGAATTAAATTCAATTTTTTTATATAAATCAAATCTTTAGTTTACGAACAACTTCTAAGATATCATACATTATCTTACAATCAACTTCATTATATTTGATTAAATCATTAAATTCAGTTTCTTTATTCTTAACGTATTTATCATAAGCAATTGTGTTTATTTTATTATCCATCAAAATATTACTGTCCCAGTAGGTTGTTATTAATTTATTTTTATACATACCTTTTCCTACACTCTTTAATGAAAATCCATATGCTCCCTTTACTGTAATAACGTTTTCCCTAAAATACTTATACAAATCAAACCACCTAATGTTATTTAACGGTAGATCAAGTTTATAGATCATCTTATTTAAGAAATTTGGTTCAACACTTGACCAATGATAATATAATGGCTCATATGGTTTATCTTTTGAAATATACTTATTATTTGTTTCCTCAATATATGTTCTTAATTCATCATACATCTTTCTTTGAGATTCGTCATCAAGTTTATCCAATGTCATACATTTATATGTCCACTTTTTATCATATACATATCCTAAACCAATCATATATACATACTCACGACTTGATCCATCAGTTTGATGAATCATTGTTTCAAAATCAATATAATATTCTAAATTATTCGAGGATAAAATTTTAAATGGTGTTGGATCTAAAGTCTTAAAAAATACAACTTTATCACTCTTATCTCTATTTGTATTCAAAATAGCATCAACCAATTTTCCATTTATACCATTCATTTGAAGAAGTGAACTATTTAATCTCGGATCATCAAATCTTGTAACCCCGTGAAGTTTAGCAATCTTTCTGTGTTCAGGTGTTAGATATGAGATTAATGTAATATCCTTAATTTCTTCAGCACATTCTGTCTTAATATGTCTATATCCATCATCGTTTGTATTACACATATTAGGAAGAATATTATCATTTGACGGGGGCTTATGAGTCCAATCCGTTGACTTTTTAAGATCTTGAATCCATATGATAGAATTATTTGCGTCTCTGATAATAGACTTATCAAATTCTTTAAAATCAATCATTCCAAATCTATCTAAATAATCATTTGATCTTTCAACAACTCGTTGTTTATTAACTTGTCTTTCCATCTTCCAACCACGCCCTAAAATAAATGATCTTGTTGTATCAACTGACTGCATATGTTTTAGTGCCTCATTATAAATACTTAACTGATACTTAAATGGAGCAACTGATCCACCATTACGAATTGTCTTATTATCTACATTAAATTGTATACATGCTGATTTAATATCAACCGCATAATAATACTTGTTGTGTGGAAATATCGTCTCTTTAATATCATCCAGGTCATATTTAGCATTTGTTATCTCATTAATAAAATCACTACGAACCAATAAATCTACACTACCTAATGTCTTTGTTGTTGGATTTTGGAGCACTCCCTGGTAGATCAATGGAATTCCATCGTACATCGCTCGGAATGTTTTGATACACATATCTTTATCACGAGCTTCATATGCTTTACAAATTTCAATAAACTTTGTTGGATATTTAGTCTTAATATGGTCAATTACTTTATTTTCAAACTCAATACCATCTTTAAATTTTTGTTCAGTCGATTCACTAAATGATCTTCGACTTTTTTTATATTGTTTAATTGGGTCATCTGAATATTTTGTAATTCCATATTCATCATAATAATCTAAACAACGATCTCTTAAGGCACTATTTCTTGTTTTAGAAGCAGAAACCCATTCATCTGTAATAGTATAATCAAATTTTGTTTTTACAAGGGAATCAAATTCAGAAGAATCATCATCTCTTATTCTTTTACTTCCTGATTGTTTTGTCGCAGCTTTTTGGGTTTCAATTGGCTTATCAAATCGCATAATAGTTTGTATTGATATATTTTTATATTCTGTATTAAATATATATACATTACATTCTTGATAATTTATAAGTGTAAGAATGGTCTTAATATTTGATATATAATCCTCTGGCACTTGAGTATTATTTGGAAGAATGAAATAATCAATCAATTTATTATCATGAATATTATATATCTCATAATTTTTATTCTTAATTGTAATGTATTTATTTAATTTATCAATACCACTTATCTTAAAATTATTAATATTTTTATATTCTAATTTAATCTTAGAATGTTCTGATAATGAATTACATCTTTTAATAACATTTGAAAATCTACGATTATATACACCTAACATAACGTCTATAGAATACTTATATAATTATAAAATTATAATTATATAATATACAATAATCAATTTTTATCTACATAAATATATACATATTTTATGAAATATACCAATAAATCAATCGCTGTGCCGATTGAATTTGATAAACAAGATGAAGGGCATTCGGCTCATAATCCATTAACTTGGAAAGTTATTACAACTTATTATGTTGGAAGAGGAATATATCCTTATAAAATGTATAATGGTAAACAAGTTCTTACATGTGCTTTTGAAGGAAAACAAACAAATAATGATGAATTAGTTAAATCACATTTTAAAGCAAAAAGAGAAAGAGAATATGGGGTGTATATAAGGAACCTTCGTTAACCCGTTATAGTATATTTATTATCTCCGTAAAATAATCTTCTAACTTATTTAAAACTATTTTAAGATCCATTTTATCTAATATAAAATTATTATTATAAAATGAGAATCCATTAATTGAATGTCTATCAAACCACTCATTTGTTTTTTCATTAGATTTAAATTTAAATAACATTAATAATAAAATATCATTTTTTAAATTTATTTCTTTTTGATCTATTAATAGATCATTAATAAATTCCATAAATATATTTTTATTTTCAAAAATATTTATAATATTATATTTATTATGATTATAAATTATATTAGAATTAACTAATAAATTTATAATAGAATCTACAGTTGTTTCAATATCATATTCATTTTTATAAAATTCAATAATATTTTTTATTTGATAATTAATATTATTAATATTTTCATTTATTATAAATAAATTAATATCAATATATTCTTGAATCGTTGACGTTTCATTAAATGAATATAATATTTGAGATGTAAGAATATCAATATTTTGTTTATTTTTTAATATCTTTATTATCTCACGATTATTATTTTGATTATTTTCATTTTTTAAATCTATTAATCGTTGATCTAATATTAATACATTATTATTTTCTTTTATATCCATTGTTAAATTTATCAATAATTTAATTAAATTATCAATTAATTCTGAAGGACTATTAAGAGTCGCACGAATAGATATAATAAAATCTTTAATAATCATATCAATTGAATTATCCAGATATACATTTAACATTTCATTTAGGGTTTCATATTCTTCATATAAATTCTCTAAATAACTAACAACCTCAATTTCATTTGACAATATATTTTTTTTTATAATTGATTCAATATTATAATAATTCTCTAAGGAATTTAATATATGTTCTATTATTTCTGATTCAATTAATTCATTTTCAATTTGATCTTCTGAATAATTAAATATTTTTAATAATTCTCTAATGATATTTGGATCTGTTTCTAATATATCTACTAAATTTTTTCGATATGTATTTAAATCATATGTTAATAATATAATATTCTTTTCCTTTAATATGAGATCTATTTTTGTTTTAATTATTAATATTACTTGAATCATATTTAATAATGTAGAATAATCAGATTCTAAATCGGGATCATCTTCTTCAGATTCATGAACTATCTGATAAATAGGTTTAATTATTAATTTAATTTCTCTAATTCTTTTTTTTATCTCTACAATACTTTTTATACTAAGAGGTTTTATTATTTCATACAATAAAGAATATTTCTTCTTATTTCCTGTTATTTGGAAATAAATATTATCTATTATATTTAAATTATAATAGATATCGTTGTTGTTATCAAGTAATTTAATATTTGTTGTAATTAATTCTATCTCTTTATCAACATTAAAAAGAGACTCATCATACTTTAAAACTGAATTAAAAGTTGTTGATAGATTAAAATCATTTGATTGATAAAGTTCAATATTATCTAATATTATAATTTGATTAGTATTATATAAATTACATATATTTGAATCATTTAATACGCTTAATAATATATTAGCGATTTGTTTATTTTCTAAACTATCCTTAAAATTAATATCAGTTTGGGTTATCTGATTTATTTCGACAGATGATAAAAAATATTGAACTATATTATTATATTGTGTAATTGATTTATCATTTATTAAATCATACAATAAATATTTTTTTAATGGCAAATAATATAAATTAAAATATGATATATTATTTGAAGCCAGAATATCTTGAATATTCATTAATATTCGGAATATAATAAAAAATTGAAAATAACACATATTTTATTTAAGAACATTAGATTATAATATAACATTAGTTATAATGGATTATTATTCATTACAAAATAGTGTTACTGGGAACATTAGTTCATACTTTGCAAATGTGACAATAACTGGAAATGAACAACTTGATAAAATGGTTGGCATCCAAATAGCTATGCAATTTACAAGCATAATTTCAATGTTCTTTGGATATATTGCGATTATTATTCCATGTATATTTAAACTACCATTATATCTGCCCTGGTTATATAAGACAATAATGAATAAAAATTATATCATCGTTGAAATAGAGAGTAGTGTAAAAATGTATCATCTACTATTAATATATTTACAAAATACTGAAAAAGCAAAAACTGACAAAATGAATAATTCAGTATATTTATTAAATGTATTAAATTCATTTGATTGGATTAATAGTCTTTCATATCTCAAGAAAGAAAAGGTAACTACATTCAGTAAGGATAAAACCTTTGCTGTGAATCCTTGTTATGTAATCAAAAGAGTTATATTTGAAGACATAACTATTCACATTCAATATGATATTAACTCTATATCAACAGCTTATGATACAAATAAACCAACATATATTTATTTTAATTATTGGTATTGTGATAAAGAATATATTGATAGATTTTTTAAATACATTAAAACAGAAATAGGATCATCTGAATCCAGTGATAAAACTAAATTAGTTCTTAAATATGCAAAAGTTTATAAAGATGATGATCATTATGTTGATTTTATTAAGAAAAGAATTCCTAAAAGATCACTTGATTCAGTATATCTTCAAAAACAAACTAAACAAAAATTATTAGAAGATATTGATAAATTTAAAGGTATGGAAGAGTTTTACAGAGAACATAGTATTTCTTACAAAAGAGGTTATCTTCTGGTTGGTCCTCCCGGAACTGGAAAAACTTCTATCATCAAAGCAATCGCTTCTCATTATGATTATGATATTATTGTTGTAAATTTAAATCAATTCAATGACGATAATATTAATAGAGTCTTTAATGATATGAATGATGATAAAACAAAAATTTATCTGTTTGATGATTTTGATAGTTGTTCATTATTTGAAGATAAATCTCCTGGTATTACAATTAATACAGGAGTAAAACATCAATCATCTGATAAATTAACTTATTCAGGATTTATTAATGCTCTATCTGGAATTAATGATTGTGTAAATGGATGTTTTATTTTTATGACAACCAATAATTTAGATAAAATACCTAAAAATATGTTGAGGCCTGGTAGAGTTGATATGGTAATTGAAATTAGTTATGCTGATAGAGATCAGATTAATTCAATTACTCATGATTTCTATAAAGGAAATGATGAAATTAAAATTGGAATTCTAATAGATAAACTAGTAGCAAATAAAAAAGATTTAACGATTGCCGTTATTCAAGACTACTTTATTAGATTTAGAGAAATTGATGAAGCAATTGAAAATATTGAAGAATTATATTAATTTATTAATTAAAGTTAACTTTAATTAATAAATGGTTTGATTTGATTTAAACATTCCACTTGACATGATCATTGTCAGTTGTGGTAGAAAACCGATGTCTTAGCAAAGGTTCTGAAGCAGGTTTAGGTGAATCAACTTTGAAAAATCCAGAAGAACTTTTCTGAAGCGCACGATTGGGACTTGATGCTGACGGTGTTCCAGGTAGAACAAATTTTTTCTCTTCCAAATTTTGTTGTCTTTTCTTTATCATTTGATGACATGTTGTATAAATCTTAACTGAAAAATACATCAACAGGAAGAATACTGAAACGTATAATACGTTGGTAATCTTTAAGTAAGCTGATGTAATTTTTAAAGGAGAATTTACTACACTCTCTTTGGAAACATCTTTTTGAGTTGTGCTCTTTGTAAGATCTGTCGGAGCTGTAGCATTCTTAACAATTGTGTTCTTTGAGGATACATTAAGCATCTTACTCTCATTTGTTAAAGAACGAGATCCATTCTTAAGAATTTCCTTCTTAGTGTAGGTTGGGGGAGATGGAGGTCTCGGATGCTTTGATGGAACTGAAGATGCCGATAGAGATTTAGGCACAACGGGTGCAACTGGCACTGGAGTCACAACTGGCACTGGAGTCACAACGGGAGCAACTGGCACTGGAGTCACAAATGGCGCAGGAGGCGCAGGAGGCTTTGGGTATTTTGAAGGTTCCGCAGATGCTGATGGCGACAGCGAAGCCATAGCAAAGGAACATAAGCATAAAGCACAGAACAGTCGGAAGAAGACAGAGCAAGATATGCCTTGCTGTCGAACAGGAATCATTTTTGCTGTTAGCAGGTTTAGACTTAGAAACTAACTTTTTTATTTATTATAATTTCAATTTTTTTATGATGCTGCTCCTTGGAGCAGCATCATAAAAAAATTTGTAGGAAGATTTAAGCTATGCTTAAATCAACGGCTCAATTTTTTTTTATACATACATATATATACATGGGAATAACTACAAGTATTTTAAGTAAAAAAAAAGGATTAAAAAAAGCATTATTAATTGGTATCAACTATATAGATGATAATAATAATAAATTAAATGGTTGTATTAATGATATAATTAACATTGAAAATAAACTTCGCATTACAAATCCAGAATGTATTCAATATCGTAAACTTTCTGATAATCAAACAAATCCATTATTAAAGCCAACAAGAAAGAATATAATTGATGGAATTAATTGGTTAGTATCTGGATTAAAATCAGGCGAATCTGTATTCTTTCATTATAGTGGGCATGGCGGTCTAACACTTGATATTTCAAAAGATGAAAAAACTGGATTTGATAGTTGTATTTATCCTATATGTGATGGACAAATAGAAATGATAACTGATGATGAATTAAAAACAATGCTTGTTAATAAGATTCCATCTGGTAGTAAATGTTTTGCCGTATTAGATTGTTGTCATAGTGGTTCAGCACTTGATTTAAGATATCTATTTAGTGCTCCAGAATATGGTAAAATTATAGTATCACAAGATGACAAATATCAAAAAACATTAGGATCTGTTATATTTTTAAGTGGTTGCATGGACGATCAAACATCTGCTGATACTGTAGACGCTAAAAATATGCCAAGTGGAGCACTAACAAATGCTCTTCTTGAAGTTTGGTCTGTATATGGAGTTAATATTAAATTTAAATATTTATTGTGGGATATAAGAACATCATTAAAAAAATCTGGTTATGATCAAATTCCACAATTATCATGTAGCAATAGTATTAGTTTAAGTGATGAATTTAAATTATAGTTGATATTAATTTAATTATTGCCATAAATGTTTGAAATATAATCGCAAAAATTACATAACATCCTAATAAAAAAAGAAAAAATAACATTCCACAAATAGTATATAAAAAACATTTCTCTGATAAAGTTAACTTATAATTGCCCATAGAATCTCTTTCATCATTTATATTGTTTGAAGAATACATACTTAATATAGAATTTAATTCTTAAATAATATATTATAAAATATAAATAATGACTGATAATAAAATCTTTGTAATATTTCCGACTCAATTATTTAAAGATTTAGAACCTTTAAAAGATGCTAATGAAATATTTCTTGTTGAAGAACCAATTTATTTTACCCAGTATAAATTTCATAAATTAAAGTTAGCATTTCATCGTGCTTCTATGAAATCTTATTTTGATTTATTAAAAGATAAAAAGTTCAAAGTATCTTATTATGAATTTAATGATGATTATTTAAAAGATCTTAAAAAAAGTGATGTATTATTTTATGATCCAGTTGATCACGACTTAATGAAAAAAATGAATGGAGGTGCCAAAAAACATGGATATAAAATTGACCTTCTTGAAACACCAGCTTTTATTACTTCATACGAAGATCTTGAAGTTTATAATAAAAAACAGACGGGAAAAAAGTTCACACACGATTCATCTTTTTATCGTTGGCAAAGAAATAGATTAGATATTTTAACTCCAATTGGAAGTAAATACAAATTATCATATGATGATGAAAACAGAGTAGCTTTTCCTGAT
>Ga0214921_10000903_pt1 | contig 52764 bp, 50 predicted proteins | sample LL1505_MetaG_FD_177992 | JGI IMG/M metagenome (GOLD analysis project Ga0214921, IMG submission 177992) | Freshwater microbial communities from Lake Lanier, Atlanta, Georgia, United States - LL-1505 | ecosystem: Environmental > Aquatic > Freshwater > Lake | place: USA: Georgia | collected... | reverse complement strand
GCCTGGCACCCACAGGACAGGTCTTGAAGACGCGCTGGGAAATTTCTGTCGACGGGGCCCAGAAAGTTGGGTTTCTCGATGGTTGCCTGGGCGAGACCGGTCCAGATGGCCATACGCTGGCTGGAATTATCCAAGGGCTGGCCCCGATGCTGCGGGGCATCAAAGGCCAAGAGCATCAGGTCGCCATCTCGAGTGGTGATCGCAGGTTTCGTGAGGTGATCGCGCACAGTCGCTTGAAAGCGGCAAAGGTTTCTGTGGGTAGCGCGCGTAATTTGGTGACGGCCTTGATCCGGCAGCCCGAAGATGAAGGCGCGGCCGAACTTGGATGCGTCTATCTTGCGATGAATCGGGGACGGGATCCTTGGCTGGACGCGCAGTCCACTGCCGTCAAATCACGTGGTTCTGATCCGCCGGTGCTTGCCCCCCAGGTTTTCGGCGCCGTCGTGGATTTATCAGAGGGTATCCTGTCACCGGGATATCTGCTGGACCTCGCGCGCATGAAAGGCCTTGTCATTCTGACATCGTCGAACTTGCAGCCGCTTCCTGCCAGGCTTGAGGCACAGAAATCCGCGCTGATGGTTCGAATGGGTACCGCGAAGGCGCAGTCATTTTGGGATCGCAACATGATTCCGTGCGCTCCTGCCTCGATGGACCCGGATCGGTTGGCATTGCCGCTGGTTCGGCCAAAAAGCGACCATTCTGTCGAAGTGATTCTTCCGGGAGAAGGAAGGTGGATTCTCGATCTCATCCCCGGACTGGCCGGCGCCTTGTCCTCGCCGGTCGACGGATGCAGGATGGTGCCTGCCGTAGTCCGTGGAGGCGACTTTCCAGCAGGAGATTCCAGGCGATGGTTTGAGAAAAAGCCGGGCTTCGGCAACATGCTGCGCGTGTTCGCGACCGGGGCCTTGTTCAGTGAAACGCTTGATCTCCGTTCCTACCGGTCTCTTTTTCATTTCATCCTGGCTTGGCAGTGCGCGCAGTCAGGTTGGGGACATGACGAGGCGTGGAAGGAGCTGGCAACAAACGGCTGGGTGATTGACGATGCGAGCTTTTTTCGCAAGTCCCTGGAAGAGTCCGGAATGCCTGTCTCCCGTGTCCCGGGAAAAGCTTCAAGGGACGGTCAGGCGCCTCTCCCCCTGGTAAACCTCCACGCCCGTATTCTTGCCGGAAGCCTTGCTCGAGCTCATTCAGATGACCCTGCCGGTCAGGCGATTCTTTTGGATATTTCAGGAATTCCCTCGACGGATATGGCCGTCCTGTCGGGTGACGAAAAACCTGCGCGGATGGAACTTTCCGGGCTTTGCGGTGATTCTGCAGTACCGTTCGTGGCACTGTCGCCATGGCGTCCAGCCAGCCCCGTGACTGGCGTGCGTCATGGGGGAGTCGAGCTGCCCGGGACAATGAACCGTCAATCAGCCATCGAGAAGCACATTCGATATTGTGTTGCCCAAATGCCACAGCGGATTCTTGACACTGTGGCCCAAAAAACACAGATCAAATCCTCCGTCTGGGTGGACCGGATGATGCGATTAAATTGAGCGACTCAGCCGCAAGGGTTTCATCCTGGTGAGAGAGTTGCTGGTACAGTGGCGCGGATTTTGCTAGTTATTCCGCTTATGCATGGTTCATTCCAAAAAACCGTTCGCGATCGCGTGGTGTTCTCCGGTGTCGGTTTGCACTCTGGAATCACCGCGGAGATGAGCGTCAGTCCGGCAACACCGGGAACCGGGGTTGTTTTTCACCGGACCGATTCGGCGATGGCGCAACCCGTCAAGGCTTCCTGGGAAGCCGTCAGCATAACGGATTTGTCGACCTCGGTGGGTGAGAATGAATCCCGCGTCTCAACAATCGAGCATTTGATGGCGGCATTGTCGGGTCTTGGGATCGACAATGTCCATGTGGCCATATCAGGGCCGGAAGTTCCAATCCTCGATGGCAGCGCGAAGTTGTTCGTGGAGTCTTTCGACCGTACCGGCATCGTGGAGCAGGATGCCGCCAAGAAAGTATGGCGAATCAAGAAACCATTTCTTTTCGAGGACGGTGTCAAGGTCGTGAAGATTGAACCCGCGACCTTCACCGAATACCGCTGCACCATCAGTTTTCCGGATTACGTCATTGGCAGGCAGACAATCATTTACCGTCATTCGCCGAGAGCCTTCACAGAACTTGCGACGGCGCGTACTTTTTGCCACTACCGCGATATCGATGCCATGCGTCGCGCGGGCCTTGCCCTCGGCGGGTCTCTCGACAACGCCGTTGTCGTGACGGACGAGGGTGTGATGAACCCTGATGGTTTACAGGGTAGCGATGAGTTCGTTCGTCACAAACTATTGGACGCAATCGGCGATCTTTCGCTGCTCGGTGCGCCCCTGGCTGGCAGGGTGACCCTGTACAAATCCGGCCACGGAATGCACGCGAAATTCATGCGTGCCCTGATGGCAGCAAGGGAACAATATCTTGAATTGGTGCCAGCAGTTCAAGCCGAGGCCGGGCCGCCCGGTTCGTCGGTGGAACTTTTCTTCACCTGACCGCGGGGGCGCTCATTCGTCAAGACCGACAGCAGGCACGCCGCGCCCTTGTACCAGCCCTTTTTTTGAAGGAATTTCAGCACTTCCGAGATATCCGCGCTTACGATTGAGGCGTCGACAGCCGCCTTTTTGTCACCGAATTCATGGAATTCGCCAACTTCTTCAATGAACCTTTGTTCGCTGCCGGAAAAAATAGCCAGCTTTGATGCATAGACAAGCAAAAGCCCCTTGTTTGCTTCCTGTGCGTAAATTTGCCGGATTGCCTGTAACGCCTTTTCGCGTTTCTCCAACGATGCCTCGAGCCCACCCTCGCATGCGCCACAGGCGACCGCGCATTGGAGCACAGCAATCTCAGCCGAGGGGCCAACGAGCGCAGCACACGATTCCAACGACTGCCACGCCTGACCCAGATCGCCCATGACGTATGCTGCCTTGGCAAGCTGAAACCAGATGGCAGCGTCCCTTTCATTCATGGCCAGAGCGACGCGGAAGCAATTGATTGCTTGGACCGGTTGACCGCTCTCCAGGTACGCCTGCCCCATGAGTCCGTGAACATGGTATCCGTGATCGTCGATCTTTTCGCATTCGGCGATGCACGCGTCATGATCGTTCATGTTGAAAGCGAGCCAGGCGGCTGTAAATCTCAGGGCTGCGAGTCCTGTCAGGTTGGTCAAACGAAGGATTGACGAGAATGCAAGCCGCTCTCGCTGCCACTCGAAGGACTCAGACGCGATAGTCGAGGCTATCGTTATCGCGCTTTGGCCGTCTTCGTTGAGCACTTCCTCGGCGGCCACGAAATCCGCCAAAGGATTTCCTGATACGTCACAGAACAATGAGCTCGCCTTGATCCAAGTGTCGATGGTTTCGCGTCCGGATTGCCGGGCGATGGTCTGGCAAGCAGAGATCAGGATTTCCGAGGGCGTCATCGCGGGTCCGGTACGAAGGGTTTTCAAAAGTATATCACGGCATCCTCGTTCCGTGGTGTGGCCGTGGATGTCATTGGATTTTCCTTGTTCCTTTTGGCTTCATTCCCAAATGAACGTAGGAAGCCCCGGAGAGTCTCAATGCTGTTTCTATGGAGCATGGTTGTATGTTTCTCATGCGGTATCGCATGCGGGTCCCTTTACGGTATCGCGATCCTTTTGGTTTCAGTTTTTTGGACGTGTTTTGTTTCATCCCGGATACAAAATCCCACGATGGTGTCACCGCCGAAAACCCGGATTCTCCTGGTCATCGCGTTATCGGTGATGTTCCTGTGGGGGCAGCGCCATCATGGCCCTTTCCGGCCACCAGCTGTTCCGGGGCGTGTCCGTATTGTCGCGACCGGTACGCCTCACGTATGGAGGGGTATCGCTGCCTTGGTTGAAGACAAGATGGGTACGGCGCTGGTCCTGGTTGATTCGCTCGATGCGAGATCGGGGGAGCCTGCTTCGGCATCAGGTTGGCACTTACGATTGAAGCGCTGTGGACCTGCAAGCTGGCTCCGTCCATCGCGATGCTTCCTCGATACCGGTTCAAAAACCAGCAGCGGCCGGCGTTGGCTTGCGTCGTTTCGTGGACGGATGGTGCGATACCTTGGATCCTTCGGTTCATCGGCCGGCCCCTGGCTGAAGGCGCTGATTCTCGGTATCTCGACCAATGAACACGGCGGTCTTCTTGATGCCTTTCGAGCGACTGGTCTTCTACATTTCATTGTCGTAAGTGGCTCTCACGTGACGCTAATTCACCGGATGTTTACCGCGATTTTTTCGGTACCGGCCAGCATCGGCAGGGCATTGTTTCCTGGCATCGTAATCGTCGGAAGGTTTCCAGGCATATTGCCTTCGTTACTGGCTGTGATTCCCGTCGCGGCTTTCAGCCTAATCGCCGGATTGGATCCGCCTGTCCAGAGGGCCATGTGTTCATTGGCGGTATCTCACGGATTCGCCATGGCGGGATCCCGTATTCAGCCGGGAGCGATTGTTCCGGCAACGTTTCTGCTTCAGGCATTCTTGTGGCCAGTAGGGTTTTTGAGCCGCTCGAACATGCTCAGCTGGGTGGCGTGGACAATCGTGCTTTTGGTCCGGACTGACCTGAAAGGATTTTTCCGGCTATCAGGCGCATGCCTGCGACAAGTCCTGCTCATGCTCACGATGTCGGTTTTCTTTGGGATAAGCTGCTCGGTTGGAATTATCGCGAACCTCATTTTTTTGCCGGTTCTCGAGGTTTTTTTTATCGTCTCGCTTTTCGTTTGTGCGGCCGGCCCGCGCCTTGCCGGATTGATGAGTTTCGACCGCTTTGTGGCTGTTTTGATCGATATAGCGCGTCATGCGTCCAGTATCGCGGCAACAGACGGCCTCGCGCGGCTGGATGCCGTCCTGTCCGCGCCGGCGGTCAGGGTCTCTACGTTGTGTTTTCTTTCGGCTTCGTTCAGCTTTTACGCGGCTTCAACCCTTGTCGGTTCTACCGGCAAAGTCGATGTGCCCCCATGAACCGCCGACTGCGGCAAGGCCGCGACCTTCGACTTCAGCGCGCTCATATAGAGGCTCGCAACACTGATTGCTCCCGAAAAAGCGGAAACCAGAAAGAAGGCCGGATGCCAAGCCGCGCCCATCATGAACAAGAATATGGCAGCTATGCCAGTGACGATCGCGTTGACGCCGATCTTGTCCTTGCGCGTGATGGAGAGCTCCCCGTGAAGCACTCCTGAGCTGTAACCCTCGATGAGCACGTTCTTTACAGACGGCTTGTAGAAGTGGCGAAGGGCCGATTGTGGTCTGTAGTAGTAAGTCACGTGCCAGAACGGCAGGTGAATCAACTGGATGCCTGCCACCTCAATTTCCGTACGGCAATTGATGAGGTAATCGACGTACTGTCCCGCGACCATATGGTGATAGTGATCAACTTGTTGCGAAGCCCGCCGTATCGCGGACTCTTCGTCGACTTCGATTCCTGAAATCGGCAGTCCGTTTGCGAACTTGAACTCGAAGGGCTCCTTGGCGTCGTACGCTGACCGGTCGGATTGGGGTTTTTCAACATGTCCCCGTGAGAAAGTCGAGTCCAGCGGAAAACCATCCCAATTGATTCGGATTTTCTCCTTGGGCTCGTGTAATCGCGCGATATTCCAAAGCTCGCAAATGTTTTCCCGGGCGTTGATGGCCCACCGGTAAGTCCGGCGGAACTTGCCTGCTTCCTTCAGGAAATCCGATCCGCCGCCGTGATCCTGGATCTTGTGGCGGCGCTGGGCGAGGCCAGACCACTCCGTATGGGCCTCAAGTGAGATCACCCAGAACGGAATACTGAGGCCTTGGACCGACGCCACGACGTATTCCTTGTCGACACTTCGAGGGGTGTGGTGGAGCCTCTTGAGCCACTCGATCACCATGTCCCGGACGGCTTTGGGAGCCATTGTGTTCGGAACGATGTAGTGATCGAGGAACGGTTCCTTTTCCCCTGACTCGACGTTATGCCGGAAGGTTTCCGAACAGAATGGACAGATCAGCAGATAGTTCTTGAAATCATACTGGGCTGATGTCCCGCAGGTCGGGCAGGCTAATTCATGCATGGGCCGTCAGTCCTCCTGCAAAAAATTTTATCACGTTTCAGTTGACACCACGCTTTTCGGCCTTAAGTTGCATGCAGGGTTGGGCAGGCAGGTTGACCAGCGGCTCGTTCCGGCGCCTTGGGCACCATGAAAAAGTCAAAAAATCCATAATGAAATGGGGTACATATGGGAAGCAAAGTTATCGGAATCGATTTGGGAACGACAAACTCCGTGGTCGCCATCATGGAGCAGGGGCAGCCCAAAATCATCGCCAACGCTGAGGGCCAGAGGACCACGCCCAGCGTGGTTGCGTTTACCAAGGACGGAGACGTTCTTGTCGGGGCTGCGGCTCGTCGCCAAGCGGTCACCAACCCGGACAAGACCATTTACTCAGCCAAGCGCTTCATCGGCTGCACTTATGGCGAGCGTGAGGACGAGGCCAAGCGGGTTCCGTACAAGGTGATAAAAGGTCGTGGCAATCTTGCCGTGTTCGAAGTCGACGGTAAGGAGCACACGCCGCCTGAGATTTCCGCCAAGGTTCTCGCTAAGCTGAAGCAGGCAGCTGAAGATTACCTCGGCGAGACGGTGACGGAAGCTGTGATCACGGTACCGGCCTACTTCAACGACAGCCAGCGTCAGGCAACGAAAGACGCCGGGAAGATCGCTGGTCTCGACGTTAAGCGTATTGTTGCCGAGCCGACCGCAGCGGCTCTTGCTTACGGTTTGGACAAGAAGAAGAACGAAAAGATCGCCGTCTACGACTTCGGTGGCGGTACGTTTGACATTTCAATCCTCGAAGTTGGCGAAAATGTCGTTGAGGTGCTCGCAACCAACGGTGACACCCACCTTGGCGGTGACAACGTTGACGAGGTCCTGATCGAATTTCTCGTTAAAGAGTTCAAGACCAGCACGGGTATTGACGTTTCCAAGGACCCGATGGCCATGCAGCGCCTCAAGGAAGCAGCCGAGAAGGCCAAGATCGAGCTTTCGTCGGCGCAGTCAACAGATATCAATCTGCCGTTCTTGACGGCGGATCAGACTGGTCCGAAGCACTTGAACGTAACCTTGAATCGCGCGAAGTTCGAGCAGTTGATTGCCGACATTGTCGAGAAGACTCTCGCCCCGTGCCGTCAGGTCCTGAAGGACGCTGGCCTTCAAGCCGCACAGGTCAACGAGGTTCTTCTGGTTGGTGGCTCGACGCGCATTCCCCTGGTTCAGCAAAAGGTGAAAGATTTCTTTGGCAAGGAACCCAACCGGACAGTAAACCCGGATGAGGTTGTGGCGGTTGGAGCCGCAGTTCAGGCAGGTATCCTTGCTGGCGAAGTGAAAGACGTTCTGCTGCTTGACGTGACACCACTTTCCCTCGGTATCGAGACCCTGGGTGGCGTCATGACGAAGCTTATCGAACGCAACACCACAATTCCGACACGTCGCGCGCAGGTTTTCTCGACTGCGGCGGACAACCAGACGTCAGTTGAGATCAACGTGCTTCAGGGTGAGCGTGAAATGGCCCGCGACAACCGCCAGCTGTCACGGTTCAGCCTGGTGGACATTCCTACGGCACCGCGCGGTGTACCTCAGATCGAGGTTGCGTTTGATATCGATGCCAACGGCATTGTATCCGTTTCGGCCAAGGACCTCGGGACTGGCAAAGAGCAAAAGATCACGGTCCAGGCTTCGACCAAGCTCAGTGAGGATGAGATCAACCGGATGGTCAAGGACGCCGAAGTCCACAAGGAAGAAGACCGGAAAAAGCGTGAGCAGATCCAGGCCCGTAATGCTCTGGACTCCATGATCTTCCAGGCCGAGAAGATGATCCGCGAGAATGGTGAAAAGTTGCCTGCTGATCTGAAGGGCGAAGTGGAGTCCGCGGTTGCGGCTGCCAAAACCAAGCTTGATTCAGAGGATGCTTCTGTGATCGAGACAGCCCGGGCGGAGCTCGAGTCGAAGATGCACAAGCTCGCGGAGCAGATTTACAAGTCGGCTCAGGCCGCCGGTGAGGCAGGCAAGGCCGAGGCCGGTGACACTGGCAAGAAGAAACCGGATTCGGATGTGGTCGACGCCGAGTACGAAGATAACCCTGGCAATCCGTAACCGCTGATAAAAAAACCCCGGACCATGGAGGTCCGGGGTTTTTTATTTGCCAGAAACAATTCGTATTCCGGTCAGGACTTCTTGCCTTCGAGAAATGGCTTCAACAACTCCACCGGAATCGGGAATACGATAGTGGAGTTATGTTCAGACGAGATATCCGAAAGCGTTTGGAGGTAGCGCAACTGGACCGATACGGAGTTTTGGGACAGGGTGTCCGCCGCCTCGCGCAGCTTTGCCGCAGATTGGAGCTCGCCGTCCGCGCTGATGATCTTGGCCCGACGCTCCCTCTCGGATTCAGCTTCCCGTGCCATTGCTCTCTGCATCTCCTGTGGCAAGTCAATGTGCTTGACTTCAACGGATGCGACTTTGATTCCCCATGAGTCAGTGTTCTGGTCAAGGATCTGCTGCAACTGGTCGTTGATCTTGTCACGCTCAGTCAGCAAGTCATCGAGCGTGTGTTGACCCAGAACTGAGCGCAGGTGGGTTTGCGCCAACTGGGAGGTCGCGTACATGTAGTTCTCTATATTGATGATTGCCTTGTACGGGTCAATCACACGGAAGTAAAGGACTGCGCTGACCTTCAAACTGACGTTGTCTCGACTGATCACATCCTGTGGCTCAATCTCGATCGTGATGGTGCGTGTCGAGGTGCGCACCATCCGATCCAGCAAAGGAATCAGGATGATCAGGCCAGGGCCCTTCGGGGCGCTGAGTGCCCGTCCCAGACGAAACACGATAGCGCGCTCATACTCCTGAAGCACCTTTACCGAAGACGCCAGAAACACGACCGCGAGAATGAACAGAATAAAAATCCCTGAAGCCACGACGTTCCTCCTGGACGACTAACGGTCCTTTGTTTTTCTTACCACGTTCAACTTTAGTCTCTCGCTCTTGACGACAGTCAGTTCTTCACCTGCCTTCGCAGTCTCGCCAAAAGGAAGCTCTGCTGCCCATATTTCACCATTGACTCTGACTTGACCCATGTTGCCAGAAAAATCACGGAAAACCACGGCACTCTTGCCAGCCATTCCCTCTTGCCCGCTGGTGACCCGCGAACGCAACGTCTTGAGTGTGACAAGGCCGATGAAGGCCAAAAAAAGAGCGATCGCGAACGCTCCGGGCAATATGGTCCAGATCGAAACGGAGACTCCTGTTGCCGGGTCAAATAAAAGTAAAGAACCCAAAATGAAGGCGATGATGCCGCCTATGCCAAGCGTGCCAAAACTGGGCACAAAAATTTCCGCGATCATCATGATGATGCCCGCGATCAGAAGGCAAAATCCTCCGTAGTTGACGGGGAGGACGGACATGGCCACCAAGGCCAGAAGAAGACAGATGGCGCCTGCTACACCAGGGAAAATGACGCCGGGGTGCGTAAGTTCAAATCCCAGCCCGATGATACCCGCAAGAAACAGGAGGTAAAAGACGTTGGGGTCCGACACAATCTCGAGGATCGCATGACGGAAGTTTTTCTCATGGCGAATGATTTTTGCGCCCTTCAGAGTCAGTGTTGTCGTCACTCCTGAATCAAGTCTCACCGGACGGTCAACGATCCGCTCGAATAATTCATCAAGGGAATCCGCCAGGATATCGATAACCTTGTTTTCAAGAGCTTCCTGCGCGGTGATTGCCTCCGAGGCCAGGACAAAGGATCTGGCCATCTCGACACTTCTCCCGCGAGTGGTCGCGATGGATTCCGCCATTGCCACCGTATCCTTCAGGGCTTTTTCCATCGCAATGCTGCCATCTCCCCCGCCTTTTGTGGACGGCAAGCCGACCCCGACGGGATGAGCAGCACCGATGTTTGTTGCGTGCGCCATGGCGGCAACGTGGGCGGCCATTGTGATGAACGATCCCGCGCTGGCGGCCCTTGCCCCGCCCGGGCCAACCCAGACGATGACGGGAATGGGCGAAATCAGTATGTCCCGTGTCATGCGCCGGGTGGACTCAAGGAGACCACCGGGTGTATCGAGCTCGATGACCAGCGCGACAGCATTTCTCTTTTTCGCAAGACTCATGGCCGATTCCAATATGTCGACGCTGGCCGGACTGATCGTGCCGATTGCGGTCACAACTACGGAAGGCGCCGTGCCTTGAGCCCCGGCTTCCTGGATATTGGTCGATGAGATCGCGAGCACGATGCATGATAAGAGGCGACGGAACAAAGTCGTGGTCACGAAACCTCCGTGCGGGAGTATCACTTGACGGTCTTGAAGAGACCCTTCCTTGCTTGCAGTTTTTTCCAAAGGTCCTTTTTTTCAGCGGGACTGGCCTCGAGGACCTCAATTGCAGGTCCCTTTATGACCAGGCCTCCATCAAACGCAGCCCTCCGGGTAACGCTTGTCCACGCCTGTGACGCTGCATCACCAAAGGTGATCACGAGTTCTACATCAACGAAGTCCAGGCCGACGCTTTCCCTTTCCACTGTCATCGCGGAATCGATCATCGTGTGCTCAGGTTCAAATCCGCAGGCAGTGGCGATGCGTGACAGCAGCTGCGCCTGGTCAGCACTCAATCCAGTGTTTTTGGTGATTCCATGAACGAGGATGACCTTGAAAATTTTCCGGTCTGCCTGCCCTGTCTTTGTAAGAGGGTACGGATAGATGTGACCGCGATCTTCAAGCCAGTCGAGGTATTTCTGGTATTGGAGTCCAAGGCTCATGGACTCCGTATAACACCAACGCAGGTCAGGAGGCAACGCGCGCCGACGCATTGGCTCGTGCGACTTCCCGGCGGTCCTCGAGACGTTGTCTCGATCCCGCGAATTCATCGGTTGTCATTTCGGCCGGTGCCCCAATCATCGAAGCTCGCAGAATGACAAAACAAGCCTTCGCGTGTTCCCCGATCCTGGCCAGCGCGGCAGCTTGAATCAGGAGCGCGCGTTCACTCCAGGGCTCCGCCGCAAACGATTTTCCCGCCTCGATGGCAGCCTGCGCGGGGTTGCCGAGTTGAAGGTTCAACTCGGCTCTCAAACGGCATACGTGAGCCCGGTCCTTTTCTCCTCTTATCTTTTCGAGCGCGACCAAGGCTTCGCGAGCGCGCCCGTTTTTGATCTCAGCCATGGCCATGATCAGGTTGGCTTCATCAGTAGCGCCGGAATTTGTCAATTCACCGGCGATGGCAACGGCTTCGTCAAGTTTATGCTGCATGAGGTACACCCTTGCGAGGATCACCGTCGCGTCCTTCTGGTCCGGATTGGTAGCTCTCTCGTCGCGTAAGGCGTACTCCGCCCGTTTCAGGTCTCTGATTCGTTCACAGGTGGAGACAATAGCCTCTAGGGCGTCACGGGAATCCGGATGATAACGGCGAAGCCTCTTGAAATAATAAATGCCCTTATCGATATTTCCGGCAAGGACCTGCCCGTGTCCCATGGTCAGGAGGGCTTCTCCCATTCGCGGGTCCAGTAGCAGGGCCCTTCGACATTGTTCCATGCATTCTTCGGCTTTTTTCTGGGCCAGAAGTAATTTTGCGAGTTGGACGCGGCGGCCGGGCTGCTTTCCGTTGTACTCAAGTTCCCGCTCCATGAGCCTGACCGCCTCACCGACCCTTCCGCCCGCGAGACGGAGGTCAGCGAGCAGTGCACTGGCCCGGAAATAGCCTGGTTGTTCTGAGATGAGTTTTTCCAACGTCTTTTCGGCGATGCCCGTCCTGCCTGTTTTGGCGTGGGCAAAGGCCTGCAGGAACTTTACTCGAGGGTGATTCGCTTCGATCGCGATGGCTTCTCCGAGCGGATGAAGGGCGTTCATGTGCTCACCCTCCATCAGAAGTTTTTCTGTTGCCCGGATTTTTTGCAGCAAAGGTTCGGGCGCGACGAAAGTGTCGAGCAGATTGACAACCTTTCTCTCAAGATCTTCTGGCTGGAACGGTTTCAAAAGGTAGTCGTTTGCGCCCATGTCGACGGACTTGATGATGTCGTCACGGCTGGATTCCCCGGTCAACATCAAAACAGGAATGTCGGATCCGAGGCTGCGGGCGCGAATGCGTTCGAGCACCTCAAATCCGCTTGATTCTCCGAGATTCAAGTCGCAGATGACAAGAGAAGGGTGCCTGGTGCTGAACACAGCATCGGCAGCTTGCGCGTTGGTGGCCTCAATCACGTCCTGGAATTGCATTTTTTGAAGGACACGGCGGATGGCCTTGCGGATCTGGTCCTGGTCGTCGACAACGAGAACACAGATTTCTCCGGGATTGAACTTGTAAATGCCGTTGACCATTTATCCCCCCAGAGCCTGATTTTTTCTTTAAACGCCGGCTCCCTTGATCAAGGCACGTGCCCCGTTCTCAGCCGGCGATGCCGCTTGCGCCTGCCGCCACAACTGGCGGGCTTCCTCAGGTTTCCCTGACTTGTAGCGCGCGATTCCAGCCCACAGGAGTGCCTGCGAGTTGGATGGATCGGCATTGAGGATTTCGGAAAATTCCTGGAAGGCTTTATCCGATTGGCCCGTATTCAAATACAACCGGCCGAGATCAAGGCGAACGTCCGGCATTTTTGGATAAATCGAAAGGGCTTTCCGGTACTCGTTGATCGCTTCCTGGGTCATGAATGATTGCTGATAAGAGCGAGCCACGGTGACATGATGATTTGCGATCCGTCCGAGGACAAGGTCAGGAACCCTCTGTCCCGGACGGACTTGCTTGAAGGCTTGCTCAAAGGCACCCTTGGCCGCATCGTACTGCCCGAGGTCAGACAAAAGCACTGACAGGTTCAGGGCTGCCTCGGTGAAGTCACTGTTCGTCCTCAAGGACTTCTTGAATTCCCGGATTGCCTCAGGAAATCGCGATTGCTTGTGATAGGTGACACCGAGGAGATTGTGGATGTTCGCCAGGGAACCATGAGACGAGAGCGTCGACTTCAAAAGTTTCTCGGCGGCGTCGTAGCGGCCAACGTTGAGATACAACGCGACCTTCTTTTGTACGGCGGCGAGTTCTGCCCGGATTCCGCTCATGGGTTTCCTTGACTGTCTTTCCTAGGCAACAGAGGTCGCCTCAAACCGTCTTGTGACAAGCACCTTGATCTGGCCCGGGAACGCGACATCAGTTTCTATGCGTTTGGCGATCTCGGTGGATAGCCTCTGCAAGTCTGCGTCTTTCACGCGCTTGTGATTCACTTCCACGTGAACTTCCCTGCCACCGTTCATGATCGCCGATTTGGTGACGCCAGGGAAGCTTCGGATGACTTCATCAATTGCGTTCAGGCGGATCTGGTAACCTTCTTCGAGATTGACCCTGGCCCCAGGTCGCGCACCCGACAGGGTATCCGCGGTCTTCAGGACGTAAGCCATCGGTGTCTCAAGCACCAGGTCATTGTGGTGCGACATGACTGTGTCACAAATCATGCGACGCTCACCAAAACGGTCCGCGTAATCGCCGCTGATGACGGCATGGCTTCCTTCGATCCGGTAGTCCAGCGCCTTGCCGATATCGTGCAGCAAGCCACAGCGCTTGGCGTCGGATGGATCGACACCGAGTTCCGAGGCAACGACACCCGCGAGTACCGCAACTTCGAACGAATGCAAATATTGATTCTGGCGATAGCTGGTTCGCCAGTTCAAGTAGCCGACAAGTTTCTGGACCTCGGGGTGAATATTGTCCAGGTGAAGTGCCAGAACGGCTTGCTGGCCAAGTTTTATCGCCTGTTGCTCTATGGCCTCGCGATGCCGCGCGTAGCTTTCGCGGCTCTTCGACCACGACCCCGCTCCCTTGGCCAGCAATTCTTGGATGGCGAGCCGCGCCGATTCACGATCCACCCCGGCACCGCCGGAGAGGCGCAGCAATGGTTTGAATTCCGGATTTTCCGGGCGCGAGAGTTCGATTTCAATTCCCGCGATTTCCTTCATGTCCAACAGGATTTGCGGGTTTGATTCCAGTTCATCCGCGAGCCGCGAGCTCTCGACTTCCACATGATTCAGTATTTTGGGCCAGGGAAACTCAGGCGCGTAACGCGACATGGCGCGACCGATGATTCTTTGGCCCATCCGTTTCCCGGACGACGTCAACTCATCAGCGGCGATGCGCAGGACTTTCTGGCATTCCAGCTGGCGACTTTCGATGACGGAGCGCTTGATGGCGAGCTTAAGTTCGTTGGAGTCGGTGCGTGACAGCTCCTCAAGTTTACGCTTGAGCGTCATTCCGGCGTCGCTGACGCCATGCTCGAGATTGTTGTTGATGTCGAGCAGGGACTGCGACTTGCGGTTTGCCACCTCAAGATCTTTTTCCAGCTTTTCGACCTGGCTCTCTTCTGAGTCAAATAGCCGTTCGCGGATCTCAAGTTCCGCCTCCGAGGCTTTCAAGTCCTCCTTGCGTTCTGCAAGAGCCTCCTCAAGATCTTCGCGTAAAATCTGTATGTTTGCATCCGCGCGCTTCAGGAGATCTTCGCAAATGGTTCCGGCCTGGATGCCGGCATCTTTAAGGACTTCAGTCTTCTGGCTTCGGTTGGCCGCGGCAAGTCGCCCGGGCAGTAAAAACAATCCGGTACGGAATATGATGTAGCCAATCATTGCGCTAACTGCGAGTGTGGCGATAGCCTGGGAAAGATCAAATGTCGGATTCATGGCGACTTTATTGACTCCGTTTACGGGTATTATTTCACCCATTTATTACTTCGTAACCCGTTCCGGGCGTCATTACCATAAAATGCGGACGAGACCGGGGATCCTCGGTTCGTTTCATTGTCGGGGGGTATAATTTGCAAGTAACTGAATTTATTGATGAAACTCTTTCTCATTGTGCCCGGGAACTGGTTTTCCGGTTCCGTTCGGGCCTGGAAGTCCGGTCGAAAAGTGACGCCAGCCTGGTCACTGAGGCTGACCTCGCCAGTGAAAAGGCAGCCCTGCGCAGGATCAAGGAGGCGTTTCCCGACGACCTGATTCTTTCCGAAGAAACGCACACCACTGCGAGTCATCGTCCCGAGGGCAAGCACGTGTGGATTGTCGATCCTTTGGACGGCACAACCAATTTCGCGAACGGGTACCCCTATTTCTGTGTTTCCATCGCTCGCGGCGTCTTTGCGGTCGATGGCTCGATCCGGGTAGTGGCTGGGGGGATCATCGACCCGATCCGCGGAAAGTCTTATCTTGCCGAGTCGGGTCGGGGTGCCTGGTCGGGCGGCACACGTTTGCATGTCAGGCCAGAACGTCCGGTTGCGAAAGCCTTCCTCGTGACAGGTTTCTACTTCACGGCTCCTGAAAAGCTACTGCCGGAAGTAGAGCGTTTTGCCCGGGTGGCGCAACATTGCCCCTCGATCCGGCGCGACGGGGCGGCCGCGCTGGACCTCGCGTTGGTGGCGGAAGGTATTTTTGATGCCTTCTGGGAAAACGGGCTCCAGGTCTGGGATGTCGCGGCCGGTTCCCTGCTGGTGACAGAGGCGGGTGGAGTCGTGCAAAATTATCCGGGAGTCAGCGATGCCTACGACCTCGAGAAAACAGGGATCGTGGCTGGTAACCCGGCAACTGTTGCCTCCATTGCGGGGCTTCTGTGAGCCGTGGAATAATTCCTGATGTCACACCGGAGAATGACACTCATGAAGCATCACGGACTCTTCACTACGGCGGTCTGCGCGTTCCTGGCCTTTACCGTGACCGGTAACGCCAACGCAAAGCCCTGGATCGTGCAGGCTGACGGCATTGAGATCAATTGGTCCAACTTGACAGCCCGTTTCGATGGTGTTGCCTCCTCCGACGTCACCAAGCAGGACGGGTTGAAGGACCTTGAGCGAACGGCGTGGAGAAACGGCTATGAAAGAGCCGTGCCAGTGCTGGACCGGGTGCTGCGCGACCAGCACGCGAGAACAGGCGCCCCGGTCAATGAATCGGATGCCGGGTTGGCAAAGGCCCGCTCTGAAGTCGTCAAGTCAGTACAATCCCTGAACGCGACGTTTTTTGCCTCTGGGGCCGTTGAGGTCTCAATGGAGGCCAAGCTCCGGGATGGGTTTGCTCACGCGCTGAGAAACTCCGGAGCAGGCCATGCGGGAGCCGGCGGGGCTTCCGGTGGGCTGGTTTTGCGACTTCCGAAAGGGGTCGAGCCATCGATTGCGTTTTGGTTGGTAGATTCCTCTGGACAGGTTTTGTTTGAACCCAGAAAGGGTTCAGCGGCGGCAGTGGCCCAAGGCGCCATGGGACGATGGTTCCGTAATGCGGATAAATCAGAACTCACCGCAATTATTGGGAATAGTCATGAAACATTGAACGTCGCCGGGGTGCGTGAAGGGAACCGGCTAGTCATAGACGGTGGCCGTTTTGCCGCGTTACGTGACGAAACTCTCAAGGCTTTGGCGGACGGAAGGGTTGCCCTGATCAGCCAATGACGGAATGCCCTGGCTGAGTCGGGTTTTTCGTTATCCCCAAGGGCCTGCTTTTTTCCTTTGCACAGTCGGTTGCTGCGTGTTACACCCCTTCGTCCTTCAGAAAAGAAGCGGAAGGGGTTTTTACCATGCCCAAAATGAAGACAAAAAAAGCAGCTGCGAAGCGGTTCTCGGTCCTTTCGTCGGGCCGGATCAAGCGCAGCAAGTGCAACAAGCGCCACATCCTGACCAAGAAGGATCGCGCTCGCAAGAACAAGCTCAAGAAGACTGGTTACGTTCATCCGTCGGATGCCGGTTTGGTGATTCGTTGTCTGCCAAACGGCTGATGATTTTGTGATTTAAAGCAGGTGTTTTGTCATGGCTCGTGCAAAAAGAGGTTTTAAAGCCCGCCGTCGTCGCAAGAAGTTGCTGTCCCTTGCGAGCGGCTTTCGTGGAACGAGGAAGAACTGCTACGGAACAGCGGTTCATGTGGTGCGACGCGCACTCAAGTACAGCTACCGCGATCGGCGCGTTAAAAAGCGCGAATTCCGTACCCTTTGGGTGATCCGCATCAACGCGGCTGCCCGGGCCGCTGGCCTGAAGTACTCGGAATTTATGCATGGCTTGCGCCTCAAGGGCATCGAGCTCGATCGCAGCGTCCTTGCGGACATGGCGCTTCGCGATGAGGCTGGTTTTGCAGCTCTCGTGAAGGAAGCCAAGTCGGCCTTGCCGGCAGCCGCTCACTAAAGCGAAGACTCTGAAAGTCGAAGGCCCGCTCCTGGTAACCCTCGAGGTCCATGGAAGCGGGCTTTTCGTATGGGGACGTGGTGAAATTGGTAGACACGCTGGTCTTAGAAGCCAGTGCCTCTGGCGTGAGAGTTCAAGTCTCTCCGTCCCCACTACCACCAGTTCGTGTCCTGACCGAAATCCTGATTTCGCATCCCCCGATAGCAATGACATCACGACTCGTGACGGGCTGAAGGCTGCTGATTTTTTTTCCGTTAACGTATGAACCGTTCATTGATCCTTGGTCCTCGACAAAGACGTCACCAGTGTCGTTGACTTTGATAAGCAGATGTTTGCGCGAGATTTCCGGATCGGCGTCAAAACGCCCGAAATGGGCCGCACGACCGATAAAAAAGTGTTTTTGTCGCAGTGGGATTTCCTCGTTTCGTCCGTCTCCGTATCTGACGTTCAGGACAACATAGTGGCTTTGTGTCTGGCGCAGTTCGGATTCAATCAAGCTGTCAACCAGGCTGGCCTTTGAATCCTCGGAAGATTTTCCTGTTGTGCGATACTGTGTCGAGATGTGGCGCGTCCTGCGCTCGTCCTCGAGAGAGAATTTCATGGTTGTTTTGCCAATGCGGATCTCGTCGCCGTTTTGAAGCTTCGACTTAACGATTCGATGCCCATTGACGAAGGTTCCGTTTGTGCTGTTCATGTCAAATATGTGGTAGTCGCCACTGATGTTCTGGATCTGGCAATGTGTGGCTGAAACTTCCGCGTCACTGATGATGACGTCGCCTTTTTCGCGCCCGAAAATTGTCGCGTCCCTGCGAAGCTTTATCGCCTCGGCCGCCTGGTTCTCGCGATTGACGTACAAGACGGCGCGGCTTTCCCGGAGCTGGTCTGGCTTGCTGGTGCTCATGCCTGGAAGTTCCCGCGATCAGGTTCAGTTAACCTTGGATTTTTTCGGAAGATTGCGGATAAAATCTGAATCACGGGGTTTCGATAATCAGAAAAAACGGCCTTTTTTCCGGCGCAAAATCGTGACTTACAGGAGAGAGTTATTTCAATGAAAACCGATTTCTCGGAACAAACCGTGGAGTTTTCCCAGCTTGTCCTTGGATTCTCATCTGCCGCCTTGCATTACCTTGGAGAGGGAACTGCTGGTGAGTCAAAGCAAGCCGCCAATGGAACGAACATCGCGCTCGCCCGTCAGAATATCGAAATCATCCGGATGCTCAAGGCCAAAACGAATGGCAACCTGAACAGCGAAGAGACAAAGTTGATCGACGCCGTTTTGACTGATTTGATGCTGAAATTTCACGAGGCTTCAAAAAAATAGGCGCAATCCCTATTCGGATTCTTTTTTGCCGCGTTCCCGCTGGATGGTCAGTTTAACGCCCGCGGGCAGTTCCCCGGAATCTTTCGCCAGAGCAAGAATTCGAAAGACGGCATATGGTCCCTTGGCTACTTCGATCTCAAGAAGGCTGGAGCCGGAGCGCTTCTTGTCCAAAAGAGCCAGTTGCGATTCAGAACCCCGGATCGCAAGGGCCTGGATACCATCTTTCCTGAGAACGGCAGCGGATCCGGATACCAAGACGTAGGAGCCCTTTCTGGCCAACAACACTCCGTCATAACCGAGCACCTGGTATAGCCAGTTCAGGACGGAATCCGGCGACTTTTCGCCCTTGTAGGGCTTTACGTTACCTAGTTTGCGGAGCTTTTCGCCGTTGTTGACATAGAGCAACGGTGAATTCCCACTCAATTGCGCGATCACGACGTTCGCGCTCGTAGACTCGGACAGGTTGACCTTGCGCCCTTTCATGCCCTTTGCGGAGGAGTCATGGTTGAGTTTTGCCGTCAGCGTGGAGCTTGCTGCATCGATGAAGATAAAAGGTGAAATTTTCTCGAGTCCCGTCGCATCAGCTAAAAAGTTTACGGGAACAGGGTCTTCGATTTTTGATTCCAGCAGAAGAATCCGCTGTGGAATCGCCTGAATTGGCAGCGACATCTCCCTTGCCTCAGCAATCCACGCATCAATATCTGGCGCTGGCTCCGCCGTGCGGGCAAGGGCCACCGCGCCGTGTAAAAACGTTCCAGATGTGAATACCAGTGCCGCCAGCATAATTTTCACGTCAAAAATTTTCCGGAACCGGGAGCGCATGGTTTCTCCTACCAATTGATCACGAGCCCGAGTCCGGCATATGCCGAACGCAGCTGAATTGCCGAAACGGCAACTTCCCCCGGTTGCAGGTCCTCAAGCTTGAGATCCTCAATCGTCAGGTTCTCATACAATCCGAAGGCCAGAATGTTGAGGGAATATTCGCTTCCGAAAACTTCGGATTTAAGTCCGGAGTTGAGGAACAGGTCCGCTCCGGCTCGCTCCGCTGAGACTGCACTGGTACCGATCAGGGGAAGAAACGGGATCCCGCGGTCAAGGGCATACCAAATCCTTGCTGTATAAAGTCTGGCCGCCCTCTCCGCCGAAATCTCAACCGAGAAACTTGGCTGGTTGCGGATCTCAAATTTCTGAGTCGAGAGCACTGTGCCATCGGAGTCCACCTCAACCGGCTGGGTCGTTGAAAGAAAATAGCGGCCAAGTTTCGGCGTCGCCTCGATGCGGTTGATTACAAAAGGAAAAGCGAATGAGAACGATTTTCCCAGGACGAGCCTGCTCCATTGCAGGGTCGTGGTGTTCCCGGCGTTCTCGTAGGAGACCTTCGGGAAAGAGTCATAATAGAACTTCAATCCATTCAAAGGCCCGGATCGGACTTCGACGAGAAGCCCATACATCGTCGCCCCCTCAAGCAACTTGTTGCCGGTCAGGAGCTGACGTCCGTAACGAAGGCCCAAGTAACCAGAGGCCGCCGTTTGGAACAACAGGTCGGAAATGGATTCGTATCCCTTCGAGAATAGATTGTCCAAAAGTCCGGATCTCGCTGCCGAAGTTAACCGGTCGTGCGCCTCGTTGACCGCGGCTGCCAATTTCGCGTCCCTAGATCCTGGCCCCTCGCCTGAGTGAATCCATAACAGCCCTGATCCATCACTGTTGGCCATGAATTTCTTGTCAACCGAATATCGGGCAGTCACAACAAATCCGGTCCGCGCGGAGGCTCCTTTCCCGGTCTTTACTTTTACTTTTTCGGTTTTGATAAGCTTCGCATTCCCAAGGTGTGTCGCGAACATCCGGCCAGATGACTGGTCCCGCTCCAATCGATAAAGCGAGAGGGTTGGAAGCGGGTCGATGGAATCGAATTTCCTGGTCTTGAACTCCTGGGATTTATACTCACTGACGCGCAGCTCGTTGTTCTTTGAGGACAGTCGGGACCTGTCCAGCCGTCCCAGCAAAGGTCCCCCATCGAGCAACCGGTAGGCGACGAGACTCGCGAATTCTTGATCCGCAAGAAATTGTGGTGTCCATTCTGTCAGGGGGATCCGGAAAGTTGAAACAGTCAAAGGGGATTTTTTCGAGTCAAGCCCGGGCAATGCCATCCCAAGCTCAACCGTGTCGTCTGACCTGCGAATATCGATGGTGATCTTGAAATCTCCTGGCGCGGACTTGCCAGTTGACGCGGATACTTTCCCTGAAATCATGCAGGTGACCGAACCTGCCGGACTGGAATCCCAGAGACCGCCTCCTGCGCTGAAGACTTCTGTCAGGCGTTCACAAGCCTTGTTCCATCCGACTTTTCCCTTACGGTGATAAGCGCTCAACTCTGGCGCGACATTAATTTCGATCGCGACGCTGGTGATGTCCTGGAACCTCCGCGCTTGAGGACCAGTTTTGGCCGGGTCTTCTTCTTTGACAGCCGCCGAACGTGCCGCGTCAACAGGCACAAGGAACAGCGCAGCGAACACGAAGAACTTCGTGACCCACGAATTCCTTCCCTGCAATTGGTCGCCGTTGCGCATCCTGTCCCCTGTCACCTGAAGCTATTGATCTTGACTTGCTGTGTGAAGAAAGCGCTTGAATTACGCCTGACGAATGACGCGACAGACGGGTAGCGACGCACAAAGTCAGCGTTTACCTGGAACAGCGAAGCGTCCTGGAATACATAGATGCCTTTGCCGGACTGGATGGAGTTCGCGACCAGTTTCTGCAGGTCCTCAACAGAGTATTTTTTCGCGCTGATCAACGCGTCTTGTGGCCCTGTGAAGACAAAGTCGGCATCGAGGAGCTCGCGAAGCTTGTCTGAAAGATTATTGTCCAACGCGCGTCCGGCGATCTGGGCGATGATCTCCTGGCCTTTGACCGCGAAGGTTCCAGCGACCCCAATCGAGGCCGGCGTGTGAAATCCACCACGCTTTGCAGTCCGCAGGGCCGGGATAAGTGTACGCGCGAGTCCTGGAATGACTGTTGTGATCACGATCGGTAGCTTTTCCGGTTCCTGGCTGATCACACCACGGACCCATGGTCCCGCCGAAGGATCCCCGGTTAATGAGTCCATTCCGATGACAACGCTCGACGCCTGACTGAGTGGCGCCAGGGATGCGATGGAGAAATCTCCGTCCAAGGGGATCCTTTTTGCGGTCTCTCCGTCACCGGCTACCACCGCAATTGAGAATTTGCGGATGTCTGCGCCTCTGACAATCTTTTCCGAGCTGGCAGAAACCAGGTCATTGACAGTGGTTTTGCTGATAAAGCTGTTCGGCTGCGCCGACGCAGTCAGTGGCACCCTGACGGGGCTATTTCCTGGCCCTTGGCGCAGCTCGAGGACTGCCCGAAGCATCGCGGTGTTACTTTTCACAGTGACCGCCAGGGGAATCTCTGTCGCCGCGATGGCCCTCCATTCAGACGTGCTCCAGAAGACAGATCCGGCGGATGGGGCCAACAGTTCGGCGCTGGCCTCCAACCTTGGCTTTGGAACAGGCGTTGGCGTTGGCGTTGGCGTCGGCTTCGGGCTTGGAGTCACGACAACAGCCGCCTGGGCTTGTTGAATGATCTGTGTGGTCTGCGTGGAATCGATTTTGGTGAAAGTCGTTGTCTGGCCGGTCTTGATGTCTTTCTTCTCAACCTTTGCCGCGCCGGTTTTCGCAGACGTTTCCGCTTTCGCGCTTTCGCCTGCGCTGACGGTAATTGCGCCAACTCCAGTCAACAAAATCAGTGGACGTGAGTCTCCCGCGGCGTTCGCGACTTCAGTCTGCCCCGCACGCGTCGCGTCAATCAGGATGGTCGGACTCGTGGCGGCATCTTCCAGGGAGGAAATCGTGATGCGGGAATTTGACAGGCTTTCGGCCGTGCGTCCCGAGTGAAAATTAATGGAGGCTTTGGAGTCCTGTCCAGTGACGATCTGGTCTCCATCCGCGAGAGTGGTTCCTGACCCAACCCGGCGGAATTCCCCGTCACCCGATTTGATTTGTACGTCCCCATGGACGTTCGAAAGCCAGCCGATTTGTGGCTGCTTCAGCATGCCATAGAAATTGAGGCGTCGGACCGACTCCATGGCGGCGGCGCCGGCCAGCACGACCAGCGTGATAGCGAGAATCAATCTTGTTGCGAAACCAAAACGAGATGCCATTTCAACCCTCTGATCTGCGGCCTGTCATCTTGGGGAGGTATCGGAACGTACCGCAATAACTTGACTTTCCCTGTTCGGGACTAAAGACGGCCGGGATTGCTCCGATGGTCCGGCAGACGGAGGAGGATCACCTTGAGCCAAGCCTATGGCAGAGTGCCTTTGACGAAATCCCTGCGCGGACGATTCTCTCTCGTGATCGCGCTGGTCGCTTTTTTGGCGATCTCGGTGATTTCCCTGCTGTATAGCTCACGCTTTGAGATGTTCTTGAATGCTGGCATACGCGATGACCTGACGGCCGCCGCGGAGAAATCGGCGGATTCAATCGGCGCGACCGTAAAGACCCAAGTCAACCAGTTGACGACTTTCATGGCGCCGCTTCTCGGGTTGGAAGCCGTCAAGCAGAAAACAAGTTTTCTGGCCTACCTGCAAGGGTTCAAGGAATTCCTTACCCTTTCCTCGTTCCGGTATGACCCTTCCCTTGGTCAGGTGATCGTATCAGCCGGCGCGGAACTTGAGGAATCCCAGAAGAAATCAGCCTGGTTTCAGGGCAACGACCCGGCTGCGATGCTCAGGACGCTCCTCGAACTCGAGCGCCGCGAGATCGAGGCGTTTGCCCGTGACGGTAGTTTAGCCCCGTCGCCAGGAAATCCGCTGTTCCGGGTTGTCAATCTCGCCCGCGAGTCGCGTCTGCCAGTGTTCACAGTCCTCGTCCGGTATGCTCCGGACAGGCCGGGCGCAAAGGATTTCCCTCTGGTCGCGAGCTCGATCTGGCTGACTTCCCTCATGGTTTCTTTGCCCAAGACTCCGACGCTGGAAACAACCATTGTTGACGACACGGGAACGGTAGTGGGATCGACGGTGGTCAGAGACGTCCTGAGCGGCAGGTCGTATGCGTCCTACCCTGTGGTCAAGGCCGCCATTGCGTCGATTCAGCCAAGCGGTTTCTATCAACGTGTGGCCGATAACAGGTTCATTGCGCGTTTGCCGGAGCCCGTTCGGTCTCTGATTCCCATTCAGCAGGAATTTACCTATCGCGGAAAGCGGCAATTTGAATGGGTCGGGGCATTTGCCAGGATTCAGCGCCAGGGAATTGGCATGGATCGCCACTGGATTATCGTCCAGAAACGTGCGGAGGCTGTATTCGGTGTTCTCAAGAAATCCCAGCTTGATACGTGGCTGGTCACTCTTTTTGTGGTCATCGGCGCGATTGTCGTCGGCGTCATGTGGGCAGGCGAAAGCACCGTTCAACTTGAGAAGGTATATCGTGCGACCGGAGAGATCGCGGCAGGAAGATTTGACGCGCGTATCAATTCTCCAGGGGAGGACGAAATTGGCCAGATCGCGGTCGCGGTGAACAAGATGGCCGAGGAGCTTACCGCCCAGGTGGAACTCAAGGCTGAAAAGGGGCGACTCCAGAACGAGGCCGACACGGCACGCACAGTCCAGGAGACATTTTTTCCCGGCGGCCCCATTGAGGTTCCGAACCTTCGCATGGCGGGCAGCTACAAGCCGGCCACGGAATGCGGGGGGGACCTGTGGGGCCATTTCACCGTCCGGCCCGGCGTGGAGCTTGTCTACATCGCCGACGCCATGGGGCACGGCGCCTCAGCGGCAATCATGACTGCGATGGCATATACCGCTTGCAACCTGATTTCTGACATCATCAAGGACGCTGCCATCTTCAATGACTCACCCGCCCAACTGCTCTCGCGGATGAATCACGTCATTTTCGGTGCAGTCAAAGGTAAGATCAGCATGACGTGTTTCGCGGTCCTGTATGACTTCAACAAGGGAGAAATGGTGTACTCCAACGCGGGACACAATTTCCCGTTTGTGATTTTTCCCTCGGATCCAAACGCCGCGAAACCAGCCGCTCCTCAGTCTCTTACTCTCAGTGGCAATCCGCTGGGCGTTGACATCCTCAGCAAATACGAAGAAAAGCGCCGGCCGTTACGTGCTGGCGAAAGACTTTTCATGTTTACAGATGGTCTCATTGAATGTCGCGCGCCGAATGGCAACATGTGGGGTCGCAAGGCCCTTAGCTCGACCCTTCAGTCGGCAACGCATTCCCAAAGCGTCGAGGAGTTCCGCGACGTCGTTGTCGGCAAGGCCTTCGGGTTCTTCGCCACAGTTCCCATATCCGATGACGTGACAACCGTCGTTGCGGAGGTTGACAAGAACTGGATCGCGGGTACGCCGTCCGTTGCGCGTCCCGCAGTCGGGACTGCGGGAGCGAACACGGAACAAGCCAAGCCAACCATTGATCTGGCGGTCTGACGATGGATCTTTCACGCTACGAATTTGCTGCGCAGAAAGCCCTTCATCTTGGGCTGCAGTATGCCCGGGGATTTGGCCACCCTCATTTTGAGCCCGAGCATGTTGCCCTTGCGGTAGTCCGCAATGGCAAGGTTGGCCTTCCCAAGGACGTTGCCGAGAGATTGAAGTCCCATCTCGAGAGCCACCTTTCCAGAGTTCCGCGTGTTTTCGGTGCCATCAAGGTTGAGTTTGGCAAGCGCCTTTCTGCGGCACTTGACCGCGCCGAGTCCGCAGGTGGCGCCGCAGCCGTTTCGGAAGCCGTATTGTGGGACGCGATCTGCAAACAGTCGACTGTGATCCAGAATTTCTTCGCCGGATTGAAACAGAATCGATCGGAGGCCCGTGAATTCGTGCCTCTTTCGGGCATCGACAAGGACAAGTCCGACGCCCGTTCTTCCGTGAGAAATGAGGGGCAACCGTCGGGCCAAGGCGCTGGGAAAACATCAGTGACGGGCCAGGATTCGAAGGAGTCGGGTCAGACGACGGAAGAATTCAAGTTGAATTCATTTCTGAAATCCTTCACCTCGGATCTCACGGAGCTGGCCCAGAAGGGTGACCTTGACCCGGTTGTTGGCCGGGACCATGAGGTCAGGCGAGTCCTTGAGATCCTTGGGCGCAAGAAAAAGAACAACCCGTTGCTGCTCGGTGAACCCGGCGTGGGTAAATCCGCCGTGGCGGAAGCCGTTGCGCTCAAGATTGCGAGCGGTCAGGTTCCAGAGACGATGCGTGACAAAAGGGTTTTGTCCCTTGACCTGGGAGCGTTACTGGCCGGCGCGAAATACCGCGGTGAGTTTGAGGAGCGGATCAAGGGACTTGTCCAGGCTTTGGACGAATACCGTGGACAGATCATCCTGTTCATTGACGAGATCCACATGCTCGTTGGCGCGGGCAACCCTCAAGGGTCCGCTGATGCCGCCAATCTCTTGAAACCGGCTCTTGCGCGCGGGTTGATCCAGTGTCTGGGCGCGACAACGCTGGATGAGTATCGCAAATACATCGAGAAGGACGCTGCCCTTGAGCGTCGTTTTCAGCCATTGCATGTTGAAGAGCCCGGTCGTGCTGCCGCGATATCGATCCTGCGCGGCTTGAAATCGCGTTACGAGATTCACCACGGCGTTCAAATCGACGATGAAGCCCTTGTGTCGGCAGTAGACCTCTCGATCCGCTACCTGCCCGACCGTCGACTACCCGACAAGGCCATAGATCTCGTCGATGAGGCCGCAAGTCGATTGAGACTGCAGATCGCCAGCGTTCCGGCTGTGCTCGATGGGCTTCGTGCCCGGATCGCGGAGCTTGAGATAGAACGCAAGGCAATCGGCAATCCAGCTGCGAACCAAAAGGCCCTGGCTACGATTGATGCCGAGTTGGACAAGGTGCGGAAGGAACACGGGCGTGTTGAGTCCATCTGGCGTAGCCACCAGTCCGCGCTGGAATCATTGAGGGAGGCTGAATCCAAGCGGGAAGAGCTCGCGGGCCTCTATGACGGCGCCAAGTTGCGCGGAGAGTTCGAATTTGCTGCACGCCTCCAGTACCTTGAAATCCCGAACAACGAAAAGCATCTTGCCGCATTGCGCGAACAGCTGGTCGCGCAGCAGTCACAAAATTCTTTCCTGCGGCAAGTTGTTGGTTCTCGTGAGGTTGGTGAAGTGATCGCCGCGTGGACCAGGATTCCTGTCGACAAGATCATCGAGGATGATGCCAACCGGCTTTTGAAAATGAGGTCCCGCCTCGAGGCCCGCGTGTTTGGGCAGGAAGCCGCTCTTGACAGTGTCAGCCGCGCGGTTCGCCGGGCACGGACGGGAGTCAATGATCCGCGTCGTCCCCTGGGAGTTTTCCTGTTTCTGGGTCCGACCGGCGTCGGCAAAACGGAGACGGCGAAGGCCCTCGCGGCGGAAATGTTCGACGATGAGACCAAGATGATCCGTGTCGACATGTCGGAAATGATGGAAGCCCATAATGTGGCCCGTCTGATCGGAGCGCCTCCGGGTTACGTCGGGTTTGGGGAGGGCGGAGACCTCGCGGAGTCGGTGCGTCAGAAGCCCTACTCAGTGGTGCTGCTCGATGAAATCGAAAAAGCCCACCCAAAGGTCCTTGATATTCTCCTTCAGGTGTTTGAGGACGGGCGCTTGACCGATGGTCGTGGAAAAGTGGCCGATTTCCGCAATACGTTGATTATCATGACCTCGAATCTTGATCCGGGTCTCATACAGGCCGAAGGCAGGTCGCGGACGGACGACAGCGGCCTGCGTCGCGCGCTGTCTGAGACGTTGCGTCCGGAATTCGTCAACAGGATCGATGAGATCGTCCAGTTCCGGAAGCTGGGAGCCCAACAGCTGGAGATGGTTCTGGCGCGACAACTCGTTGAATTGAATGAACGACTCGCCTTCCGGAACTTCCGGGTTGGATTGGGGCCGACCCTCAAGGATCAACTTCTGGCCATGGCGTCCGACCCCCGGTTTGGGGCCAGGACCATGAAGCGAGCCTTTCATTCGAAAGTTGTGGATCCAGTGTCCGACCGGATCTTGGTGATGCCGGGAGCCTGTCGCGGAAGCTGGATTGTCGACTTGGATCCGGACGGCAACCCGGTGTGGAGAGAGGAGTTTGACTCGGCCCGGTACCTGCCTCCGGCCCGGGAAGGTTGATCCAAGCCTCATCCGCGCTTGACAACAAGATGTGATGACAATAATTCTTCGCTCATCCGCATTTGAGTTGGGGCGTCGACAAGCGGTAAGTCACTGGATTTTGATTCCAGCATTCGTAGGTTCGAATCCTACCGCCCCAGCCACTTGAACCCGCATATCCAGTGATCGGACATCCATGGAAACCGGGCTCATCGTCTTCTCCGGGAACGCCAACCGACCGTTGGCGGAGCGTATTTGCGATTCCCTGCAAACAACCCTCGGATCAGCCTCGGTGTCGAATTTTGCCGACGGGGAAACTCGTGTTGAGATTGGCAGCAACGTCCGCGGCAGAGATGTTTTCATCATCCAGCCAACCTGCGCACCGGCAAATCACCACATCATGGAAGCCCTCATCATGGCCGATGCTTGTCGCCGTTCCTCGGCTCAACGCATCACCCTTGTCGTACCGTATTTTGGTTACGCCCGTCAGGAGCGCAAGAACGCACCTCGTACCCCGATTACTGCGAAGCTTGTTGCCGACCTCTACGAGACTTCGGGTATCGACCGGATCTTGACCCTTGAGTTGCATACATCCGCGATTCAGGGGTTCTTCAACATTCCAGTCGATCATTTGTTCGCGAAACCAGTTTTCGCCAATTACCTGCATTCGCGTCCGGACATCCTTCTGGATTTGACCATCGTGTCCCCTGACGCAGGAGGCGTTGAGCGTGCTCGCGCACTCGCGAAGTACTTCAATTGTGGCCTTGCCATTGTCGACAAACGTCGTGAGCGACCGAATGAAAGCACGGTGATGAATGTCATCGGGGACGTGAAAGGGCGGAACTGCCTTATCGTTGATGACATCTGTGACACCGGGGGTTCGCTGACCAAGGCCGCCGACACACTTGCCGCCAACGGGGCCAAAGGCGTCTACGCGGTTGTCAGCCACCCGGTTCTTTCCGGCCCGGCCATATCCCGAATCGAGGCATCGGCTCTGAAGGAGTTCATTTGCACGGACTCCATCCCTCTTTCTGCGGATGCAATAAAGTGCAGTAAAATCGTGCAGTTAAGTATTTCGGAACTTTTTGCTGAAGCCATCCGCCGGATTCACAACTCCGACTCCATCAGTTCCCTGTTCGTTTAATTTCAAAGTACCGGCAACTCTGTGGACAAACGGCTTGAAAGCCATGGCAGATGTGGCTATAAGGCAGGGTTCTGTTGGGCCTATAGATTTTAGGGTGAGTACCGTCATGTCTGAAACGACCATGATCACAATCGAAGGAAAGCATCGCGAAGTAACCGGTAAAGGCGCATGCCGCCGGATTCGTCGCGATGGAATGATCCCGGCTAACCTTTGCCACAAAGGCAAATCGACCATGCTGGAAATCAACCCGAAGTTCCTGTCAAGGGCTTGGAAGAACGAGAAGAAGTTCAACCTCAGCTTCGATGGCAAGGTGCTTCCGGTTGTTATAACGGAGCTCCAGCTCGACCACGTGAAGCGCGTTCCGCTGCACGTTGACTTGGCTCACGCCTGATTCTGTTGAATCAGGCTGCGCTTTTTTTTCCGGGCAAACGACCGTGAAGCTCCTGGTGGGCCTCGGAAATCCGGGGAAAAAGTACGAGTCGACCCGTCACAATGCTGGATTCATTGTGGTGGACGAGCTGGTCCGGCAGGCTGGAGCTGACTGGCGTGACGAATCGTCAAGGTTCGAGGCGCTGATTGCGAAGGCTGTCATCGCGGGAGAAGAGTGTCTGGTTATCAAACCCCAGACATTCATGAACGTGAGCGGCAGATCGGTTCAAAAGGCTGCTGCATACTTTAAGATTCCCGTCTCCGACATCGTTGTCCTCTATGACGATATCGATGTGCCAGCCGGGAAAGTGAAGGTAAGGACAGCTGGTGGCCACGGTGGTCACAATGGAATCCGTAGCATCATCGAATGCTTGGGTTCCGCCGGGTTTCCCAGAGTGAAGCTGGGAGTCGGCAAACCGCTCGAAGCGACCTTTCAGGTGGCTGTAGCGGACTGGGTTCTCGCCCCTATGGGGCTCGCGGAACTCGAAAACATGAGAAGCGTGATGACCGACGAGGCTCTTCTGCGATTGAAAAATATCTTTCAAGGCAGTAGAGCAGCGGGGTCCGGAAATTAACCTCCTTTGCCTGTGCCGGGACATGAGCGCAGGCTGAGAAACCGTAAAGGAGACGGAAAATGCTGAGAGAATATGAAATGACCTTCATCACCCGCGCGGACATGCCTGAGGGCGAGTTCCAGGGTATCCTCGCCAAGTACGAGAAGTACATGACGGCCGATGGTGGTGAGATCTTGAAAAAGGATGTTTGGGGATCCCGCAAGCTAGCCTTCCCAATCAACAAGCAGTTCCGCGGCAATTACGTCAGCTACGACTTCGCGGGCATGCCGGCCCACTTGAACGAGATGGAACGCCTGATGCGCATCGACGAGAACGTCCTGCGCTATCTTTCGGTTCTCGTGAACAAGCAAGTGGATATTGCCAAGCGTAAGGTTGAAATCACGAAGGAAGCTGCCGCCGCGAAAGAACGCGAGGCCGCGGCCCGTGAAGCTGCGGAAGAAATCGGTCGCGATTAATTCTCGGTAAACAAACGCTTTGAACCAGGAACACGGTTTCCGGAGATTGGAATTATGAAAGTCATTTTGAGCCATGACGTTGACGCGCTCGGTCGCGTTGGTGACATCGTCAACGTTCGCAACGGTTACGCTCGCAATTTCCTTCTGCCGCGCGGCTTCTGTATGCCGGCCAACGAGGAGAACCAGGCAGCCCTCGCGCATCACAAGCGGGTGCTTGACAAGAAGCGCGCAGCGCTTCTCGCTGAAGCCAAGAAGGCTGCCGTGTCGATCGAAAAAACTTCGGTCACTGTAACCAAGCAGGTGGGCGAAGATGAGAAGATCTTCGGTTCCGTCACCACTGCAGAGCTCGAGCAGTTGCTTGCAGCGGAAGGCATCAAGGTCTCCCGCAAAGACATCACGATTCTTGATGACATCAAGAAGGTCGGTGTCTACGCGGCTCAGGTCAAGCTGCACAGTGATGTCAACGCCAAGTTCAAGGTCTGGGTTGTCGCGGGCTGAGATTTTTTTCTAGTAGCGATTGACTTGCGCCGGGTGGAGCATGATCCTTTCCCTTGGAAAGGGGCGCCTCCCGGCGCTTTATTTTGATACCTCGACAAGTTCTGGAGCTGAATGGAACACACGCGGGTCCCATCGTCGATAGACGTTGTCGCTCCGCCTCACTCCGTGGAGGCAGAGAAGGCTGTTTTGGGCGCGATCCTGCGTGATCCCCCGCTGCTTGGGTTGATCACTGACAAGATCCGTGAGGATCATTTTTTCCTCGATTATCACCGCCGTATTTTCGCAGTCATGATGGAGCTCGATTCCAAGGGCGAGCCCTGCGACCTCGTGACTGTCGCTGACCGGCTGCAGCGCATGGATCCCGACCCACGGGTTTCGGCACCCGTTTACCTTGTGGATTTGATGCAGCAGGCTCCTGTTGCCCAAAACATCGAACATCATGCCAAGATCGTTGCGGAATACTACTTCCTGCGCCGGACGATCACGGTATGCCAGGATACCATCGGCAAGGCCGCTGCCGCCGAAGGCAACGTTATGGGGTTTATCGAGGAAATCGAGAAGACCTTCCTGGAAATTACCCATGAGCAGGACCGCCAGGGTGGGGTATCGACCCACATGGAAGTCCTGGAGAGCACGATCAACGAGCTTGAATACAAGATGCTCAATGCTGGCCAGCTCAGCGGTGTCGCATCCGGTTTCACGGATTTGGATACGGTTACAGGTGGCTGGCAGAAGAGTGACTTGATCATACTGGCCGCCCGTCCCGGTATGGGAAAGACAGCTTTCGCCCTTAATTGCGCTGTCAATGCCGTGAAAAAAGGGCATCCAACTCTGATATTTACCTTGGAAATGTCCAAGAACCAGTTGATGACCCGTTTGATTTCCGCGGAGTCCAGAGTGGACTCCTCGAAGTTGCGCAAGGGTGACCCGCTTACCGAAGACGAGCGCAATCGCCTGGTCCAGGGATTTCGCTCCTTTAGTGCCCTCCCGGCAGTGCTGGGTATCGACGAGACCAGTGGAATAAGCCTTGCGGAACTCCGGTCCCGATGTCGCCGATTCAAGAAGCAGCATGGGCTCGGAATGATCGTAATCGACTATCTGCAGCTCATGACTGCCTCCGCCGGGCGCCGTCCAGAAAGCCGCGAACGCGAAATCGCTGAAATTTCAGCTGGTCTCAAAGGCCTTGCCAAGGAGCTCCAGGTGCCGGTGTTTGCCCTTGCGCAGCTCAACCGTGAAGCTGACAAACGCATCGACAAGCGTCCCAAGATCAGCGACCTGCGGGAATCCGGGTCCATCGAGATGGACGCTGACGTTATTTTATTCGTCTACCGTGACGAATATTACGACCGCAATTCCGAGGACGCCGGAAAGGCAGAGATCATTTTCGGGAAAAATCGTCACGGTAGCCTGGAAACGGTACCTCTGGCATATCAAGGCTCGTTTGTTTCGTTCTACAATTTGCTCAAGGCATGAAAAAACCCGCCTTTCGGGGGCGGGTCTCGGCCTGGTTAATCCGGCTTTCCCTCAGTCAGGGAGCATAGCCGTGAATCTTCATTTTCTTCCGCAGGGTATTCCGGTTGATGCCCAGAATCTTGGAGGCATGAACTTGATTGCCCCCGGTCCTTTTCAAGATTTGTCCAATCAGCGGCTTTTCCACTTTCGACATGATGAGGTCGTACAGGCCTTCAGGGTAAAACTTACCCAGCTGGTCCAGGAATCGTCCAATTTTCACGTCGACCAGATTCTCGAGGGAATGGCCGTCGATCTTTTCAAGTGTAGCCGGGTCGAATTCAGTGCGGGATTCAACTTGCAGCGCCGCTCCGTTGGGACGGCTTGTAACGAGGTCGGTTTCGCGCAGGGATTCCACTGTCAACAGTCTCCGTGTTGGGGATGGAAGTAACTAACAGCAGCTCTTGCTTAGGTCAACGGTCATAAAAAGGATTTCCATCAACAAAAAATCTTGACTTGAAAAAAAGGAAAATCGGGATGCAATTTCTGCCCCTTCAACTCCCCTTTTCCGGTGTTCTACAATTGATTCAGGTCTGGCTTGTATGGCATCGACTACACGGCGTCCGGGTGATAATTGCATGACGTGACGTTTTGTAGAACGGTGGAGAGTTGAAAGCCATGATGAGCCAGGAAAATATTGAAAATCCAGCATTGGAAAACGATGGGGCCGCTTCAGGCTCAGAGCGTGATTTGAATAATGGATTGCGGGCTGAACTCGAACAGTTGAAAGAAGAGAACCGCGCGCTGAACGACAAGTATTTGAGACTCGCCGCGGACCTGGAAAATTACCGGCGCCGGGCGGAACGCGAAAAATCGGAATTGTTGAAATTCGCGGCCGAGAATCTCATCAAGGATTTGTTACCGGTCCTCGACAGCTTCGACCAAGCGATCGGTGCGAGTGCCGGTGGTAGCGCCGGGATGATTGAAGGCGTGCAGATGGTACAGAGTCAGCTCCTTGCCGCGATGCGCAAGCACGGACTGGAGGAGATTCCTGCCGTTGGTGAGAAATTCGATCCCAACGTGCACCAGGCAATCCAGCGTATTGAGGATCCTGAATGCCAGTTTGAGACTGTGGCCAAGGAATTCGCAAAGGGTTACATTCTGAATGGTCGTCTGGTCAGAGCTTCCATGGTTAGTGTGAAGGTACCCTCCAAATAGAAAGGTTCCCATCCTCCGGGAACCTTCCTGCCGCCCTGGCGGGCAGATCTGGTTGATGTCACTGGGATTCCATCCCGGAATTATTGATGAAGACAATTCAAGGTTCCAGTGTGTCCAAGGGTGAGCATCCTAATGTTCGCCAGTGCGCCTCCGATAAGACGCTTGAGACAGCAGAAAGAACTTTTTCTGGTTTCAACTGTTTCCGAAGGAGATCCCGGATGACGGCCGTGGTTGTTACCCAGAGTCCAGAGATGAGTGCAGAAATTCCTCTACTCCCGCTGAAAGACATCGTTGTCTTCCCGCATATGATTGTGCCGGTCTTCGTCAATGAAGACCTGTGCATCAACGCGGTTGAGTCTGCGATGGCAGGAAACAAAAAAATCTTCTTGTCGGCCTTCAAGGTTTCCGGCGAGGAAGGTACCGGCCTCGAGGCTTCACTGGAGCCTCCCTTCGATGTTTATGCGACGGGAACGGTTTGCTCCATCATGCGGACCCGCAAACTGCCCGATGGCCGGATGAAGGTTCTGGTCCAGGGCCTGTACAAGGCCAAAGTGATTTCCCTCGCTAAAAACGATGGTCATCCAGTCGTCCAGACTCGTACCGTGCTTGACGATGTTTGTGTCAACGGAAGTCCGGAGACTGAGGCCCTTATTCGCGCTGTCCGCGAAAACCTCGAGAAGGTTGTCGGTCTCGGCAAGGTTCTTTCCCCTGACATCCTGATGGTTCTGGAAGACGTCAACGAGCCGGGAAGGCTGGCGGATCTCGTTGCCGCGAACCTCGGGCTCAAGGTTCACGAGTCGCAGTCCGTCCTCGCCCTCGCGAACCCTGTTGAGCGGCTGCGCCGCGTCTACGGTTTCCTGTCGAGGGAAATCGAGGTCTACCAGATGCAGGTCAAGATCCAGTCCCAGGCCAAGGAAGAAATCAGCCGCATGCAGCGCGAACATTACCTGCGTGAGCAGATGCGGGTAATCAGGACGGAACTTGGTGACAACGACGGCAAGGAAGAGGTCGAGGCGCTCTGGAAACGCATGGAAGAGATGAATCTCAGCGCCGAGGCCAAGGAAGAGGCTTCCCGCCAGTTGCGTCGACTTGAACGCATGCATCAGGATACCAGTGAAGCTGCCTTGACCCGTACGCACGTTGAGACGATCTTGTCTCTCCCATGGGGCGTCAAGTCGCAAGACAACCTTGATCTGAAGAACGTCAAAAAAATCCTCGATGAGGATCATTTCGGCCTCGATCAAGTCAAAGACAGGATTATCGAGTACCTCGCTGTCAAGAAATTGAATCCCTCGGCGAAGAGCCCGATTGTCTGCTTCGTCGGCCCCCCTGGCGTTGGCAAGACCAGCCTCGGTCGTTCGATTGCCCGTGCTGTCGGCCGTCAATTTTCTCGAATCTCCCTCGGCGGGGTTCGTGACGAGGCTGACATCCGTGGTCATCGCAAGACCTACGTCGGCGCGTTCCCGGGCCGCGTCGTTTCCAGCATGAAGGCCGCAAAGAGCATGAACCCGGTCATCATGCTCGACGAGATCGACAAACTCGGTTCGGATCATCGTGGTGATCCGTCCGCGGCCCTCCTCGAGGTGCTTGATCCCGAGCAAAACAAGTCATTCGTCGACCACTATCTCGGTGTCGCCTTCGACTTGTCAGACGTGATGTTCATCGCAAATGCCAACACTCTGGATACGATCCCGGCTCCGCTCCGTGATCGTCTTGAGATCATCGAAGTATCAGGTTACTCGGAAGAGGAAAAAGTCATAATCGCCAACCAGTACCTGATTCCGAAGCAGATCAAGGAATCCGGTCTTGCAGAGGCAGATGTGATATTCGGCAAGGCGGCAGTATCGACGATCATCAACAACTACACACGCGAGAGTGGTTTGCGGGGACTTGAGAAGCAGATTGCTTCGATCTGTCGCAAGATTGCGCGCCAGCAGGCGGAAGCCCTGGAAACAGTGGACAAGGATGACGTTAAAAAGCCCCTCTCGGTTCGTCTGACCCCTGCGCTCGTTCAGCGGCACCTGGGCGCGGAGCGTTTCGCGGCTGAGACCATCCACAGTGTGTCCACAGTTGGTGTGGCCATGGGCCTGGCCTACACTCCGTATGGCGGTGAGGTGCTCGCGATCGAGACCAACATGATCGCGACGGGAAAAGGGCGCCTTGTCCTGACTGGCCAGTTGGGCGATGTCATGAAGGAATCGGCCCAGGCAGCATTCAGCTACTTGCGGTCCAGGGCTGCGGAGTTTGGATTTGATCCCGAACTCATGAACAAAAATGAAATTCACGTACACGTGCCAGCAGGTGCGGTACCCAAGGACGGTCCCAGCGCAGGGATCACGATCGCAACCTCGATCCTTTCTGCTCTCAAAGGTGTGGCTCCGGTTCAGCGTGCGGCAATGACTGGGGAGATCAGCCTTCATGGCAAGGTGCTTCCGATTGGTGGCCTGCGCGAAAAGATTCTGGCAGCCCTGCGTGAAGGGATTACGTCGGTCCTGGTCCCCGAGAAGAACCGGAGCGCCTTCGAGTCGTTGCCGGCCAACGTCAAGCGTCGTGTGCGGGTGCGTTTCGTCAAGGATTACACGGAGGTCTATGAGGAGCTTTTCGGGAATTCCGGAAAATTGGCCCTCGTGCCGGAGTCTGCGACAAAGGATGTGGACAGCCAGGAATTGGCGAGCTGAGTTCGTTTGCGATGCCTTGAAATGAAGTTGACCGAGGGAGAGGCTCCATGCGTGAGAGACTGAAGGTTGCCGTCCGCATTCTTCTTCAGGGCGTGATCTGGGTCTTCGTGCTGTCCATCCGGGTCGATGGACGGACGTTGTTTCATCATTCCCACGATGTTCTCGTGAATAATCAGGTAGTTGCAGCCGTCGAGGTTCAGGCGACGCGGGCAATGAAGGCGGCATTTGACATGGCCAGCTCTGGTGCGGACCGTTTGGCCGACCGGATCAGCAAGGGTTTCGGGGGTTCTAACGGCCGGAACCGGGGCTGAGTCTCGATTCCAGCGAAAATCTGTGCTAACCCTTTGATCATCTGAAAAGACGAATCATTGGAGTTTTAGCACGTGTCTGTTCTTGACGTTCTGGTCTGGCCCCACAAGATTCTTGAAACCAAAGCTGAGCCTGTTACCCGGTTCGACGATGACCTCAGGAAGTTCGTCTCCGACATGGTTGAGACGATGCATGCCTCCGGCGGGATCGGTCTCGCGGCAAATCAGGTAGGTGACCTGAGGCGCGTCATTGTCATCGAAATTCCTTGGACGGAAAGCCCTGAGCCGGCTCAGCAGGAAAAAAAGGAAACCTGGCATAACAAGCGTTGGGTCCTGATCAATCCCGTCATCACAAAAAAATCCGGCAAGATCAAGTGGCAGGAAGGTTGCCTGAGCTTTCCTGAGGTGTTCGACTTCGTGGATCGTGCGGCTGAAATAACCGTGAGAGCGTTTGACGAGCATGGCAAAGAATACGAGATCCAGGCCAACGACCTCTTTGCTGTGTGCATCCAGCACGAAATAGACCATATCGACGGCATCGTTTTTTTTCAGCGCATGTCACGCCTCAAGGCTGACATCATCAAAAAAAAGATGCTTCGCCGTGGTTCTGTTAACGTTTGACGCCAAACCGTCAGTTGATCCGCTCACGTCCCGGGGGAAAACCAAGTGCTTGTTTCACCGTCGATCCTGTCCGCGGACTTTCTTCATCTCGCTGACGAGCTCCGTTCCATTGAATCGGCAGGTGCCGACTGGCTCCATGTAGACGTCATGGATGGTCACTTCGTGCCAAACTTGACCTTCGGACTCCCCGTTATCAAGCAAATGAAATCTGCCGTCACCAAACCCCTCGATGTGCACATCATGGTATCGAATCCGGATGAAGTGGCCGCAGGATACGTGGATGCCGGTGCGGACTTGTTGACTTTCCACGTTGAGCCAGCAAATGATCCCGTCGATCTCGCAAAATTCATCAAGTCGAGGGGCGCCAAGGCTGGAGTGTCCTTGCGCCCTGCGACTCCCGTTGAAACGTTGGAGCGGGTGTTACCTTACGTTGACCTCGTCCTCGTCATGAGCGTCAACCCTGGCTTTGGCGGGCAGTCTTTCATGGACGACGCGCCGGACAGGGTCAAGCGGATCAGCGCCATGGCCACCCGGCTTGGTATCCGCGAGAAGTTGAAAATCAGTGTTGACGGTGGCATCAACGCGACAACCGGAGCACTGGTCGGTGCCAGCGGCGCGGATGTGCTTGTCGCTGGCACATCGGTTTTCGGGGCGACTGACCGTGTTGCCGCGATCGCCAGTTTGAAAGCGATCAAGACGTCTTTTGCCTGAGATGATTCAGTCGGCAGAGCCTGACTATAGGATGACTCGATGAATTCCGTTTTTGCAAACCGTGTATTCAATCTCGGAACCGGTCACTTGACTCCGGATATCCTGGTCAGCCTTGCAAGGCAGAAGAATCCTCCCGTCCAAGTCCCGGACGATGCCTGGAAGCGTCTGGAAGACTTTCGCCGGGTCGTTGAGGTGGAGGCGGTATCCGAGAGAAAGATTTATGGAATCAATACGGGTTTTGGTTTTTTGTCTGATGTGAAGATTGCCGCAGACAAGCTCTCGCAGCTACAAGTCAACTTGATTCGTTCGCATGCTTGTGGTGTCGGAGACTATTGTGAGGACGAGGTCGTTCGCGGGCTCTTGATCCTTCGCGCGCATACGTTTCTGCTTGGGCACAGCGGAGTTTCACGGTCGGCCGTCGAGACCGTCCTTGCTTTCCTGAAACACGATATCCTGCCGCTCATTCCGGAAAAAGGTAGTGTCGGAGCCTCCGGTGACCTGGCTCCGCTGTCTCATCTGGCGATGGGGTTGATGGGAGAAGGAGACGTTCGCTGGAATGGCAATAGAATGTCTGCCGCCAATGCATTGGATGTCTCCGGCGTAAAGCCATTCAGGCCCGGCGCGAAAGAGGGCCTTTCGTGCATCAATGGCACTCACTTCATGGCCTGCCTTGGTGCCTTCGCCGTGGTAGACGCGGAGACCCTTTGTAAATCCGCGGATGTCATCGCGGCACTCAGTCTGGAAGCGATTCGTGGCACCCTTCGTGCCTTTGATCCGCGTATTCATGAGGTTCGCAAGCAGGCTTTCCAAGGGAAGGTCGCGGCAAACCTCCGGGATCTCCTCGCTGGCGATGACCAGATCATGGACTCGCACCGCAATTGCGGGAAGGTTCAGGATCCCTACAGTTTTCGTTGCATTCCGCAAGTCCATGGTGCTGTAAGAGGTGCCCTGGAGCACGTGCGGGTTGTTGTCGAGGGTGACTTGAATTCCGTGACGGACAACCCGCTGATTTTCATGGATCAATTCGCCCACGGTCCCGGCGGTACTGATGTGATCAGCGGCGGCAATTTTCATGGAGAACCACTGGCTCTTGCCTTGGACTATCTCGCGATAGCCGTCTCCGAGATCGCCAATATTTCGGAACGTCGCATTGAGAAACTGACAAATCCTTCTCAAAGCGGACTGCCGGCATTTGTCACGGTCGATAGCGGGTTGAATTCTGGATTCATGATTCCTCATGTGGTCGCTGCCGCCCTGGTCTCAGAGAACAAGGTGCTTTGCCACCCCGCGTCCGTGGACAGCATTCCGACGTCGGCCGACAAGGAGGATCATGTCAGCATGGGTCCAATCGCGGCACGGAAAGCCCGTCAGGTAATCGACAACGGCATGAAGGTTTTATCGATTGAAGCACTGACTGCGTGCCAGGGGATTGACTTGCTGGCTCCGCTGCAGCCTTCTCCCTCCCTGAGGAAGATTAAATCGGAGGTCCGCAAAATTGCTCCGACCGTAGACTCGGATCGGTCCATGCACTCTGAAATCAACGAGGTTTCGGAGTGGCTAGCCCTCGGGAAGGCTGTGACCGCCTCGGGGATTGCGATAAGATAGAACCGAATGACCCGGAGAATACCGTGACGAATTCCACTCAAGCCCGAATTGCAGGTGTAAAACCGGTTCTCATCATCGCGGTGCTTTTAGCCATCTTTGAATGTCATGTGTTCGCGAAATCGCAAGTCAATCCAACGAAGATGGAGAGGACCGGCGGTGATTACACGGTCGCGGGCATTTCCACGCATTGTCGTGGACAAGGACAGTCCGGCTGTTTCCGGATTGTGTTTGACGCCGTGCACAAGACCGGGCGCTTTGACCAACTTGTGCTGGAAAGTAATCATGTCAATGTGGGCGTCAAGCCAGGGGACAGGATTCGCCTTTCGGCCGAAGTCGCAGTTGACCGTGGACGAACTGCCGAAGTTTCACAAGTCGTCCTTTTCGAGGGAGAACCTGGATCTCACGTACCGGTATGGATGTTGTCCAGCAAGTATCGTGCGGGAACAGGTCCGGCAGCCCGGTACCTTGAAATGCATTCTCCCCAGACTGACTTCCTGGTTCTCTGAACTCCATGCAGGATCAAGATAGATCACACGATGACATCCCGGTTTTACCGCCGGTGTCTCAACCGACGGGAATCAACTATTGGCTAGGAACGATTTCCGGCCGGTTGATGGCAATCAATACGGCGGTTTTCCTTGTGATGAGCTGGCAGTCAAGTTCTCTCCTGTTGCCAAGCAGGGAGGTTCTTCTTGAATTCGGCGCAAAGGACCCTGTGGGTCTTGTGCAAGGTGAATTCTGGAGATTCCTGACCCCGGTTTTTGTCCACATCGGCATTATTCATTTCTTTTTCAATTCGATGGGCCTCTACTACATCGGATATCAACTGGAGCGTATCCTGGGCACCCGTTGGTTCCTGATTGTTTATTTGGGGTCCGGTATTTTCGGGAATATCGCGAGTGCGGTGTCCAGCGTCGCAATGAGCGCCGGGGCGTCCGGGGCGCTGTTCGGCCTTCTGGGTAGCGGATATGTTCTTGAGAGGATTGTCGGGCGCCGGATCGAGGAAGTCACGGGTAAGCGCCCGCGGCGTCGCGTTTATGCCGGGATGGTTGTCATCAACATCATCTTTGGCCTGATGATCCCTGGAATTGACAATGCGGCTCACATGGGCGGCCTGTTCACGGGCGCGTCCTTGACTTGGGCTATGCTCCACTTGCGCCCCAACAGGTTGACACGTCGCAGCAAGCCATACGCGTACATGATGATCTCAATATTGTTGGCGTTGTCTGTGGCGGGGATCAAGGCCGCGACCGATCCAGGGTTTGTGGTTTCGCGATTTGAAAAGGCGGCCGACAGGGCCCATTCCGCTCAAGAGGGTGTTTATTATATTGAGCAGGCCTTGCTCATCATGCCGCGGGACCGTCACTTGATGGCAGAGAAGGTGAAACTTTTGCTGATGAGTTCTGACCCTCACGATGCGATATCTGAAATAAGGAACCTGGCCGCTGATCCTGAGGGACTGGAGGAATTGCGCCGGTTGCAAAGGGACTTCCAGCGAGATGGTCTTGTCCGTCAGTCGAAATTCCTTGAGTTCTTTTTGCAGGAAGATTCATCGGTGAAGCCTATTTGACCGGTTGATTGGTCGTTTCTCACGCCGCGATCGCGGTTATCTTGTTGTTCCAGGACATGCGGTACAGCCGGCGCAGCCATGTTCGCACTTGTGGATCCTGCATGTCGTGACTCGAAAAGTTGGCGCCACTCACGAGCCTGGTGAAGTAGCGGGTTGCCTCGAGGTACCGGAGGGAGTCTTCGGCTGACATGCCTTCACGCAACGTGAAGGAGTTGGATAACATATGGCACAAACCCATGGGCGCAATCCGCGCCCCCCTATCTTCGACCAGTTCCGGTAGCACCACGAGCTTGTCCACTTCGGCTTGCCATTCAAGCTCAAGTTGTGTGACTGGCAAATCCCGCGAGGCTCTCTGCGTCAGCAACTGGAAGTGGCTGACTTCCTCTATGACAACCAGCAGCGCCACGATGGCATTTCCATTAATGACATGTTCCGGGTTGAACCATCTTTGCAGGGCATCCGCGACGGATGATGAAAATTCAATTCCGAGCATCAGTTCTTCGCCCTCCGTCAGGACAAGCACGCGTCCCTGGTGGGACTCCCCGGCTGTGTCTCGGACAATTGGCAAAAGGCAGTCACTGGTTTTCAAGATCACGTCGAATCCGTAGTAGGAGGCAAGTATGGATTCGATACGGCAAATCAACGGGGAAATTTGGTGATCCATGATCCCGCCTGCCCTATTGCGCAATCTTGTAGGGAACTTCAATGGCATCAATGCCTTGGCCGACGAGGATCTTGCGTAGACGTTCGGATTGGCTCCTGGTCCAGCGGTCATACACATTCAGGATATCGACGGCCCCGCGGCCGCGTCCCTGTTCGGACACTTCAGAGAGTAAATCCATGACTTTCACAAAGTCGATGGCGAGCGCGGTCAGGGTGTCTCTGTTTGCGGATTCTGGGCGATTCGGTGGCATCAGGCGTGCGGCCTGATCGTAACCAGTCCGGCCGAGATTTATGTAGTACTCGATATCGAATGTCTTCCGGTTGAAATAATCCTGGAAGAAGCCCGTGATGTAGAGGCTGGTATCGCCAAGAGCCCGGTATTTGCCTGGCTTGTCCTGGGGTGCGGCCTCGGATGCGTCACGGAGCATAAAGGCCATTGGTTTTGCAAAGAAAGTGGAATCGCTCCCGGTTCCGTTCTCTTTGCCACTCGACGGTGCTGCGATAAACGAGCACAGCAGGTTCACGACGTAAAACTCCACATCGTTAGGCAGGTCCACTTTCAGACTGGCTTTTGCGCAGTTCACCTGCTCCTGGAAGAATTCCTGGGGCGTCGCTGTTAGCCGGATTGCTGGATCCATGATGACCTTCCTTCTTCCCTGTTTGGCCAAACAACCAAACTGCTTATCGGTCAACCAAGGGATTCCTTGAAATCCCTTTGAGATCAGTGGCTTGTGGTTAAGTTTAGGAATAGAAATCCGGTGCGTTTTCAAAAATTTTCGCCAAAATCAAAGGATATTGGTATTTTCACGCTCAATGGGCGACACATCGAAAAAATCATCGTCAGGATCCAATCCAGTTATCAGCGGCGCGACTTCTGCCGTCAGTGGACAAATCGATACCTCGACATCCGATCGTCTTGGGCTCGAGGAGATTGTTCATTTGGCCAATAAGGTCGGCCTTGAATACGCGAACGCAAAAAAAGAAGCCGATCGCCTGGAGCTGCTGAAACCGACGGTTCGCGCGAGAATCATGATCCGTCTTGATGATGGCAACATGAGTGAGACGCGTTTGCGTCGATTGACCGAGACGGATCCCGAATATGTTGAGTTCCTTGAGAAGATGTCAGAGACGCGCGGTGAGGCTGAGAGACTTCGTGTCCGCTACGAGTCTTATAAGAACCTCTTTGAGGCAAAGCGCAGTTTGCTCAGCTATCACAAGGCAGAGATGAAACTCGTCTGACGGCCTTTATTTCCTTGCCGTGCGTAATTTTCTTCTCACTTGCTCCATCTCGCCGAGTAAATCAGGGTCCGTTGCTGCCAGTTTTGCGAAGATTTCAAAATGTTTGCGTGATTTTGCGGGATTGCTTGATTCAAGTACCTCTCCCATCAAGAAATGAGCCTCTGCCATTTCTGGACGGACGCGAATAGCGCGTTCAAGAACGTCAGCAGCTTTGTCCTTTTGCCCGGTTTGATTTAAAATCCTCGCCATGCCGTAGAGCGCGCTGGCAGTGAGGGGCGCGTCCCGAAGAGCGGCGCCGTAAGATTCGCTCGCTCTCCCAGGATTGGAAGTCTCGAGGTAGATGTCTCCTTCGATGCTACGAAGGAACGGAGTCGTTTCCTTGTCGGCTTTTTTCATCGCAAGTTGTATCGCGTTGAGGGCTTCATCGTATCGTCGCAACTTGATGAGGATCCGGGCAGTGATGGCTGATGCCTGAACGTCCCTGCTGTCAGCGGCAAGGAGCTTCTGGCTGTTGTTGAGCGCCTCGGCGTAATAGCGGATTTTATAGAAGCTCCATGCCAAGGCCTTGAGCGCACGGGCTTCGTTCGGCCTGATCTTTAAAGCTTGCTGGTAGCGAAAGATCGCGTCGCCATAGCGGCCCTCCGCGCGACAGGCCTCCCCCAGGTAGTAATTGGTGTCAAAATCCGCGGGCAGTTTCTCGGCGGCATTATCAAGGTTTTTGATTGCGTTGCGGTAGTCTCCGGTCTTGACAAGCATGATACCAAGATTGCGGTTCGCTGCCGGGTTGGCAGGGTCGATTGACAGGGACTTGCGATACTGGTCGATTGCTTCGCGCAAAAGGCCTTGTTTGGCGTACTCATTCCCGAGGTTAAGTGACCCGGCGCCCGACGGTGTCTGGCAAGCCGGTGCGACGACAAGGATCGAAATGGCAATTGCGATGATCCGGATGACCGGAATCAGACTCATCGTGGACCTCCTTGACCTTGATGACCCGGAAGACCCACTTATTGTAGCAAAACTTTCCTGCGAGCGAGGGTTTAGAGGCCGTCCTTGACGTAACGTTCCTCATAAAGAGACCAGCAACGGTCATCTCCAGAGTAAAAAGCGAGGACAACCTGGTTGTGCTGATATTCCTTGTACTTCGCCAGTTTGTACACATAGTACCTGAGCTTTGCGGATCCGCTGCGGCCGCTGACAAGGCGGTCTGGCGTTGGCATGAATTCATCGAGGAAGTAGCATTCGTTTGGCGTGTTTTTCAGGTATGGAAGGGCAACCGGCTCTTCTGGTTTCACCGCGACACTGGCCTGACAGCCGACCATCGCCAGCAAGGCGGACGCGGTGGCAAGGCAGGTCAATGATGTGCGTTTGAAGTTTCTCATCTTAGTTCGGATCGGACGCATGATTCTGAAAATTAGCGGTGTTCGCGTGCCACGGCTTGAATTTCCCCTAAAATCGGCGTTTTTTCTTTGTGTTGCTGGGGGCTTGACTGCGTTTCTGGTAGTAGTCTGTGCATGTGTATCGTCAGCTCCAGGGGCTGGGCACCTGTGGTCGGAATTGGATGAAACCACGGATTTGAGGTGTGAGCCGTGGCCGGACAATGAAGACATGGGATCCGTCTCGGATGTTGTTTTCAGGAGATCAACGGCTGGTGAACTCATTGCGTCGGGTAAGGGCTTGGACCGACACGGACGCCCCGCCCTTTTTGAGTCTCCCGTATCGGACTCCAGCCTAACGCCGTCAGAGCTCTCGGTATACAAGACCGTTGCGCCACCTCGACTCCAAGTTGACGAGCCGATGACTGAATCGATACGCCTGGCCGATGGTGCCATGGTCACCGTTGCCAGGTTGTTGCCCGGGAAGGGTGGAATCCACAAGCTTGAATGGTCGTTGTCAGGTGGTCGTATCAAGGGAAAATCAAGTGATTCCGGTGTCTTGAATTTCAAGACGGATGCTGCCATTGAAAGTGGGGCCGTATTGGCTGTGACAGGGGGATTTTTTGTCACAGCCGTTACGGGGGACAGTCTCGTCGGCAACGCTCAAATCGAAACAGCATTTTTCCCGAGGGGTTCGACCAACCCGGCATGGACGCACACTGCGCGGCACCCCCACACCCATCTGGGGGATCCAGTGCTGGTGCCGGGAGAAGCGCCTGAAAAGGCGCGCCTTCTGGTCCCAAAATGGGTTGACCGTGAGACGACCATTGGGACATACAGACTGAGCCCTGAACGGATTGAGGCACAAGGAAACCATGGGATATTTCCGGACATATCCACGATCGTAGCCTCGGGTCTCACAACGCGCGGCACTGCCATGATGGTGCGCAGCCGCGACAAGGACAACTGGCGGTTCAGACTGTGCGAAATGAACTTGTAAAGACGCTGGCAGCATTCTCCTCTGACATAAAGATCGCGCACTCGATCTTTGCGCTACCTTTTGCCGTTGTTGGCTTGATCCTCTCTGGTGCGGGGTGGCCAACCGTATCCCAATCCATTCTTCTTCTTGTGGCAATGGTTTCAGCGCGGAGCTTCGCCATGGGAATGAACCGCTGGCTTGATTCGGATATAGACGCCTTGAACCAGCGCACAGTGATGCGCGCCATTCCATCTGGCAGGCTCAGCAATCGAGGTGGCCTCTTCATTTCTCTGAGTGCCGGGGTCGTGTTGGTTTTCGCTGCGTCAATGCTCTCACCACTGTGCGGAATCCTGTCCTGTCCGTTGCTGATGATTCTGGCTTTTTACTCGAGAATGAAGCGGATCAGTTGTCTGACGCATTTTTACCTCGGTTTATGTTTGGCCATGGCTCCTGTCGCAGTTTCCATCGCATTGACCGGAAGGGCCGGTGCTGCCACATGGCTGGTTGCTGCAGCCGTGACCGTGTGGACGGCAGGTTTTGACATTCTGTACTCCTTGCAGGATCGGACTTTCGATGGGGAAAACGGGTTACATAGCATCCCTGCCCGGTACGGCGCGCGGGCAGCTGTCTTGATCAGTCGCGGTTGTTTTTGCTTGATGGTTTTATTTCTTGCCCTTGCGGGCAGGGTTGCGGGAGCCGGTGCCTTATGGAACTTGGCTCTCGTTGCGGTATCGGGACTCCTTTTTTGGGAGCACTGGATCCTTCGGGGTCATGCCGAGCAGGTGGACGGACGTCTGATCGACAAGGCATTTTTCACTGCAAACGCTTGGATCAGTATGGTTTTCTGCTCCGGAGTCCTTTTGGATCTGGTTGCCAGGACGGTGACGCGATGATGGAAACGGGAACAAATATCCCGCCAAGCCGGCGGATTCTGATCGCAGTCACCGGGGCCTCTGGAAGCATATATGCCGAAAGATTGGTCCAAGAGTGCGTGAACCGGTTTCCACGCGTTTATGTTGTCGCGACGGATTCCGCGCGGCAAGTGGCTGACCATGAGTTAATCTCTTCCTACGAAGACGGACGCATTTCCCTGCGTCACATTCTTTCTGGAGACATTGCTCCCAATCTCCGCGAAGTCATCAGGGTTTTCAGGAACGATGACCTGTTCGCCCCGGTCGCAAGCGGGTCCTCGGCTCCAACGGACATGATTGTTGTCCCGTGCTCCATGGGATCCCTCGCGCGAATTGCCCAGGGACTCTCGTCGAATCTCGTCGAACGGGCCGCCGATGTTGTCTTGAAGCAGAAGCGTCGCCTGATCCTTGTGCCCCGGGAAACTCCGCTCAACACAATTCACCTGCGCAATATGTTGGCGCTCAGCGAAACCGGAGTCGACATAGTCCCGGCGATGCCGGCGTTTTATCAGCGTCCGAAGTCGGTCGACGACATGGTTGATTTTGTTGTCGGCAGGGTTCTCGAGCTTCTCGAGGTTGACCACGGACTTTATCGTCCTTGGAACCAAAGGATGCGTTGAAACAAAGGCGACTCTCACAAGACCGGCGTCGCCTTGAATCCAGCCGTGGTTAAGGCTGCCAGGATCTTCTCCTGCTGATCCCGGCCCGTGGTTTCAAGGTCCACGTCAACCCGGACCTCATCATAGTACGACATGCCGAACATGCGATTGTGCTCTACCTCGACAAGGTTCGCGCCCTCGTTGCTCAGTATGTTCAGGAACTCGACGAGTTTGCCAGGGCGATCCTCAATCGTACAATGCAGGCGCATGAAGCGCCCGGAACGCAGAAGTCCGCGGGTTGTGATGCGTTGCAGAAGGGTAGTATCGATGTTCCCGCCCGATACGATGCAGACGATGGAAGGAGTGGTGCCTGACGGCATGTCCCGGGACAACATGACGGTATGTGAGAGTTTCGCCAGTGCAGCCGCCGTGACAGCACCGCATCCTTCTGCGAGGACATGATCGTGTTCCATCAAGGCCATCAATGCGTCAGCGATTTCGTCCTCGGAAACCAGAACGACTTGATCGACATACTTCTTTATCATCTCAAATGTCAGTTCACTCGGCTGCTTGACGGCAATTCCATCCGCGATGGTGCGGTGATAAGCCGTCGGTGTGATGGTACCTGCCTCCAGGCTTCTCGCGACGGCGGGATATGCCTCGGTTTGCACGCCAATGACCTTGACGTGAGGGAATCTGGATTTGTAAGCACAGGCGATCCCGCTGATTAACCCGCCTCCCCCGATGGGAACAATGATAGTTGTCGCGTCGGGTACCTGTTCAAAAAGCTCCAAGGCTACCGTGCCCTGTCCAGCAATGATTCGGGGGTCGTCAAAGGCATGTACAAATTCGCCGCCGGTTTGGGCCTGAAATTGCCTGGCAGCCGCATAAGCCGCGTCGTAACTGTCTCCACTCAGGTTGATCGTTGCACCAAGAGCCTTGGTGGATTGGGCTTTCACCAGAGGAGTTCGGGCGGGCATGAAAATGGTCGCTCGCACACCAATTCGCTTGCAAATTTGGGCGACGCCTTGCGCATGGTTCCCGGCGCTGGCCGCGATGACACCCTTTTCCAGGCTGGCTCGCGGGGCGGAGAGCAGCGCATTGGCTGCTCCACGGATCTTGAATGATCCGGAAAGGTTCAGGCTTTCAAGTTTCAAGTGGACTTTGCACTTGGCCAAATCCTCAAGGAAGTAGGAACGCTTTACAGGGGTTGGGTTTACAATTTCCCTGACTTTGCGGCTCGCCTGCTCAATCTGTGTGATGCTGATCATGTTGCCCCGCGATCCGTCGCCTCAATGTGGGTATTTGGTGTCCTTCGGGATAAAATAGGGACACTTGTACCTCCAACTGTACAGCGATGCTTCAGGGGTCTGCAATGGCTGTCGTCTGGATCGTTGAAAGCCCATCCGCCGGTGTGTCCCGGATGGCAAGCGCCCTTTGTGGATTGGTTGCGGTACGGGCGTTCGCTTCTGTCCGGTCGATGATGCAGGTTGCGGCATGTGAACCCATTCCGGCGGGCGCCTCCCCCAGGCTGATCCTGATCGAGGAGTCACAGGCCGGCGCGCCTGCGTCCCGCGAACATCGTATCAGGGAGATTCAGCAGGTCCTTGACCGTAACGGCTGGCATTATTTATCTGTAACGGTTGCTCCGCCCTCCACACAGACGTTGGTCGAGCAGATCCGGAGTCTTTTGACGATCGTCCCTCAATTGAGCCCCGAGTTCCGCCAGCGCCGTGAAGGTGACTTGCTGCTGGACCTTGATTCTCGCAAGGTCAGTTGTATCTCATGCGGACAGCATGAGGTTCTTTCCCCCACCGAGAGCCGCCTGTTGCGCCATTTCATGGAACGGCGTGACGAGGTTACCTCGAGATCCGAACTGATGTCCGTTGTGTGGCATGGTGCGAAAGTCGCACCTCGCAGTCTCGATGCCCATGTCTCACGGTTGCGAAAACGCGTCGCGTTTACCGGTATCACGATCGAACCGGTATATGGGGACGGATACCGACTCTCTACAGGTGCAGGTTGCGAGGCAGCCAGTGGCCGCATGGCTGCCTCGCGTGGCGATTCGACCGGCTTTGGTCGCGCGGCACCGAGAACTTGAGCAAACTCCGGACCATAAGGCGACTCCCGTAATGATTGGGATTTTCCGGTTGTCGAGTACAGATGAACCGGTTGTTGGAGCAAACTTCGAGCCGCTACTGGCCATTTATGGAGCCTTCTTTTCATGAAATCCGCCAATCATCACCTGAATTTGTTGTTCCTTGATGACGATCCGTTTTTGAGGGACCGGGTAAAATCTGACTTCGATGGCGCTGAGGGTTTCGATGGCAGGAAGTATTTTGTCATTGTGATGGCCTCAAGTCAGGAAGCCAGGCATTTTGTGGACAGGCTTCCGCAGCAGGATGACTTTGTGGCTTTGATTGATCTGTCCCTGGACGGGACCAAAACCTCAGGTATTGAGGTCATCCGCTACTTGCGTGGAGTTCGCCCAGGGGCGGCGATTTTGGCGTTTTCGGATTTTGATGATCCTGAAACGGTAAAGCAGGCTCTTCAGGCGGGGGCCTCCGATTTCATTTCCAAAAGGACTGAGGGCCGCGAACTGGTCCACCGTATCAATATGGCGGGCAATGTCCTCCAGCATGCAGCGCACCCCCGGCGCGATCTCGACAATCAACCATTGGTGACGCCGACGATGGAAGCAATCGCTCGCCGGGCGGCGAGAATTGTCCCCTCAGCCGTATCATCGGTGCTTGTCTACGGAGAATCTGGCACAGGCAAGGAAGTTGTGGCTGATGTTTTCGCGGAAGCCGTGGGAAAGTCGGTGCCATTTTTGCGCGTCAACTGCGGATCCATCTCTCCGTCCTTGATTGAGAGCGAACTTTTCGGACACGTCCGGGGCGCTTTCACTGGTGCAGCAACTGATCGGCGCGGATATTTCGAGTCCGCGAACGGCGGCTGGGTTTTTCTCGATGAGGTAGCGACTTTGACCGCGACGGCACAGGTGGCCCTGCTTCGGGTCCTTGAGAATCATGAGATCGTCAGGGTTGGATCATCGAAATCAGTGAACGTTGAGGTCCGTGTTATGGCCGCGACGAACGAGAGACTGGATCTCTTGGTAGCGAACGGCAGGTTTCGCAAGGACCTGTGGCAAAGGTTACGGGAAGTCGAGATTGAGCTCCCGCCCCTTCGACAGCGGCAGTCGGAAATACCCGCCTTGGTGACTCATTTTTGCAAGACAATGCCTGGTGGACCGTACGAAGTGACGGATACTGTCATGGATGTTCTTGCGACAACAACATGGCACGATGGCAACGTGAGGGAACTACGTAATTGCCTTCGGGCAATGACCGAATTCGCAACACCGGACCGGCGCCTCACGCCGTTGGCCCTGCCAAAATGGTTACTGGCCGAAGAAGGTGCCGATGCTCCCGATCAAGAAACGGGCAGGATGTCGGGCGGGTCATTTGCCGCGAGCGGTACTAGCTCGATGTCGAGGGAACTACGAGTCGATATCCCGGAGACGATGGCCAACCCCTATCAGTTCGATGACATTTGTGATCTCGCGTTGGTTGCCCTGGTCCGGGGGATCTTCAAAGAACGAGGCAAGGTGTCGCTGCGTTCGTTGTCAAGGCTGATTGGTTTGTCTCGCGGAACCTTGACGACCAAGTTACGAGGTGCTTCGGACAAGGGACTTGTAGGAATGGACGAGATTCAAAGCCTTTTCGCGATACAAGCCAGGGAAGACTGACGAATACGGGTGTTACTTCGAAAGCAAACGTTCTTCCCAGTTTTTCCGCTTGAAGAACTTTCCGCGGAATTTCTTGTGGTTCGGATTTTCCACAAGAAAGCCTCTGCCGCGTTCATCGTCCACCCAGTCGATTATTGAGCCGTTTACGAACTTCGCCGTTTCTGGATCCACGAGAGTCGACACTTCCCCAAAGGAGTGGACAACATCTGATTCATTGCGGTTATCGAATGTCACGCCGTAGTCAAACCCGTCGCACCCTTTTCCAGACAAATAAACACGCAAATCGAGCCCCGACCACAGTGGATTTTCCTCGCGCAGATTTTTAGCTGCTTCGATAGCTTTTGTCGTCAGATTGATGATCATTGCAAAGCCCTGTTGTCGCTTCGGCGTAAATCGGGAATCTTAAACCTTCAGTGAGAACGGTGTGAAGTTCGTCCGGTAATCATAAAAGTCTTCACTCTCCGCCCGTTTAATGGCAGCAACCACCCGGTACGTCAAGGGTGTTGCCACGACTTCCCACATCACTTTCAGGCAGTAGTTGGTCAACGCGACGGTAACCAGCATCTGTGTATTCCAGATACCCAGAAAGGCCAGGGGATAAAAGATCGTCGTATCAATGGCTTCCCCACAAATCGTTGACCCGATGGTACGTATCCAAAGGAATTTTCCCCGGGTAAGGATTTTCAATTTGGCGAGGACGAACGAATTGGTGAACTCGCCAGCGAAGTAGGCGATCATGGACGCGGCGACGATTCGAGGAGTTGACCCGAAAACCTGCTCGATGGCGGCCTGACCAGTATAGCCAGCGGCGGGCGGAAGCGTGATGACGACCCAAGACATGAAAGCGGAGAACACAAGTGCGCCAAAACCCGCCCATACGACGCGCCGCGACCGTGCATAGCCGTAGACTTCGGTCAAAACATCCCCAAAAAGGTAGCTGATCGGAAAGAAGAGGTTGCCGCCCCCAAATGTAAGGCCGGCCACGGTGACCACTTTGCTGACACCAATGAGATTCGAGCAGAGCAGAACGGTTACGAAAATAGCCATGATCAAATCATAGTATTTGTAGACCCGTCGCTGATCGTTCATGGTCCCTCAATCTTCCGGTTCCGGGGTCTTCCGGGTAAAATCTTCCAGAGAATACCTTCTTGTTGACGAGGTTACATTGCTCCGGCGCCTACGACAATCCATGGAATGCGTTCTTTTCACGAGCCTCTTGTTTTTGTCTGGGGAATTGCGCGCGGATCCTGCCTATAGCTGGTTGGGTTTCGGTGATTTTCGAGGCCAGTTTGAGCCCTGCGGTTGTGACCCGAGGACGGATCTTGGGGGCATTCAGCGTTTGGCCAGTTTCATTCAAAGGGAGCGAGCGTTGGATCCCTCAATCTCCCTGCTCGATCTTGGGAATAATATTTCGCCTACGCACCCGACAGGGGTAAATCATGGAACCCGCAAGGCAGACCCGGACGATACACAGGATATAAAGGACCGCCACATCCTGGAGGGCCTCGTACGGTTGAACCCGGCAGCAATGCTTCCCGGGAAGTACGAATTGACGCGCGCAACATGGATGGGAGTCGAAATCAAAGCGATGACTGCCAGCGGCCGCGCTGGAGGTCCGATTCCCTGGGTCCTTTCGAATTTGAAAGACAACTCCGGCGCGGATTGGCTTCGAAATACGGCGCGACCATTCTTGCGGACCAATGGCATGGTTATTTTCGGTTTCACGTGGGACAAGTCGATTGCGCCAATCGTTTTGTCGGCAAATTCCATTCAATGTAGAAAGCGCCTTTCCATTCTTGCGCGGAACCAGGAATTCAGAGGGCTTCATAAGATTCTTCTGTTCAACGGGCCAGACGATCAACTCAAGTCGATCATGAAGCTGCGCTTGTTTGACGAAATTCTCGCCAACAATGTTGCGCCTGATTCGATGAAGCCAGATCTGCCTGACAGAGCGAATGAGGACCGGACTTTGATTCGCGTCCGACAGGGTAACATCCGTGTCATGCAGACCCAGCTGGGTGGTCAGGGTGTTTTGCGCGGCGGCAGGGCATTGCGGACGAGCGCGCCCTCATTGGAGTCGATCATTGCCGGACCTGCTGACGAGCGATGGACTACGGACGTTACCAGGGTATCCATGCCAGGTGTGACTGGAAGGCGCGTTAGCTGGCTCGAGCGCGATGTCTTGAACCCGGACGTTTGGCCGCCCTTTTTTAAATCGTATGAGGAATTGCTGAGAGAAAGCTCCACAAGAAGGGCTCAGTCGCGGTTGGCCGGTCTCACCAATTCTCCCTTTGCTGGATCGCAGGCGTGTAAAGGATGTCACAGCAGCGCGTATGATTCATGGATCAAATCAAAACACTCGAACGCGTTCGCCGTTCTTGTTGAA
>Ga0214921_10000902_pt1 | contig 52789 bp, 51 predicted proteins | sample LL1505_MetaG_FD_177992 | JGI IMG/M metagenome (GOLD analysis project Ga0214921, IMG submission 177992) | Freshwater microbial communities from Lake Lanier, Atlanta, Georgia, United States - LL-1505 | ecosystem: Environmental > Aquatic > Freshwater > Lake | place: USA: Georgia | collected... | reverse complement strand
TTGCGGTGTTTCACGGGATGGCGCACGGGGTTGAATTCACGGGCGCTAATCCCGTCGATGTATTGGTGGGCATGGTCACCGGCACCGTCGTCCTGCATAGTCTGGGCTTGGCTGTCGGGCTTGCATTGCGCTCGCACAGTGCATGGTGGCCGCGATTGGCGGGCGCTGCCTTGGCGCTGTGGGGCGGCGTGTTGCTGGCCCAACTGGCCTGATCGGCATCGACCATGATCCCCGGAGAAATTATCACTGACGAAGGTAGCCATGGGCTCAATATGGGGCGGCGCTGCGTAACCCTGCTGGTTAAGAACACCGCCGACCGGCCGGTGCAAGTGGGCTCTCATTACCACTTTGCCGAGACCAATGGTGCACTCGACTTTGATCGCATCCAGGCTCAGGGCATGCGCCTGAACATTGCCTCGGGGTCGGCCGTGCGCTTCGAGCCCGGACAAGAACGCACCGTGGAACTGGTGGAGTACGCCGGTGACCGCACGGTGTACGGCTTTCGCGGACTCACGCAAGGAAAACTCTAAATGGCAACCATCGACCGCCGCGCCTATGCGGAGATTTTTGGCCCCACCGTGGGCGACCGGGTGCGTCTGGCAGACACCGGGCTGGTGGTGGAGGTCGAGAAAGACTTCACACTGGCTGCAGGCAGCTACGGCGAAGAAGTGAAATTTGGCGGCGGCAAGACCATCCGCGACGGCATGGCCCAAAGCCAACGCACGCGGCATGAAGGTGCGGTGGACTGCGTCATGACCAACGCGCTGATTTTGGACCACTGGGGTATCGTCAAGGCCGACATTGGACTCAAAGGCGGCCGGATTGTGGCCATTGGTAAAGCGGGCAACCCGGACACCCAAAGTGGTGTGGACATCATCATTGGGCCCGGCACGGAGGTGATCAGCTGCGAGGGCAACATCGTGACGGCCGGGGGCATCGACTGCCACATCCACTTCATCTGCCCGCAGCAAATTGAAGAAGCGCTGGCCAGCGGCGTCACCACCATGATGGGCGGTGGCACCGGACCGGCCACCGGCACCTTTGCCACGACTTGCACGCCAGGCGCCTGGAATATCGAGCGCATGTTGCAAGCGGCCGATGCCTTCCCCATGAACCTTGGCTTTATGGGCAAGGGCAATGCCAGCCTCCCTGCTGCACTTCATGAGCAGATCAACGCCGGAGTGATTGGCCTGAAGTTGCACGAAGACTGGGGCACCACACCCGCCGCCATCAGCAACTGCCTGGACGTGGCGGATGCCACCGACACGCAAGTGGCCATCCACTCGGACACGCTGAACGAGTCGGGCTTTGTAGAACACACCATTGCCGCCACCAAGGGCCGCACCCTGTGCGCCTTTCACACCGAAGGCGCGGGCGGCGGTCACGCCCCCGACATTTTGAAAGTGGTAGGCCAGGCCAACTTTTTGCCCAGTTCCACCAACCCGACCATGCCCTACACCGTCAACACGCTGGACGAACACGTGGACATGCTGATGGTCTGCCACCACCTGGACGCGGGGATTGCCGAGGACCTGGCTTTTGCCGAAAGCCGTATCCGCAAAGAAACCATTGCCGCCGAAGACGTGCTACACGACCTGGGCGCCATCTCCATGATGAGCAGCGACAGCCAAGCGATGGGGCGGGTGGGCGAAGTCATCATTCGTACCTGGCAGACCGCCCACAAGATGAAAGCCCAGCGCGGCTGGCTCGCACCTGAGGCCGACCGGACCGAGCCGGTCGAGGCCCTGCAGCGCAACGACAACTTCCGCGCCAAGCGCTATGTGGCCAAGTACACCATCAACCCGGCTATTGCACACGGCATCAGCCACGAGGTTGGCAGTATTGAAGTGGGTAAATGGGCGGACCTGGTGGTCTGGAAACCCGCATTTTTTGGTGTCAAACCGGCCTTGATCCTCAAAGGCGGGTTCATCGCCATGGCCGCCATGGGAGACCCCAACGCTTCTATTCCAACGCCCCAGCCTGTGCATTACCGGCCCATGTTTGGGGCCTACGGCGGCGCCCTGAGCCGCGGCTCGATCACCTTCGTGTCCAAAGCCGGTCTCGACGCCGGAATCAAAGACCGGTTTGGCTTGGCAAAAACCGTCAGCGCAGTCAAGAACGTGCGCAATGTCCGCAAGCAGCACATGGTGCATAACCACTATTTGCCCACCATGGAAATTGACGCCCAGACCTACAGCGTGCGCGCTGACGGTCAATTGCTGACCTGCGAGGCGGCGGTGAGCTTGCCCATGGCGCAACGTTACTTTTTGTTCTGATGCTACAAGCCTCCAAACTGATTCCCTTGGGCTCCGGATTGGCCCCGGCCCTGCTTAAGCGGGCGACCACCGTCGAACTGGATTGGGACGTCCGGCAAAAAAGCCGTTTTGACGCCACCGACTCCGCCGGCCGTACGCTGGGAATTTTTCTGCCGCGGGGTACTGCCGTGCGCGGCGGGGACGTACTGGTCGCCGAAGACGGCTCGCTGGTGCGGGTCATTGCGGCACCGCAAACGGTACTCAAAATTACCCATTGCTCCAGCCATGGCACACCCTACGACCTGATCCGCGCGGCCTACCACCTGGGCAACCGTCACGTTCCCATTGAACTCAAACCCGACCACCTGAAGATCGAGCCGGACCATGTACTGGCCGAGATGCTGCGCGCCATGCACCTGATCGTGCACTCCGTAGACGAGGCTTTTGAGCCCGAAAATGGCGCCTATGCCAGCGGCGGCCACGCCCATGGGGGGCACGGCCAAAGCCATGGTCATGGCCATGGTCATGACCACGATCACGGCCACGCGCACTGAAACGCCGCCCATGCTGGACGCGAGCCTGATGCAGTTGATGTGGCTGGCCTCGCCAGCGTTACCCATTGGCGGGTTTTCATATTCCGAAGGTTTGGAGGCGGCGGTGGACAGCGGGCGGGCCGGCACCGAGTCCCAGGCGGCTGCCTGGCTACTAGACCAGCTGCACCTGAGCCTGGCGCGCAGCGACTTGCCCGTCATTGCGCAAGCGGTGCAAGCTTGGCGTGCTGAAGAGGCCGGAACCATTGCCCGCCTCAATGCTTGGATCCTGCAAACCCGAGAAAGTCAGGAGTTACGGGCCCAAACCGAACAAATGGGGCGCTCGCTGCTGGAATGGCTGCGCAATCACACCACCGCGCAACCGAAAGATATTGCAATGCTGGCGGCCCTGGACCCCAGCTACCCCGTCGCGTTCGCGTTGGCGGCTGCCAGCACCGAGGCGCCTGTACGCGCCTGCTTGCTGGCCTACGCTTTTGGCTGGGCCGAAAACATGACCCAGGCCGCCATCAAATCCGTACCCCTCGGACAGAGCGCCGGGCAACGCATTTTGTCGGCCCTCACGGGACGTATACCGGCGGCAGTGGACTACGCGTTAGCGCTGGCCCCGGGCGCCCAACAAGCTTTTTCCCCCATGCTGGCCATTTTGAGTGCCCAGCATGAAGTTCAGTACTCCCGCCTTTTTAGATCCTGAAAGCCTCCTATGTCCTCACTGCACCACATCGCCCACCGCACCAAGAAACTGCCACCTCTGCGGGTGGGTATCGGCGGCCCCGTGGGTTCCGGTAAAACTACGCTGTTAGAAATGCTGTGTAAAGCCATGCGCGACCAGTACGACTTAGTAGCCATTACCAACGACATCTATACCAAAGAGGACCAGCGCCTGCTGACTGTGAGCGGCGCGCTGCCGGCCGAACGCATCATGGGCGTAGAAACCGGTGGCTGCCCGCACACCGCCATTCGCGAAGACGCATCGATCAACCTCGAAGCCATCGACCGCATGCTGGTGGACTTTCCAGACGCCGACGTCGTCTTCATCGAGAGCGGCGGCGACAACTTGGCGGCGACCTTCAGCCCCGAACTCTCCGACCTGACCATCTACGTCATTGACGTAGCTGCTGGTGAAAAAATTCCGCGCAAAGGTGGCCCAGGCATCACCAAGAGTGATTTGTTTGTGATTAACAAAACCGATCTCGCACCCCATGTGGGCGCCAACCTAGACATCATGCGCTCCGACACCATCCGCATGCGCACCACGCCCAAAGGCCTGCGCCCCTTTGTGATGACCAACCTAAAGACCCTGAACGGCTTGGACGAAGTCGTGGCGTTTATCGAAACCAAGGGACTGCTGCGCAGCCATTAAAGGCCTACCGGTCAGCGCCAAACCTACGACACCACCATTAGAATAGCGCCCATGGAAGCTTGGCCGAGCGGTTTAAGGCACCGGTCTTGAAAACCGGCGAGGATGTGAGTCCTCCGTGAGTTCGAATCTCACAGCTTCCGCCAGAACCCCGTTTCACGGGGTTTTTTCATGCCTGCGTACCGGCGGCCGGAATAAAAAAAGCCACAGTGCGAACACACTGTGGCTTTTGCATAATTATCTGGTGGGACGTGCGGGGGTCGAACCCACGACAAACGGATTAAAAGTCCGCTGCTCTACCAACTGAGCTAACGTCCCGTCAGTAACCACTAGGGCACTGCCAAGCCCTCAATTATAGCGTCTTTTTCAGTCGATTTTGGGGGTGCGGGAAAGTTTGTCCATGACCCAACCGGCAGCGCACAGGCCAAAGGTAGCGGTCACGGTGACCAAAGAACCGTAGCCGTGACAGTTGAGGGTGCTGTCCCCTTGCGAGGGCCCTAGGGCACCGGCAACAGGTTCGGCGCTGGAGACACAAGCCACCGCCAACTTCTTACCTTCTTTCGGTGCTCCATGAAATTTCCGTAATCGGTAACGCACCTGCGCCAGCAGTGGATCGTGCGTGCAAGCGCTCAGATCGCAAATCGTGACTTCTTGGGCCTGGCGTTTGCCGCCCGCTGCGCCTACAGAAATGAAGGTAGTGCCCGTTCGGCGCGCCCATTGCGACATGGCGGTCTTTGCGACGACTTGGTCACACGCGTCGATTACTGCATCAGCGCCCGGCGGGAGGAGTTGCAACCAATTTTCAGCATCGACAAAAGCGTCCACACCCACCACCTGACAGTCGGAATTAATCAAGGCAATGCGTTCGGCCATAGCCACTATTTTTGCCATGCCTAGTGTGGGAGTGACGGCATGAATCTGCCGATTGACATTGGACTCGGACACATGGTCCATATCCACCAACGTGATGCGACCCACTCCGCTTCGGGCCAAGGCCTCGGCGGCCCAGGAGCCTACGCCGCCGACACCGACCACCACGACGTGGGCATCCCTTATGGCTTTAGCTGGGTGAGGACCGTAGAGTCGATCCAGACCGGAAAACCGCCGCCGGCTATCGATATCTGCCTGTGGGGCTACGCACAGCAGCGCGTCTTGGTCCATTATTTCAAGCGGGATACGCGGTCTTTGGCAGCGTCTGCGGCCTCACTGCGTGGGTGCTCTGCGATGAGGTTTTCAAGCGTCTTGCGGGCGCCGGCGCTGTCTTTGAGTTCCAGTTGGCAATTTGCTATGGCCAGCAAGGCCTCCGGCACACGTACATACTTCGAGTCTTGCGATAGCAGTTTTTGGAAAGTCGCCATGGCGCCCTTGTAGTCCTTGCCGACAAACTGCGCGTTGCCCAACCAAAATAACGCAGCATTAGCATAACCACTCTGGGGATAACGCGCGACAAAGTCCACCAAACCTGCAAGCGCCACTTCGAAGTCCCCTTTGCGAAAGCTGACCATTGCCTGTTCAAAGGCACGCTTTTCCTGCGGCTCGACCACAAACTCTGCGCCTTCGTAGCTTATTTTGCTGGGTTCAAATTTGCGCAAACGCTCATCGAGCACCTTGTTGGCCTCTGTGACTCGGCGCTGTGCTTCGGACAAGTCGCGCCCCAATTGTTCGTTTTGGCCCCGGACTTTTGCGAGCTCCGAGTTACTGCTTTCCAACTGATTTTGCAAATCGAGCAGGCTCCGGCGCAGCGCAGCGACTTCTTCCGTTTGCCGGCGCGCCTCTTCGGCCATTTTCTGATCCGTGTCCCGACGCATCGTTTCCACTTTTTGGCGCAAATCGAGAATGGCCCGGCGTGCCTCTTCATCATCAAAAATGCCTGCGCTGGCGTGCATCGCAAGCGCCCCTGCACAGGCAGCAGCAGTCCACCGCGCCAGCTTAAGTTGCATCGGGGCCGCCGATGAAATCATCGGACCGAGATCTCAGCCCGGCGATTTTTTTCCATCGCTGCCTCAGATCCTCCGAGTGCCGCCGGCTTTTCCTTGCCAAAGCTGACCGCTTCCATCTGGCTATCGGCTACGCCCAGCAAGGACAAGGCCTTGCGGACTGCCTCGGCGCGCTTTTGACCCAGTGCCAAGTTGTATTCACGACCGCCGCGCTCGTCGGTGTGTCCTTCGATGTTCGCTTTGCGGGCCTTGTCGCCTTTTAATACGCGGGCGTGGGCTTCAATCACCGCCTGGAATTCGGCTCGGATGGCAAAACTGTCATAGTCAAAGTACACCACTTTGCCACCCGCCACCATCATGTCACCGCCCGCCGCCGACTTGGCGGGTGCCAAGGTGGTCACCACCGTCTGGGCCTTGCTGGCGGCACCGCTGGTGCTCTGCGGGCTGGCGTCGACCGAGGCGACTGCCTGACCAGCCTTGTCTTCCACAGCCACTTCGTCCAACTTGACCGTAGAGCCACAGCCTGCAAGTGCCGCGGCCGCTACCACAACCAAAATCCAAGGGTTCAATTTTTTCATTCCAAGCTCCAATCCAGAAAACACATCATCTCGTCGCCGGGCCCCAGTCGGGCTCCCGCAAATCGCCGCCTTGCCCCGCCAGTCGGGCTTTGACCTTGCCGTCTAGCGTGGTGGTCATCAGAGCCTCTCGGCCTTGCTGTTGGGTGGCGTAGAGCACCAGACGGCTATTCGCAGAAAAACTCGGGTTTTCGTCCGCCACCGTGTCGGTGATCGCAGCACTTTGACCACTCGCCAAGTCCATGATGTGGAGCTTGAATCCGCCGTTGATACGCGAGACATACGCCATCCAGCGCCCGTCAGCGCTCAGGGCGGGAGAGATGTTGTATGAGCCTGTAAAGGTGACACGCTCCGGACTACCGCCCAACACCGATACACGGTAGATTTGCGGCGAGCCCCCCCGGTCGCTCACAAAATAAACGGTCTTGCCATCGGAAGTAAAGGTGGGCTCGGTGTCTATGGCCGACGAACTGGCCAAGCGGCGGGGCTCAGCGCCGGGGGCGCTGGCGTCCATCAGGTAAATCTGGGCTCCCCCATCCCTGCTAAGGGTGAGCGCCAATGTCTTGCCGTCCGGCGACCAACTCGGGGCGCTGTTAGACCCTTTGAAATTGGCAACCAGTCGGCGCTTACCCGAGTCCACATCGTGCACGTACACCACCGGCTTGCGCGACTCAAACGAGACGTAGGCTAATTGGTTGCCGTTGGGGGACCAAGAGGGCGAAATAATGGGCTCGCTGCTGCGCAAGGCGGACTGGGCGCCTTCGCCATCTGCATCCGCCACCCACAGGTTGTACATGCCGGCGTTGCGCGTGACGTAGGCGATGCGGGTGGCAAAAATACCCTTTTCACCGGTCAGCTTTTCGTACACCGCGTCAGCAATTTTGTGGGCCACATGGCGCAGCTCGCCACCCGTCGCTGCATGGCTTTGGCCCCCCAAATCCTGGCCACGAACTGCGTCCCACACCCGAAAACGCACCTCGTAGCGGTCTTCCGCCAAGCGCGTCACACTTCCGGTCACGAGCGCATCAGCGCCCTGCTTTCGCCAAACTGCTACGTCAGGTCGAGAGGTCTCGTCCAATACCGCCCCGGTCGCGTCCACGCCTCGAAACTGGCCACTGCGCTCCAGATCGGCCTGAACAATCAGCGCAACTTTCTGCGTGAGTGCCTCGTTGCCCCGAAATGTGGCCACGGCAATCGGCAACTGCGTCATCCCGACGCCAGAGACCTCAACCCGGAACTGGGCAAAGGCGGTGGCGCTCAAGATCCAGGCGAGGGTGGCAACTAGAAATTTGGTCATACCCCCCATTATCCCCAACTGCGCACGCGCACTTCACCCCGCTCGCGGCAGTCGTGGTAGCCCACATCCGCCCTGATTTGAAGACTATTTTGTCGCTGCCGGACACGCAGCGCGTTTCCAGGCTCTTGGGCGCGGCTGGATTCGGGGTGCCAAAGGTGGAAAACCTCAGTCGCACAAAAGCCATTTTTTCGAATGACGCCTGCATTGTGAAGACGAAGCACAAAGTCGGCGTCCTCATGGCCCCAGCCCACAAAGGACTCATCAAAGCCGTTTACTGCTTCAAAATCAGCCCGCCAAACACCCATATTGCAGCTTCGGATGCCGCGCCAGCGAAACCCTGGTTTTTTGCGCGGCGCCCAATCGGGAAGCCGCAACAAACCCGTCAGCTTATTGGCGTCCTTAGCCCACCAGCGGGCAAGCCAGTACCCAATAGACCGATCAAAAACCACTTCGCGCCCGGCTAGAGCCGCGGCGGACAATCCCTCGCTGAGCAGCACCCTGCTACCGTTCACGAAGCAACCATGCTCTCGCAATTGCCGATGCCGACGAACAAAGTCTGTCTCAGGCACGCAATCGCCATCCATAAATACAAGATAGGCCCCACGCGCCACAGAAACGCCGAGATTGCGCACCCGAGCGGCAGTAAACCCTACATCGGGATGCCAAACATGGCTCAGGGTCAGCCCAAGCGAGGGCGCCACCTGCCCTAACGCAATCTGGTGGTCTGACGTCGACCCATCGTCGGCCACGACCACCTCAAAATTTTTGTCATCCTGCGCCGCCAGACCGCGCAACACCGTCAACAGTGCGTCGCTTCGGTTGTAGGTCGTGATAACAATGGAGATCAGGTCAGAGCTTGGCATTTTTCAACTAGACTAAAACGCTTGCCGCCTGCGCCAAAACAGTGCGACTCCGTATATTTTTTCAAGGTGCCACTATAGATGAGCCAGGTTTCTGTCTACATCATTGCCTTCAATGAGGCCGAAAAGGTACGTGCGACGATTGAGAGCGTGCGCTGGGCCGACGAAATCGTACTGGTCGACTCCTGGAGCACCGATGGCACCGCAGACATCGCCACCGCACTTGGCGCGCGCGTAGTGCAGGTCAAGTTCACCGGTTTCGGCAATTTGCGCAACGCCGCCCTGGACGCTTGCACCCACGATTGGATTTTCAGCCTGGACGCCGACGAACGCTGCACGCCGGAGGCCGCCGCAGAGATTCGTGCCATCACCTCAGACCCGCAATCTGTGGACGCTTATTGGACGCCCCGGCGTAACTATTTCATGGGGCGCTGGATAAAGCACTCCGGGTGGTATCCCAATTACCGTCAACCCCAATTGTTCCGAAGGGGTGCGCTTCGCTACGATCAACAACCGGTGCACGAGAGTTTTGAACTGATCACTGCCAAACCCGTCGGCCACATGAAAAATGCGATTTGGCAGTTTCCGTTCAAAGATCTCGGCGAAGTCATGCATAAATCCAACCGCTACTCCAATCTAGGTGCCGAAAAAATCAAACATAAGAAACTCAGTATGGGCTCAGCGCTAACACACGGCCTTTGGGCGTTCGTCAAACACTATGTTTTCAAGCGCGGGTTTTTGGATGGCTGGGCGGGGTTTGTAATTGCGCTGGGGAATTTTGAGGGGACGTTTTACCGGTACGCGAAGGCGGTGGAAATGCAACAAGGCGCGAATTGGCGAGAACCAAAGCCCAAACTGGGCAGCAACTGATGGAAGTGAGCAACCGGGCGCTGTACGCGCGACTGCTGACTTATCTGAAGCCTTACTGGAAGGTTTTTGTATTGGCCGTGCTGGGCATGGTAGGCACGGCGGCGACCGAGCCGGTCTTCCCGGCCATCATGAAGTACCTGCTGGACCACGGATTTCAAACTGCGGACGCACGGCAGGTGTGGCTCATTCCTGCGGGAATCATTGTGCTTTTTCTGGTGCGTGGCATTTTTTCGTTTTGCACCAGCTACCTGATGACATGGATCTCCACGCGACTAGTGACCGACCTGCGCAAAGAGATGTTCGCCAAGGTGCTGACCTTTCCGACCCACAGTTTTCACGAGCAATCCGCCGGCAAACTGATCTCGCGCTTTGTCAGCGATGTGGGAAACGTGAATGAGGCAGTTACCAGCGTGCTGGTCATTGTTATTCGAGAGTCCCTGACGGCGATAGCCCTGTTTTCTTACCTGCTCTATCTGGACTGGAAGCTCACGCTCATAACGCTTATTGTGGCGCCCGTGATCGCGCTGATTGTTCGCGGATTTGGCCGGCGCATGCGTGCAGCCAGCCGCATGACGCTGGAATCCTTGCGCAATATTTCCCACACAGTGGAAGAGGCATCTGCTGCCAATAAGGTCATCAAAGTATTTGGTGGACAGTCTAAACTCAGCGCTCGGTTCTTTCGTGGCAACGAGCAATACCGGCGAGCCATGATGCGCGAAGCGGTCCCTTCCTCGGCGATCACCCCGATCACGCACATAGCAGCTTCGCTGGCTGTGGCCTTCATCATTTATTTGGCGCTGAGCCAGACCACTGGGCAGGCCGGCGCCTCCGCCGGTGGATTTATTTCCTTTATCACTGCGCTTTTGATGGTGATCTCGCCGGTCAAGCAACTCACCACCATCAACACCACGCTTCAACGGGGATTTGCAGCGGCCGAGAGTGTTTTTGGCATCCTGGATGCCCAGCGCGAAGAGGATACCGGCACCCAGGTGGTCGGACGCCTGCGCGGCGACCTGGCGTTTGACCACGTGCAGTTTGCATACCCCGGGGTGGAGCGCCTCGCCTTGGATGGAATCAGCTTTGATATCAAGGCGGGCCAAACGGTGGCGCTGGTGGGCAGTTCAGGTGGCGGCAAGACGACCGTCAGTGCGCTCATTCCCCGTTTTTACCGTCCAGACGCAGGCAGCATCCGCCTTGACGGCATGGACATCAACGTGATGACACTGGAAAGTCTGCGCCAGAATATTGCGTTGGTGAGCCAGGACATTGTGCTTTTCCATGACACGGTAGAAGCCAACATCGCATTTGGTTCGCATTCGCCCGCAACGCGCGAAGCGGTGATCGCTGCTGCCAAAGCCGCACATGCCTGGGACTTTATCCAACAGCTTCCCGGGGGATTAGACACCTCGATCGGCGAGGGCGGCGCCAAGCTTTCGGGCGGACAGCGCCAGCGGATCGCCATTGCGCGCGCACTGCTGAAGGACGCGCCGATATTGATCTTGGACGAGGCCACGTCGGCATTGGACACGGACTCCGAGCGCCAGGTGCAGGCGGCACTGTCCGCCTTGATGCACAACCGCACGACACTGGTCATCGCACACCGCATGAGCACAATCGAAAACGCTGATCGCATCTTGGTACTGGACAAAGGCAAGATTGTTGAGGCCGGCACGCATGCTGAACTCATGCAACTCGGCGGCTACTACACCAACCTCAACCGGATGCAAGCGTGAGTATTCCGATCCTCATGTACCACCAGATTGACGAGCCACCGCCGCGCGGCACTTCCTTGCGGGGGCTGACGGTCGCCCCTCGGTCGTTCGCACGTCAAATGGCCTTGCTGAAAATGTTCGGCTACCGGGGGCTGTCCATGCGGGATTTGATGCCTTATCTGCAAGGTGAACGGCAAGGCAAGGTAGTGGGGCTGACCTTTGATGACGGCTACCAGAACAATGTGGAGCATGCACTCCCGGTTCTTCGAAAGCATAGATTCACCGCGACCTGCTATGGAGTCAGCAGCATGATGGGCGCCACCAACCTGTGGGACCACAGCTTGGTGGCCGAAAAGCCCCTGATGTCATTGGGCGACTGGCAAACCTGGCGCGATGCGGGCATGGACGTGGGCTCGCATACACTCACCCATGCTAAGCTAACGGAGCTCCCTCCATATGACGCTTTGGCACAGATTGCCGACTCCAAGCGCGAACTAGAACAGGCGCTGGGCTGCGAGGTTGACCATTTTTGTTACCCCTATGGCTGGTTCTCGCCAGAGCATCGGGATATGGTCGAGCAAGCGGGCTACCAGACTGCCACGACGACGGTACGCGGGCGGGTCCACCCACGCGCAGACCGTTTCACACTGAACCGCATCATGGTGGCACGCGCAACCAATCTGGTCCAGTTTGCCGCCAAAGTCATGACAGACTACGAAGACAGGCGTTCATGAAGCCATTTGCGCTTTTTTGCAAAAGCTACCGCGTCGATGTGCGCCGGGTGGTGCGTCTGGCGCAGTCGGTACAGCGTTTCAACCAGGAGCAATTGCCGTTTTACGTGTCAGTCCCACAGACAGATTTCGCCCTCTTTCGTGAGCAATTAGGCGGACTGCCTGTCGAGCTGTTGACCGATGACGAAATCGTTCAGGCCTCACCCCGCATTGATAAGGCCCAGCTGGCTCGCATGGCAGGCAGTGTGTCACAGCAGGTGGTGAAATCCGAGTTCTGGCGCTTGAACTTGTCCACCGCTTTTCTGTGCTTAGATTCGGATGCAGTTTTCATCCGACCGTTTGGTGTGGCGGACTTTTTGACGCCTGATGGCACGCCCTACACGATGATCGACGAAGCCCATGATTTGCTGGAGGCCGCCATACATCGCGGACGCGAGCGGGTGGCGTATGCGTTCGCCGCCGAGGCCACCCAAGTCCAAAACCTGATGGGACGTGTTGGGCGACGCTACAGCTTCGGGCCTTTCCCCTTGGTCTGGCACCGCGCCGTATGGGAAAGCCTGGATACCCAGTTTTTGCAACCTCAAGGCATCAGTCTCGCTGATGCCATTGGGAAGGCACCCATTGAATCGCGCTGGTATGGGGAAGCACTGCTGGCCTACCAAGCGGTTCCCCTGATGCCCTGCCAGGCGCTGTTCAAGGTCTACCACTATGCCTGGCAGTTTGACCAGGATCGTCGTGCGGGCGTCGGCGCTGAGCAGCTCGCTTCGCTTTACTTGGGCGTGATCTACCAGTCCGCATGGGAGCGGGACATGGACTGGCCAAGCGAAGGCGGCAACGCCTTGTCGCGGCTCGGCCGCAGTTTGCGTCGGAAATTGGGAAGAATATGACTGGCAGCATGCGGCCACGCACGCCCTGGTTGGACGTCATAGTTCTGTGTCACAACCGCCCTCTTGACGCGCAGCGCGCCATTGCCTCGGTACTGGCGCAAAACACTGCGGACTTTAGGCTCACAGTGTCAGACAACTCCAGCAACGACGAGGTTGCGACCATGGTGCGGCGCGAATTTCCGACGGTGCACTATGTGCGCAGAACACCGATGCTCAGCGCAATGCAACATTTCAACCACTGCATCGATGATTGCACGGCAGGGTACTTCTGCCTATTCCATGACGACGACTTGATGGCCCCCAACTTTGTGCAGGTGATGCAACAGACGGCTACCGCTTACCCCGAAGCGGTGGCGCTGGGTTGCAATGCGTTCATCGAAGTCATGGGTAAGCTGCAGGCTTCACCCTCCTTTTTTGCCCGCCATGTGGTGGAGAACATCCACTCTGCGAAAAACCTTGCTGCGCGGTACTTTTCGCGCGCGCAGTCTGGGATTGCGCCCTTCCCTGGCTATGTGTACCAGCGCAGCTTGGCGGGCAGTCGTCGCTTTTTGCTCAGCGGCGGGAAGTACGCCGACGTTGCTTGGTTGCTGGAGCTTGCGCGAACACACTCCGTAGTGTGGATCAGGCAGCCTCTGATGACCTACCGGATGCACGAAGGCAACGATGGGAACACAGAATCACGTCGCGACCGGCTGCGTTTTCTGGGCTATCTCAAACGCAACCGAGACTGGCTTGGGGAAGGCATTTTGCAAGACTACCGCTGCTCATTTATCTACAAAATACTGCTGAAAAGTCAGGCACCTGAAGAGCGAAGGAAAAGGCTGCTGGTGGGCCAGTCATTTTTATCCCGGTACCGCTGGGCTCGTTACGGCAGATTGGACACTTACCAGTCCCTGCTCGAACGTGCAAGGGTCAAAAAAGCACAGCTCCCATGAATTACGCCAGTGTGTTCGCAGACGGGCATAGCGGCAACTCCCTGTTTGCCCAAGAGGACAGCGTCCATCGTTTCAACCCGACCTTCACGCCCCGGCTGCTGCGCCAGACCTTTCTGGAGCAGGGCGTCGAAATCAACACGCCCGACCTCAACCTCGGACGAAGCGTTGCATTTGACCTGCATTTAGAAGGAAGGCCATTGGGTGAACGACTGCGACCGCGGTTTTTAATCGCCCTGGAAAACCCCAACATCAACAAACTCAACGCCAGCAGTGACTACTGCCAGCAGTTCGACGGCGTCTTTGCCTGGGACAGCCGCCTGTTTCATTTGCCAAAACTGACGCCCATACTGATTCCGCACCCGATGGAGTGCGCGGAGTTCGTGGATTGGGACCACCGGCCTCGGTTCAGTTGCTTGATCAATGCCAACAAGGCCTTCAAAGAAGTCCTACCCTCGGATTTGTATTTGGAGCGCCTCAAGACCATCCGCTGGTACGAAAGGAATGCACCGGAACAGTTTGACCTCTATGGCATGGGTTGGGAGAAGTCGGTGCCCGCCTATACCGCTCTGGGGCGATTGGCGCGTTTGGGCTCCCGGCTGAAGACCCGCCTTTTCGGGGTGCCGCCGTTTCCCAGTTACCGCGGCGCCGTGAGTGACAAAGCCGCTGTCTTGCGTAAAACACGTTTTTCGTTTTGCTATGAAAACAGCCGGGATTTGTCCAACTACATCACCGAAAAGATTTTCGACAGCCTGGCCCAAGGCTGTGTTCCGGTCTACTGGGGCGCGGACAACGTGTTGGACTACATTCCTGAAAACTGCCTCATTGACCGCAGAAAATTTGTCAGCACCGCCGAAGTTCATCAATTTTTGACCGAGATCACCGCGCAAGAGTATTCGCAATACCAGGCCAATATCTCGAAATTTATGCACAGCGAGGTGGCGACGCGCTTCAGTTCGGGTCACTTTGCCCAACAGGTGGCCGGGCAGGTAATGAGCGCCCTGAGGGGCCTCAGTAGCGAGTAGATATCATTGCCGCATGCTGAAAACCTGCGTCCGCCCTCATTTTTCTTCAGGTATGCCATGAAAGCAGTCATTCTTGCCGGTGGACTCGGCACCCGGATTTCCGAAGAAACCCACCTCAAACCGAAACCGATGGTGGAAATTGGGGGCAAGCCGATTCTGTGGCACATCATGAAAATTTATGCCCACCACGGCATCAACGATTTCGTGATTTGCTGCGGTTACAAGGGCTACCTGATCAAGGAATACTTCGCTAACTACTTTTTGCATATGTCGGATGTGACCTTCGACATGCGCAACAACAGCATGGAAGTACACCAGCAAAGTGCTGAGCCGTGGCGGGTAACCCTGGTGGATACGGGTGAAGCCACCATGACCGGCGGACGGCTCAAGCGCGTAGCGTCCTACCTGCAAGGTGAAGAAGCCTTTTGTTTTACCTACGGCGACGGCGTCAGCGACGTCAACATCACCGAGTTGATTGCCTTCCATCAGGCCCAACAGGTCAAGGCCACGCTCACCGCGACGCTGCCCCCTGGTCGCTTTGGGGTGCTGGACCTGCAAGGAAACAAAGTAAAAAGCTTCCAAGAAAAGCCGCGGGGTGACGGTGGGCTGATCAACGGAGGTTTTTTTGTGCTGTCCCCCTCCGTGATGGATTACATCGACGGAGACAGCTGTGTCTGGGAACGAGTACCGCTGGAATCACTCGCCCAAGAGGGCCAACTCAGTGCTTTCGAGCACGAAGGCTTCTGGCAACCGATGGACACTCTGCGCGACAAGACTCACCTGGAAGAGCTCTGGCAAAGCGGCCAGGCGCCCTGGAAGGTGTGGGAATGAACCCGGACTTTTGGCAGGGGCGCTGCGTCTTTTTGACCGGGCACACCGGCTTCAAGGGAAGCTGGCTGTCACTCTGGCTGCAGCAAATGGGTGCTCAGGTCACCGGCTACGCCCTGACACCGCCGACACAGCTGAATTTGTTTGACGCGGTGCAGGTCGACCAAGGGATGCACTCCATCTTGGGTGACATTCGGGACGGCGCGAGTTTGGCCAGAGCCATGCAAGCGGCGCAACCCGAGGTCGTGCTCCACATGGCTGCCCAACCGCTGGTACGCAGGTCTTATGTCGACCCGGTGGAAACCTATTCCACGAATGTGATGGGCACGGTACACCTCTTAGAGGCTGTGCGCCAGACACCGGAAGTCAAAGCAGTCGTGAACGTCACCACCGACAAATGCTACGAGAACAAGGAATGGGTCTGGGGCTACCGCGAGAACGAACCCATGGGCGGCTTTGACCCTTACAGCAACAGCAAAGGCTGTGCGGAGTTGGTCACGTCGGCGTACCGCAACTCCTATTTTTCTAGCGGCGCGAACGCGGGGCACCCGGTCGCGCTGGCATCTGCGCGGGCGGGCAATGTCATTGGCGGCGGCGACTGGGCGGCTGAGCGTTTGGTGCCCGATATATTGCAGGCATTTGGCGCGAATAAACCCGCTTTGATTCGCAATCCCCACGCCACCCGGCCCTGGCAGCATGTGCTCGAACCGCTGTCTGGTTACCTGACGCTGGCTGAACGCCTGCATACCGGTGGACAGGCCTATGCAGAAGCTTTCAACTTTGGCCCCCACAGCGACGACGCGCGCCCGGTGGAGTGGATTGTGGAACGCATGGCACAGCAGTGGCAGGACGGTGCGAGCTGGCAGCGAGACGGTAGCGTGCACCCGCATGAGGCGCACTACCTCCAGCTCGATATTTCCAAAGCGGGACAGCGCTTGGGCTGGACGCCCCGTTTGCGATTGGAGCAGGCCTTGGAGCTGACGGTGGCATGGGAACGCTGCCGGCTGCAGCGCAGTGCCGAACTCCGTGCATTCACACTGGCCCAAATTCAAACCTACCAGCAACTGGCCACCGGCCCGTCGCCAACCATTACCCATTGACTCAACCTATGGACAACGCCAAAACCCTCGCCATTCGCGCCCAGATCGCGGAACTGGTAGACCAGTACGCCGCCATAGCGCTGGCACCCCACGCCTTTTTGCCCGGAGCCTCGGCGGTTCCCCCGTCCGGCAAAGTCATCGGCGCAGAAGAGCTGAAAAATATGGTGGAGGCTTCGCTGGACGGCTGGCTCACCACCGGGCGGTTTAACGCCGAGTTTGAGAAAAAACTGGCTGCCTTCATCGGCGTCAAACACTTGATTACCGTCAACTCCGGCTCCTCGGCCAATCTGGTGGCCTTCAGCACCCTCACCTCCCCCAAACTGGGTGCGCGCGCCATTCAAAAAGGCGACGAAGTGATTGGGGTGGCCGCTGGCTTTCCCACCACTGTGAACCCGATATTGCAATTTGGAGCCGTGCCGGTGTTTGTGGACGTGGATCCTGTTAGCCACAACATCGACGCCTCCAAGATAGAAGAGGCCATCAGCCCCAAGACCAAGGCCATCATGCTGGCCCACAGCCTGGGCAACCCGTTCAACTTGGACGTCGTCACGGCTTTGTGCAAAAAGTACAACTTGTGGCTGGTCGAAGACTGCTGCGACGCACTGGGCACCACCTACCGCGGCCAGATGGTGGGCACCTTTGGTGACATTGCCACCCTGAGCTTTTACCCTGCACACCACATCACCATGGGCGAAGGCGGCGCGGTGTTCACCAACAACGAAGAACTCAAAACGATCGCAGAGAGCTTTCGCGACTGGGGCCGCGACTGCTACTGCCAGCCGGGCAAGGACAACACCTGCGGCAAGCGCTTTTGCCAAAAGCTCGGCAATCTGCCTGAAGGCTACGACCACAAATACACCTACAGCCATCTGGGCTACAACCTCAAAATCACCGACATGCAGGCGGCGTGCGGTTTGGCGCAATTAGAAAAAGCCCCGGACTTCATCCAGGCGCGCAAAGACAACTTTGCTTTCCTGAAAGCACGTCTTAAAGACTGCGAAGAATTCCTGCACCTGCCCGAGGCCACTGAGCATTCCGACCCGTCGTGGTTTGGCTTTCCGATCACCTTGAAAGACAACTGCCCGGTGACTCGCTTGGACTTGTTGACCTACTTAGACCAAAACAAGGTCGGGACACGCCTGCTTTTTGCCGGCAATTTGACTTGCCAGCCCTACATGGCGGGCGCTAACTACCGTATCAGTGGGGACTTGACCCAGACAGACAATGTCATGAACAACACCTTCTGGATTGGCGTACAACCGGCGCTGACCCGCCAGATGCTGGAATTTGCGGCGGCCAAAATTGAGTCCTATTTGGGTGTGAACTTTTAATACCGTCGTGCAACAGCCTTTGCCTCGCGCCGACCTTGATCTGGCGATCTCGCTCACCCCGAGTTTTTGGGCGCGCTTTGATGGCGCCCGGCTCTTTATCACCGGCGGCACCGGCTTTATCGGAAGTTGGCTGGTGCAAAGCCTGCAGCGGGCGAACGACCAGGGACGCAGCCATATCGAATTGGTCGTGCTCACCCGAGACGCCCACCGCGCGCGCCAGCAGGCACCGCACATGTTCGCGCGCGCCGACACGCAAGTGCTGACCGGCGATGTCCTTGATTTTTCGGCACCCTTGGGCGCCTTGGACTTGTGCATCCATGGCGCCACCGACGTGGCAAGCCCAGGCGCCACGCTCGAGCCCCGCAAGGTGTTTGACACCATCGTGCTGGGAACCCGGCGCGTGCTAGATGCCGCGCATGCCCATGGCGCATCGCGCGTGCTGCTGGCTTCCAGCGGCGCCGTCTACGGCACCCAAGCGCCCGAACAGGCGCGCATGGCAGAGACCTACGCAGGCGCGCCCGACCCCTTGCACAACAGCGCCGCGTATGGCAACGGCAAGCGCGCCGCGGAGTCTTTGGCCTGCGCAATTGCTGCACAAACGGGCCTGCAGGTGAGCATGGCTCGCATCTTCGCGCTGGTCGGGCCGGGCATGCCGCTGAACGGTCCTTTTGCCGCTGGCAACTTCATCCGTGACGTGTTGGCCGGCGAATCACTGCAGATCCAGGGTGACGGAAGGCCGCTGCGCTCGTACTTGTACGCCGCCGACTTGGTGGTGTGGCTGCTGCGTATTTTGGAGTCGGGCGTGTCCGGGCAAGCCTATAACGTGGGCTCGGAAGAAGCGGTCTCTATCAGCGACCTGGCATGCGCGGTTGCCAAAGCTGCTGGCGTCGAAGCCCAGTTACACATCGGGCAAGCGGCGATCTCCGGCGCATTACCCCCACGCTATGTGCCAGACACCGAACGGGCCCGGCAAACGCTGCAACTCGCCCAGTACACCGGCTTGTCTGACGCACTCACCAAAACCATCCAATGGAGTCGCTCCGCGATGACCGCATGACGCGCTTTAACGCACCAGACATACGCACCGCCGTCCTCAATATGGCATACCACGGCGCCACGGTCCATGTGGGCTGCGCTTTCTCCATCGTGGAGTTGTTGGCGGTGCTCTATCGCCAGCACCTGCGCATAGACCCTGCCAATCCGAAGTGGGCAGGACGGGACTACCTGGTTCTAAGCAAGGGCCATGGAGTGATGGCCCAATATGCGTGCCTAAACGCCCTGGGCTGGATTAGCGACGACGAAATGGCGCGCTACTTTCAAAACGGCACCCGCCTCAAAGGCTTGGCAGACGCCCATGTCCCTGGCGTGGAGGCCAGCACCGGCTCTTTGGGCCATGGCATGTCGGTGGCCGCGGGCTTGGCGCTGGCCGCGCAACTGAACCAAACCGACCAGATCTGCTACGTGCTGGTGGGTGACGGTGAAATCAACGAAGGGCCGATTTGGGAAGCCGCCCTTTTTGCCAGCCACTTCAAGCTCGACAACCTGGTGGTGATTGTTGACAAAAATGGCTTCCAGGCCATGGGCTCGACCGATGAGGTCATGGCGCTGGGCAATATTGAAGACAAATTCCGCGCTTTCGGCTTTGATGCCACCACCATCGACGGGCACGACGAAGCCGCCATCGATGCCGCTTATGCCCAGGCCAAAGCCACCCGCAACGGCAAGCCCAAGGCCATCGTGGCGACCACGACCAAAGGCAAGGGCGTCTCCTTCATGGAAGGCGACAACATCTGGCACTACACCCGCCTGACCGCGGACACCCATGCCGCCGCTTTGGCTGAAGTGGCCCAAACCAACCAAGGTGTTTTATGAGAGCTGCATTTTCCGACGCACTGGTGGCGGCAGCGATGGCCGATCCGAAAGTGGTCTTGCTGACCGGCGACCATGGTTATGCGCTGTTTGACGCGTTTCGCAAAGCCCGCCCTGCGCAGTACATCAATTGCGGTGTGGCCGAGCAAAACATGGTGGGCGTGGCGGCCGGTCTGGCCAAAGCAGGGTTTCGCCCCTTCGTCTACGGTCTGGCGGCATTTGTCCCGATCCGGGTGCTGGAGCAAATCAAGATTGATGTCTGCTACGAAAACCTGCCCGTCATCCTGATTGGCGACGGTGCCGGACTGGTCTACAGCCATTTGGGGACCAGCCACCAGACGACCGAAGACATCGCCTGCACACGCGTCATCCCTGGACTTTCCGTCCTGTCGCCGGCCGACCGTTTCGAGATGAAAGCGTGCATGGAACTGGCGTTTGCCAGCGCAAGCCCGGTGTATTTGAGAATGGGCAAAAGTGACAGAGGCGATGTCCATGCCAGTGCCCTGGACCTGTCCCCACACGAATTGCGCAGCGGCGGCTTGCTTAAGGTACGGCCGGGCGCAGGGCGCGTAGCCATGCTGGCCACGGGCTCGATGGTACGCACCGCTTTGCAGCTCTGCGAAGCGGGGGTGGACGCGGAGGTCTGGAGCGTGCCCAGCATCAAGCCGCTGTCCCAAGCGCAATTGCGTGCGATTGCGGCGCGGGCAGATCGGCTCATCACGCTAGAGGAGCATTCGATCATGGGAGGTATGGGCTCCGCCGTGCTCGAAGCTCTGGCAGACCAGGTACCTGTTCGGATTCAACGCATTGGCTCGGCAGACCGGTTCTCGTCGTCTTGCGGTACCTGGGATTATTTGCTCCAAGAGCACCAAATCGACCTGGCGGCGGTGCTGCAAAAGGTGCAAGCCTTCTGTCAAGAATGAGCAAGGCGGGCTCAGCACCCGTTGGCGCGGCGCAGCGCCGAAACCATCTGGCGCTGTCGTGCTCGCTGCTGCTTGTGGGCTTGGCTGCCCTGTTGTTCGTGGTGGCCCCGGGGCGCGGTGCTGCGTGGATCCAAGATGACGGCCTGTTTCTGCGCATGGCATGGGACGCGGCCCACGGCTATGGCTTCGACCAGATGCTGCCGCATCCGCCGAACGTATTGATGACGGCGCACGCAAACTCAAGCTCGGCATAGAGGCGCTGCGTCTGCCCCAGGTGCAGGCCAGGTTTCCGGTAGCGCCTGGCATCGATGACGTGCTGGGCGATAACTTTCCCGCGCCCTACTTGTGCATCCACATCCGTCGCGGCGACTATGTCAATGTTGCAAGCCACCTGGTGGGTGATGCGCAGTTCATCGCGATGGCGCGCAACTACGCGGCGCTGGTGCAAAACGCCGTGGTGGTCTCGGACTCACCCATTGCGCCGGAAATTCGCCAAACCCTGTCTGCACTTTTTGCGCGCACGGAGTTCAAGGACGACATCAGCGCTTTCGATACCCACCGCTTGATGCGCAAAGCCCATGTGCTGGTGGGCTCGAACAGCCAATTCAGTCTGATTGCGGCCCTGCTCAATACCGAAGGAATGATTGCTCTTCCAAGGAAATGGTTTAGCGACGACGGATTAGCAGAGCTCGAGAACGCAGTTCGAGACGTATGCGATTTTCAAATATTAAACCGTATAAACGAAAAAGTGCAAGGGCAGAGTTCTCTGCCCGGCGAGGGCTAGAATCTAAATTCGGTCAAGACTAATCCCAAGCCATATGACGCCCCACATACATTGATCCTGAGTACGACAGGTGGTTTTGGTCCTTGAACATGCTGTGACCGTCGCGGATGATGGGGCAGGTACCGTTCGCGCACAAGGCATCGTTGGGGTCAATCACATGGACCTGGGGGTATTGCTTCAACACCTGCGCAACTGTGGATCGCATCAAGGCCGATGCATCCCGATCTGCGCTGCGTGAGATTTCGCAAGAGACCGGCGCCTGTCGCCCCAAAGGGAGCTGTCCGATGCACAAGCGGGGATCAAACCCTGCTTCGGCCACTGGAAGAAAGTAGTAAACCGACTTGTGCTCCGCGAGCAAGAGTCGCAGCGTCCTGTGCAATGCGGATGCAAACGCCTCTGCTTTTTCCGGCTCCGCATTGTTGGGCAGGTAACGACCTCGAAAGACCAATATGACCCGCGTGATACTGGGTGTTTCGGCGGCGTGGTGCAGCATCGCATCGATATGGGGTTGGCAGTGGTCTGTGTCCTGCCCACGTGAAAACCCCAGGAATGGGACACAGGCACCCCGCCCGATGGCGGTCAGGTTTTCTCCACGCTGGTCCAGGGCCTGCGCCAGCCCCCAATAGGCATGGAATGCATGGCTATCGCCAATCACCGCCGCAGTCACCGCTTGATCGGGATGCTGGGTGAGGCAATATTGGCGCTCCGGAAATAAGAACGGCTGCTTGCAAGCGAAGTCCCTGATCAACCCACTCTTTTCCCACTCGACAAAGTCACGCGCTGCTGCGGCATCGATGGAAAACATCTTTTTGTAGCGAATCCGCTCCAAGCCTTCGCGATCAAACACGTTCTTGCCCAGCAATGCGACAAACACCATGCACGCCAAAAGGGCTGTCACCGCCCACTGGCGGGGAAGTTTGCGCACGGGTTTTTCGATCAGCCAATAGGTCAGCGATGCCAGCAGAAAATTGGCGGCAAGCAGGCCTACTCTCACTTGCCAGGTGGGCTCGCCATTGCTAAAGATACGCGCAAAACTGAGCAGAGGCCAATGCCACAAATACAGGCAATAGCTGATTTTTCCAATCGCCACCATGGTCCAACCCGATAGGAGTCTTATCCCCGCATTGGAAGCGCCTGGCGCAATCACCAATGCAGCACCGACCACCGGCAGCAATGCAAGCAGTCCGGGAAAAGGGTCGTGCGCCCGAAGGGCAAACACGCTCACTGCAATCAACGCCAGCCCCCAACAGGGGAGCTGCAGTCGGGCAGCGCGTGGAGATTCCCTAAATTTGCGCAAGGAACCGAACGCGAGCATCGCACCCACCAGTAGCTCCCAGGCTCTGGACAGGGGAGAGTAGAACGCTTGCGTACGGTCATGGACCACTTCAAAGCTGGAGAAAGTCAGTGAAGCCAATGCCAGACCCAAGATCAGGCCTGGCAGAAACCGGCGTTTGGAAAGCAGCAATAACACCAAAGGCCATGCGATGTAGAACTGCTCCTCGATGCCCAGCGACCAAAGGTGCAAGAGCGGCTTTTTGTCCGAAAGCACATCAAAATAACCGGCTTCCTGCCAGAGTGTGAGGTTGGAGACAAAGGCTGCACCTGCAAAAATATGTTTCCCGAGTTGCTGGTATTCCGCCGCCAACAACGTGTACCAGCCCACCAACAAGCAGGTCAAGAGCACCACCACCAGGGCCGGGAAAATTCGCACAATTCGTCGTGCGTAAAAATCACCGATACGTATACCGTCGCTTTGCATTTCGTCGCGCAGGATCCGAGTGATCAAGTAGCCCGAGATCACGAAGAACACGTCCACACCGACAAACCCGCCTGGGAACAGCGATGGAAAAGCGTGAAAGCCCAAAACGGACAAGACCGCCACGGCACGCAGCCCGTCAATATCGGCGCGATAGTCAGCAGCATTCAAGGTCAAGCTTCAGCTCCTGCCCAGTGCAACATCTGGGCGACGGCGGCCTTGGTCGAGTAAGGGTGTCCAATACTCTTATCACTTAGTTGACCGCGCATCCATTGCCCCACCAATGCCTCTAGCAAAGCGGCGGTGTGGCTTGCAATAGAGGCTTGTGAGCCGCTGTAGAGGTCGGTTCGGATGCAATCATGCCCGCAAGCGGCAAGCACTTCTACCATCTGCGCGTTCAGATGCACCAATGCAAGAATCGGCCGCTCTGTCCACAAATATTCATACAACTTCGATGGAATGTATTCGGAACAAATCGGCTCTAGCCCGTGCAGTAGTAACAGTGCATCGGCGCTGCGCATGTACTGGAGTATTTGCTCACGACCACTCTTGCCGCTGACTAAATTAGCTTCGATGCGTCCGAAGTGCCTCAAGGTAGCGTGTCGGGCATTGGCTAAAGCAACCTTCGAAACGGAGTCCAATGGGCCGCCATAGACGTGTAACTCCACGATACCCTTCCATTCTGCATGCTGGTCGATCAGAAGGTCGAGGGCCTCGATCGTGCTCGACAGATTACGGGTATCGGACAAAGACCCGAAATGCCCGATAACAAACTTCTCACCTAGCGAGTAGGACTGTAGCGCGTAGGGCGGCGCATCGACGCCGGGCAGCACCATGTGTCCACGGTCGCCTAGTTCGGGGTTGCGCTGTTTGGCACTGGCCAACGCCTGCTCGGTAAACCAGACAGCGACATCCGCGTGCTTGCAAATCAAGGCTTCTACTTGGGCCTGCATTTTTTGCTGCGGGGTATGCGGCACTGTTCCGGGAACCACCATGGGATCATGCACCTCTGCCATCCAGCGAATGCCGGTGACACGCTTTAGCGCCGCACCTGCCAAATGGGCCGAGAAGGCGCCGCCAGTCGAATAAATCAGGTCAAATTTTCGCTGGTGGATCAGCCACCGTCCCATTCCATAGGCGCTCAACCACCAAGACCAAGAGCTTTCAACCGGGCGCACCAGCTTTTCGACCAGCATGAACGGCAGCAGTGGCAAGGAGAGGGCCAAGCTAACCATTCGGTACGCCGTGCCCGAGCCCAGGTGCTTGCGCAGCACATGGCGCATTTCAAAGCGAATTCCCGCCGGGCCCACTGGCCACAACTGATGGTGCTCGTAGTGTGTGTCGTGCCGGCCCGAAACGCCGCTCAAGACCACAACCTCAATGCCAGCGCGTTCCAAATGCGGCAGCTTGTCAGTAATCGTTTGGCTTGCGGCACGCCCATCCATATTGAAGGCGTGCGACAGCACCAACCAGCGCTGCTTTACCACCGGGGCGGTTTGCAGGTACAAGGCCTCGTGCTGCGCTGCAACCTGTGCCCAAGTGCGCTGCGCAGCAAAGGCGCTGGCGTTTGCGCCCAATTGGCGGGCCATGGGCGCGTTGGTCAGCAGCCGCGTTACCGCAGCCACTAGTGCGTCGGCAGAGCGCGGGTCGCTTAGCAGCAAGGCGTTCTGCCCGTCCGTCAGCTCTGCACTGATGCCACACCACTGCGCGCCGCTCACCACCACCGGCAGTCCATGCGCCATGGCTTCCAGCACCACCATGGCGTAGGTGTCTTCCAGCGTGGGATGCACCAAGACGTCGGCTGCGCGGTACACCACATCCATTTCCGCCTGCGGGCCCAAAAACCAGACGCGGGCGGCAAGACCCAGGTCTTGCGCCAAGGCGCGCATCTCAGTTGCTTGGCGCGACTGCCCCACCACCGCCAGCCACACGTCCGATGGCAGCACTGCCAGCGCCTTCAAGAGGGTGGGCAGACCCTTTTTGCGAAAGTCGTTGCCCACCAACAGCAATCCCCTGCCCTGCGCTGGTAGGGCCAAATGGGTGCGGGCCGCGCGCTGATGTTCTGGGCTGCAGGCGCCAGAGGCGTGGGCGACACCCGGCGCAATCACGTCAATCATTGGCGCAGCCGCGGGAAAGGCTGCGACAAAGTCGCGGCGCAGCGCGTTTGAGGTGAGCACCACGCGCCGCTTAGGCGTGGGTGCGTAGCGCCAGCGCTCGAGGCAAAGATAGGTCATCAAACGCGGGCTCGTCAGCACCTTTAGCCACCGCAGCGCAAGCGACAAGCCGTGTTTGCTAGCAAACAAATTGTGTTTTACCGGCAGCACGTGCACGGTTTGCACTTGGCCGTTCCAGGTGTTCTCGTGCGAGTGCACCACGTCAAAGCCGCGCCGTGTGGCCCACCAGGTGGCCACTGCAAAATACAGCTGATTGATCCAACGCGGCCGGCGCAGGGGCAGCGCTACCAGGTGATACGTCACGCCAGCCAATTCATTGCCGATGTGCTGGGTAAACACATGCACCTCATGCCGAGCGCTCAGCTCCTCCACCACCGCCACTGAATACCGCTCCGCTCCGCCACCCGTGGTGGAGAAGTTGCGGCTCAGCACGGCAATCTTTAAGCGCATGGGCCTATAGCAGCACGATGTCGTACTGTTCTTGCCCCATGGCGGTCTCGCTTTGCAGCGATACCGGCTTGCCGATGAATTCGCTCAAGCCCGCCAGGTGCTGGCTTTCTTCATCCAAAAACAATTCGATCACCTTGGGGGCCGCCACGATCCGAAACTCCTGCGGGTTGAACTGGCGCGCCTCGCGCAGAATCTCGCGGAAGATGTCGTACACCACGCTGCGCGCGGTCTTAACGGTGCCTTTGCCCTCGCACACCGGGCAGGGCTCACACAGCATCTGGGCCAGGGATTCGCGGGTGCGCTTGCGGGTCATCTCCACCAGCCCCAACTGAGAAAAGCCGCCTGACATGGTTTTGACGCGGTCGCGTGCCAATTGCTTTTTGAACTCGGCCAACACCGCGTCACGGTGATCGGTGCGCGCCATGTCAATAAAGTCAGCCACGATGATGCCGCCCAGGTTGCGCAGGCGCAGTTGTCGGGCTAAGGCCTGCGCCGCTTCCAGATTGGTCTTGAAAATCGTGTCGTCAAAATTGCGCGCACCCACAAAGCCGCCCGTGTTCACGTCCACGGTCGTTAGCGCCTCGGTTTGGTCAATGATCAGGTAGCCACCGCTCTTGAGGTCCACCCTGCGCCCCAACGCTTTGGCGATTTCTTCGTCGATCGCGTACAGATCAAAAATCGGCCGCTCGCCTTTGTAATGCTGCAGTTTTTTGACCGCCTGCGGCATGAATTCAGCACCAAAAAGCTGCAGGGCGTCAAACTGCTCACGTGAATCGACTCGGATGGTTTGGGTGCTTTCACCCACCAAATCACGCAGGACCCGCTGCAGCAGATTCAAGTCCTGGTGCAGCAGGCTCGTCGGCGGAAGTTTGAGGGACGCGCTCTTGATACGTGCCCAGGCCTTGCGCAAATAGGCAATGTCGTCGGTCAGCTCGGCGTCCTGCGCATCCTCTGCATTGGTGCGCAAGATAAAACCCCCGCCCTCGGTACCCGCCAGCGTCTGCACACGCTGGCGCAGATCTTCGCGCTGGGCCAGCGGAATTTTTTGCGACACGCCCACGTGGTCGTCCTGCGGCAAGAACACCAGCATGCGCCCGGCGATGCTGATCTGCGTGGACAGCCGCGCGCCCTTGGTACCGATGGGGTCTTTGATCACCTGGACCATCAGGGCCTGGCCCTCGAACACCTGGCGTTCGATCGGAATCAGTGCCTGCGCGGTGCGCGCTGCGCTGATGGTTTCACCCTCGGCGGGTGGGTGCCAGACGTCGGCCACATGCAAAAACGCGGCGCGCTCCAGCCCAATATCAATAAACGCCGACTGCATTCCGGGCAGCACCCGCACCACTTTGCCCAGGTACACATTACCGACCAAGCCGCGCTCCAGCGTACGCTCCACATGCAGCTCTTGCACCGCGCTGTGCTCGACAATGGCAACGCGGGTTTCCTGGGGCGACCAGTTGATCAGAATATCTTGCTGCACGCGATTTACTCCTCGGTCTGCAGTGCGCGCAATGCCTGAGCGGTCTCAAACAGCGGCAAGCCCATGATGCCAGAGTAGCTGCCGTCAATGCAGGCAATAAACGCCGCCGCCAATCCCTGCACCGCGTAGGCGCCGGCTTTTCCCATGGGCTCGCCCGATGCCACGTAAGCCGCAACTTGAGCGGCTGACAGCGGCGCAAAAGTCACCCGAGACACGCTGCAGGCCCGGACGATTCGGGCGGCAGTGCCCGTGTGTCCATTTCCGACGGCAATCGCCGTCATAACGCGGTGGGTACGCCCGGCCAAAAGACCCAGCATCTGCGCCGCCTCGACGGCGTCTCGCGGCTTGCCCAAAATCGCGCGACCCAGGGCCACTGTCGTGTCCGAACACAAAATGGGCGCAATCGGCCATTCGCGCTGAGTCAGGCGCATTTGAGCCGCCTGTAGCTTGAGGTCTGTCACGCGCTGCACGTAAGCCAAAGGCGTCTCCCCCGGCAACACGGCTTCCAGCACTTCGCTGTCCTCGTGGGCGTCGGGCAACAAGAGCCGGTGCGCCACGCCGAGCTGGTCCAGCAATTGGCTGCGCCGGGGGCTCTGAGAGGCAAGGTAGATAAAGACCGACACTTGCGTCTACTCCCGGTGGTAGGGATGGTTGGCATTGATGGACCAAGCGCGGTAAAGCTGCTCAATCAACAAGACCCGGGCAAAAGCGTGGGGCAGGGTTAAGTCCGACAGGCGAATTCGCTCGTGCGCGGCTTGGCGAAACGCAGGCTCAATGCCGTCGGGCCCGCCAATCACCAGGGCCACATCGCCGCCGCTGAGTTGCCAGTCCGTCAGGCGAGTCGCCAGCGCCTGGGTGGTGAGTGCGGTACCGCGCTCGTCAAAGACCACGATGCGCGCGCCCTTGGGGATATCGGCCTCGATACGCGCGCGCTCGGCGGCGTACAGGGTCTCTAGCGTTTTGGAGCCTCGCGGCTCGGTTTTTACCGCCTTGAGTTCGATCTTGATCTCATGCGGGAACCGCTTGGCGTAGTCGTCCCACGCCGTTTGCGCCCAATCGGGTACGCGCTGGCCGACGGCAACAATCACCAGCCGCACGGTTGCCTCAGGCCTGGCGTGGGGTGGTCTTCTTGGCAGCGACTCGCTTGGCGGCCACTTTCTTGGCAGGTGTGGCTGGCTTTTTGGTGGTCACTTTTTTCTCTGCCACCACCACCTTGGTGATAGGTGCGCTAGCCGGCTTTGCGGACTTTCGCGCCGCCGGCTTGGCTGGACCGCCTTTGGCCGTAGCGGCCTTGGCGACATCGCGTTTGGCAGCAGCGGCATTGGCGGCGGCGGTCTTGGCGACCTGGGCACGCGAAGGGAAGGCCTCTGCCACACCGATCTTGGCGGCATTGGACCGGCGAAGTGTTGTGGCCGGCTTGGCCGCCACCGGCGCTTTGGCCACGGGGGCTGGCTTGGCAACCCCCAGCTTCAGCCGCACCGGCTTTTCACCCCAAAGCTCTTCCAGGTTGTAGTAGGTTCGAAAACTCGGTTGCATGATGTGCACCACCGCCTGACCGCAATCCACAATGATCCATTCGCCATTGTCTTCACCCTCGATGCGCGGCTTGGGAAACCCCGCTTCGCGCACGACGTCGCGCACATTGGCGGCCAGAGCCTTGGTCTGGCGGTTGGACGTGCCCGACGCCACAATCACGCGTTCGAACAAGGCCGATAAATTTTCAGTGTCAAACACCACTATCTCCTGGGCCTTAACGTCCTCGAGGCCATCCACAATCACTCGCTGGAGTTTTTGGATGTCATTTTTTTTGGCAACAGAAGAAGTGGTCATCAGGGCGTCTGGTAAAGATGGTGGTGGGCAATATAGCGTGCAACGGGTTGAGGCACCAGCGTTTCAATGCTTTGTTGGTGGCCAACGCGGTGACGAATATCCGTCGCGCTATGCGCCATGGCGGGCATGGGCAGCCAATGCAAGGCAAATTTCGGGTTCTGGATAGGGTCCGTGCCGGCGATGGTGCCGACAGTTTCAGGGCGTGCAGCTACATAAATTATAGCGAGTCGGGTCAGGTCAGCCGCTCGGTGCCAGTGATGCAAGCTTTGCGCCTGGTCCTGACCGATGAGCAAACAGAGTTGAGCGCCAGGATGCTCGCGTTGCAATTCCTCTAGCGTGTCGACAGTAAAACTGGGCCCGCTGCGCTCAATTTCACGCGCGTCGACCCGCGCCTCCGCTACCTCGGCAAACGCCAGAGCACACATCGCCATCCGATGCGGGGCTGCGGACAAGACGCGCCGCTTGTGCTGTGGCTGCCCGGTGGGCACGACCAGCAGTTGGGATAGATTTAATTGCCCAACGGCCGCCTGCGCCAGCGCCACATGACCCCAGTGCGGCGGATCAAAGGCACCGCCAAACACCCCGATGCGCACGGGCTTGGCGCTCAAACCCAGTCCCGAGCCACCAGGAATTGCGTGTAAAGCGCCGCCTCAGGGGTGCCCGGCGCGGGCACATTCTGGTAAGACCAACTCGCAAGCGGCGGCATGGACAGCAGGATCGACTCGGTGCGTCCGCCCGACTGCAGGCCAAAGTGGGTGCCCCGGTCCCACACCAAATTGAATTCCACATAGCGCCCCCGCCGGTAGAGCTGGAAATCGCGCTCGCGGTTGCCATACGCCACGTCTTTTCGGCGCTGCACGATGGGCATGTAGGCGCCGATGAAGGCATCTGCCACGGCGCGAAGCATGGCGAAACTCTGTTCTTGGCCAAGCTCAGAAAAATCGTCAAAAAACACCCCACCGATGCCACGCGGCTCGTTACGGTGTTTGAGAAAAAAGTAGTCATCGCACCAGGTTTTGAACCGTGCATATTTGTCTGCACCAAAAGGCGCAAGCGCATCCTTGCAGCTTTGGTGGAAATGCACTGCGTCTTCTTCAAAGCCATAGATCGGCGTCAAATCCATGCCGCCGCCGAACCAGCACACCGTCTGCCCTTCGGGGTTCTTGGCCGCCAACATGCGCACGTTCATATGGACAGTGGGTGCGTAGGGGTTGCGCGGATGAAATACCAATGAAACGCCCATCGCCTCAAACGGTGCGCCCGCGAGCTCGGGGCGATGCTGGGTGGCGCTGGGTGGCAGGCGAAGCCCCCGCACATGCGAAAAGCCGCAGCCGGCCCGTTCGAACACCGCCCCGTTTTCCAAAATTTGGGTAATCCCATTGCCCTGCAACATTTCACCGGGCGGCTTTTCCCAAGCATCGACCACAAAGCTTGCGCCATCCATGGCGGCAACCGCGCCCGTGATGCGCGACTGCAAATCCACCAGGTATTGGCGCACGGTGTCCGGGGATGCGGTTTCAAACACGGGGCAATTCTCCTTGAGGCTGACGGGACAACGCTGTTTCGTCGCGCGCAGGCGTCGACTTGAGCAGAACAATGGGCGACGCGCCTTGGGGCTGAAAACCCTGTACACCGGCGAAGCTGTCGGCAATATAGGCCATGTCGGCGGTCTCGTTGCCGCTCAGGCGATAGAAATCGGTGGCCACAAGTTCGCGGCGGCCAAAGTCCAGGCGCACCAGACACAGCGGCACGTCGGCTTGCAGCGCGGTTTGGTAAAAGCCGCTGCGCCAGCCCGCTGCGCGCTTGCGCGTGCCTTCGGGGGCCAGGCCCAACCAGCAATAGCGCTCTTGGCGGCGCGCGGCACTAAGTTCGGCGATCGCTTGGCCGACCAAACCGCCCGGCGCGTTGCGCACCGCCGGAATGCCACCCAGCCAACGCAGCCACCGCCCCAACAGCGGCACCCGAAACAAGGTGTCCTTACCCCAAAAATTGAGCTGTACCCCCAGCGCCCACTTCGCCAGAACGGCAAAAACAAAATCCCAGTTGCTGGTGTGCGGGTAGACCACAAACACCCCTTGCAAAGTCGGCAAACCCTCAAACTGCAAGCGCCAGCCCAAAACGCCAAGGAGCTTGCGAGCCAGCACGCTACCTTGAGGCCGGACAGGATGGGGCGGGTGAAAGGCGCCAGTCATCAAAAAAACGCGGGGACAAGCACCTTATTGCCCCAGGGGTAGCGCCGCCAAAAAAGTCAGACGCAGACACGCCAGCATCACGGCTTGAGTGCCCGAAAACCGATGTCGCTGCGAAACTGCATGCCATCAAAGTGAATCTGGTGCACGGCCTCATAGGCACGGGCTTGGGCTACGCGCACCGTGTCAGCCAACGCGGTGACGCACAGCACGCGTCCCCCGGAGGTTTGCAGCGTGCCATCGCGCAATTGGGTGCCCGCGTGAAATACCACGACCTCCTCGCTGTCTTTGGGAAGTCCGGTGATGGCATCACCCTGGCGGGGCGCCTGCGGATAACCAGGCGCTGCCAGCACCACGCCCAAAGCGGTGCGCCGATCCCACTGCAACTCCAATTCCGCTAAACCGGGAGCGCCCGGGGGCTCAGTTGCGGCCCACAGCACGTCGACCCAATCGCTTTTCAGACGCGCCAGAATGGGCTGGGTCTCCGGGTCACCCATGCGGCAGTTGAATTCGAGCGTTTTGACCTTGCCCTGGGGATCAATCATTAGGCCAGCGTACAAAAAGCCGGTGAACGGAATGCCGTCTTTTTCCATGCCCCGAATCGTCGGCAATATCACCTCACGCATGGCGCGCGCGTGAACATCGGGCGTGACCACCGGCGCCGGCGAATAGGCACCCATGCCGCCCGTGTTGGGGCCCACGTCGCCATCTTGCAGACGTTTATGGTCCTGGCTGGTGGCCAGCGCCAGCACATGTTTGCCGTCGCAGAGCACGATAAAGCTGGCCTCTTCACCCTGCAAGAACTCTTCAATCACGACACGCGCCTCGCCGCCCGCAGGCGCATGGCCAAAGGCGCCATCGGCCAGCATGAAGTCCACCGCGGCATGGGCTTCAGCCAGGGTCAGCGCCACAACGACGCCCTTGCCCGCCGCCAGACCATCCGCCTTGACCACGATGGGTGCGCCCTTGGCATCCAGGTACGCGTGGGCAGCCGCTGCATTCGAGAACACCTCGAAGTGCGCCGTCGGAATACCGTGGCGCTGCATGAACGCCTTGGAAAAGGCTTTGGAGCTTTCGAGTTGCGCAGCCGCCTGGCTCGGTCCAAAGATGCGCAAGCCGTGGGCTCGAAAGTCGTCGACCACTCCAGCCGCCAGCGGGCCTTCAGGCCCCACCACGGTGAGCTCGATCTTGTGCTCGAGTGCCCAGTCCCGCAAGGTCGGAACATCCGTAATCGGGAGATTTTTCAGCCGAGCATCCAGCGCTGTTCCGCCGTTTCCGGGGGCCACATACACCATCTGCACTTTGGGCGACTGGGCTAGTTTCCAGGCCATCGCGTGTTCGCGACCGCCGCCTCCAATAACCAAAATATTCATAGTGCCGCGTTGTGAAAGACCTCCTGGACGTCGTCCAGGTCTTCGAGCACATCCAACAGTTTTTGCATGCGCTCGGCGTCTTCGCCTTCAAGTTCAATGGTGTTTTCGGCACGCATGGTCACAGCAGCCTCTTCACCGACCAGGCCGGCCGCGTCGAGCGCAGCTTTGACCGTTTCAAAGTCGGCGTAAGCGGTCAGCACCTCAATCACGCCGTCGTCATGGGTAATGACGTCTTGCGCTCCGGCCTCCAAGGCCACCTCCAGCACGCGATCTTCGCTGGTGCCAGGGGCGTAAATGATCTGGCCGCAATGCTTGAACTGAAACGCCACCGAGCCTTCGGTGCCCATATTGCCACCGTGCTTGCTAAAGGCATGGCGCACCTCGGCCACCGTGCGCACCTTGTTGTCCGTCATAGTGTCCAAAATAATGGCGGCGCCGCCAATCCCATAGCCCTCGTAGCGGATTTCCTCGTAACTCACGCCCTCGGCGTTTCCGGTGGCCTTGTCGATGTTGTACTTGATGCGATCAGCCGGCATATTGGCCGCTTTGGCCTTCTCGACCGCCAGGCGCAGGCGGGGGTTCATGCCCAAGTCACCCCCAGCTGCGCGGGCGGCTACCGTAATTTCACGAATGATGCGGGTCCAGATCTTGCCGCGCTTCTCGTCTTGGCGGCCTTTGCGGTGCTGAATATTGGCCCATTTGCTGTGTCCTGCCACGCGAAATCCTTTGAATGTTCGTTAACTCTGTCGCTGGATTGTACTTTTGGGGCCTGCGCCGGCGGCGCCAACTTGATGCCAGTCAATGCCTCGGGCTGGGCCCCACCTAGACTGATAGCGGCTGGATCCTGACCTGCGATTACCCTTGAACTGAACGGACACAATGACAGCGTCACCCCTAAAAACTGCGCTTGTGCTGTTCCACGCCGCACTGCTGTGCGGCTGCTCCCATTTGCTCCCGGGCCTTAAGCGTGAGGTCAGCAACCCCTGGCCCGACTTTGCGGGTGTCAAACAAAGCTTTGACGAAATTGTCCCCTACCAAACGACGATGCAGGCCGTGCGCAAGCTCGGCTTCGACCCCTATGTCACCCCCAATATGCAGATCCTCAACCAGGCGCAGGTGGTGGACGCGGCGCTGCCGTCGCCCCTGCAAGAGCGCAGTTCTATCCCCCGCGGTATTGTGGATTGCATGGACGCGGGCTCCCGGTGCGTGGGCTACGCGTTGGAGCCCAGTCGCATCCAGGCGCAGCGAGTCGGCTACCTTTTGCTAGACCTTCTCAACTTCAGGCGCGACACCGTCACCACAGGATGGAAGTTTGCAGCGCTGATCGTGGTAATTGACGACCAGGTGGTCTACACCCAATGGAGCGGCCAGCCTCAGATTGAGACCACCGTGCGCAGCATCAACCCCCTGGGGCCTCTGCAACACATCGAAGGGTCCATGGGTCTGGGGCTGTGAGGGCGATCGCCCGTGCCACGCCCTAGGCATTTGACGTTTGGGTTACAGTTTGCGTCGACCGGACCCCTTGCTTGATTCACCGATTTCTTTGCCCAATGATCCAAATTTCTGAAGCCGCCCGACCGCACGTGCATCTCATTGATCACCCCTTGGTGCAACACAAGCTTTCGTTGATGCGAAAAAAAGAGGCCAGCACCAACAGCTTTCGAAGCCTGTTGGGAGAGCTGAGCAATTTGATGGCCTATGAGGTCACCCGGGACATGGCGACCCATGAAGTGGAAATTGAAACGCCCCTGGAAAAAATGCAGGCCAAGGTGATCGACGGCAAAAAACTGGTGTTTGTGTCGATTCTCCGGGCCGGTAACGGAATTCTGGACGGTGTACTTCACGTGGTGCCCGGTGCACGGGTCGGCCACATCGGGCTGTACCGCGACCCGGCGACGCTGCAGGCGGTCGAGTACTACTTCAAGATGCCCAAAGATATGCAGGAACGCGACGTCATCGTCGTCGACCCCATGCTCGCGACGGGAAACTCAGCCGCCGCCGCCATTACCCGGCTCAAGCAATGCAAGCCCAAATCCATCAAATTCTTGTGCCTGCTGACCGTACCGCAGGGCATCAATACCCTGCATGAAGCGCATCCGGACGTGGAGATATTCACGGCGGCCATTGACCGCGAACTCAATGACCACGGCTACATCCTGCCGGGCTTGGGGGACGCCGGCGACCGCATTTTCGGCACCCAATAAACCCGGCAACCCCCAGGGTTGGCTCCGTCTCAGGGGGCTTGATGCGAACTATCGGCGGCGGGCCGAGCGCACGCCCTCGAGCTCTCCGACGCTGCGCAGCACGCGGCCCAGGCGGCCGGCATCAGCCACCTCTACCGTAAAGGTCATCCACGCCACGCCACGTACCGACTGGGTTTGAACCCCAATGACATTCATTTTTTCCTTGGTAAAGACCTCGGAAATATCCCGCAGCAAGCCCTGGCGGTCGACCGCCTCAATCGCAACATCCACCGGGTAGACGCTGGCGCCCGCGCTCCCGTGCGCGGTGTCGCCGCCCCATTGCACTTCAATCACGCGCTCACCGCTGCGGCTCACCATATTGCGCAAGTTGGAGCAATCCGCGCGGTGGATGCTGACTCCTTTGCCGCGGGTCACAAACCCACTGATCGCGTCCGGGGGCGCCGGTTTGCAGCACTTGGCGAGTTGGGTCAGGAGCGAGTCCACTCCGACCACCAGGACGCCTCCCTTGCCGGAGCCCGACGCTTGTCGTGGCTTTTTGATCGCCACAAAATCGTCTTCGGCGGCCACCGGCTCGGGCGGGCGCAACAAAATTTCGATATTGCGCAGCGAAAATTCGTCTTTGCCCACCACTTCAAACAGATCTTCGGCGGCGTTGAATCCGAGTTGCGCGGCCAGATCCTCAAGCTTGACGGCCGTTTTCCCCTCCCGCTGGAGCAGTTTTTCCACCGCCTCACGGCCTCTGGCAGCAGTTTCGCCCATGGCCAAGGCGTTGAACCAGGCCCGCACTTTCGCCCGCGCACGGGGGCTGGCCAAAAAGCCAAGCTCAGGGTTCAGCCAGTCGCGGGAAGGGCCACCTTCTTTGGCGGTGGTGATTTCTACCGTTTGGCCGTTTTTCAGAGGCGTATGCAGGGGCACCAGGGCACCGTCCACACGAGCGCCCCGGCAGCGATGGCCTAAGGTGGTATGCACGCTGTAGGCAAAGTCCACCGGCGTTGCGCCCTGGGGCAACTCCACAATGGCCGCATCGGGCGTGAGCACATAAATGCGATCGTCAAACACCGGCGCGGCGTCGCCAGCCGGCACCGCGCGCCGCGCCGCACCGGTCGAGAGTTCGCGCTCCCAGGCCAACAGTTGGCGAAGCACTGCAATCTTCGCATCGTAGGCGCCGCTGGCGGAGACGCCTGCGTAACCCTTGGCCCCCGCTTCCTTGTAGGCCCAGTGCGCCGCGACACCGTGTTCGGAGTGCTGGTGCATCGCTTGGGTACGAATTTGCACTTCAATCGGTTGGCCCTTCGCGTCCCGCACGACGGTATGCAGCGACTGGTAGCCGTTGCCCTTGGGCTTGGCTATGTAGTCGTCAAACTCATCCGTGAGGGGGACGAACTGGCTGTGGACCCAGGCCAAAGCCCCGTAGCATTGCTCTACGCTGGACACGATCACCCGCAGCGCCCGGATGTCAAACACCTGGGCAAAGTCCAGCGACTTGCCGCGCATTTTTTTAACAATGCTGTAGATGTGTTTGGGGCGACCCTGCACCTGCGCTTGGATGCCCTGGGCCTGTAACTCTGCCTCGAGTTGCTGGCGCACCTGCTCCACGGCGGCCTCGCGCTCCGTGCGCTTCTGGTCCAGCCACTGGGCTACCTGTCGATAGGTCTCGGGTTCCAGAAAACGGAAAGCCAGGTCTTCCAGCTCCCATTTGATCTCCCAAATGCCCAGGCGGTTGGCCAAAGGGGCGAACACCTCCAAGGACTCGGCCGCCAGCCCGGGCGGCAGCGGCAGCTTGCTGGCCGCGAAGTGACGCAGGGTTTGGAGCCGCGACGCCAGCCGAAGCATCACCACCCGCAAATCCCGCGAAAACGCCAACAGCATCTTGCGCACACTCTCGGTTTGGGCGGCGGCGGTCTGCGCCATGGGCGCCGTCTGGGCGTTTCGGCTGGCGGAGGTCTGGGCGATGCGCGCCATGCGTTGCAGTCGCACGAGCTTGGTTGTTTCCACCGCCAGGTCGGCAAAGCTTTCGCCAAAGGCTTTGGCAATCACCTCGTGCGGCTTGTTCAGGTGCTCACAGGCGTAGACCAGATAGCTGGCCGCCTGCATCGCCGGCGAGCCCCCGATGGTCGCCAGAATCGCTGCCACCGCATCGGCATGGGCCAGAATGTTCTCGCCGGTATCGAGCGACGCGCCCGACAGCAAAGGCTCGGCAAAAGACCGCGCACGCGCCAAGGCATCAGCCTGCTCGGGCAGGCTGTCGGCGGTGGCCGCAATCAGGGCCGAAGGGGCGCTGGCAGACACCTCAGGACAACAAAAATTCTGCAACCACCTGTGTCTGATCCTCGGCGATCAACGTCGGCGCATGGCCCACACCGGCAAACTCCACCAACCGGGCCTGTGGCCCGCGCTGGGTCATCTGGAGTGCGGTGGCACTGGACAGCAGGTCCGATTCGGCGCCACGGATCAGCAGCGTTTGGGCGGTAATCGCGTCGTAGGCCCGCCACATCAGCGCCTCACCCTGGGCAGCGGCCTCGGGCGTCATCTGGCCAAAGGGCAAGGCGATGGCCGGGTCGTAATGCAGGGCGTACATCGCCTCCTGGAGAGCTCCTTGCACCGCGTTGTTGACCTGTTTAAGCATCGGTTTGGACAGGGCCAACCATTGGGCGGGCGTGTGGGGACCAAAACTGCTGGCAATGGCCCACATGGCGTCGGCGGCTTGCTGCTCCGACGCGAAAAGTCCGCTTTTGCCCAAGTATTGGCCAATGCGTTGGAGCGCCGGCCATTCGATCGTGGGGCCCACGTCGTTGAGCACCAGGCGGCGCACAGGTGCCCCCACGGTGGGCGCCAAACTAAACGCCACCATGCCTATCAGTCCCCCCATACTGGTGCCGACCCAGTCCAGGGTTTTCGGCTTCAGCTGGGCCAGCAGGGCCAACAGGTCGCCCACGTAGTTGGGGATTTGGTAGCCCATCGGGTCGGCCAGCCAATCGCTTTTGCCGCGCCCCACCACGTCGGGGCAGACCACCCGCACGGCGCCGCCGGCGCGTTCCACCAAGCGCTGCGCCAGCACGTCAAAGTCGCGCCCCTGACGTGTCAGGCCGTGCACGCAAACCACGGTATGGTCGGCCGCGGCATCGCCCCACTGCCAATACGCCATGCGGTGCGGCTCAGGTGAGGAACAGGACAAAAAGTGCAAAGTAGGCGTAGACATACGGAGGTACAGCTTGCTGGCGTAAGCGCCCAACAGGGTGGCAGATTGATAATGTGTGCATCCTAATGGATGCGAACCCCAGGGGCCTGGCCCCGCACTGATGAAGGAAACCTCCCCATGCTGAAAGGCAAAACCGCCCTCGTAACCGGCTCCACCAGCGGCATTGGTCTGGGTCTGGCCAAAGCCCTGGCCGCCCAGGGCGCCAATATCGTGATGAATGGTTTTGGCGACATTGAAGGCCCCAAAGCTGAAATTGCGGCTTTGGGCGTATCGGTCAGCTACCACGGCGCAGACATGAGCAAACCCACCGAGATTGAGGCGATGGTGCGCCACGCCGAGGCCACTTTTGGCGCCGTTGACATCTTGGTCAACAACGCAGGCATCCAGCACGTCGCACGGGTCGAAGATTTCCCCCCTGAGCGCTGGGACGCCATCTTGGCCATCAACCTGAGCAGTGCCTTTCATGCCAGTCGCTTTGCGCTGCCGGGCATGCGCTCGCGCAATTGGGGGCGGATCTTGAACGTCGCATCGGTGCACGGACTGGTGGCCTCCGCAGAAAAATCCGCCTACGTCGCGGCCAAGCACGGCCTGGTCGGCCTGACCAAGGTAACCGCTCTGGAAAACGCCACGACAGGAGTCACCTGCAACGCCATTTGCCCGGGCTGGGTGCTGACCCCTCTGGTGCAAAAACAGGTCGACGCCAAAGCCGCGACGCTCGGTATTTCCAATGCCGAGGCGACCGCGTTACTGCTGGGTGAAAAAGAGCCCTCCCTGCAATTCACCACGCCTGAGGAACTGGGCGCGCTGGCCGTGTTCTTGTGTTCCGCGGCGGGCAATAACGTGCGTGGCGTGGCATGGAATATGGACGGCGGTTGGGCCGCGCAATAAGCCGGTGCGGGTCCTTGTAGGTAGCCGATCGCGACCGTGATCGCTCGCTGCCTTGCACTGCTTCTGGCCGCGGCCGTGGGTCTACCCTTGGTCTGGACATTCGCGGCAGCGGCCAGAGCGGGCCTGGATGCTGGGGCGTGGACCGCCTTGGCGCGTCACCCGCAAACCGCTGGCGCACTTGGGCTCAGCCTGGCGACCGGGTTTGCTTCATTTGTGCTGGCGCTGGCCGGTTCATCTATGTTGATGGCATTGAGCTACGGCAGCCCCCTCTGGGCTCGTCTGCAGCGCCCGTTGCCCGCCATGCTGGCATTGCCGCATACCGCATTTGCGGTCGGGTTGCTGCTGCTAATCGCGCCATCGGGGTGGCTGGTGCGCGCAGGGGTGGCCGTGCTGTCCCCCTTCAATCACGGCCTAGGGCTGGCATTGGACGCACCGCCGCCTTGGCAAACGTCGCAGGACCCTTGGGGCCTGGGGCTGATTGCCGTGTTGACCCTCAAAGAAATTCCGTTTTTGCTGTGGGCCGCTCTGGCGCAGTTGCAACGCCCCGATCTGGCGCAGCGGCTCGCCGCTGAAATTCAGCTGGCGCAAACCTTGGGCTACCGCACACGCGCCGCCTGGTGGCGGATCGTCTGGCCGCAACTGTTGCCCCGATTGCAAGCCCCCTTGATGGCGGTCTTAGCGTACAGCCTGACCGCCGTCGATATCGCGCTGTTGGCGGGCCCCAGCGCACCGCCTACCTTGTCGGTGCTGGCATGGCAGTGGCTGCAAGACCCGGACCCGGCCCGCAACGCCCTGGGCGCAGCAGCGGCCTGGCTGCTGGCCGCAGGGGTGGGGGTCGTGGCGCTGACCGGTTGGTTGGCACAAGGGGGTGGGCGCCCTTGGGCGAGGGCACGCTGGAGCCGTGGCGTGTCGCAACCGGCGGCGGAGTGGGGAGTGGCAAGCAGTGCGCGGTCGGTGCGCGCGCTGGCAAGGGGCGCAGCGACCTCTGCATTGCCGGTGGCCTACACCGCGGTGGCCTGCGCTCTGGTGTTGGGTAGCGTTATGGGAGTCTGGCCCTTCCCGGCGCTGTGGCCCCAGCTTTGGAGCTGGGAGGCCTGGCACTCCGTGGCGGGCAGCAGCACGGTCGTGTGGACGACGCTGATCCTGGGGTTCACCAGCAGTGCCGCCGCGCTCCTGTGGAGCGTGGCCTGGCTTGAATGGGCACCCGCCCGGTGGCAGCATCGCTTGCAGCCCCTTGTTTTCTTCCCGCTGATGCTGCCGGGCGTGCTGTGGGTCGTGGGCATGCATGCGCTCAGCCTGGCATGGGGCCTGGACGGACAAGCCAGCGGTTTGTGGCTGGCGCATTCCCTTTGCGTCCTGCCCTATGTATTGCTCAGTTTGGAGGGCCCCTATGGTCGCTTTGACCCGCGATTGCAAACGGTTGCCGCCAGCCTGGGTCGCTCACGCTGGGCCTTTGTGGTGCACGTGAAATGGCCGCTGCTGCGCGCCGCATTGGCCGCCAGTTTCGCCGTGGGCTTTGCCGTCAGCGTGGCCCAGTATGTGCCGACCCTGTATATCGGTGGCGGCCGGTTTTCGACCGCCACCACCGAGGCGGTGGCGCTTTCAGCGGGGGGGCAGCGCTCCTTGATGGCAGCCTATGCCGCGCTTCAATGGCTGCTTCCCGTACTGGTGTTTGGCCTGGCCGCCTGGGGCGGGCGAACGCGCCGCTTTCCGCCCCGGACCCAGACACGGTCCCTGCAGTAGCATCGGCGCGCCCATGGCCCTCCTAGCACCTCGCCCCCTGCTCCAAATCCGGCTGCGACAACTACAGGTTGGCGGGCGTGTGCTGTTGCACGATCTGGCTTTGGAGGTGCCCGGCGGCAGCATCCATAGCGTGATGGGACCCAGCGGCTCCGGCAAGTCCAGCCTGTTGGCTGCGGTCTGCGGCACGCTGGACCCGTCTTTGCACCTTGACGGCACCGTGGACCTTAACGGGCGCCCTATCGACGCCCTGCCCACCCACCAGCGTCGGGTCGGCTTGCTCCTGCAGGAGGACTTGCTCTTTGCGCACATGACCGTGCTGGAGAACCTGCTTTTTGCGCTACCGGCCGGAACCCAAGCCACCCGGATCCGGCAGGCGAGGGACGCTCTGGCAGAGGTAGAACTGCAAGACTTCGACCAGGCCAATCCGGCCACGCTCTCCGGGGGGCAGCGGGCGCGGGTAGCGCTGGCGCGGGCCCTGTTGGCGCAACCGCTGGCACTCATGCTTGACGAACCTTTTTCTAAACTCGACGCACCGCTGCGCGAGCGGATGCGGGAGCTGGTGTTTGGTGCCGTAGCCCATCGCGGCATTCCTGCACTGCTGGTGACCCACGACCCCGCAGATGTGGCCGACATGGGGCGGCTGACCGTACTCCCTTGAACGGGAGCCCGAAGCGCGGACAATGGCCCCATGCTTGATCGCTTCGTCCTGCGTCTGATCCAACCCGCCGTAAACCTGCTTACGCAGCCACTCGTGCACGCCGGGGTCAGCGCGAACACCCTCACCTGGAGCGGTTTCGCCGTAGGCTTGTTCGCCGCCTGGTCCATCACTCAGCAGGCGTATGGCATGGCGCTGCTGCTGATGTCGGTCGCCCGCCTGTGTGATGCGCTGGACGGTGCGGTGGCGCGCCAAACCCAAACCTCCGATCTGGGCGGTTTTTTGGATATCACCCTGGATTTTGTGTTTTACGCCAGCATCCCATTGGCGTTTGCGCTGGCCGACCCGCAGGCCAATGCGCTGGCGGCCGCGGCGGTGTTGGCGGCGTTTGTCGGCACCGCCAGCAGTTTTTTGGCCTTTGCGGCGCTCGCTGCCAAACGCGGCCTGCACAGCCTGCACTATCCCGAAAAGTCGTTTTATTTCTTGGGGGGCCTCACCGAAGGCACGGAAACGCTCGCTTTTTTTGCGGCCGCCTGCCTCTGGCCGAAGCACTTTGCAACGCTGGCCTATGGCTTTGCCGCGCTTTGCGTTGTGACGCTGGCTACGCGCGTGTTCTTGGGCGTGCGGACTTTTTCTCAGCCGGTGCCAAGCGCTCCCGGCCAAGCGCTCCATGACCGGTAGAACGGCCCCGGCGCGTCCAAGCGCAAGCGCCTCCGTGCCTCAGCGCGGGTCGGCCGCTTTGCATCTCGGCGTGTTGTTATTGTTGTGCGCGGCTTTGCTCGGATGGTGGGCACTGGCGCCAGACGAAGCCGCGGCGCTCTCGGCACTCAAGGCCCAGAGAAATTTTCTCCTTGATTGGTACCAATCAGAACCGTGGCAACTGCGCGCCGGCTTTTTTGCCCTGTACTTGCTGCTCGCCACTCTGTCGGTGCCCGGCATCGCGGTGCTTACGCTGGCCGGCGGCGCGGTGTTTGGATTGGGCTGGGGCGTGCTCTTGGTGTCCTTTGCCTCAAGCTTGGGCGCCACATTGTCGTTTTGGCTGGCGCGCTATCTGGTCGGCGACTGGGTTCGGGCGCGCATGGGGTCCCGCCTGCGCGCCGTGCGGGCCCGGCTGGAGCGCGAGGGCCCCTTGTATTTGCTGAGCCTGCGCCTGATCCCGGTGGTTCCGTTTGGCGCGATCAACTTGCTTTTTGGTTTAACCGCTATGCGGGCGCGCACCTTTTATGCAGTCAGCCAGATCGGAATGTTGGCCAGCACGGTGGTGTTTGTGAACGCTGGCCAACAACTTGGCAGCATCCACCGCGCCAATGATGTGCTCAACCCCGGCGTACTTGGCGCCTTACTGGCGCTCGGTCTACTGTCTGTGCTGATGTCGCCCGTGTCCCGCTGGATGCTGGAACTGCAAAGACAGCGCGCAGCGCTCGCACCGTGGCGCAGCCAGCGGCCCCGCCAATTCGACACCAACCTGGTGGTCATCGGCGCGGGGGCCGGTGGGCTGGTCTCGGCCTACATTGCGGCCGCCGCGCAGGCGAAGGTGACCCTGGTGGAGGCTCGCGATTTAGGTGGCGACTGCCTGCATTACGGCTGCGTACCCAGCAAGGCGCTGATTCAAAGTGCCAAAGTAGCCCACCATGTGCGCACTGCGGCAGAGTTTGGCGTTTCGTCGCCGGGGTCCACAGCGGGCCCTGACCTGGATTTTCCGGCGCTGATGGCGCGGATTGACCGGGTAATTGGCAGCATCGCGCCGCACGACAGCGCTGAGCGCTACACCGCCCTGGGAGTCGATGTGGTCCAGGGCTACGCCAAGATCGTCAATCCTTGGACGGTCGAGGTCACCCGCCCAGGGGAAAGCCCGCAGCGCATTCGGACCCGCAGCATCGTCATCGCCACGGGCGCTCAGGCCATCGTGCCGAACCTGCCTGGGCTGCAGGAGGTCGGTTTTGGCACCAGCGAGACGCTCTGGGCACAGCTGCGGCAGTGCGCCGCCCTGCCCCGGCGTATCGTGATGCTCGGTGGCGGCTCCATGGGCTGCGAGTTGGGGCAGGCCTTTGCGCGTTTGGGCGCCACGGTCACGCTGATTGAGACCGGCGCCCGCCTGCTAGCGCGGGAAGACGCCGAGGTGTCGGCCTTGGTCCAGTCCCAGCTCGAGGCCGATGGCGTGCAGGTGCTGACCGCCCACCAGGCCTTGCACTGCGCGCGCAGCCTGGATGCGGAGGCCGAAAAAACCATCCGCCTGTGCCACTCAATGACGGGCCAGGAGCGGTCGGTGGCTTTTGATCTGCTGGTCTGTGCCGTAGGCCGGCGTCCGCGCCTGAGCGACTTGGGTCTCGAAGCGCTGGGCGTCGCCACCGACCAAACCTTGCAGACCAATGCCTATTTGCAATCGGTGTTTCCCACCATCTTTGCGGCGGGTGACGCGGCGGGACCATTTCAGTGGACCCATGCCGCCGCGCACCAAGCCTGGTATGCCACGGTCAACGCACTGTTTGGCGACTTCAAGCGCTTTGCCGCCGATTACCGCCATCTGCCGAGCACCACCTTCGTCGCACCCGAAGTAGCACGCGTGGGCCTGAACGAGCAAGAAGCGCAGGCAAGGGGCGTAGCGTACGAGTGCACCCGGTTTGAACTTGCGGATTTGGACCGTGCACTGGTTGAAGCGGGCGCCCGCCCTCCGGTCGGCTTTATCAAGGTGCTTACGGTGCCTGGCAAGGACCGTATTGTGGGGGTCACCATCGTCGCCCCCCGGGCCGGAGACATGCTATCCGAGTACGTATTGGCGATGCGCCACGGACTTGGATTGAAGGCCGTCTTGGGGACCGTTCACGCGTATCCGACCTTTGCAGAAGCCAACAAGTATGTGGCCGGAGTTTGGCAGCGAGCCCACGCGCCGCAGCGACTGCTGCGCTGGGCCAAAGCGTTTCATGCCTGGCGGCGCGGCGATGAACGCTAGCCCAGCGGACCCAAATCGTCTCCGTACAAGGCCTTGGCCGGTTCAGTCAGATCTCCATCCGTGGATACGTGTGACGTGTCTGCGGCCCGGGCGCCCAGGCGCTCGAAGGGCAGCGATTGCTTGACCAGTATCACGGTGCACGGCGCATCCATCGCCACCTTGATCGGCACGGTGGCAACAAAACGCTGGGTTTTCAGGCCATGGGTCGCCGCGCCCATCACGATCACACTGACCTGGTTGCCCACGGCGTAGTCGAGCAGGGCTTTGGCAACGTCCCCGGACTCCAGCACGTGGCACGAGGTCTGGTGCCCGGGGTGGTCCAGCGGTTGCGCCCATTGGTGGAGTTGAGTCAGGTAGCGGCGGTGGACTTGCGTTTCGCTGCGCTCCTCGTGGGTGGTGTTACTCAAACTGGTGGGAATCACCGTCACACAGGCCAGTCGCGCGCCGGGGCGGGTACCCAAGGAGCGGGCCACGGCCTGGCGCAGCGAATACAGTGTGGCATCGGTGGCGTCCCGGTACGGTACCGCCACCATCACGATCGGAACCTCCTCAATCTGCTGCGTGGGCACCGGGCTCGGCTGGTAGTGCATACCGGCGGCTTTGATCCAGCGCTTGAAGTGGGTCCGAAACGAGGTGGGTTCGGTACGCGTGCCGCGGGTGGTGACGTGCACCTGCGTCGGGTGCGACAAATCGAAGGCCAGCAGCGCTGCCGAGGGGTAACGTTTGGCCGCTTCAGGCTCCAGACAGCGCAGCACAATTTCTTGCAGCCAGGCGGGTAAATCTGCTCGGCGCTTGCGCGGAGGAACAGGATCCACCCAAAGGCGCTGGCGTATGCCGGCCGCCGTTTGCGGTTCACCAAAAGGCAGCTCGCCCGTACACAGCTGGTAAAGCATCACGCCAATGGCGAACACGTCGCTACGGGGGTCGCCCCGTACCCCGACCACTTGCTCGGGCGCAATCCAGGCGGGAGAGCCGACCGCCTTGCGCAGCTGCTCGGCCAGCAAGTCGGGGTAATGCGCGTGGTGCGACAGGCCGAAGTCCAGCAATACTGCCGCTCCAAAGCTGTCCAGCGGATGCTCCGCAGGGCCCGCCGGGGCGGCACCCAGCGCAGGACGGAACAACACGTTTTGCGGCTTCAAATCCAGGTGCACGGTGTTTTGCAGGTGCAAAGCATGGGCGGCGCGCGCCATAGCGACCCCCAAGCGACTGATAACCTCGACGGCCAGGGGCTGCGGGGCGTCCAACCAATGCTGCAAAGTTCGCCCGGCGACATATTCCATCACCAGGTAGGGCATCCGCTCCAGATCGCCGGTCGCCACAAACCTCGGAACGTGGGACCCGGTGAGCACTTGCTGAATCTGGCACTCCACCTCAAAACTCACAATATTTTCCGCACCGTCGCCGCTGGCCATGCGCGGCACTTTCATGGCCATGGGGAAACCCGGGTCGTGCGTACCGTGGGCATACGTCACGTGGTAGATGTGGGCCATGCCACCACTGTGGAGGCATTCGCCGATCAAGAAGCCGTCGAGCTCGCTCCCCTGCGCCAGGAGTTTCATCGTCCGAGCTCCAGCCGTGCCGCAAAAAACTCCGGCAATCCGGCGCGCCGAATGGCATCGGCAGCGGCCGCATGGTCGTAGTGCACCCGGTGAAAGGTCAGGAGCGCCGCGTCGCCGTCAAAAAATGCGTACATCGCCTGCGGGTTGCCATCCCGCGGCTGCCCGACCGACCCCACCGTGGCCAGCCAATGGCGATGTCGCGGCACCGGTATGGCCACGCCCGCCTGGGGTTGAAACGGCATCAGTTGGCCGACCGCACCGCGGTAATACAGAGTTTGGGCATGAACATGACCGCCAAATACATAGCGGGCCTGCGGCCACTCGCGCGCCGCGTCCAAACTGGCGGTGGCCGCCTGAGGGCTATCGACATAACGCCACCGTTCCGGCTGGTTGACGCTGGCGTGCACCAGTAACACTGCCTCCACGGACTGCGTCAGGGGCAACGCGGCTAACCAGCCGCGCTGCCGCGGATTGAGTTGCTGGTGCGTCCACTGGGCTCCCATGTCGCCCAGGTGGTGGGCCGCAGGCGGCGGCTCCAGCGCCACCTCCTCGTGGTTGCCCCGCAGCACCCAGGCGCCCCGGGCTTGCAGGTCCATGACGCACTCCAGCACCTCGCTGGGTTGCGCGCCGTAACCGACCAGGTCTCCCAAAAAGGCAAATTGCTGTGCGCCCTGGGCCCGTGCATGCGACAGGCAGGCCTCTAACGCGTGCAAATTGCTGTGGACGTCGGAAAGTAATGCCAGTTTCATGACCGAAGGACCCTCGACTGCTGAAGCGCGCCATCATGCAACATCCGCCTTGCGCGGCGCTTGCGCACAGCTTGATTCAGCACAAAGCCGCGCGTGCAGGCCTAGGTCGCTAAAGTCAGGCCTTGCCAGCCTTCATTGGCCATAAATCCTGCCACCAGCAGCATCAACGCGCCCGACAAATACGGCGCCTTGTCGGCCCAGCGACCAAAACCGCCCCAATGGCGTGCGGCGTGTCGCACGCTGAGCGCCGCCAGCGTGCCCGAGGCCACCATGGTCAGTGCCAAGCCGATACTGAAACCCAAAACCAGCGTAGCACCCAGCGCCACCTGCTTTAGTTGCAGGCACAGCAGCAGCACCGTAATGGAGGCCGGGCACGGAATCAGCCCGCCCGTCAGCCCAAACACCACAATCTGGCCGGTGGTGACCTCGCGTCCTGCGCCACCGAACCGCCGCGCAATGTCGTCGGCATGTGCCTGCGCGTGGGCGTCGAGCGCTGGTGTCGGGCCACTCCCTTGGGTCGGGAGGGCTTCGTGGCCATGACCGTTGTCGTGGCTGTGGCCGGTCTCATCGTCGTGGCCATGGTCGTGGGGGTGGGAGTGCCCGTGTACCACTCGCCACGTGCGCAACAGCATCCACACCGCGGTGGCAGCAATCAGGATGGCGGAGGCTAATTGCAAATAGGGCTCGCTGGTGGCTGCACTCCAGCGCGGTCCGAAATACAGACCGCCCATGGCCACCGCCCAAACGACTGCCGTATGGGACAACGTAGCCGCCAAGCCCAGCAGCACCGCCTGTGCCACGGTCCCACGCACCGCAATGATGAAGGCGGCCATGACGGTTTTGGAGTGCCCGGGCTCCAGCCCATGCAGGGCGCCCAACGCGATCGCGCTGGGAAGAAAAAGCCAGGCGTTGGCGCCGCCGGTTTGCAGCAAGGTGGTGAGATCGCTCATAACCCGACTATAGATGCGCTAAATCAAGGGTAAACCAGTAGGCCATTAGCACTCTTCGTCGTTGAGTGCTAATATTCAGTCCTCGGACACAAGGAGTGCTGCAATGTCTCATGCAATTGGATCGAATACCGCGCTGGCCACGGCCAATCCCTGGTCTTTGGTACCCGCGCTGGGAAACCTGGACGCCTATATTTCTGCCGCCAACCGGCTGCCCATGCTCACGCTGGAAGAAGAGCAGCGTTTTGCGCGGCAATTCAAGAACGACAACGACTTAGATGCCGCCGGAAAGCTCGTGCTCTCGCACCTGCGATTAGTGGTCTCGGTAGCGCGCCAATACTTGGGCTATGGCTTGCCCCATGGCGACCTGATTCAAGAGGGCAATGTGGGCCTCATGAAGGCCGTCAAGCGCTTCGACCCTGACCAAGGCGTCCGCCTGGTGAGCTACGCGCTGCACTGGATCAAGGCCGAAATTCATGAGTACATCCTGAAAAACTGGCGCATGGTCAAGGTCGCTACGACCAAGGCGCAACGCAAGCTGTTCTTCAACCTCCGCTCGATGAAGCAGCGCTTCAAGTCGGACGATGCCGCCGCCGATTTGGCGACCCACCGCGACACGCTGAGCCCGGAACAGGCGGATGCCATGGCCTTTGAGCTCAATGTCAAGCGCGAAGAAGTGCTGGAAATGGAAACCCGTCTGTCCGGCGGCGACGTGTTGCTCGACCCGATGGCCTCGGACGATGGCGAAGATGCCTTTGGCCCAATCGCTTACTTGACGGACAGCAGCCACGAGCCTCTGGCCATGATTGAAGCCCACCGGCGTGATGTTCTGGCCTCCGACGGCATCAGCAGCGCCTTGGACACGCTGGACGCCCGCAGCCGGCGCATTGTCGAAGAGCGCTGGCTCAAAGTGAACGACGACAACTCGGGGGGCATGACCCTGCACGAATTGGCAGCGGAGTATGGCGTGAGCGCCGAGCGGATCCGCCAAATTGAAGTGGCGGCCATGAAAAAGATGAAACTCGCGCTGGTGGATTACGCCTAACGAGATTGAAGCCCGGCGCCGCGCTGGGCGCACCCATGCTGCACGGCCTGCGTCGATGCAGCATTTTTTTGCCTAAGCCACTAAGGCATCAGCAAGGCGAGGTCCGCCGCCAACACCGGCGCCCCGCTCCCATAACGGGTGAAAAGACGCAGATGGCCTTGGCCGTCGTAGACATAGCTGCCCGCCGAATGGTCCATGGTGTAGCTTGAACTGCTGGCACCCGCCACTTTTTTGTAATAGATCTTGAAGTCTTTGGCAACGGCTGGCAATTCTGCTGGCTCCGGCCGCAGGGCCAGAAAGCCGGGGTCGAAATTGGCCATGTAGGCCTTTAACAACTCGGGCGTGTCGCGCTCTGGATCCACAGTGACGAACAGCGCTTGCAGGCGATCCCCGTTTTTGCCCAGCAGTTTTTTCACTTCGGCAAGTTCGGCCAGGGTCGTGGGGCACACGTCGGGACATTGGGTGTAACCGAAAAAGACCACGACGACTTTGCCCGCAAAGTCAGACAGGTGACGCACCTGGCCGTTGTGGTCAACAAGTGCAAAGTTCTTGCCGTAGTCCGCCCCGGTAATATCAATCGAGCTAAACGCCGGCTTTTGCTCACTGCAAGCCGTGAATACTAGCGGGACAAGAGAGACGGCGGCCATCAGCGCCACCGCACGCAGCCAGGCACCAAGACGCGATAGGAGAGCAGTAACGAACATTTTCATAGCAGGTAATGGTCCAGCAGCAGCGCGGCGAAAAGGGCGCTGAGGTGGATCAGAGAGAAGCGAAAAGTCTCGCGCGCCAAGGCATCTGAGTAGTTGCGCATCAGGCGCCAGGCGTAAACACAAAACCACAGGCTCAGTACCACCGCGGCCGCCAAATACAGCCAGGAACTCATCCCGACCATAAAAGGCAACAAGCAAGCGGCAAATAAAACCCAGGTGTAAAGCAGAATTTGCAGGCGCGTAAATTCACTGCCATGGGTGACCGGCAGCATAGGCAGACCCGACTTGCGGTAGTCCTCGACGCGGTAAAGGGCCAGAGCCCAAAAATGCGGCGGCGTCCACAGGAAGATGATCAAAAACAGGACCAGCGCCTCCGGACCCACATCGCCCGTCATCGCAGCCCAACCCAACACCGGCGGCATGGCGCCCGAGGCCCCGCCAATCACAATGTTCTGAGGCGTCAGCGGTTTGAGAATGACGGTGTAGACGACCGCGTACCCCACAAAGGTGCCAGCCGTGAGCCACATGGTCAGGGGATTGACCCAAAAAAACAAGATCGCCGAACCGGCTAGCCCCAACACTGCCGAAAACAGCAAGGTCTGGGCATTGCTCAGTTCCCCACGCGCGGTCGGGCGCCAGGAGGTGCGCTTCATCTTGGCGTCGATGCGCTGCTCCACGATGCAGTTGAATGCCGCGGCCGCGGCCGCCACCAGCCAAATTCCGAGACTCGCCAGCGCCGCCAAGCCCACCTGCGACCACGAGGGCACACCTGGCACGGCCAGCACCATGCCGATCAAGGCACAAAAAACGATCAGCTGAATAACGCGGGGCTTGGTCAGCGCGTTGAATTGGCGCAACACCGAAAGCTGCGCAGCGAACGGGGATAAAGATGAACTAGGAGCGGTCACTTGCTTGCTTTCTCGGTACGCAGGCGCTAGGCGCCAGGCCGTACGGGTTGATGGGTTGCGGCCAGAATCCAGACCAAGGTGGCTCCAATGGCACCCGCTCCGCCCGTGTGCAGCACGGCCGCCAGCAACGGCCAGCCGAGCACCACGTTGCTCAAACCAGTGGCCACTTGCAAAATCAGGAGCGCCGTGAGGCAACGGACCGGCAGTGCCAGCGCCGGCAGGCGGCGCAGTCGCCATGCCAGCAGACCTAAAACCCCAACGGCGGCAGCCGCCAACAGGCGGTGCGAAAAGTGAATGGCAGTGAGGGCCTGAAAACTGAGGGGCGACCCATCTGCGGCCAGCCCGAGCGGCCGCCACAGGGCAAATCCTTGCGCAAAGTCCATTTCAGGCCACCAACTGCCTTGGCAGGTCGGGAACTCGGCGCAGGCCAAGACAGCGTAATTGGTACTGACCCACGCGCCAGAGAGCACCTGAACCACCAAGACCGCAAGCGTCGCCACCATGGCTGTGCGCAGGGCGGCCGATACCGGCAGCGGGGTCTGGTTGCCTAACATCTGGGACTGCCGTACCGCCTGCAGACCCAGCAAGGCCAGCAGCACATAGCCACCCAGCAAATGCAGGCTGACGATGGCTGGGAACAGCTTCATGGTCACCGTCAGGGCGCCAAACGCGCCTTGGACACAAACCCACACCAAGGTCGCGGTGGCCCACCAAGGGCTGACGCGCTCCATGGAGTGGGAACCCTTAACGCGACGGGCCTCCCGCCAGGCGCTGACCGCAAGCACGAGGATCAGTAGGCCTACGCTAGACGCCAAATAGCGGTGCACCATTTCAATCCAGGCTTTGCCGTGGGTGACCGGACCGTCGGGCGCCACCGTTTGGGCCAAACTAATCGGCACTTGCGCACCAACGGGGCTGGCATGGCCGTAACAACCTGGCCAATCGGGGCAGCCCAGACCGCTGTCTGTCAGGCGCGTAAATGCGCCAAACAGAACCAAATCAAAGGTGAGAAACAGGGTCAGTAAGGTCAAGGCCTGCAGGCGCCCCACCGACGGGGCATTGCGCTGCCGCCATGCCCACCATGCCAGCGGTACGGCAGCGAACGCGAGGCCGATCAAGGCAAGGCGCAGCAGGGCGAACCAATCGATAGAAGCGGTTTGCATGGACCAGTGGTGAGAAGCTTGGTGTCTCGGTTACATCAGCGGCCGGGCTTGTCCCAGGAGGACGAGGCCCGCAATAGTCGCTCAAGATCCCGCTTGGCCTTGGGCGCTTGCTCCGCGTCCAACCCGGCGGGGAAACGCAGCATCCAGTTCCCCAGCGGGTCCACCAGAAACAAATGGTCGTGCAGACCGGCTCCGTCGGCAGGGGCCAACCAGGCTTGCAAGTCTTTGGGCGCCAAGCGCAACACGGTGGCGGTCTTGAGCGCCGGAAGCAGTTCAGGCGCTACGGCTGCATCGTCATCCACCAACCAGACCCAGTCCAACCGATCCTTGTCTTTGCCCAAGCCTTCGCGCAGCTGACGCTGAAGGTACAGCTGGCGCGCGCACGCGGCATCGCAGGCAGCACCCGCAACACTGATGAGCAACCATTGGCCCTGCATCGTCTGCAACTTCACCGGCGCGCCCTCCAAGGTCGTTGCCTGCGCGTCGGGCAACGCGCGCTGCGGAGAAATCAACTCGCCAAAATTACGCCGCCCATCGGGACGGACCACGTAATAAGTGAAATAGGACGCGACCACGGGTGCAGCACACACCAGCAGGACGAGCAACATCTTCCAGCGCCCTCCGCGGGTCTGTGCGGTGGCCGCCAGGTCGTGGGGCCCCGGTAAAGAATGCACCGTCAGACCCAAGGGATGGTCATCAAAAGCGGGGGGGGTGGACATGAGAGTGCGATTCCTGAAACCTGGCCGTCTAGCGGCGAAAAATATGAAACCAAAAATACAGGCCCACGATCAGTCCCGCCAGCGCAAACCACTGGAAGGCATAGCCATAGTGCTTCTCTACACCCAAGGCCACCGCCGGCCAATTTCGGCGAAGCCCCTCACTGGCCGGCCCATTTTGGCGAATCGTGAAGCCGGATACCGCCAGGCCGCTTTCCTGGCGGAAACGGTCAAGGTCAAGATTTTGACCGTTTCCGCCAGGAAAGCGGCCTGGCGG